>Ga0265298_10010882_pt1 | contig 10693 bp, 10 predicted proteins | sample AusTroGonzalo_MG_3_FD_193486 | JGI IMG/M metagenome (GOLD analysis project Ga0265298, IMG submission 193486) | Bovine rumen microbial communities from tropical cattle in Woodstock, Queensland, Australia - Gonzalo_01 | ecosystem: Host-associated > Mammals > Digestive system > Stomach > Rumen ...
TTTCAATTTTCAATTTTCAGTTATCACCTTTTAGAGGTCATCTGCGATGATTTCGCCTCTGGGGTTTCTCACTGTGTAATGTGTGAATTTCTCATCAGCGTCAAATCCGTCGCCATTGTATATGGTGCCGTCACTGCGGATTTGGCGAACAGGCATGTCAGAGTATATTCTGCGGAGTTTTTTATCCCAGATGATTTTTTCTGTTTTGATGGTGTCGCCTTTTTTGAGGTTGGTGATGACTACATTGTGTTGAGTCTCCATACGCATCTCTCTTTCTGCATTAATGGCGTAATCGGCTGTCAGGACGGCTTCTGGGACTCCTAGGTTATCGTATGATATAATTTCTATTCCCTCTGGACAGTCCATATAGGTGTTGCCGTCAGAGTATTTGTTGAGTATTGGGGTGATGATTCTAAAGTTGAGTCGTCCGGAGTCGCTAAAGGTGAGCTGGAGGTCTGATGTTGATTCGTCGGGATATTTTCCGTGGTAGGAGAGACGTTTGTCTTTGGAGAATTCGTCTTGTTTGCATGAAATAAAAATCACCCCCAGTACCATGAGGCAGGGGGCGATTTTTGTAAGTGAGTGTAAGATGCGCATAGCTATCTTACTGTGGTGTTTTCGTTAATCCAGCCACCTACATGGTAACTTTGACCGGGTTGCAGGTTGTTTTCCACCAGTTTTTTTCCGCTGACGGCGGGCAGGCTGTTGCGTTTTCTCGAGCATTCGCTGGCGAGTGAAGGATCAACAGACTGTGCTTTGTTGTATTTGTCGGCTGCTACCCAGTATACGGCATCCGGAATCACACCCTCACCACCGTTGGTGAATTGATTGTAGGAGTTGCGGTACATGTCTCCAATCAGGATGTAGGGACGTCCGAATTTCGGATTGCATCTTGCAGCGTCTAATGCGTGTGAGCGAGCTGCTGAGTAGCTGCCCTTTGTGGACTCGATGGTGGCGATGAAATAGTAAGGTTGCGCTTTCTCTTCATTTGTGGTATAGAGGGAGATGGCTTGATTGAAGAATGAGATGGCTTTGTCGTAATTCTTCTTCTGGAATTCCTGTACACCAAGGAAGAAGGCAACTTTTCCACTAGGTTCAGCCTCGTGGAGGATGTAAAGAATATCGTTGAAAATCTGTGAGTTGCGGCAGAGGGAGTCTTTGCTCAGGATTCCGAGCATTTTCTTGAGCTCTTTGAGGTTGTCTTTGTTTTCCTCGAATTTCTTCGTGTAGATGGAAAGCAGGACATTACCACTTGCAAAGGGAGCAAATCCTTTCTCTAATTTGACGGTTACTTTGCGATAACCATTAATAGCGTTTACGCAGGAAGTGGTGTCCTTTACCAATTTTTCTACAGCCTTGTCATACTGTAATTTGCCGATTTGGTTATTGGCAAGCTGCGTGTCAAGGGAGTCGAACATGGCGAGGTCTTCCTCATATTTCTGTTGGTTGATGATGATACCGCCATCGATGTAGTCTGTCGCACGCTCGTAGGCATCTATCACGTAAGTGGTGTCTTTCGATGAGCGTGTTTTATAGGTTGCCAACTGGAAATAGGCTTCCCAAACGGCAGGCTGCGTGTTCTCTTTTTCCAACTCTACTGATTCGATGAAGTCCTCAAAGGCTTGGTCGATCAGTTCTTTGTCTTGTGAACGGTATTTTGCTGTGTAATAAGCCTTCCATCCCAGACCTTTTCCATACGAATAGCTGGAGGGGTGGTAGGTGCTGTAGGCTGTCTGTGCCCAAATGAGGGTGTCGATCAGACGCTCTTTGCGCAACGAATCTTGTTCTGTTTTAATCATCTTTTCCACCATGGTTTTCCCATAGTAGAAGGTGCCGCTCCATGCGCAGGGGCATGTATTGACGATGTATTGGAAGGGTACATAGGCCTCTTCGTACTGTTTTTGGTTGTAGAATGTACGGAAGAGGGTGACTTGTTCAGCGCACTTCAGAGAGTCTTCCTCCGTGGCGCCGTACTTGAACGGGCAGGGGTTCTGCGCGATAGCAGTCATTGCAATCAATGCCGCAATTAAAGTTAACAGTGTTCTTTTCATAACATTTAATAATTTTAAATTATTCTAATTTCACTCTTTGATACCATTTTTCTTGTAAAGTAAAATGTAAGGAGAATCTAAAGTAATTTTCTTTAAGAAGTTCGTTCTGCAGAGTGCCCATTTGTCCATATTCGAAGAGTATTCCAAAAGAGGGGCTGTTGTTGTATATTTTTAAGGGGAAACCGAGTCCTACAGATATGCTGAAGTCGTTGATGGAACGTTCGTTGATGAAAATCTGTCCAGTGCAATATCGGAAGCCGGCGCGGAAACGGATCTTGTTGAGGTAGTTGGTGGAGGCGGAGTTGGGAATGAATTGCAAGCCAGCCGACAGTGTGATGGCATCTTTCAGGGAGCCATTGTTGGTTTCATTGAGGTAGTAGTGGCTCCAGTTTTGCCAGGTTACGTCAGCGGTAACCAGCCATTTATCGCGGTATTGGTATGATATGCCGCCGCCGAGGGATTGTGGGGTCTGCATTTTTCCGTTGCTTTTGCTGAATGACATTGTGTCATTCAGTGAGGCGCTGGTTCCTGTACCTTCGTAGTTGTAGGTGAGGATTTGGTTGCGGGTTTTGATGAAAGCACTGTTCTCGTACACCAAGCCCAATCCGATGGTGTGAATGCCTTTTGCCGTAGCGAAATACTGGATGCCTCCCGACAGGTAAAGTCCGTCCACTTGCACGGTGTTGTCCACCATGGTGTGGAAGAAATAGCTGCCGTCAAACTCAGCGGTTTTGGTGTAGTTGAGTCGGCCGAAGATGTAGGAGGCGTTGAGTCCGATGGAGAGTCCTTTGCAGATTCTGAAGGCGTTGCCCCAGTATATTTGTAGCAATCCGCCGCTTCCCTTGTAGTTGTAGCTAACAGTGACATCGTTCAATATCTTGCTGTCCGCAATGTTGTAGCCGAGGTTGCTGAAGGGAAGGATGCCGGCGGAGGTCCTCCAATGACGGGTCACGGGCAGCCCAATGGTGATGTAGTTGGCCCGTGCATAGGTTGCCTTCTGGGTGACATCGACGGTTTTTAGGGTGCTGGAGTAAATGCTGAAAGCGACATCGCCAAGGAAGGAGAGAGAATCGAAGGCGACGTAAGAGGCGGGGTTTTTGAAGTTGATGAGATGGGGATTCTGTAAGGCATACCCTACTTTTCCCATTGCATCGTATGCTCCAGACGTGACATTGCTTGGCAAACCATATCCATATTTGGAGTATGGGGTGCTTATCTCGTTCTGCGCATGTACACAAACGCAGAATGCGATCGCCAAAATCACCGACAGGAATCTTCTATATTTTGCTTTTAGCATTGATTATCAATATTTTATAAAGTCCAAGCAAGACGAGATTAGAGGCGGCAAAGATAGGAAATTTTATTGAATTCTGCAAATCATCTTTATTTCCTCCGGTGAACACTATTTTGCTGACCCCATATTGCTGTCGGTAACGCTCAATCACACCGTTGATTTCATCTGCTATGCCATGCATGACACCAGTGAGTATGCTTTCTTCTGTGGTTCTTCCGATGAGGATGTTGATGTTTTTACGTTCCACTTGGGGAAGACGTTTTGTGAAGTGGTGCAGGGCGGCTAACCTCATGTCCACTCCTGGTGAGATGGAGCCGCCAAGATAGTGACCGTCAGCGGTTACAAAATCGGTGACAAGGCAGGAGCCTGCTTGGATGACAAGGACATTCTCGTTAGGGAACAGTGCGTGTGCAGCGGTTGTGCTGGCAATCCGGTCCAAGCCAAGGGTCTCCGGGGTCTTGTAGTCAATGTGGATGGGGAGGGGAGTGGTGTGGGTGAACTGTGTCAGTTGGGTGCGCTCTGAAAGCAGTTGCTGGAGGTCGGGGCGCTCGGCTCCTACACTGGACATAATGGAGTGACTGACCGGATATTCGTTCAATAGCTTGGTCACCATGTCGGGTTGGAGTTCCGGCTCGGCAATGAGGGTCAGCATTTCTCCGTCATCGGAGAAAACGGCCGCTTTTTGCAATGTGTTACCGATGTCAATGGCAATATACATTTTACATGTATTTTTCCAGAATCGTCTTGGCTTCTGCCATTTTTTCATCCAAAAGCGCTTTGGTTTGCGCTTCCATCAGAAGTCTGAGGTAGGGTTCTGTATTAGAAGGTCTTATATTGAACCACCATTGGGGAAATTCGATGCGGTAGCCGTCGAAGTCCATGTAGCGGACGCAGGTTTCCTGTGCCATGAAATGCTCCTTCATGGCTTCCATGGCCTCCTTTTTCTTCTCTATCTTGAAATTGATTTCGCCGGAGTTGGCATAGGTGGCGATTTGCGAGATGAGTTGCGAAACGGAGATGCCTTTTTCTTTCATTTCGCTGACGATATGCAGGATGACCTGTGCGGCAATCATGGCGGAGTCGGAGTAGTAGAAGTCGCGGAAGTAGTAGTGGCCGGCGAACTCTCCTCCGAAGGCACCGTCGATCTCGCGCAGTTTCATAGCGGCGTAGGCGCGGCCCACACGCCAGATTTCCACCTCTCGGCCGAGTTTGTTGATATATTCGGTGACGGATTTGGAGGTGCGGATGTCTTGGATGACCTTTCCCTGCACATTTTTCTCTTTGATGAAGTAAAGTCCGAGGACGGCAATCATCAGGTCCGGCGGGATGAAGGTTCCCTTTTCGTCCACGAACATCACGCGGTCGGCGTCGCCGTCGAAGATGACCCCGATGTCGGCTTTTTCTTTCAGCACGAGGGCTTGCAGGTCTTTCACATTCTGTGGCTCCAGCGGGTTGGCTTCGTGGTGGGGGAAGGTGCCGTCGAGTTCATCATACAGATATACAGGTGCTTCTCCGAAAATATCTTTCACCAGTATGGTGGCCATGCCGTTGGAGCAGTCCATGGCGATTTTCAGATTGCTGATGTCGTGGGCGAACTGCCGTTGAAATTCGAGGTATTCGGCCTTCACGTCGTGGGGGATGATTTGGCCTTTGGGCTGGGTGGGCTGGGGTGTTTGCTGGATCATTTTCTCGAGTTGTCCCAGACCGGTGTCGTAGCCGACGGGCAGGGCGTTGGTGGTGGAGACTTTAAGGCCGTTATGTTCTTTGGGGTTGTGGGAGGCGGTGATCATGACCGATGCGTCGAAGCCGTGGCAGGCGGTGAAATAATAGACCATCGGGGTGGTGGTGAGCCCCATGTCGTAGGCGTCGGCACCGGCGTCGGTGATGCCGCGGGTGAGGGCTTCGAAGATGGCGGGCGAGGTGGTCCGCATGTCGCGGCCGACCAGCACTTTGTTGACTTTCAGCAATTCGGGCAGGAAAAAGCCGATGCGGTAGATGTCGTCGAGGGTGAAGTCTTTTCCGAAGACTCCTCTGAAATCGTATGCTTTGAATGCGCTCATAATGTTGTGGTTTGTATAGGGTGAAAGAGGTTATTGTTCTTTGCTGACGAGATTTTCCCAGCGGTAGAAGGAGTAGTTTTTAATGTCGAAAAGAATATTGTAAAAGATACGTCCCCAGTAGTTCTTGGTGCCGAAGCCGCTGGGTACTTTGATGAATTTTTCGCAGAGCACGGTCTGTCGGGTGGCGGTGTCTGCGATGGTGACCCAGACGGAGCCGTTTTTGATGACGGTGTCGAAGGATTCGACGATGAAAAGGAGGGCGAAACGGTGCTGCTGGGGCATCTCGATATTGCTGATATAGTGACGGATGCGTTCTTCGTCGAGGAGGTCGTTGAGGTGGATGTGTTCGCGCAGGATGCCAGACAGACGGATGGCGCGGTTTTTCTTGGAGAGTGCGGAGAGGTCGTACGACATGATGGGTTTCCGGAAGCTGAGGCGGATGTCGTATTTTTTCTGGTCGGAGATGATGAGAAGGTTCCACTCGTTGAAGAGTTGGCGTAGGTAGTCTTGTGAGATGTCAAAACCCTTCTTGGTGAACTTGGCTTTGGAGAAGTCTATGCCGAGCCACAAGATTTCCTTTTCGGATAGGAAGTCGGTGAAGAGTTTTTCGTTGAGGAACATGTCGTGTTAGTTGATCCGTTGGAGCCAGGAGTTGGGGTTAAGGTAAGTGGTGCCTTTTGTGATGAAAAAGGATAATTCGTAGGTGCCTGACGACGGGTTCTTGGCTACATTGCCGATTTTTTGACCAGTGGACACTTCTTGTCCGGCTTTGACGGTGACGTTAGTGACATTTTGGTAGGTGGTGAGGTATTCGCCGTGTCGGATGATGATGAAGTATGAGCCTTCGAAGTTGCGCACGGTGACGACGGTGCCATTGAAGACGGTTTTTACTTCGGCGTTGGCATTGGTGAGAAGTTCTATGCCGTTATTGTAAACGGTGACGGAGGGGGCATCCGGGTGTTGGTAAGTCCCAAAATCTTGTATTTTGGCACAGGCACTGACAGGCCAGGGGAGTTTTCCCTTGTTGCTGGCGAAGCTGCTGCTGAGTTGTTGTTCAGCCGGTGTGAGGGTGATGGTTGGGGAAGATGATTTGCCGCTGGACTTGCCGCTGCTGGATGATCCGGATTTACTGCTGGACTTGTTCTTTTTGGCATTTGCGGCAGCGATTTCTTCATCGATGGCCTTTTTGATGGCTGCGTCAAGTCGGTTTTTCTCTTGCTGCTTTTTTTTGATGTCGGCCAGGAGCTTGCTCTCCTTGTTTTTGAGGTCTTTGGATACTTTTTCAGCCTCGCGGCGCTGCTGCTGCTGCTGTTTGGCGACCTCTTGTTCGCGCATTACACTCTGCTTCTCATTTTCTATCAGTACGAGTTCAGCGCATTTTTCTTCAATGTCTTTGCGAGTCTCGGTGATTTCGTCTAACGTTTTTTGCACATTTTTCGAATATTCGGCATAGAAGCGTATTCTCCGGAACATGGTGGAGTAGTCTTCCGAGGAGAGAATAAAGAGGAGGGGGCTGTTCTGCCGTCTGTTTTTGAATGTGTTGTAAACCACGCGTGAGTAATCCTCTTGAAGACAAGTGAGTTTCCTCGCAAGGCGTGAGGATTCGGCCTCGTTCTGTTGTCTTTCTTCGGCCAGCAAGTCGATTTCTCCCTGAAGCTCGGTCATGTACATCTCGCGGGTGGCAATTTGATCGCGGAGTACACTGATTTGCTGAAGCGAGGCATTCTTGTTCTTGCGGGTCTCGTCAAGGAGCTTTTGCTTCTGGTCGATCTCTTTTTGAATCTTCTGCTTGTCTTTCTTTAGCTGATCGCTCTTCTTGCTCTGAGCTACCAGTCCACAGTATGTCAGAGAGAATAGCGTGAAGATGAGGAGAATCCAAATTTTCTTCATAGTCACTGTCGTTACAAATTAATGTTGCCCTATTTTAGAGTTTACAAAGATATAACTATTTGTGTGACAATTTTATTGCGATTCGCCTTTTTTTTGCACAATTCATTGTGAAAAAAGATGTATTTTTGCAGCAAATTTCAAGCGATGAAAAAGCACATCCCCAACCTCATTACAAGCTGCAATCTGGTCTCCGGCTGTCTCTCTATTTTGTTCGCCACGCGGGGCATGCTGGAGGTGGCCTCCCTGCTGATTCTGCTTTCCGCCACCTTCGATTTTTTCGACGGTTTTTCTGCGCGAATGCTGAAGGTGCAGTCGCCGATGGGCGTGGATATGGATTCGCTGGCCGACATTGTTTCGTTCGGTGTTGCGCCTACGACCATTGTCTTCGTTTTCCTGACACAGCTGCTGGACACGCTGCCGCCTGCTTTGCGCGACAGCTGGGTGCATTTCCTTCCGTTTTGCGTGTTTGTGGTGCCGGCCTTGTCGGCCTTCCGTCTCGCCAAGTTCAATCACGACGAGCGGCAGCATGAGGAGTTCCGTGGTCTAGCCACTCCCGCCAACGCTCTCTTCATCGGTTTTCTCCACTTTTCGGCCCGTTCCATTTCGGTATTCAGCAACTTCTGGCTCGTCCTCGCTTTTGTGTTGGTTTTTGCGGTGCTGTTGGTTACTGATCTTCCCATGTTCTCTCTTAAATTCAAAAACTTACGCTTTAAAGAAAATCTGGTACGCTACATCTTTCTCTTGATTGCCGCTGTGTTGCTACTCATCTTCCACCTCGGTGCTTGTCCCATCATTATCTTAGTCTATATTCTCACATCATTGATACTTTTACCCTTCAAACACGCTAAACAGGAATCTCATGAGTAATAATGCGCTACACTCCATCGCTCTTTTTTGCGGATCGGCAGCCGGTCACGATCCGAAATACGCTGCTCTTGCCGCAGAGTTGGGCCGGCAGTGCGCTGAGCGTGGTATTACCCTTTACTATGGCGGAGCGAAAATCGGACTGATGGGTGCGGCTGCCGAAAAGGCTCTCGCTGGCGGAGGCCGTGTGGTGGGGGTGATTCCCGATTTTTTCTCTGGTGATGCCGTTGTGGCACAGAATATTTCCGAGCAGATTTGGGTGAAGTCGATGAGCGAGCGCAAACAGACGCTGGAACGCTTGGCCGATGCTTTCGTCATCCTGCCCGGCTCTTTCGGCACCATGGATGAGCTCTTCGAGGTGCTGACCGACGCGCAGCTGGGCATGCATCGCAAACCGATTGTCGTGCTCAACGCTTTCGGTTATTATGATCCCCTTATCAAACAGCTGGAAATGTTTGAGCAAGAGGGTTTTCTGCGGACTTTCCACAGTGGCTTGCTTCTCATCGCCACGAGTGTGGAGGAGGTTTTTACGGCCGTGGAGGGATTCTCCTATTCCAATGATCCGGCTTGGTTGGAAAAATATATGAGACTCAATAAACGCTAATTTTCAAATATGAAGAAAAGTGATATTATAACAATTGTATGTGTAGCTGCAGTGGTGGCCCTATTTGCCTTTGTGCCAGGTGCCATGGATTGGTTCAAGGATTCTACGAGAGAGCATGGCATGATCATGAGTTTCTTCAAGTTCGCCATCCTCGCTACGTTTGGCGAAATGCTGGCGCTTCGTATCCGCACGGGCAACTATTACGTGAAAGGTTTTGGTATCCTGCCCAGAATGCTGGTTTGGGGTATCTTGGGTATGGGAATCGCCATGGCGATGAAGATCTTCACCGTGGGCACCATCGGTTTCCTTTCGTACCTCGGTCTGGACCATGCACCGACTTGGTTTGCCGAAGGTCTTTCGTGGGGCAAGGTGCTGGTGGCCTTCTGCATCAGTGTGCTGATGAACAGCATCTTCGCGCCGGTGTTCATGACTTTGCACAAAATCACCGACATCCATATTCAGGAGACGGGCGGCTCGTTGATTCGTTTCTTCAAGCCTATTCCCATCGGCGACATCATGGCCAACAAAATCAACTGGAAGGTGCAGTGGGGCTTTGTTTTCAAGAAAACCATCCCGCTTTTCTGGTATCCCGCGCACACCATTACTTTCCTCTTGCCGGGCGATTTTCAGGTGTTGTTCGCGGCCTTCTTGGGCGTGGTGCTGGGCTTGATTTTAAGCATTAAGAAATAGAAAATCAAATCATTATAAATTTAATATTACGAATATGAAATATGACGTTATCGTAATCGGGAGCGGTCCCGGAGGTTATGTGGCGGCCATCCGTGCCAGCCAGTTAGGAATGAAGACGGCTGTGATTGAGGCCGGCGAGCTGGGCGGCATCTGCCTCAACTGGGGTTGCATTCCCACCAAAGCCCTGCTGAAATCAGCACAGGTGTACAACTATATGAAACATGCTGAGAATTACGGTATTAAGCTCGACACTCCCGCACAGCCCGACTTTGAGGCCATCGTGCGCCGCAGTCGCGGTGTGGCCGAGGCCATGAGCAAGGGCGTGCAGTTCCTGTTGAAGAAGAACAACGTGGAGGTGATTGAGGGTTTCGCCACCCTCACGGCCGACCGTAAGGTGCAGGTGTTCAGCGAGGGCGGAACGGTTACCCACGAGGCTACCCACATCATCCTCGCCACGGGTGCACACTCGAAAGAGCTGCCGCACATCAAGCAGGACGGCGAGAAGGTGATCGGCTACCGCATGGCTCTCACCCTGCCAAAACTTCCCGAATCGATGGTGGTGATGGGTTCGGGTGCCATCGGCAGCGAGTTCGCCCACTTCTACTCCTCACTCGGCACTAAAGTTACCATCGTGGAGTTCCTGCCCAACCTCGTACCCGTTGAGGATGAGGAGATTTCGAAACAGCTGGAGCGCTGCTTCCGCAAAAACGGCGTCAAAGTGATGACCTCCTCCTCTGTGGAGAGCGTGGACACTACCGGCGAGAAATGCAAGGTGACCGTGAAGGACGCTAAGGGTAAAATTACTGAAATTGAATGCGATATCGTTCTGTCGGCCGTCGGCGTGGTGACCAACATCGAAGGCATTGGCTTGGAGAAGTTGGGCATCCAGACGGAGCGCGGCAAAGTGGTGGTGGACCAGTACTACCGCACCAGCTGCGAGGGCGTTTACGCCATCGGCGACATCGTGCCCGGTCCTGCGCTCGCGCACGTGGCCTCCCACGAGGCATTGGTCTGTGTGGAGAAAATCGCCGGTCTGGATCCGGTGCCCGTTGACTATGCCAACATCCCCGGCTGCACCTACACGACTCCCGAAATCGCGTCGGTGGGCCTTACGGAGAAGAAGGCTCTCGAAGCCGGCTACGAGCTGCGCATCGGCAAGTTCCCCTTCACCGCTTCCGGCAAGGCGACCGCTTCCGGCAACCGCGACGGTATGATCAAGATCATCTTCGACAAGAAAACC
>Ga0265298_10010884_pt1 | contig 10692 bp, 8 predicted proteins | sample AusTroGonzalo_MG_3_FD_193486 | JGI IMG/M metagenome (GOLD analysis project Ga0265298, IMG submission 193486) | Bovine rumen microbial communities from tropical cattle in Woodstock, Queensland, Australia - Gonzalo_01 | ecosystem: Host-associated > Mammals > Digestive system > Stomach > Rumen ...
GATGTTGGAAAAACAATGATTGTTCAACCTCTTGCCATATGAGGGGGATAAGTATCATCATGCAGTGGGGTGCAGCATGAAGGATTCACTGAAGCATATCTACAGGGAGGATGCGCCGTACAGGCCCTACCTCCTCTCACTGGTCGTGATAGGTCTGGCGTACGGACTGCAGAAAGGTGTGCTGGACAACTACCTTGCCGAGGTCGTTTCCATGACGGAGTTCGACCGTGGTGTCCTGGAGTTCTTCAGGGAACTGCCGGGCCTGATGCTCGTCGGAGTGCTTGCAATGATGTACAGCTTCTCCGCAGAGCGGATATTCAAGATCGGCGCGGTGGTCATGATCGCAGGTCTTGTGATGCTCTCCGTCGTCCCCGCCTCACGGGCACTCGTCACCTTCTCGATCTGCATGTACTCGCTGGGAGAGCACATCCAGCTGGGCATGAAGAACTCGCTGGGCATCCATTATGCGAAACCCGGGAAGAGCGGACTCTCGCTGGGAAAGCAGCACTCGTTCCATGAGATGGGGATGCTCGCCGGCTTCCTGGTGATCATAGTCCTGTTCAGGATCATCCCCGGCGACTCGACGACATTCAGGATCATATTCGGAGTCTCGGCGGCACTGGTCACCGTCGGTTTCGTCTCATCCACCGGGATGAAGGCCGGAAGCAAGACGGACAGTTCGAAACGCAGGTTCTATTTCAGGAAGAAGTTCACCAAGTACTACATCCTGGAGGTCACATACGGAGCCAGGAAGCAGGTCTTCTTCACATTCGGACCTTACCTCCTTGTCCTCCACTACGGTGCGGGTGCATCGGTGATGAGCATGCTGTTCGCGATATCAGCCATCTGCGCGGCCATCCTCTCACCGCTCGTGGGCAGATTGATAGACCGCATCGGCTACAAGACCGTGATGGTCTCCGATACGCTCCTTCTTGTCATCGTGTGCTTCTTCTACGGATTCTCCGAGCACTTCTTCCCCGTGGACGTGTCGTTCATCATCTGCTGCGCCATGTACGTCCTGGATTCCATCATCTCACTGGCATCGATGGCCTCCAACGTGTATGTACAGGAACTTTCCGACAGTCCGGAGGAGACACGGGCCACGATTGCCACCGGTGTTTCCGTCAACCATTTCGTCACCATCTTCGTGGCGCTTCTGGGCGGATGGGTCTGGAGAGCCACCGGAATCGAGACATTGTTCACCATTTCGGCCGTCATAGGCCTGTTCAACAGCGCATTTGCGGCTACAATAAAGACCAGGAAGAAAGCCTGATAGCGGAGGTTGCCATGAGTGAAGTGAAGACTGCAGAGGAATGGAAGGGAATCGCCCCATGGAAGGAGCGCAGGACCGTCGTGTTCATGTCCGATTTCGGGACCACCGACGGAGCCGTGAGCGCCATGCGCGGTGTCGCCGCAAGCGTGTCCGGCGACCTGAAGCTCGAGAACCTCACGCATGAGATCCCGCAGTTCAACATCTGGGAAGCCAGCTACAGGCTGATCCAGACGATCACCTACTGGCCGGCCGGAACGGTCTTCGTCTGCGTCGTGGACCCGGGAGTCGGATCCGAAAGGGAGAGCGTGGCCGTCCTGACAACCACAGGCCATATCATCGTCACTCCCGACAACGGTACACTGTCGCATGTACAGAAACAGATCGGCATCGTCGAGAGAAGGCGCATCTCCGAGACGGAGAACCGTCTGAAGGACAGCCAGGATTCATACACGTTCTACGGAAGAGACGTCTATTCCTACACCGGGGCCCGTCTTGCGGCCGGAATCGTGGAATACCAGGACGTCGGTCCCCTGCTGGAGCCCGAACCGTTCATGCTCAGGGTCGAAAGCCCGGTCATCAGGGAGAACGGGGACATCGTCGGAACGATCGAGATTCTGGATTCCCGCTACGGCAGCCTCTGGACGAACATCCCGGACAAGCTCTTCTTCAGCCAGGGCATGGACTACGGCGACGACATCCGGGTCCTGATCAGCCAGGGAAAGCGCATCGTCTACGGCTACACGATGAAGGCCTGCAGGAACTTCTCCGAAGTCCCCATAGGACAACCGCTGCTGTACATCAACAGCCTTCTGAATGTGGGGATAGCCCTGAACCAGGGCAGTTTCGCCGACCAGTACTCCATCGGTACCGGCGAGCAGTGGCATATAAGGATCTGCAAGGAAAAGGCCTGACCGCATCACAGCGGACACGTATCAGACGAACGGATTGAAATAGCGGCTCCCGTTGATGATGTTCATCACGATGGATGCGGCCAGCATCAGCACGCACATGGCCGTGGCGAACCCGTCGGCGAACCTGAACGGCCTTGCCGAATACCAGGTCCTCTTCTTGCCCTTTCCGAATCCCCTGAGCTCCATGGCGTTGGCCACGACCTCGATCCTGTCCATGCTGGAGATTATCAGCGGGAAGATCATGGTGGCCGCGTTCTTCAGACGCTTCACAAGGCTCTGCTTCCTGCTTTCCATCTCCAGTCCCCTGGCCTGCTGGGCAACGGAGATGTCGTTGTACTCGCGCTGGACATCGGGGATGTATCTGAGCGCAAGGGAGACCGAATAGGCGATCTTGTAGCTGACACCAAGCCTGTTCAGCGACGATGCGAATTCGCTCGGGTCCGTCGTGGAAACGAACGTTATGACCACGGGAATCGTGGAGATGTACTTCAGGATCACGTTCAGCTGGTAGAACAGCTGCTCCTGCACCAGATTGTACCTCCAGAACAGGTGGCATATCTCATGACGCGTCCCGTAGATCGTCACCCCGTGCTCCGGGCTGAACAGGAATATCAGCAGGTTGTTCAGGACCATGAAGACGAACGAGAACCAGAACAGCACCTTCACGTCCGAAATCCTGATCCTGGAGATGATCATGACGACCACAGCCAGGACGGAAAGAACCGCCAGAACCCTCGTGTCGAACGTAAGCATGGCCGCGAATGTCCACAGCAGCAAACAGGCCATCTTGGAGGCCCCGGTCAGGTCGTGGACAGGACTCTTGCGGTCGATGTAGTTGAAGAAACCCGACATCAGCGTGCCTCCCTGTCCGCGGTGATGAACCGCCGTATGAAATCCTGTCCGTCGCCGATGCCGCACAACGATGCCAGCTTCGACAGCGATGTCTCCTTGAGGTTCGCCTTCTCCACCACATCGGTGTCCGTCAGGACCTCCTCGCACGATGTGTCGGCGACCTTCTCCGAATCGCAGAGGACGACGGCCCGCGAACAGTACTCGATCATCAGGTGCATGTCGTGCGTGATAAGGATGATCGTGATCCCCAGGGCGTTCAGCGACCTGAGGAATTCCATGATGTCCGTGTAATGCCTGAAATCCTGACCCGCGGTGGGCTCGTCCAGGATGATGACCTCGGGATCCATCACAAGGATCGATGCTATCGTCACACGCTTCTTCTGGCCGTACGACAGCGCGCTCACCGGCCAGTTGCGGAACGGATAGAGACCGCAGACCTTCAGCGTCTCATCCACCTTGGCATCGATCTCCTCCTGCGTGAGTTTCTTCCTGAGCACAAGACCCAGCGCGACCTCATCGCGGATCATGGGCTTGCTGATCATCTGGTTCGGGTTCTGCATGACATAGCCGATGTGGTCGGCCCTTTCCTTGATGGAGAGCGCCGCCATGTCCTCACCGTTGAGGGAAACCTTTCCCTCCTGCTGTTTCACGAACCCGCAGATGACCTTGGCCAGGGTGGATTTGCCTGCGCCGTTCTTGCCGACGATGCTGATCATCTCGCCCTTGCGGACATCGACGTCCACCTTGTCCAGAGCCTTGCAGCCGTTGCCGTATGTATAGCCGATCCCATGCGCGGTGAGCAGGACGGGTCCCTTCTCCAAAGCCGCCGCACTGGGGACGTCAGAGTACCATCCCTGCACCTTGCGGATGTCGTCATCCGACAGCCTCAGTGTATCGATCCTCTGCGGTCCGATGGCCGGATTCACCGATACCCCCGCATATTTCAAAGCGGTGATGTACAACGGTTCCCTTATTCCGTTCCTGACAAGGAGGTCGGAGCTCAGCAGTTCCGCCGGTGTCATGTCGGCGATTATCCGCCCCTCACCCATCAGGACAATGCGGTCGACATCCCTGTGAAGGACATCCTCCAGCCTGTGCTCGATGATAAGGACGGTCTTGCCCGTCGACTTGTGGATATCGTCTATCAGCTCTATCGTCGTCTTTCCCGTGGCCGGGTCCAGGTTGGCAAGAGGCTCGTCGAAAAGAAGCACATCGACATCGTCGACCATGACCCCCGCGAGGGAGACACGCTGCTTCTGACCGCCCGACAACTCGTACGGGGCATGGCCCAGGAAGTCCTCCACACCGACACGTCTTGCGACATCGGCCACACGGCGCTTCATCTCGGCGTTGGAGACCCTGTCGTTCTCCAAGGCGAACGCGATGTCCTCACCGACCGTCAGGCCGATGAACTGGGCATCGGAATCCTGGAGAACCGTCCCGACCGTCTTGGAGAGCTTGAAGATGTCCAGCTCACGGAACGATGTCCCTGCAATCAGGAGTTCACCCGTGGCCTCTCCGGAATACGAAGACGGTATGAGGCCGTTGATGCAGTGCGCCAGCGTGGATTTGCCGCAGCCGGACGGGCCGCAGATGAGGACCTTCTCACCGCGTCCGACCGTCAGGTTGATGTCGAACAGCGTGGGCTCTGCCTGTGAGGTGTATTTGAATCCGAAATCGCGGAACTCGATGATTGGCTCTGACATGTACAAAAAAACAGCGCCAGCGGTGTGCTGGCGCATGGTCGGCGAAGATCAGTTCTCTTTCTTCAGACTTCCTGCCTGCGGGCGTGCCTTGGTGTAGGCGAAGCAGAGCAGTGTTCCGACAATGGCGGTCGTGACCGTGTTGGCGGCGCCTGCGAAGAAGCCCTGTGTGAAGACCTTGTTGGCCGGCTCGGCGTAGATCAGGATGTCGAGCAGCGGGGCAAGTCCGACCCATGCGATCACGTTTGCGATCAGCTGGTAGATGTTGAAGACCAGGACCTTCTTACCGTCGAATGACTCGGTCGTAAGGCAGAGCCTTCTGGCGGCGAGACCCATGATCAGGCCTTCGATACCCGAAGCGATGACCCATGACCACCAGATTCCCCATCCGTATGAGAAATCGATCAGGGCATGTCCTATGAAACCGATGAGAAGTCCGGCGACGGGTCCGAAAAGACCGGCCATGAATCCGAGCAGACCGTACTGCAGCGAGATGTTCGTGTTGGGTACCGGGCTGGGGATGGCCACGAAGCGGCCGAGGACGAAGAAGAGAGCGGCACCGACGCCGATCGCGACAACCAGGATTACGGGTGATTTCTTCATGTTTTTCCTCCCAAAGTGGAATCATCTGCATTCTACCCCAATACCGCGCGGCTGTTCAAGAATCCCAAGGCCTTTCAAAACATGACATTATCTCATATACTCCGGGGTATGAACGATTCAGACAAGATAGCGATACTCATAGATGCGGACAACACCCAGCTCCAGAAGCTCGATGCCATCATGACCGAGGTCTCCACCCACGGACGCATAGTCGTCAAGCGCGCCTACGGCAACTTCAAGAAGCGCAACCTCGCCAAGTGGGAGGGTGAGATCAAGCGCCTGGGAATCAAGGCCGAGCAGCAGTTCGACTACGTCTCAGGCAAGAACGCCACGGACATGGCCCTGGTCATCGACGCCATGGACCTGCTCTCATCGAATGCCTTCGACAGCTTCGTGATAGTCTCCAGCGACAGCGATTTCACACCGCTGGCGATCAGGCTGCACGAGTCCGGAGCCAACATCGTGGGAATCGGAGTGCAGACCACCCCGGAGTCCTTCCGCAATGCATGCGACGATTTCCTGTTCCTCGAGAACCTCACGAACGAGGATACATCCGAGCCGCAGGAAACCCCTGAGAAAGCCGGACAGAAGTCCGCGAAGAAGGAAACCGAGAAGAAGCCGGCATCCGCGAAGAAGCCCAAGGTGCCCAAGGATGTCCACAACCTCCTGACCAAGGCATACGACACCTACCAGGACAACGACGGTTACGCAGATGTCAGTGCAGCCGGCTCGTACATCAAGAGGGCCAAGCCCGACTTCGATACCAGGACCTACGGATTCTCCAAGCTGTCCACGTTGCTCGAGGCCTTCCCGACCCGTTACGAGGTCATCAGGACACCCGGGAAGAACAACACGACATTCATCGCGTACAAGTGCATCCAATGAGGACTGAGGAAATGGGAACACCGAGGAATACGGAAACGCGAAGCCTGAGTCCGGTTGCGGTGGCGGTCATCGTCCTCGCCGTGGTCGGGCTCTTCTCATTCTTCCTTCTGGACATAATGATCCCGTTCATAAAGCTCCAGTCCGCCAACGATGTTGCCGGAGCCTCGGAGCTGCTCAGACAGAAAGGATGGAAGGGATTCCTCGCCGTCTCCCTTGTCGAGGCGCTGCAGATGCTGGTCGTCTTCATCCCCGCGGAGTTCATCCAGATATCCAGCGGACTGAGCTACCCCTTCCCCATCGCCCTCGCCCTGTGCGACCTGGGTGTATGTCTGGGCGCCACGATGATATTCGTCCTGGTCAGGGTCTTCCACGTCATCAGCGGATCCTATGAGAAGAACGCGAAGAAGATCGACAGGATATCGGCGAACATGCGCGACAGGAACACCGTCTTCCTGATCTACCTGCTGTTCTTCATGCCCCTCATCCCTTTCGGAGCGATCTGCTACTACGGAAGCGGAACGAAACTCAGATACCCCAGGTACATCCTCACGGTGGCTACGGGAGTCATCCCGTCGATAGTCACATCGAACCTCATGGGTGCGGCGGGAAAGGCTTTCCTCTCCAACTCGCTTCCCATCTGGCTGCTGGTACTGATAATAATCCTGCTGGCGGCTGTCCTGTTCCTGATCATCTGGTTCTTCATAAAGAGGTTCTTCCTCAAGGGCACCAGCGGAACCCCTGATTCACCGGCACAGAGCCTGATGCTCTCCATCATGAAGCTTGTCCACGGCAGACGCCAGAAGGTGCATGTCCACGACGAACTCATGCAGGACATCAAGGCACCGTACATCCTGCTGGTCAACCACGAGTCGTTCTACGACTTCCTGTACGTCATGCAGCTTCCGCATCCCAGGAACCCTGCGATCGTGATGAACGCCTACTACTTCAACTACTCGCTTTTGAAGAAACTCGGCCCCGAGGGCGGGATGATCCCCAAGAGGCTCTTCTCCCCGGACCTCAATTCCGTCATCAGCATGAAGAGGATGCTGGTCAAAGGCTATCCCGTGATCATATTCCCGGAAGGAAGGCTCTCCCCCGACGGCGAGTCCAACTTCCTCATTCCGGGCGGCGATTTCTACAGGAGACTGGGTTACGACCTTGTTCTGGTGAAGATAAACGGAGCGTACTTCTCGAATCCCAAGTGGAGGAAGAAGCGCTTCCTGTCCGACATAGATGTCACCGTGGAGAAGGTCATCCACAAGAACGAGATGGATGCCATGACAAGCACCGAGCTGGACAGCCTCATCACACGGACGTTGCACAACGATGCATCGGTGGACCAGAAGACCCTCTTCCCGCAGAAGAACAAGGCCAGAGGTCTGGAGAACATCCTTTACAGATGCGCGGACTGCGGAAGCCTCTACACCACGAAAGGCATCGGAAACGACCTGGTCTGCACGGCCTGCGGGGCGAAGCACACCCTTGACGACCATTACCTGTTCACGGATTCCATCGGTTCCATCTCCGGCTATTACGGCAGGATCAGGGACATGGAGAAGGCGGACCTGGACAACCTGGATATGCGTGCGAAGGTGCACACGAAGGTCTTCGATTTCAAGAACAAGCCCGTGAAGCAGGAAGGCGAATGCTTCCTGACGAAGGAAGGCTTCAGGTACGTCTCGGAATCGGAGGATTTCTCGGTTGATTTCAAATCCCTGCAGGCCATCCCGTTCTCATGCGGCGAGGAGTTCGAGCTCTACCACGGCAGCAGACTCTACTACTTCTACCCCGACACGGACCCGCAGCAGTGCGCACGCTGGGGCCTGATCGCAGACATCCTGAGCCCGTTTTCGAATTGAAAAACCTCATCCGCGGTGCTAGAATTGTATTCAGGATGGAGAACAGGAGTACAATTTGTTCAGGAAGCTCAGGGGGATCTGGGCCGATCTCGGCCGCTCCATCTATGACGAGAAACGACTTCAATCGAACATGATCGGCATCACATTCGTGAGCATCCTCAGTACAATACTGGGGTTGGTGATGCTGTTCATCAACATCTTCCAGCACAAGAGCATATATGTCATAGAGACATCCGTCGTCTTCATAGTGGCGGGCTCGGCATCCGCGGTGGCATCGGGGATCCTCAAGAAGCGGAACATCTCGGAAGCCATCGGGATATTCGCATGCGTGATGGTGTTCACTTACTATGCGCTGAGCGGCTCGATGAACGGCTTCTCCATCTCGTGGGCGCTGGTGATGCCCATCGGAGTGTGCTACTTCATCAGCGTGAAGCTCGGAATCATCACCAGCGTGTACTACGAGCTCCTGCTGTGCACACTCTTCTACATCCCGTCCCTCAGGGAGAACATGTCGGTCTACTACAGCGAGATCACCATGACCCGCTTCCCGATCGTGTTCTTCGCCGTCTCGTCTGTGACGACGGTCGCCATGGTGGACTTCCACCTCACGTCGCTCAAGGAAATGGACTACACGGACAAACTGAACGGAGAGGTCGAACGGCAGACGGCCATCGCGGTCGAGCGTGCCCGGCGTCTGGAGACGGTGAACGACGAGGTCGTCAACATGCTGGCCGTGGCGATCGATGCCAGGGACAGGTACACCAACGGACACTCGCTGCGCGTGGCGGCGTACACGGCGGCCCTTGCCCGGAAGACCGGTCTGGACGAGAACCTGGTGAAGAACCTCAGGCGCGAGGCGACACTGCACGACATAGGCAAGATAGGGATCCCCGACTCCGTCCTGAACAAACCGGGCATGCTGACGGACAGGGAATACGACATAATCAAGTCGCACACGACGATCGGAGCGGACATACTCGCCAGGTCGAAGGGAATGGACAGTGCCGTGGAGGTTGCGAAGTTCCACCACGAACGCTACGACGGATCCGGTTATCCGTGCGGACTGTCCGGAGACAGCATCCCCCTGCATGCACGCATCGTCGCCATCGCGGATGCATACGATGCCATGAGTTCAGACAGGATCTACCGCAACAGCATGGAGCCGGGAAGGATAAGGTCCGAGCTTATCATGGGGAAAGGCACGCAGTTCGATCCCGCACTGCTGGATCCGTTCCTGGAACTACTGGACAGCGGGGAACTCGATGCGATAAGGAAGGAGACGGATCAGCTGAGGGAGCTGTCGGATGAACTCGATCTGCTGCTCAGATAGGTCTTGAGGGCGGCCTTGTCGTCGTACATGCTCTTGTCGGCACGTCTGAACACCTGGGCCACATTGGCATCCTTCCTGAACCTGGCCATGCCGCAGGCAATGACCACACCGCCGTAACGTGTCGTGGACATGTTGTGCATCTTGATCTTGTCTATGAGGTCATCGATGTGGGCGTATTCCGTTCCCCTCGCTATCACGACGAACTCGTCGCCGCCGATGCGGAACACCTGGCTTGACGGGAACGTCGTTCCGATCACTTCGGCGGCTTCCTTCAGATGCTGGTCGCCGGCCTGGTGTCCGAGGCTGTCGTTGATCTCCTTGAGGTTGTTGACATCGAATATCACGACGGCGAATTCAATCTCCGGATATTCGGCGATCTGCGAATTGAGACGTTTCTCGAGCTCAAGGTATGAAAGCTTGTTCCTGAGACCGGTGAGGGCATCGGTATGCGCTTCCTTGCGGGCCCGGGCGAGAAGACGCTCCTGGGCCTCTTCCTGACGGACCTGGGAGTCGACATCGTTCAGACCCACGACAAGACGTCTGCCCTCGCTCTCCTCCACCATGGCGGCCTTGAGGCGGATGTATCTCGGCTGTCCGTCGACCATGAGACGGTAGCTGAGTACGAATATCCCGCTCTTCTCGATCTCGGCGAAGACATTGTCGCTGGTGAACAGAGACAGGAAGCGGTCGAGGTCATCGCGATGGACAACCTTCTTCGCGTTCTCCCTGGAGACCTTGAAGAAGTCCATGCCCTCCTTGGGGATGGAGTATCTCATGAAGCTTTCTGTCGAGCTGTATTCCCTGTAGCGTCCTGTTTCGGGGACCACGAGATAGATGCAGAGGAAGTCCCCGGTGAGAGCGCTGATGCGGGCATATGCGATATGCTCTTCCTTCATGCGGACGGCTGCCCTGCGGCGGTTCACCTGGTCATCGACATCGCTTATGCCGATTATGAGGAAGTGCGGGTCATCCTCCATGCGCGTGACTCTCATGCTCACGTTCTGGGGGCCGTCGGCTCCCGGATGGCGGCGGTATGTCAGCAGGTAAGTGCCCTTCGTGTCCAGTTCGGCCTTGAGTTTCGCACGGTCCATCGAGGCCATGAACATAGCGGCATCCTCGGGATGGACGAAATCCGGAGTATCCCTCCTGATCATCTCGAAGAAATCCTCCTCGTGCCTGACCTCGGACAGTTCTCCGTCCTTGCCGGAGCGGTATTCGAAGAACTCCCCGGTCTCCGTATTGACGTAGAAAAGGGCCAGGTAGTTGCGGGCAAGGG
>Ga0265298_10010885_pt1 | contig 10692 bp, 7 predicted proteins | sample AusTroGonzalo_MG_3_FD_193486 | JGI IMG/M metagenome (GOLD analysis project Ga0265298, IMG submission 193486) | Bovine rumen microbial communities from tropical cattle in Woodstock, Queensland, Australia - Gonzalo_01 | ecosystem: Host-associated > Mammals > Digestive system > Stomach > Rumen ...
TTCATTTGTGTGATTACGGTGACGTCTGACTGGAGACGTATTTTGAGCCAGTCTGTAAGTAGGGCGAGGCGCTCGCGCGGGAGCTCTTCGTTGACGAAGGCGTAGATGAGTGTGAGGTCGCGCTGATGCAGGCTGTCGGCGGTGACTCCCGCTCCGCGTGTGATGTAGACTTCACTGATCTGGGGGTATTGGGTTGTTATTTCTTTTGTCAGCTGTGTGTATGGCAGGCCGTCGCTGAGGGTGCGTACCTTCTCTTCGAGGAATGTGATTTTTTCGTCGCGTTCGCGAAGCTGTTGTTCAGCGCGCTCGAAGATGCCTTTCATGATGGCGGAGTTTTCGCTGGATGCGGTGCTGTCGATTTCGACTCCGTTTTCGCGTATGATGATTTCCTCGGGTTTGATGCCGGCTTCGCTGGCTGCCGAGTAAAGTGCCAGGCGGTCTTCGGCGCTGATGGATTCGCCAGCCATGAACAGGGACAGGCTGTGGCCCTTGCGTGTCTGGATCTGGTAGTCATAGATGTACGAACGCCCGAAATGGCGGTGTTCGTTGACAAATTTCTCGGCGTCGACGATGAAATTATTGGCGCGGACCATCATGACCGCGGAGAAGATGCTGGGTATGGTGACGAGGACGACAATGATGGTGATCATGCGTTGGGTCTGGCGCCCTTTTGCTGCGTCGGCGAACTCTGCGGCGGGGAAGCGGAGGTATATGGTGGCGATGTAGGTGGCAATCGTGATGAATATCGTGTTGATGAGGAAGAGGCCCATGGCGCCGAAGAAGTAGGGGAGCATGCCTTTGGCAAGACCGTACCCGGCCGTACAGAGAGGAGGCATGAGAGCGGTGGCGATCGCTACGCCGGAGATCACGGTGCCGCCTTTTTCCTTGCGCGATTGTTCGAGTATGCCGGCCAGACCGCCGAAGAAGGCGATGATGACGTCATAGATGCTCGGGGAGGTGCGGGCTTCGAGCTCGGTGGGATTGGCAAGGTTGAGGGGGGAGAGGAGGAAGAACAGGAATGAGGCGATGAGGCTGATCATGACCATGACGAAGAGGTTGCGCCAGCTGTCCTTGAGCAGGGACATGTCGTTGGTGCCAAGCGAGAGGCCGAGACCGATGATGGGACCCATGAGGGGGGAGATGAGCATGGCGCCGATGATGACGGCGGTGGAGTTGACGTTGAGCCCGACAGAGGCGATGATCGTGGAGAACGCGAGAATCCAGACGTTGGGGCCGCGGAAGAAGATGTTGTTGCGTATGTTGCGGGCTGCTGCACCGGTGTCGATGTCGCTGAAAATATTGCCGATACCTGCCAGCTCCTTGCGGATGGAATTCCAGAGAACCATAGTGTCTTACGGGTTGTTGTTCGCATACAAATATACATACAATTTTATTTTGTACGGCTGCAAGTTTTCCTTAAATTTGCAGAACGGCTTCTAATTTTGGATCTATGGGAAAATATCTGCTTTCATTACTCCTTCTGGCCTCTCTCTGCGTGAGTGGCTGCGATTTTATGCGCACTCTCGCCGGCAGGCCTACATCCGCTGACCTCGAGAACAAGCGCCAGCAGATTGAAGCGGCAGCTGCAGCGGCCGCCGCAGCTGCAGCGGCCCGGGATACGGTAGTCACTCCGGCACCGGTTCTTTTGGACAGCCTCTCTGCCATCGATTCCCTGCGCGCCATGGGCTGCAGCATGATTGGCAAATCGCGCCTCGGCGGCAGCAAAGAAGCCCTTCCGCATGCCTATTATATCGTAATAGGATCTTTCCAGTCCGTAGTAAATGCCGGACGTCAGGAGAAGAAAGCTTCTGAAGCCGGCTTTGAGACCGTCATTATTGCTTTCCGCAATGGCCTTTATGCTACGGCCGTATCACCTTCAGACACACCGGCCGGGATATACGAGAATTACAAGGCCCTCCGAAGGAACGCTTTTTGTCCTAAGGATGCCTGGATTCTTGTAAACAGATAAAATCATGAAAAGGACAGTTCTCTCCGCGGCATTATTACTCATTACCCTATGCCTTTCAGCGCAGTATCGCTCAGGCACTTCATACTCCGACCTCTATGACAGCGAGACCGTCCGTGCATTCAAAGCGCACGTCGGTGATATCGCTTCCGTGGCCAATGAAGGCCGCAGGGCCGGTTCCGAAGGTGAAGCGGCTGCCGCGACCTATGTTGAGCAGGTAATGAAAGCATACGGAGTGGACGTCATTTCCCCGGAGGGTGGCGACACGTTCGGTATAGAGCTTGCCGGAAGCACAATCACATCGCGCAATATCGTCGGTTTCATCCAGGGCTTCGATAAGAATCTCAGAGACCGCTATATCGTCGTCGCTGCGCGGTTGGACAACCTGGGCACCGACACGCTTACGGTCAACGGAGAGCCCGTTCGCCGCACATACACCGGAGCCAACGGCAATGCCTCAGGGCTGGCAATGCTCCTGGAACTGTCACGTATGCTCGTGACCAACCGCATGCTTCTCCGCCGTTCGGTGATCGTGCTCGCCCTCGGCTCGTCACTTGAGACATACGCCGGTGCCAGGTATTTCCTTGAACACTCTTTCTCGGACGCCGGCAGCATCGACGCCATGGTAAACCTTGATATGCTCGGCACGGGTGCTTCGGGCTTTTATGCATTTACGGCGTCCAATGCCGACCTCAATGCGGTTGCCACGACCCTGGGCTCGGAGCTCTTTCCGCTTCGCCCTGAACTGGTGACGCAAGAGCCGTATCCTTCCGACAACAGGGCGTTTTATTCGAAGGAAATCCCCTCCGTGCTTTTCACCACGGGAAGATATCCCGAATACCAGACCGAAAAAGACACTCCCTCCATTCTCGATTATGAAGATATGGAGCGTGAACTTGAATACATATACCAGTATACCGTAGCACTTATTTCCGGTGAGGCGCCCCGTTTCAATCCCAACACCGCCGGTAAGGGCAGAAAGTCTGACGGCGTCTCGGTCGTGGCATTTTATGACACGGATGTGAGACCCACCTTTCTTGGAAGCCCTGATCCGGGGACTTTCATGGAGAAATGGGTGTACCACTATCTGCGTTATCCTGAAGAAGCCCTCAAGAAAGGCGTACAGGGCAGGGTATTGGTGGATTTCATCATTGATGAAAACGGCAATGTGCGTGACGCCGTGGTGACCCGCGGTGTAGATCCCCTTCTGGACCAGGAAGCTTTGCGCGTCATCTCAGCCTCTCCGAAATGGAAGCCGGGACGTTCCAAGGGCAAGAGGGTGAAGACGGCGGTATCAGTGCCTGTCGAGTTCCGTTTGGAGAAGAAGGACAAAGGCAAAGGCTTACAGTTGAAATTAAATAATTATATACGATAAATGGATTACGATTTTCTGAAGATAGAACAGAAATGGCAGGCCCGCTGGGCTGCCGACAAGACTTTCAAGGCTGAGACCGACACGACTAAACCCAAATATTATGTGCTTGACATGTTCCCTTACCCTTCCGGTGCGGGCCTTCATGTCGGACATCCTCTCGGTTATATAGCAAGTGACATATACTCAAGATACAAGAGACTTAAAGGATTCAACGTGCTGCATCCGATGGGATACGATGCGTTCGGACTTCCCGCCGAGCAGTATGCTATACAGACCGGTCAGCACCCGGAGAAGACCACGGATATCAACGTGGCACGTTACCGTCAGCAGATGGACCGTATCGGTTTTTCTTATGATTGGGACAGGGAGGTGCGTACATGCGATCCCGGATTCTACAAGTGGACCCAGTGGGCCTTCTTGAAGATGTTCGACAGCTGGTATGACAACAAGCAGGAAAAGGCGCGTCCGATTTCCGAACTCGAAGAGGCTTTTGCTTCAGGAGGAAGCTCTGCTGTCGATGCGGCATGCAATGACGCCCCTTCTTTCACAGCGGAACAGTGGCGCTCATTCTCCGACAAGGAGAAATCCGCCGTCTTGATGCATTACCGTATCGCCTATCAGGGCGAATCCACTGTCAACTGGTGTCCCGGCCTCGGTACCGTGCTGGCCAATGACGAAGTCAAGGACGGTTATTCCGAGCGTGGAGGCTTCCCCGTGTTCCAGAAAAAGATGATCCAGTGGCAGCTTCGTGTGTCAGCCTATGCAGGACGGCTTCTCGACGGACTGGACGGCCTCGACTGGACGGACTCCCTCAAGGAGATGCAACGCAACTGGATCGGACGTTCCGTCGGCGCAGAAATGGTCTTTAAGGTGTCCAACGGCACGGAATCCTATGATATGACCATCTTCACCACTCGTGCGGATACCGTATTCGGCGTGACTTTCATGGTTCTCGCTCCTGAGAGCGAATGGGTGGATAAACTCACCACTCCTTCACAGAAAGAGGCTGTTGATTCATATCTCGACTCTGTGAAGAAAAAGACCGAGCGTGAACGGATCGCCGGCAAGGCTGTCACCGGAGTGTTCACGGGCTCTTATGCCACAAATCCCCTTACCGGAGCCAACGTCCCTGTGTGGATTTCCGAATATGTCCTGTCGGGCTACGGAACAGGCGCTATAATGGCCGTCCCGGCCCATGACAGCCGCGACTACGCTTTCGCCAGGAAATTCGACCTTCCGATTATCCCTCTTATCGAGGGCGCTGATGTCAGCGAGGAGAGCTTCGATGCCAAGGAAGGTATCATGACCAATTCCGGCTTCCTCAACGGGCTCACTGTTAAGGAGGCTATCCCGGCAGCCATCGCTTATGTTGAAGAGCACGGCATCGGACATCGTAAGGTGAACTACCGCATCCGTGATGCGATATTCTCACGTCAGCGTTACTGGGGTGAACCATTCCCTATTTATTATAAAGACGGCATCCCCACGCCTTATCCCGTTGAAAAGCTTCCCCTCACACTCCCCGAGGTGGATGAATACAAGCCTACCGACGCAGGAGAGCCGCCTCTCGCCCGTGCCAAGGACTGGTCATACGACGGATTCCCTCTGGAGACCAGTACCATGCCAGGTTTTGCGGGTTCCAGCGCATACTATCTCCGCTACATGGACCCCCATAATGGAGATGCCCTCGTGAGCCGCGAGGCCGATGACTATTGGCGCAACGTCGATCTCTACATAGGCGGTACCGAACATGCTACGGGCCATCTTATCTATTCCCGTTTCTGGAACAAGTTCCTCTATGACCTCGGTTATGTATGCGAGGACGAGCCTTTCCGCAAGCTAATCAATCAGGGAATGATACAGGGCCGCTCCAGCTTCGTGTATCGTATAGTCGGTACCAACAAGTTCGTCTCAGTGGGACTGAAGGATTCCTATGAGACCACAGAAATCCATGTGGATATCTCCCTTGTCCGCAACGACCGCCTTGATATTGAAGGTTTCAGGAAATGGCGCCCCGAGTTCGAGACCGCCGAGTTCGTGCTCGAAAACGGAGAGTATATATGCGGCTGGGCTGTGGAGAAGATGTCCAAGTCAATGTACAACGTGGTCAATCCTGATACCATCTGCGATACATACGGCGCCGATACGCTGCGTCTTTATGAAATGTTCCTCGGACCTGTCGAACAGTCCAAGCCATGGGATACCAAGGGTATAGACGGTGTTCATCGTTTCCTCAGGAAAGTATGGCGCATGTTCTATGATGGCGACAGGTGGCTCGTCACCGACGACAAGGCCACGCCTTCCGAACTCAAGGCCCTTCACAAACTCATCGGCAAGGAGCAGGAAGACATCGAGACATTCTCTTTCAATACCACTGTCAGTGCATTCATGATCGCAGTGAACGAGCTTTCAGGCTGCTCCAAACGTGAAATCCTCGAACCGCTGCTCGTTCTTCTCTCGCCCTTCGCCCCTCACATCGCCGAAGAGCTCTGGGAGGCTCTGGGACATAAACAGAGCATATCATCCGCATCTTTCCCTGAATTCAACGCTGCCTTGACAGTGGAGGACACATGTACATATCCTGTATCCTTCAACGGCAAGACCCGCTTTACCGTGGATCTTCCCAAATCCATGTCCAAAGAGGAGGTCGAGACTCATGTACGCGGTCTTGAACAGACCGCCAAGTGGGTCGGAGAGCGGAGCATCGTGAAGATGATCGTCGTGCCGGGAAGGATCGTCAATGTAGTGATCAAATAATTTCACCCAATGGCATTAAGTGACAAATTCCGTAATTCGGCAGTCGATTACCTCTTCATAACGGGAGGTGTCGTGCTGTACACTTTGGCATGGGCGTCATTCATGATTCCCAATGGCATAGCGAGCGGAGGTCTCACTGGTCTGAGTACCATCATACAGCTTGCCACCGGGGGATTGATACCGGTACCGGCATCATATCTCGTGATAAACGTCTTGCTTCTTATAGCGGCGACTTTCGTGCTTGGAAAAGGATTCGGCATGAGGACGATTTATGCTATCCTGCTGTCGACATTGCTGTTTGAGTTCATTCCCAAAGTGGATTTCCTTCTGGCTGTCCCGGGCCAGCCGCTTTATATCAGTGAGAGGATACTGATTCCGATCATTGGCGGATTGCTGGAGGCCGCGGGCATAGCGATGATATTCCAGCATGGTGGAAGCACCGGCGGCTCGGACATCGCCGTCCTGATGATCAACAAGTTCTACCCGGTATCACCGGGCAAGGTGTTCTTGTATTCCGACCTTGTCATCATAGCCTCCATCCTTCTCCTGCCGGACAAGACCTTCCAGGATATGGTGTACGGATATATTGCCATGATCACGTTCTCCTTCATGGTCGATTATGTCCTTCTGGGAAGCAAGTCCACGGTCCAGATCCTTGTCTTCTCGGAGAAATACTCCCAGATCGCCGATTACATAATAAATGACATGGACAGGGGAGTCACCGCGCTTTATGCCCAGGGCTGGTATACCAAGACAGACCGCAAGGTGCTCCTTGTCCTCGTCCGCAAGTTCCAGCTTCATGACGTGACAAAGGAGATAAAAAAGATCGATCCAAGGGCTTTCGTGTCCGTGTCCCCGGCCAGCAATGTGTACGGTGAAGGATTCGATGAGATCAAGACAGGTATTGAACGCAAGAAAAAACAACAATATGATCAGCAAGAGCGATAAATTCAAGACTCCCATTATCCGCACATCTTTCGGTATGCTGCTCAAGGAGTATTTCATAATCACGGTGGGTCTTCTCGTATTCGTGACGGGTTGGACCGTGTTCCTCGTCCCCAACAATCTTGTCGGTGGCGGCGTCACTGGTATAAGCTCTGTGATTCAATATGCTACCAACGGATTTGTGACCATCGGCGTCTCTTACTTTGTAATCAACGCATTGCTGCTTGTGATGGCAGTCATAATCCTTGGCCCGTCATTCGGGGGCAAGACCGTTTATGCCATCCTGGTGGCCTCTGCGGGACTGCAGCTTCTGCCGGGCTTTATCCCATATGAAATTATTGACACCATAGCCATTCAGAACGGCAAACTGATGTCCACCATCATGGGCGGTATCATGGCCGGACTCGGTATCGGCATGTCGATGTCCCAGGGCGGCAGCACGGGCGGCACGGACATCGTCGCACTCGTCGTCAACAAGTATCGCAACGTCTCTCCCGGGCGTGTGATCCTCATGATTGACGTGCTCGTGATCCTTTCGTCCCTGTTTTTCCCCTCTTTTGTCAAGTCCGTGGGAGAAAACGGCGAGACTGTCTCTACCCTCATGGCATGGCCGGAGAAGATAACGACAGTGGTCTATGGTCTCATACTCGTGACCGTGAACAGCTACGTAGTGGATATGTATCTGTCCGGTTCGCAGCAGTCGGTACAGTTGTTCATCCTGTCGCGACGGTATGAAGCCATCGCGGACGCCATCACGCATGACCTTCACAGGGGCGTGACGGTCCTCGACGGCAAAGGATGGTATACCAAGAACCAGACGGAGGTCCTGATGGTGATCACCCGCAAGACCGACCTTAATCTGCTGCTCCGCTACATCAAGGTCATCGACCCGGAAGCCTTCCTCTCCGTGTCATCTGTCAGCGGTGTATATGGCAAGGGCTTTGACGAGATCAAGGGACATATACGCCATGCGGACTCCGGAAAAGAGAATCTGGAAAGCAAATAATCATTCAAAAAAGATAAAAAACGTAAAAAAATCGCCTTACCTACGCAATTTAAAACGCATTCCCGTATTGTGCGTTGAGGTATCCTGCGTATATTGTGTCTGCTTTTAACCGAAGCGCTAAAACGTTCAGACCAATGATTAACCCAATCAACCTCTCATCCGGAGTAGTGATCCTCATACTCCTCGTCATCTCTTTCATCAGGTACTGCCGGCATCGCCGGTCATCAAGGATAAAAATCGAACTTCTGTCGCTTACGACTTTGTTCTGCTCGACAGTCGTAAGGCTCGTCGTCAGTGATGGATTTTCGGCAGGGTTCCTCGCCATGGACTTGTGCTCGGCCGGACTGCTGCTCATAGCGGCGCCATTATCATATGAAGAAGGGAACTTCCTTTTCGCGCAGCCTGTCATTTTTTCCTCTTCATCCTTTATCATTTCCGTTTTAGGTGCGATCTCATACTTGCCGGCCGAGATGTATCCAGCATTCGTGTCTGTCAATACCATTGCGTTCTTTTCATGGTATTACTGGTCAAGGTTTATTAAAAGGGCTTCAAAGCCCAGGAAGTATCAGGCGCGCTATAACATGCTCAATCATGTCGAGAATACTTTCCGGCTGTTCCTTTATATAATGTTGTCCGTAGCCTTTGCGGTTTCAAACCATCTGCCGGGATACGGTTCGCTCTGTGTCAATGTGGCAGTATTTCTCTTCCTCTATGCCCGGTCGGTATCAGGCATAGCGCTATTCCCTGCCGTGAAACTGGAGAAAAGGCTGTGGAAGGAGGTGGGTTCCAGATATGGGGCTTTTCCGCAGAAGTACGGAGATGATGCGCTGTATGAGCGCTGCTGCAGGTATATGCGTGACAGGAAACCGTTTCTCGTAGAGTCCTATAGTATTGATGATCTGGCCAGTGCCATGCTGACAAACCGTGCATACCTGAGCAAGTCGATAAATATGTGTTCGGACAGGAATTTCAGGCAGTTTGTCAATCATTACAGGATAAGACATGCCGTCGAACTGATGACGCGTGACCCGCGTGTGAAAATGCAGGACCTGGCTCAACTATGCGGTTTCCACAATCAGGTGTCTTTCAATATGGCCTTCAAGTTGGAGACAGGCACGACACCCGGTGAATGGCGGAAACACAATGCGGAAAGACTCTCGAGATTGTAGGTATTCAACGGGGGATCCCTTTCCAGGATGACGGCGCAGGGGCGACGATGTCGACCGGTGTTTTCTTGACGGGATGGATGAAGCTCACTTCGTGGGCGTGGAGGGAAATGCCTCCGTCAGGATTGGAGCGGGGGGCTCCGTATTTTAGATCGCCTTTGATGTGACAGCCCATGCCTGCTAGCTGGCAGCGGATCTGGTGATGGCGGCCGGTAAGGAGCTCGACTTCGATGAGGTGATACCGGTCTGTATCGAGCAGGTGCGTGTAGTTGAGGCGTGCGAGTTTGGCTTCGCGGTCTTTGCTGGTGGGGCTGACTATGAAGGATTTGTTGAGCTTTTCGTTGCGGGAGAGGTAGTTTTCAAGAGTACCTGATTTCTCTGCCGGGGCGGCGGTGCAGAGTGCCCAGTATTTTTTGTGTACGTCCCCGTTCCTGAACATTTCATTAAGGCGTTCGAGAGCCTTGGAGGTCTTGGCAAGTATGGTGATTCCGCTCACAGGACGGTCCAGACGATGGGGGACACCCATGAAGACCTTGCCCGGCTTGGAGTCGCGCTGCGCGATGAATGCTTTGTATGTCTCGCTGACAGGTTCGTCACCGGTCTTGTCGCCCTGGACGATTTCCCCGACTTTCTTGTTGATGATGAGAATATGGTTGTCTTCGTAGAGTATGCGTGACGAGAGGTCTGCAAATTCCGCTTCTGTCAATTGTCTGTATTCCATATATGCCAATTTGTCATAAAAATGAGATGGCACAAAGTTAGTAAATATGGAGGCAAAACTTATCAAACGAAAGTAAAAACAACAGAATATTATGGGAAAGATTATTGGAATTGATTTGGGAACCACGAACTCATGCGTGGCCGTGATGGAAGGCAACCAGCCTACCGTCATCATCAACAATGAGGGTCAGCGCACCACTCCTTCGGTAGTGGCATTCACCGACGGCGGTGAGCGCAAGATCGGCAACCCGGCCAAACGTCAGGCTATCACCAACCCTCACAATACAGTATTCTCTATCAAGAGATTCATGGGTGAGACCTACGACCAGGTAAATACCGAGGTCGCACGTGTTCCTTATAAGGTAGTCAAGGGTGACAACAACACACCCCGCGTGGATATCAGCGGCAAGCTCTATTCCCCTCAGGAGATTTCAGCCATGATTCTCCAGAAGATGAAGAAGACCGCCGAGGATTATCTCCGTCAGGAGGTTACCGAGGCTGTCATCACAGTGCCCGCATATTTCTCCGATTCTCAGCGTCAGGCCACCAAAGAGGCCGGCAAGATCGCAGGTCTTGATGTGAAACGAATCATCAACGAACCTACCGCCGCAGCCCTTGCATACGGTCTTGACAAGCGCAATAAAGATATGAAGGTCGCTGTATATGATCTCGGTGGCGGTACATTCGATATCTCCATCCTGGAGCTTGGCGGCGGCGTGTTCGAAGTGAAGTCTACCAACGGTGATACCCACCTCGG
>Ga0265298_10010886_pt1 | contig 10691 bp, 5 predicted proteins | sample AusTroGonzalo_MG_3_FD_193486 | JGI IMG/M metagenome (GOLD analysis project Ga0265298, IMG submission 193486) | Bovine rumen microbial communities from tropical cattle in Woodstock, Queensland, Australia - Gonzalo_01 | ecosystem: Host-associated > Mammals > Digestive system > Stomach > Rumen ...
TAGCAGTTGCCATCGCTGCCAACTGCTACGGCTGGGACGGTGTCAATGCGCAGGACGCATCCTTCCAGACCGCTGGTAACTGGGTGGGCGTCGTCTTCTGTGTTCAGGCGGTCGGCTCCCTCATCTGGGCGGCTTTCCTGCCCAAGCTCGAGCATTGGTTCGGCAACAAGGGTGCATATGCTATCTCCCTCGTAGTCGGCGCACTCGGCTTCATCTCGGTTTATTTCGTAACCAACGCATATGTCCTCTGGCTCAGCTACGCCCTCATCGGCGCTGCTTGGGCGGCTATGCTCGCATTGCCCTTCACGATCGTTACCAACGCCATCAAGGGCGGTAACATGGGCTACTACCTCGGTCTGTTTAACTGCACCATTTGCGTGCCCCAGATCGTCGCAGCCCTCTGCGGTGGTTTGCTCCTTAAATATATATGCGCGCACGTACAGGCCGGAATGCTCATCGTCGCAGGTGTCCTTCTCCTCCTCGGTGCCGCTTCCGTCTTCACTATCAAAGAAAAAGAATAATAGCGTTTATGCACCGCGCATCCATGCGCGGTAAAAAGAAAACAATAAAACAATCAATCAATAACATTATGAAAAACAAATCTACAATTCTAATTATGGCATTGGCCATGATGACAGCCTTTGTGGGCTGTAAAAAGAATGAGATTGACATTGAAAGTGAGCTGAAGGAACTCTCGGAAGAGACCTTCCTCAGTCTCGAGTATTGCAGCTACGTCGGTGTGAAGGGCTACAATATGGATGTCATTCAATTCCATTTTAATCATGCAGACAATACTGTAGAGAAAACCTCTTTCTCCTGTGGAGATGGTGTTCCTGCGGCTTTTGCGTCGAAGACCTATTCGTTTGAGTGGGACGGTTTTACGGAGTCTATGCTGGGTAGAAAAGCGCGACTCGTATCCGCTGATGAAGAGCTGAATGTGATCTATCTGAATAATGTCTTTGCGCTGTCTGAAACAGTGCGGTTGACAGAGATGGATGCGCTTGCTGATATCGCCTCTTCTATTTCTTCGAATATCTCGAACTCTGATTGGGCTGCATATGATCCGATCTATGTCATGCAGGACCGTTGGACAATGGATACAACGTGGTATGAAACCCATCGTGAAGGAAAGAAGATCATCGTGGATACCATTACTGGTCGCTACAAACATGAGAAGCAGATCCCGGTTGGTGTCGCTTCGCAGAAGATTTCGTATCTTCGTTTCTATGACGATGCCGCTTCTCATAGAAAGACTTTGGCATGGTCGGAAGGTGAGCAGGTTAATGTCGTTACTTCGGATACAGCTATTCTGCCGCAAGTGCAGAACCCGGCAAAGAATGATACGATCATTACATTCAATATCTTGGAGCAACCTGCTTCTCGTATCTTTGCAGACTCGGCCGATCATTGGGGTCTTGGCATGGTCAAGGATGGCTCATTTGATGTAATATTTAAACTGGCCGGTGGCAGCGAGGATGAGACGCTGCAGATGTCCGCTTATACGGATAGTACATTTACGCTGGATAACGCGATTTATCATAACCTGAAAAAATAATAGAGTATGAAAAACGATATATTCAATCTTCGCGCTCTGCTGATTTCATGTCTCATGTTTGTCGGACTGTCAGCTTTCGCGCAGACTACTGTACAGGGTACAGTCATTGACGCAGCGAATGGGGATCCTATTATTGGTGCCTCCATCCTCGAGATCGGTACTACCAACGGTACCATTACCGATTTTGACGGTAATTTCGTGCTCAACGTACAGCCGGGCGCCAAACTCGCTATCTCTTATATGGGTTATAAGACCCAGGAACTTGCAGCTACGGCTAACATGTCGGTTCAGCTCGGTGAGGATTCCGAGTTGCTCGAGGAAGTGGTCGTTGTCGGTTATGGTGTGGTTAAGAAAGGTGATGCCACCGGTTCTGTTACCGCCATCAAACCCGATGATATGAACAAAGGTCTTACCACCAATGCGCAAGACATGCTTCAGGGTAAGATTGCCGGTGTGAACGTCGTGGCAGCTGATGGTACCCCGGGTGGTGCCGGTTCTATCACTATCCGTGGTGGTGCTTCGCTGAACGCCTCCAACAACCCGCTCATCGTCATCGATGGTCTGGCTATGGATGATAATGGTATCCAGGGTGTTGCAAACCCCCTCTCCATGGTGAACCCGAATGATATTGAGAGCTTCACCGTCCTCAAGGATGCTTCCGCTACCGCCATTTATGGTTCGCGTGCTTCCAACGGTGTCATCCTCATCACGACCAAGAAAGGTACGAAAGGCAGCAAACCCAAAGTAAGTTATGCTGGCAACTTGTCTATCGGTACACTCACCAACCGGATGCAGGTACTTTCTGCTGACCAGCTCCGCGGATATGCAACTGCCTTGGGTCACGGCGAGGAAAAGACCAATACATTGGGTACTGCAAGCACCGATTGGCAGGACCAGATATACCGCACCACTGTTTCTACCGATCATAACATCTCTATCATGGGTGGTGTGAAGAATATGGTAGTCGATATGCCGTATCGTGCATCGGTCGGCTATACATTGCAGAATGGTGCGATTAAGACCTCGCAGATGCAGCGTGTCACCGCTTCTCTGAACCTCAGCCCGTCCTTCTTGGATAACCACCTGGCATTCAATATCAATACCAAGGGAATGTATATCTACAACCGCTATCCTGCTGGCGTCGTAGGCTCGGCTCTTTCGATGGATCCGACAATGCCCGTTAAGGGTGAGGCTGTAAACGCCAATGGAGATGTGCTGGTTTCCCAATACGTGCTCGATAATTGGTTTGATGGCTACTACCAGCGCGTCGTTACCCCTGCCGGATATAACGATGATGCATGGCCTTATACGACCAATGCACAGACAACGGCTAACCCTGCTGCAGCATTGGCCCATACGAACGACCGTGCGCACGCGGGTTCCTTCGTAGGTAACATCGAGGCGGACTATAAGATTCATGGCTTCGAAGATTTGCATATCCATGCCAATTTTGGTGCTGACTATTCCTATGGTAAGCAGCAAACGACATTGCCTGTTTATAGCTACAGCAATCACTATTTCGGACGCGATGGATGGAGCGATAAAAGTAAGTACAACCTGCAGTTCTCCGCATATGCCCAATACGGACATGACTGGGAGGCATCCAAGCAGCATTTTGACGTGATGGTGGGTTACGAAAACCAATATTTCTATCGTCACGAGCAGGGCGACTATTTCGGCTTATACCAGTCCACCAATAAGGACGCTAAATTAGCTGGCCAGCCCTATGACCGATATCAAAATATTTATATCACGGATAATGCGCTCCAGTCTGTATATGGCCGTGTCAATTGGAATGGCTGGGATCAGGTCCTCGTTACGGCTACCTTCCGTGCGGATGCATCGTCTCGTTTCGCTAAACTGGATTCTAAAGGAAAGAACGCGCGTTGGGGCCTCTTCCCCTCTGTGGCTATCGGATGGAAGATTAAAGAGACCTTCCTCAAGAATGTGAATGCAATCAATGATTTGAAACTCCGTATCGGTTATGGTGTTACGGGTCAGCAGAACTTGGGTGTAGACTATTACTACCTGCCTGCGTATACCCTGGCTCAACCCCACGCTTATTACCCCGTTTTGGATGGTGGAGAAGACAATCCTCTCTACGCGGGTAAGGATGCCAATGGCAACGCGGTGTATCGTACCAGCCGTCCGGGTGTATATAATACGGACTTGACTTGGGAGAAAACATATACCAGCAACATCGGTATTGACTTCGCTTTCTTGAACAACCGTATCAATGGTAATATTGACTACTATCATCGTCGTACCAAAGACTTGTTAAGTACTGTCAATGTGTCAGCCGGCTCTAACTTTAAGAACCAGATGCTGGGTAACATCGGTAGCCTTTACAACCAGGGTGTCGAGTTCGCCATCAATGCGGTCATTATTGATAGGAAGAATTTCAAGTGGGATTTGGGATACAACGTGGCTTGGAATCAGAACAAGATTACCCAGTTGTTGTCGGACGATCCTGACTACTTTGTGCCGACGGGTGGTATCAGCTCGGGTACCGGAAATACAATCCAGGCACATAAAGTAGGCGAGTCAGCATACTCCTTCTACGTTTATGAGACGAAGACTATGACCGATGAAGATGGTATAACGCGTCATTATTTCATTGACCGCAATAAGGATGGTCAGATCAACGATAAAGATAAGTATATTTACCACAACCCCACAGCTCCTGTTACGATGGGTCTGCAAACCAAGTTCCAGTTCTATGGATTTGACTTGGGCATCACGCTCCGTGCAAACATCGGAAACTATGTGTACAACGATGTGTTGGCTGGCAACTTGCAATGGGTCGAGCCGGATAAGGTTTACCAGAACCAGAACGGCGGTTACCACTCTGTCTTGACTTCTGCTTTCAACTGCTATTATGGAGACAATATGCGTAGTGATGATATCCGTACCTATGTATGGAATAGTGAAACGCAGGCTTACGAAGTGGGTAAGGAGCTGGATAAAAAGTCGGGTGAACTGAAAACAATTAATAACTCCAACTGGTACGCTTCTGACTTCTTTGTAGAGAACGCATCTTTCTTGCGTATTGATAACATCACCCTCGGTTATAGTTTCAACAAGCCGAAGGTACAAGGACGTGCGTACGTTACCGTATCTAACCCCTGCGTATTCTCTAAATACAAAGGCCTTGACCCGGAAGTCGGAGGTGGTATTGACAATAACATCTATCCCCGTAGTATGACTACAGTGATGGGTATCAGCCTCCAATTCTAATAAGTAAGAGGAGTAATAGAATAAATCAAACTTAAAAATTGAAAAGCGTTATGAAATACACAAAAATATTCTTTGCCGCCTTATTAGGTATCGGAATGACAGCTTGTAAGCTTGATAGAACTCCATTGGATCCGAATACGGACACTGAATTCAATAAAGATGCAATGTTCGCTAAATGCTACGCTACGTTTGGCCTCACAGGACAGCAAGGTCCGGATGGTAGCGGAGACGTGGATGGTATTGATGAGGGTACATCTTCCTTCTATCGTATGTTCTGGGAACTGAATGAGTTCTGTACGGACGAAGGTTGGTGGATCTGGAATGATGTCGGATTGGCGGATATCCGTACGCAGACTTGGAGTGCAAGTAACGACTTGGTGTATGGCTTGTATTCACGTCTGACCTTCGATATCACGCTCTGCAACTCGTTCTTGGATAAGACGACCGATTATACGGATCCGGAAACAATGGCTCAGCGTGCCGAAGTGCGTATGCTGCGTGCAATTAACTTCTACTATCTGTTGGATATGTTCTATCGCATGCCGTTCTCGCTGACCGTTTCGCCTAACAAACCGATGCCGACCACGCGTCCGGAGTTGTTTGCTTGGTTGGAGTCGGAGTGTTTGGAATTAGCAGCCGATCCGTATATCATCCAAGCGGGACAGAGAACCAATAAATACCGTGTCGATCAGGCATGTGCTTGGTTCCTTTTGATGCGTCTTTACCTCAACTCGGAGGTATATAACGAAACCTATCTGGGTGCTCGTAACGGCCAAGCACGCTATGCGGAAGCTAAGGCCTATGCCAAGAAATTGATGGATAGTCCGTACACGCTGCATGGTTATGACAAATCAGCGCAGAAGGCCATTGACTTGGCTACGGAGCGTACCGAGGACCATGTTTACTTCTCTGCTTATCAGCAGCTGTTCATGGGAGATAATGATAAGAATGGTGCTCAGAATGAGGCGATCTTCCTGATCTATCAGGACGCAATCCATTGCCTGAACTGGGGTGGCGCACGCTTCCTGCTTAGCGCTGTACGCGATGCTGACTTTGTTCCTTTCGGATCGACGGATACATGGTCGTGTTTCCGCTCTTCGCCTGAATTCGTATATTATTGGGTAGAGCAAAGCAAAGCATCCTCTATCTCAAAGAATGAGTATCAGATGCCGGTGGCTTTGGGAGACGACCGTGCTATCATGGCTTCAAAGACTACGGCTGGAAAGAAGATGAAATTGACCGGTAATGAGGCTGCTGATTTCTATGCTTCCTGGTCTGTTCTTAAGTTCACGGGAATTTACTCTACCGCCAAGACGACTGCGTATGAGGACGTCACGGGTAATGATTCGATCGTAGAAGCGCCGTGGGTATGGACGTCGCCTGTAGGCGAACCGAAATGGCCGGATACGGATATCCCGTTGTTCCGTTTGGCTGAAGCCTATTTGACCTATGCCGAGGCTTGCTACCGTACGGGCGAAACGGCTCCTGCCATTGAAGCGGTTAACTGCTTGCGTCGTCGCGCCAATGCTCCGGAAATTCAGACTTTGGATGATGAGTCATTATTGGCTGAGTGGGCAAAGGAGTTCTATTGCGAAGGTCGTCGTCGTACCGACTTGATCCGCTATGGCCAGTTTGCAGGTCCGTCCGCTACCAAGACTTGGGAAGGACATAAACCAGGCAAGGATGCAAAATATAATGTATATCCGATTCCTGCCAAGGATGTTACCGCAAATGAGAACTTAAAAGGTCTTAACGAAGAAATAGGATACTAACAATTCGTTTTACCGAATTTATATATCATTTTTATTAACAATTTAATTTTTTAAATTATGAAGAAATTTTATGCATTTGTAGCAGCTGCTTTGGTTAGCGTTGCTATGTTCGCAAGTCGTGAGGTGGTTCCTTCGGATGCTGATTTGGCATCGTATGCAACCGGTACCTACACGATGTGTATCTACAACGATGGCGCTTGCAATGGTATCGTTCTCAATGGTACGTATGCTGGTTGGCCTAATGATGCCGATCATGCCAAATTGCTTGACTTCGTAGCAGTAACAGGTTTCGAAGGCTGGTATGTTGTTTCATGGAATGATACAACCGGCGCTGAAGCAAAAGATGGTGGTGTACAGGCTAAGCCTATCCAACTGGATGGTAGCGGTCTGTTCAACTGGGATTATCAGCTTGGTCCGGATGCAGAACTGATTCGTGGTACTGCAACTTTGGTTCCTAATGGAGCTGAGGTTGATATCAAGGAGATTGGAGCAGGTATCGTTGTAATCGATGTTAAGAGCTGGAAGAACAATCCTTGTACAGCTGTATATCACACTTACAAAGTATCACTTGTTTCGCCGGATTGTAACGATGAGGACTTTATCACTCCTGCCATCTCCGGTGGTTTCAATGGATGGGCTCAAGAGGCTATGACGATGAACGAGTTGAAGACCGCTGAGCGTCAGAATGCAGGTCTCCTGGGTGCTATATTCGAGATTAGCTTTAAGGCAGCTGAGGGTTCTGAGTTTAAATTCCGTTCTTCTGTAGAGTGGGGTAAGGACTGGACAAATGAGCTCAAAGAGTATGACGCTGAGAACGACGCATGGACTGGTTTTAGCGGTGCTGGAGTCGTAGAGCAAGCAGAAAATGGAAACTTACTACTTGGTGAAGAAACCGAACTTATGTTTGACCTTGGCGATCCTGAGTTGTATTCATGGAATAACTGCGAGAAACCTGAAGAGGAAGATACGACCAAGTATTATACCCTTATCTGGGCAAATGTACCGGCAGATGCTCCTGAAGCAGGTGTTGAGATCATTGGTACATTCGATAGCTGGGGTGGTACCGCTATGGAGAAATTGGACAACGGTTGGTATTTCGCACAGCTGAATGTAACGGCTGGTGATGAGTTCAAGTTCCGTGAGGCTGGTACCTGGAACAACGAGCTCGTGCATTGGGTAGCTACAGAGTGGAAGGCTCTCGATAACATCAAGTTCAAAGATGTACCGGGATGGGGTGTAGAGACGACCTACAAAGGCGTTCCTTGCTTCGAGCTTGAGATTGACCTCAGTGAAGATTATATTTGGAAGGCTAACATTCACGAGGGTATCGAGAACGTTGTTCTTACCGAGAAGGCTAAGAAAGTTGTTGTTGACGGTGTTCTCTACATCATCCGTGACAACAAGTTGTTCAACCTCCAAGGCGCACAGGTTCGTTAATTGAACCCCAGCATCAGCCATTTAGGCTGATCAACAAAATAGCCCGGGCTTCCGCTCGGGCTATTTCTTTTGTTATCATTGAGCGACGAAGTCGCGCTCATTTCACCATTTCATCATTTCATCATTTCATCATTTTGAATAGTCCTTTACTATTCTTGCGGACGATGAAAGTACATTGCCCGGCGAAAGCATGCATCTGCGGCTTTACAAAGCTGTCCAGACACGCCGCATCGCCGTTCGCTGCAGCGACAAACCCCTCGCCCTCATAGACAATCAGATTGTCCGCTTTCGGGCAAAGCTTGCCTTTTTTGTCCACCACGCGCACCGTCATATAGCTCAGTTCCTTCGCTTTCTCGTCCTCATTGGCGCATACAACCTCTAAATGGTCCGGCTTGCCTGCGGTGCATATTTTCTCCCGTGCCGCCTCTTTGCCCTCTGCATCGTATGCCACCACCTCGATCTCGCCTTTCTCGTACGGCACGTCGAACCACATCAGTCGGTAGCGCGGCAGCAGCTCCGGCCGTGGCGCTGAACCCCATACCGGCACCTCGAACTCTGCCACCTTCGGCATCTGACTCACCTTGGCATCCCGTAACCCGTCACCCGTAACCGGTAACCCCTTCGCCAGACGCTCCGTCTCTTCTGCCGTCGCATGGCGCAGTTTGCCGTAGCTCTTGCCGTTCACGAACAGCTCCGCGCTCGGATAGCTCGTATAGCAGAATACCGGCACCGTATCGCCCTTGTTCCAGTTCCAGTGCGGCAGCACGTGCAAGGTCGGCTCTTTCGTGTTCCATTGGCTCTTATACAGCCAGTACCGGTCCTTGGGTAGCGAAGCCAGGTCGATGATGCCGAAATAGCTGCTGTGGCTCGGCCATGCGTCCGTGTCGTACGGCGAAGGCTCGCCCAGATAGTCGAAGCCCGTCCATACAAACTGGCCGAGCGTCCATGTATAGTCGTCCTGTAACTGAAAATCCTGCTCCGGCAGTCCCGACCATGGGCAGTACTCGAGGTCATAACCGCTGCTCTGGTAGTCCGCATAGACGGCATTGTCTTTCAGTACCGCCGGCAGCTTATAGACGCCGCGGCTGGACACCGTACTCGCTGTCTCGGAACCTAAAATCATCTTCTGCGGCAGGTGCTCGTAGCCTTCTATATAACGTCCCGTCCGGTAATTGAAGCCCGGCAGCTCTACCGCCGCGCCGAAACCGTTATGGATCACGTGCATCGCCTGGTCCATGCCGTTCGTCACCGGGCGGGTGGGGTCGAGTTCATGGAACAGTGCCTGCAGCTCCGTCACGATGCCGATGCCGTCCTCTAATACCTGGTTCCATACCTCGTTGCCGCTGCTCCATAGCATCACGCACGGATGGTTGCGGTAATGCTTCACCATGTTCGTGATGTCCCGGCGCCACCATTCGTTGAACTCCTTGCTGTAGTCGTTCTCCGTCTTGCCGTGGTTCCATACGTCAAAAGGCTCGATCATCATCATCATGCCCATCTGGTCGCATAGTTCCACTAACTGCGGATCCGGCATGTTATGGCTCGTGCGGATGGCGTCGCAGCCCATCTTCTGTAACATCGTCAACTGGTGAAGCAGCGCGTCCTTGTGCACTGCCGCACCTAACGGACCTAAGTCATGGTGCAGACACACACCCTTGAATTTCCTCGTCTGGCCGTTCAACTGGAATCCCTTCTCCGGCGTATAACTGATACTCCGGATGCCGAATGTCATCCTGCGTCTGTCTAATTCCGTCCATTCCTTTGAACCGTTGTAGGGTATCATGTTGCCTGTGCGAAGATCAACGCCGTCACCCATGACAAATCCGCCGTGTTTGAATTCGTCTCCCGATTCATACTTCTTATATACTCGCGTGATTGCAGTATATAAATGAGGCGTTTCCGGACTCCATAAATGCGGATGAGAAATCTCTACCGTGCCTTCTGCCCCTTCTATACAGGCCACCCACTTGTTTCCGTATTGGATATTTGTGACGATTTTGTACTCCTTCATCTCTTCGGGAGTTAACGGCCTCTCTTGCTCAGACACTTCCACCGCCACCTGTACCGTCGCTTTCTCCGCGCTGACCTCGGTTGGGCGGATCAGCACGCCGAAAGTCGGTATATGGACGGGCTCGCTCTTCACGAGGTGCACATTGCGGTACAGTCCCGCGCCTGGATACCAACGGCTCTGCTGCGGTTTGTTCTCCAGCAGCACGTCAATCGTTATGTTTGAATGCTTGCTGCTGACAGCCTCGTCAATGATCTCCTTCGGGATCACGCAGTCGAAAGTGTTGTACCCGTATGGCCAGTAGGCAATCTCTGTGCCGTTCGCCAGTACATGCGCGTGGCTCATCGCACCGTCAAATACGATCGTGTAGCACTTTCCCTTTTGCACCGATACGTTAGTCCGGTAGTGCCCTTTGCCCATCCACGGCAGTCCGCCGCTGCGACCGGTCTTCCAGGTTGGTTCACTCTCGCCGTTCTGCACCACAATCACCTCCTGCAAGTCGTTCTTTCGGTCAAAAGGTCCGCTGATGGACCAGTCGTGCGGCACAGTCACTTCATGCCACGTCGTATCTACATCAGGCATCTGTTCCGACACCTCTTGCCGGAACTGCCAACTTGTCAGCAACGTGCTGACCGCCAAAATCAGAGAAAGCATCTAAAAACTTTTAACTTTATACTGTAAA
>Ga0265298_10010887_pt1 | contig 10691 bp, 5 predicted proteins | sample AusTroGonzalo_MG_3_FD_193486 | JGI IMG/M metagenome (GOLD analysis project Ga0265298, IMG submission 193486) | Bovine rumen microbial communities from tropical cattle in Woodstock, Queensland, Australia - Gonzalo_01 | ecosystem: Host-associated > Mammals > Digestive system > Stomach > Rumen ...
ATCGATAATGGCCTGGACGTTGTCCTTCATCTGCCGGATGCCGGCCTCGAAAGCCGGGATATAATCGGCTGTCTTGATCTGTGAAAAGGGAGCGGTCCCGTACGGGGTGTCCCAGGTCTGGAAGAAAATATTGTCGTTGTTGTTACAGGCCACCATCATCAGGGGCGCGCAAAGCGCAAGCAAGAGTTTTTTCATTACGGTTCGATTACAGAGACGGAAGGTTCATCCACCAGCGTGAACTGGGCGGCCGAGCCGCTGCTGCTCACATAGAGGGTGAGAATACCCGTAATATCCACGGGCGCGCCGGAGAGGACCCGCTTGGAAAGGGGTTCATCGGCAAACTTGGCATAGCCGCTGGTGCGCACCTGGACGTCGGTGCCGCCCAGGGTGAAATAATGCGAGATGTAATTGGCCGTGGCATACTTCACCATGATTTCCTTGTAGGAAAGCGCGGCATCCGTGCCAAAACTGTCCAGGGTCTTCCCGTCGGGCAGATACTGGGCGGGCGAACCGGTGATGGGGCCGTAGCGGGTGGCGCCGCTGCCCACCTCGGCCGCATCCCACAGGCCGTCCTGGATATACTTGATGTAGGCCGACTTGGAGCAGGACCAGGTGGTCACGCCCCAGTTTCCGCTGTCGGAAAGGAACACGCGGTTCTCCGGATTGGCGCTCTTGTGGGGCAGGTTGGGGTTGGGATACATCAGGGCAAAGATTTCATTCTTATAGGTGAGGCCCTTGATGGTAACCAGCTTTCCCCACAGCTCCCCGGTGAAACCGGCGTCGAGGGAACGCTTGATATCGGCCTCCGTCACCTCCACGGGCTTCACCGCCTTGGCATGTTCTCCCTTGAAGATGTGCAGGTCGATGATGGCCTGCAGGTCAATGTAGGTGGTTTCGTATTCGTTGGTGACGGTCTGATCGGCCTCCAGGCCCAGCTGCGGCATGCCGCTGTAGGCGCCCAGGGTGAGGCCGTCGCACTTGACATAGATCCACTGGCCCCGCCGGTATTCGCTGTACAGGGAGCTCTTGCCAATCTTCAGGTCAATGCCGCCGGTCTCGTCCTGGATGTACAGTTCCCGGTACACGTTGCCGCTGCGGTCGTCGGAGATGATCTGGCCCTTCACCCAGCGATTGCCGGAAAGGACCACGGGCTTTCCCTTATACAGGCTCTTCAGGTCCTGGATGGTGGTGAACCCCTCCAGTCCCTCGTTCTCCTGGAGCCATTTTTCCGAAACCGGAACGGCGGCCCAGGGCTCCTCGTAGCCGTCCGTGAAGACGGGCTGCCACTCCTCTTTCAGACTCTTGCAGGATACGAGCGCCGCCAGGGCGCAAAGGATAAGGATATGCTTTTTCATGGCGCTTAGAATCTGAAGTAAATGTTAAGCATGTAGTTGAAGCCCGGCATGTAGAAATACTTGGAGTCGAAGCGGTAGAAACGCTCCTTGGACACGGTGTTGTCCACCACGCGGGTCTGTTCGTAACCGCCTGTCTTCACGTTCTTGTTGTTCAGGAGGTTCTTGGCGTTGAGGGAGAAGCCCAGCTGGTACTTGCGCTGGATGTACCAGGACTTGCCCACCGAGGCGTTCACCAGGAAAGCCGGGTCAAACTGCTCCTGGGTGGTCATGTACTGGACTTCCAGGTCGGTGATCTGGTTGTCCAGGCCGGCCACGGCATAGTCGGTACGGTAGAGCGGGTTCATGTCCAGGTAGGCGCGGTCGAAGTATTCCACATCGGCCTCGATGAACCAATAATTGTAATTGTAGCTCAGGCCCAGGCTGGCGGCCGTCTGCGGCGTAGAGGGCACATAGTGCTTCTGCGTCACGGTGCCGTCGTCCAGCACGGTCTTGGTCCAGTAGGGTACCAGGACGTCGGTCATCACCTCTTCGGCGCTGTTGTCCACGGTCTGGGTCATGCGCGGCGTGGAGGTATAGATATACTCACCCAGGGAGAGCACGCCCTGAAGGCTCAGGTTGGGCACCACGAAGGTGGGGGTCTTGAAGCCCAGTTCCACACCCATGTGACGCTGGTTGATGCCGCTGATGGCGAAGTTGGAGAAGGCGTTCTGGAGGTCGTCGTAGGCGCTCATTACCTTGCTCTGGTCAAAGATCTTGGTGTAATAGGCGGTTGCTCGGACGTTGATGCCGTTCCCGCTGAACTGCCAGTTCACGTCGGAGGAGAAGGTCTTGGCGTTCTTCAGGTCGTTGATCATGGTGTTGCGGGTACGGGGGCTCAGGAACACCTGGTTGAACTTGGGCGCGTCGCTGAACCAACCCACATTGGCATACAGGCGCATGTTGCCGCCCATCACGTAGTTCAGGTTCAGCTTGCCGGCGTAGGTGATGAATTCGGCCAGCCGGGACTTGCCCAGGGAGGTGGCCAGCCTGCCGTCGGACTCATAGGTGGGCTGCACCCGCTGTCCGGTGACCGGGTCCACGTAAGGGTTCCAGTTGGAGTCCATGCTGGGGAAAAGACCCGTACGGTACAGACCTTCGCGCCAGAAGCTCTCGTAGCCCAGGCGGGCGCCCAGCGTGGCGCTCAGGTTCCCGAAAACGAACTTGCTGCTGAGCCAGCCGCCGTAATTCCGGACATGGGCATAATAGTCATAGCCGTACTTGTCCCCTTCATGCAGGACGCGGGGGGCGCCGTGTCCCAGGTAGTACTCGATGTCGTTCTGCTGCTTGAACGGGGACGAGGCGAAGTCACGCTCGGCGAAGTTGTTGATATCCAGGAAATACTCACCGCCCAGCAGGTCGGCGATCACCTTGTAGTACTCGGTGCGGTTGATGCGGGCGTTGAGACCGCCGTTCAGGGTGATATTGTCGGAGGGGCGGGCCTGGAAGGTAAGGGCCAGGTTCAGGTCCTTCTGGTCCACATGGCGCTCTTCCTGCACATACTTGGAACGGCCGTCGGTCTGGTTCCGGTTCACGTGGTACAGGCGGTCCCAGTCTACATGGGTGAGATTGGGATTCATGGAAGCGTAACGCCACACATTGAGGGCCGTCATGTACTTGTCCGGATTGTTGCGGTTCATGTCCTCATTCTCGTCCAGGAAGTAGCTGGGCAGGTTGCGGTAGTAGTCCGGACGGGGATCCTGGGCATCGTACCAGTCCAGGGCGGTGTACCCGTTCTTGCCGAAGCGGTACAGCACCGTGGCGCTTCCCTCGAACTTGTCGGAGGGCTTGAACGAATACTTGAACAGGGCGATGGGCTCATGGGTCCGGCGGACACGGGCGTTGCGCACCTTGCCGTTCTGGTAACCCCAGTTGGAGTTGTACATGTTGTCACCCATGAGGTCGTACACCTCCTGGGTGGAGGAGTTCTGCACGCCGCGTTCACCGGGGGCGCCGAAGAACACGAAACTGAGGGTATTCTTGTCGTCCAGGACCTTGTCGGCAGCCAGATAATAGGCAAAGGAACGGTAGTAAACACCGTCAATCCAGTCGTTTCCGCCCAGACGGGCGCTCACGTTGGCCGCCAGGGCCCAGCCGTTGTCCATGACGCCGGTGGCATAGGAGGCCATCACGCGCATGCGGTAGAGCGAACTGTTGGTGAGCACGCTGCCGCGGAGGCCCTTGCGCACCTCGGAGGCCGTACCAAAGATATTGGTGAGGCCGTTGTACCCGCCAAAACCATATTCCGACATCTCGTTTCCGTTCACCGTCTCCTTGGCGCGCATGGCCTCGTTGAGACCGCTCCAAAGCGAGAAGGGACTGTAACCGGTGATGGCGTCATTGAGTTTCACGCCGGCCAGATACACGTCCTGGCTCTCCGAGCTGTAACCGCGGGCGCGGAAACGGACCGCGGAGAAGTTGAACCCCGCCAGGTTGTTGAACACGTCGTTGCTGCCGAAGAGGATGGTCGGGTTGTCGTTGTAGCCCGAGTCTTCCATGTCGAAGGAGCCGAAGGCATCGTCATCCACGTCGGACACCTGCTGGGTGGCGGTGAGCGAGAGATTGAACATATTCTTGACGTATCCGTCGTTCACGGTCACCTGCACCAGGCTCTCCAGGAAATCGGGGGCCTCGATCTTCAAGGTGTACATACCGTCGGGAAGGCCTTTGAACAGGAAGGTACCGTCCAGGGCCGATGTCGCCGTGGCCAACTCGTTGGCGCCCTGCAGGAGCACCAGGCGGGCGTTTTCCACCGGTTGACGCCCGTTTCGGTTTACCACCGTACCCTTCACACCGCCGGTGGGCGCCTGCGCAGACAGGGCCAGGGATGCCAGAAGGGCGGTCATTGCCAGAAGGATTCGTTTCATATTATTTCTTGATTATGATATACGTAGGATAGTGGTCCGAGTAGCCGCCCACAAAGGCGCCGTTGGAGAAAGTACGGAACGGCGTACCCTTGTACTGACCGCTCTGGTTGGTCATGAACGGCTTGTTGAAAACGCGGCCGTAGTATTTTCCCTGGGTGATGCACTGAATCTGGAAGCCGCCCTGGGGGGCGTTGGCCAGGGCGTTGTTCACCAGGATAATGTCGTAGATATTGCCTTCTCCCCGATAGTACAGGGAGCTGTAGCCGGCCTTGAGCATGGACAGGAAGGGGCTGAAGAAATCTTCTTCGCCCATGCCCTCACGCACTTCCCGGCCATGCATGTAGCCGGTCATGGAAATGTCGGTGGGGTTGTCATTCATATCGCCCATCACCACAATCTTGATCCCGGGGAATTCCTGCTGGAGCTGGATGGCGCGCTGGTAGGCGATTTCGGCGCCGCGGGGACGCAGGTCGGCCCCCTTGCCGCCGATACGGGACGGCAGGTGGCACACGAAGAAGGCGAACATCTCCCCGTCGATGGTGCCGCGCACCATGAGGATGTCACGGGTGCGGAAGTTATCCATCTCCTCCTGTGTCCACCCGTTCCAGTTGATGCTGGAGGGCTTGAAGGTGAAGGGGATGCTTTCACTGGCGAGGGGCTTGAACAGCTCGGGCTTGTAAAGCAGGGCGCAGTCCACGCCGCGGCGGTCGGGTCCGTCATAGTGCACAATCTGGTAATTGGCCTCCGCGATGGCGGGCTCGGCCACCAGGTCTTCCAGCACGTGGCGGTTTTCAATTTCCGAGACGCCCAGCACGGCATGCCACTGGCCGTTGTCGGCCTTCATTTCGGCAATGACGCGGGCCATGTTCTGGAGTTTCTTGGCATACTTGGCCTCGGTCCATTCGTTGGCCCCGTCGGGCAGGTATTCGTAGTCGTTCTTCCCCTCGTCGTGGTAGGTGTCAAAGAGGTTCTCCAGGTTGTAAAAACCCACCACGCAGGCCTTTCCGACCTTCTGGGACGTTCCCTGCATCCGGGCCGACGAACCGCAGGCCGGAAGGATCAGGAACGCCGCCGCAAGGATATATAAGATTCTTTTCATACAGCTAGGTAATTTGTCTTTCTATGCTTATTTCCACCAGTTTCCGGGGGTCGTCGATTCCACGAGCCCGGCCTTGTCCTGGCCGATTTTCCGGATCAGGTTGGGGAAGAAATCGATACCGGTCTTCTCCTCAAGCTGGTCGATGGAACAGATGTAATTCACGTAATTCCCACCGCCGATCGAAGCGTCGTGCGGCAGGAAGAAGCCGGCGGCCAGGTAGCCGTCCTGTCCCTGCGTACCGCCGGTCGTATGGGCCAGCAAGGCCTTATAATAGTGCGTAGGGATACGCACCGCAAAGCCGGAACTGGTTCCCGACGTGGTGGTCGAACCCTGGTACAGGCAGCCCGTGACCACATAGAGCGTATCCGTGTAGTCGGCATACTTGCGCACCGCGGTCTCCAGTTTGGCCCAGATGCCGCCGTTGAAGCTATTGTTCTGCGGCGTCATGTTGGTGGGATAGAAGGTGGAGACGTTGGCGGCATAGGTAAGGCGGTCGGCCGAAGGGATCTGGTGCCCGCGGGACCAGCCGCCGCCATAGGAGCGGGCGGTCAGGTCCGGCTGGAGGGCCGTAGGGAGCAAGGGGTCGAAGCCCCAGGCATCGGTCCGGTCTCCCTTGCCGATCAGACTCCGGTTCAGGGGATAGGCCACCCAGAGCGACAGGTGCTCCTGGTAGTCCCAGTAGCAGGACCAGTTGCGCGTGCCGTCCCGGGACAGGCCGGCATAGCGGCCGCCCTGCATGTTGTGTATCAGGAGCTCGCATCCGTCCCCGGCCTTCGTGGCAGGCAGTTCCAGCCAGTTCAGGTTGCCGGGAGCCACATCGTAGCCATAACCGTAGGAACCCGGGCCATCGGGACCGGGAGGCGTGGTGCTCTTGCCCGCCTGGGTGATGGTGGCGCTGGCCTGGGCGCCCTGTCCGTGCAAGACCAGGGTGAGCTGGCGCTCCTGCTCGGCGGCATTGGCCTCGAAACGGAGCCGGACGTCATTCCGGCTGGCGCTGCCGGAAGCCGGGTCCACCGAGGCCCAGGCGTCCGTTCCGGCCGGATACTCCAGGCTCAGGGTCCAGTCCTTCGTGGCCGTGACGGTCACGAACATACTGCCCGCGCCCGCCTCCAGATAATCGCTCTTGGGCTGGACCGCTACCTGGTCCGCCCCCTTCTTGCAACACCAGGTGGCGGCAAGAAGGGCCAGCGTACCAATCAGTAACCTGCTATTCATTATTCTTCGGAATAGACGACCTTGGAAAGCTGGATCACGCCGTTGGCCGATGCCTGGGCGCAGTCAAACACCAGTTTGTAGTACAGGTTAGCTGCCGGTGCAGACACCGTAAAGTTTATGCTGCCAGCAGCGGAAAGCGTCACGGGGACTTCCTGGACATTGGCCGAGAAAGCACTGTTGCTGGCAACCACCAGCTTGGAGGATTTGATCTTGGAGGCATCCGAGATCTTGTCCACCGTGACGACCACTTTCTTGACGGCATAGGAAACCGGCTGGTCCAGGGTGATGGAAGCCACGGAATCACTGTTCTTGCTGCCGCACTTGATATAGGTCCAGCTGTTATTCCACTTGTTGTTGTTGAAATTGACGATAGTCCAGGTATTGGCACCCTTCTTGGCGGCCCACTCGATGGCATAGGCGCTCACGCCGTTGCTGGACTGGTTGTCGTCCGGGAAGGTGAGGGTGATGCCGGAGCCCGTATCGCCGGCGGAGGGACCGTCACCGGTCACCGTGGCCGAGGTGCAGGCCAGGTTGATGTACTTGCCGCCGCTCAGGCCCACGTAATAGCCCTTGAAGGCCACTTCCTTGCCCACCATGGCATCCAGGCCCAGGCTGGCCACCGGATAGGAAATGCTGCCCATATTGGTGCTTGCGCCGCTCACCGCCACATTGTAATAGTTCCCGGACTTGGAAAGCACGCCGGTGAACTCGATGAATTCGGAAACGCTGGCCGTATAGCTGTCGAACGAGCCGGTAATCACCTTGGCCGCAGGATAGCTCACGGGATGGTTGCCGGAAGGCACGGTGACCGTGGCGCCCTCGGAGATTTCGGGAATGCCGCCGTAGGTGGTCTTGGTGCCGCTCACCAGGACGGAGTCGCCCAGGGCGGGAACCGTGGCGGGCTTGAACACATACACGTTGCTGCGGCCGTCCGTCGCCACGAAACTGGTGGAGGTGAGGGCCGTCACCAGGCCCTTGAACTTGGCCGATGAGTTGTCGGCCAGGGAGATGATCTTCGAGAGGTCGGTCACATAGTTGCCGTCATCCTCCTGCTGTCCACCGCCGCCGCCCTGGCCGCCTTGTCCTTCCGTGAACTTCTCGATGGTGGCGTTCATCACTTCGTGCTGCTGCTTCTGGCTGTAGAACGCGTAGGTGCCTGTGAGGGTGACGGTACCGCCATCGTCGAGGGTGTTCACCCACTTGTCATACTCGCCGTCCTTGAAGCCGTACACCAGGATGGTGCCGGTGTTGTCGGTCAGGTTGAACTGCATCCAGTTCTTGCCCGCGGAGGTGGTGCCCTTCGAGAAGGAAGACACCTGGCCTTCCAGGCGGTAGTAGGTGGTAGCCTCGGCCTTGGCGATGAAATCGGCCACGGTGCTGGCGGTGATGTCCGTCTGCGTGCCACCTTCCTCGAACTTCTCGATGGTGGTGTTCATCACCTCGTGCTGCTGCTTCTGGCTGTAGAACTCGTAGGTGCCGGTGAGCGTGACGGTGCCGCCGTTCTTGATGGTATTCACCCACTTGTCATACTCGCCGTCCTTGAAGCCGTACACCAGGATGGAGCCCGTATTGTCGGTCAGGTTGAACTGCATCCAGTTCTTGCCCGAGTTGTTGGTGCCCTTCGAGAAGGCCGATACCGTGCCGGTGAGGCGATAGTAGGTGTTCCCGTCGGCCTTGGCGATGAAATCCTTCACCGTGGTGGCGGTAATCTCCGTCTGGGACTGTTCGGTGTCCCCTCCCTTGTTCACGCCGTTCAGGCTGTACAGGAAGGCCTTGTTCTGGGCGGTCTCGGGCGTATTGCCCTTGAAGTTGACAATCTTACCGTAGAGGATGACGTCGTCACCGGGGGCGACGGGCGTGTCGGATGCCGTCCACTTCTTGTTGCCCAGGTACAGGACGCGCCAGGCGGTGAACTGGGTGGTGGCGGCGGTGCCGTCATCGGAAATGGTGAAGGAAGCGTTGCCGAACGAGGTGGAGTAGTTCTCGGAAACGGCCACCACCTTACCCTTCACGTACACGTTGGTGGGGCTCTCCACGTCGGCGCCCAGTTCGTTCACATAGGCTACGGCACCCGCGGCCGTGAACGGATCCTCCTTGGTGCCGGTGCCCAGGTTGATCTTGCCTTCGGGGCCTTCCTGCTCCACGTTGAGCGTGGCCTTGGCATAGCCGATGGTAAAGACCAGGCTGGCGTTACGGTTGTGTCCGCTGTTGGAAAGCACGGAGATTTTCACGCTCTGCTCCTGGACGGAGCCCTTGCCTTCCGAGGCGCTGAGCACGATCCAGTCCGGAACGGAACCCACCTTCCAGTCACGCGAAGACAGCAGGGAGATGGTCTGGTCCCCGTCGGTCTGGCTAAAGCTGATGTCGCTTGGATTCACAGAGATTTTGGCGGGACCGTAGTCCACTTCAGGTTCGCAGCTCACGAGCGTCAGGACGCCTGCCGCGAGGGCCAAAAACAGGTTTCTTAGTTTCATGGCTAGTTTATTAATTAATTATTTAATTATCTTTAGGTGCACTATCGTACAAATTTACAAAAATAGATTGACTTTTCAAGCGATAATATAAAAATTCCCCGGGGCCGCAAAGCTCCGGGGAATCGTTGTTACAACAGGGGAGAACTACTCGGTCACGCCGTTCAGGGAATAGAGCCAGGCCTGCTTGTTGTTGGTCTCATAAATGCCCTTGGAGGCATAGTACGTGAGCTGGCCCTTGACGACGACTTCGTCACCGACTGCGATATTGCCCTTACCTTCGGTCCATTGGGTGTTATTGTACCAGTAGATACCGTAGCACTCGAAATCCTTGGCGGGCTCGGTCGTGCTTTTCTTGTCGTCGGAGACACCATAAGCCTTTCCATCGTCCGACATCCAGAAGGTGGCGGTACCGGCATAGGTGCTGAACTCATAGGCGATGGCGGAAATCTTGCCCTTCACGCAGACATTCGGGAAGGACGGCGCCGGCTGTTCGTTCGCCGCAGCCTCAGCCTTGGCGGCCTCCATCCGGTCGATGAAAGCTTCGGCACCCGCCACATTGAAGGGGAAGGAAGCATTACCCACGCCGTTTTCATCGCTGGTGGCGCCGTTGATGCTGTAGATCTTGGCCTTCTTGCTGGCGGTCTCCGGTACGGAGCTGGCGGCATACCAGGTGACGGCACCGTAAACGATCAGCTCGTCACCCAGCTCGATGCTGGCGTTGACATTGTCGGCTGCCGTGGGATTGGCCAGGTCGCCGCCCAGGTAGTAAACGCTGTAGCATTCGAAGTCCTTGGTGGGGTCCGTGGTGGTCTTACCGTCTTCGGAAACACCGTAAGCCTTGCCATCGTCCGACATCCAGAAAGAAGCCGTATTGAACTTCTTGCCTTCCTCGTTGATGAAGTTGTATTTGGTCTTCTTGGAGACGACGCCTTTCACATATACGTTCTCCGAGAACGTGTTTCCTTCCTTCAGCAGGGTGGCGATTTCGGAGGCCATGTACGGATTGGTCAGGGTACCCTTCGGGTTGTCCACGAACTCCACAATCTTGGTGGTGATGACGTTGAGGTAGTAGGGAGCCGCCTTGCCGGAGATCCCGTTGAACCAGCCGGTGATGGTCACCTTCTTGCCGTCGAAGTTCTTGGCGCCGAGCTCATCCACGGGCTTCACGATGGAGCCCTGCCGCTCTGCGGCATCCACACCGTCGATGGCGATGTTGTAATAGTTCCCGCTGACGGTGAGTACTCCGCTCAGCTTGATGTACTCCGCCTTGTCGGCAGTATAGGCGCCGGCCTCGGAAGTCACATCCTTGGGAGAAGGAAGCTCGAAGCTGTTGCCGGAGGAGAAGACTTGCACTTTGTGGTTCTCGACATCTTTGCTGAGTTCGATTTCAGGAACACCGTTGTAGGTCTTCTTGACACCCCAGACCTTGAGGTTGTCGCCCACCTTGACGTCGGCCGCCTTGGTGCCGGCGGCATCATAGACATACAGAGCGGTGGTGCCGTCCCAGATGACGATGCCCTGGGTGGTCTTGGCAATGACCGTGCACTCGAGGGTTTCCACTTCGGAATTGTCTACCATGGCCACGATTTCGGTGACCGTGGCGCCGGTGGCAGGAATACCCACCTGGGAGACTTCCTTGGTAGCC
>Ga0265298_10010888_pt1 | contig 10690 bp, 9 predicted proteins | sample AusTroGonzalo_MG_3_FD_193486 | JGI IMG/M metagenome (GOLD analysis project Ga0265298, IMG submission 193486) | Bovine rumen microbial communities from tropical cattle in Woodstock, Queensland, Australia - Gonzalo_01 | ecosystem: Host-associated > Mammals > Digestive system > Stomach > Rumen ...
CCGCGCCGTTGATGATGGTCTTCACGTCGCCGATCTCCTTGCCGACGACCTTCAGGGCGTTGATCAGCGCCGCGCCGACCACGATGGCGGTTCCGTGCTGGTCGTCATGGAAGATCGGGATATCGCAGATCTCCTTGAGCCTGCGTTCGATCTCAAAGCAACGGGGGGCGGCGATGTCCTCCAGGTTGATGCCGCCGAAGGAGCCGGAGATCAGGTAGATCGTGCGGACGATCTCATCCACATCCTTGCTGCGGATGCAGATCGGGAAGGCGTCCACATCGCCGAAGGCCTTGAACAGGGCGCACTTGCCTTCCATGACGGGCATACCGGCTTCCGGGCCGATATCCCCCAGGCCGAGAACGGCCGTTCCGTCCGTGATGACGGCAACGAGGTTGCTCCGCCGGGTCAGCGTGAAGGATTTATTGTAGTCTTCCCGGATCGCCAGGCAGGGCTGGGCAACGCCCGGCGTGTAGGCGAGCGAAAGATCGTCCTTGCTTTTGACGGGAACACGGGAGATGACTTCGATTTTTCCCTTCCATTCGCCATGCAGGCGCAGGGATTCCTCGGCATAATTCAAAGGGTTTCCCTCCTCCGTAACGTGATCATATCCATTATAGACAGGTCAGGCGGAAAAACAAGACCGAAACCGGCTGGCAAACAGAAGAGAAACAGGAGACGCGACCGGATTTCGCTTGTCAGACGGAGAATTATCTGGGATAATAGGTATCAGAAAAACAAGAAACAGCTCCGTGAAAGGAGAGACCGGTTTGAGGAATATGGAAAAGGGCCTTGTCTATACGAACGACAAGTGTATCGGCTGCAACAAGTGCATCCGCGCGTGCAGCTGCATCGGTGCCTGCGTATCGACAGAGCCGGATGAGAACGGCAACTCCAGAATCATGGTGGACGGAAGCCTCTGCGTGTCCTGCGGCGCCTGTTTTGATATCTGTGAGCACAATGCCCGCGACTTCCGGGACGATACGGAACGGTTCTTCGAGGACCTTGAAAAAGGCGAACCGATCTCCCTGCTGGTCGCACCTTCCTTCCCGGCAAATTATCCGGAAACCTATGCAAAGGTTTTCGGCAAGCTGAAAGAGCTGGGCGTGAACCGCATCATCAGCGTTTCGTTCGGAGCGGACATCACCACCTGGGGATACATCAAATACATTCAGGAGCACGACTTTTTCGGCGGGATCTCCCAACCCTGTCCGGCGGTGGTCGGATACATCGAGCGGTATATGCCGGAGCTGCTCCCGAAGCTGTTCCCCGTCCAGAGCCCGCTGATGTGCGCGGCCATCTACGCGAGGAAAGAGCTTGGCATTACGGACCGGCTGGCATTCATCAGCCCGTGTATCGCCAAGAAACTGGAGATCGACGACCCGAACAACCACGGGGTCGTCAGCTATAACGTGACCTTCACGCACCTGATGGACTATGTGGAGGAGCACGGTCTGTACGGGGAACCCTGCCTGGATGAGATCGAGTACGGCCTGGGCTCGATCTATCCGATGCCGGGCGGACTGAAGGAAAACGTCCTGTGGCTTCTCGGCCATGACGCGTTCATCCGCCAGGTCGAAGGCGAAAAACGGCTGTTCCATTACCTCGAAAAGAACAAGGAACTCCTGCGTGACGGAAAGACGCCGTTCCTGTTCGTGGATGCGCTCAACTGCGAAAAGGGCTGCATCTGCGGGACCGGGACCGACATGACCCTGTCTGCGACTGATTATTCGCTGTATCACCTTCACGACATCCAGAAAGCCGTCGAAAAGGATACCGCCGGCAGCGCATGGTCCAGGAATGCCACGCCGGAGGAACGGCTGGCCTGCCTCAATCAGCAGTTTGAGCACCTGAAGCTCGAGGATTATCTGCGCTCCTATACGGACCGGTCGGCCCAGTGCACCCTGCGCATCCCCGATCCCGAAGAGCTGGAAGCCATCTTCCTGGAGATGAACAAGACCGACGAGGCCTCCCGGCACATCAACTGCTCCTGCTGCGGCTATGACACCTGCCTGGAAATGGCGACGGCGATCCACAACGGTTTCAATCACAAGGACAACTGCATCCACTACCTGAAGGACATGTATGTGAAGAAGGCCGCTGAGACCGATATTATGACCGGGCTTCCGAACGCCGCGGGCTTCCGGACGTTCATCAACCGGATGAGCGCGGCGGGGAAGCTGACGTCCTATAATGCGTTCTACCTGAATGTAAAGAGCTTCGGGCTGATCAACAAAAAGTACGGAAAGCAGGAAGCGGATCATATCATCATCCGCTTCGCGGAGCATCTCCTGTCGTACACGGATGAGGACGAGTGTGCCGGACGCTTGTCCGGGGACGCGTTCATCCTTGTGGTCCATAAGGAAAAGACCGACGCCGTGCTGAAGCTGACTTCGGGCGTCAGTGTCCGCGCGGTACTGGACGGGCGGGAAGAGATGACCACGCTGCAAACCGTTGCGGGCTGCCTGGATATCGATGACGACGATCTGGACAGCGAGGGGATCATCGGGAGGTGCTCGACGGCGCTGAGCGTCGCAAGATACGAAAAGCATGTGCCCTATCTGTTCTCCACGCCTGAAATGCATACCAAGGCGATCCATCAGAAGCAGATCCTCTCCGTGTTCGACGATGCGCTGGCCAAAGGCGAGTTCCGGCCCTACTATCAGCCCAAGGTCAACACGAAGACCAAAACCCTTGTCGGTGCGGAAGCGCTGGTGCGTTGGATCAGGGACGGAAAGACGATCACCCCGGGCGAGTTCATTCCGGTGCTGGAGACCGGCAACCGGATCTGTGTGCTCGATTTCTATATTTTCGAGCAGGTGTGCAGGGATATCCGCAAGTGGATCGACGAAGGCATCGAGCCGGTGCGCATCTCAACGAACTTCTCCCGCAAAAACCTGGCGAATCCCGGGTTTTCTGAAGACATCCGGAAGATCCTTCAGGCTTACGACATTCCGAAACATCTCATCGAGGTGGAGATCACTGAGACCGTCAGCGAGGAGGACAACGACCGGCTCCGGAGGTTCATGAGCGACATGCACGAATCGAAGATCGCCATGGCGATCGACGATTTCGGAACAGGCTATTCCTCCCTGAATATCCTGAGGGATTTTTCGGCGGACGTTCTCAAGCTCGACAAATCCTTCATTGACGGCCATACGGATACCCGGCGCGACAGCGTGGTGGTGGCGAACGTGGCCAAGATGGCCAATGAGCTGGATATGAGCGTAATCACGGAAGGCGTTGAAAACTGGGAACAGGTTGATTTCCTGAAGAGTGTCAATATCGATATGGTGCAGGGTTTCCTGTTTGACAAGCCGCTCCCGAAGGCGGATTTTGAATCGAGACTGAAGAACAAGGCCTATGACCTGGAACAGGGCCGAAAGGGATGAGCGATCTCTTCGCAGGATTGCAAAAGACCTGTTTTGTCAAAGCAAGACCGGCAGGAGGAGAAAACGGTGATGAAAAATGTTGCGATCGTGAGCCTTTCATGCGGACTTGTGGGAGAGCCCTTTGTACAGTTTGAAGTGGAGATCGGCCTTCGAAGGCTGAAAGAATACGGTTTGAATGTGCGGTTCATGCCCCATGCGCTGAAGGGAATGGAATACATCCGGGATCATCCGGAGAAAAGGGCAGAGGATTTGCTGGCAGCTTTCCGGGATCCGGAGATCGATATGATCCTGTGCGCGATCGGCGGGGACGATACCTATCGGCTGCTGCCGTATCTGTTCGATCACAATGAATTGGCAGAAGCAGTAACGGACAAGGTTTTTCTCGGCTTCTCCGACACCACAATCAATCATTTGATGCTGCACAGGGTCGGACTGCGGACTTTCTACGGCCAGGCATTCTTATCGGATATCTGTGAACTGGGTCCGGAGATGCATCCCTATACCCGCAGGTATTTCGAGGAACTGATCACCACCGGCGGGATCCGGGAGATCACGCCCAGCGACATCTGGTACGGGGAAAGGGAACGCTTTGCTCCAGATCAGGTCGGCAGGCAGCTTCCCGCATGTCCAGACCATGGCTTTGAACTGCTGCAGGGACCCCCGGTATTCTCCGGAAAGATCCTCGGCGGCTGCATCGATTCCATGTACGATATGTTCAACGGGGACCGCTATGCGGATATGCCCGTGCTCTGCCGGAAATACCGCCTGTTTCCGGACGCGGAGGACTGGAAGGGACGGATCCTGCTGCTGGAATCCAGCGAAGAGAAGCCGACGCCTGAGATCTACCGCCGCGCGCTTGAATACCTCAGGGACACCGGGGTATTCGACGCGGTATCCGGTGTGCTGGCCGGAAAACCCATGGACGAGACCTACGCGGACGAATACCGGCAGCTGCTGAAGGAAGTCATCGGCAGGCCGGATCTCCCGATCGTTTTCAATGTGAATATCGGTCATGCCATGCCGCGCTGCATCATTCCGTTCGGTGTGGATGCGGTGGTGGATGCCGGAAAACAGGTCATCCGGTTCGCTGAGTGAGTGATGATCGTCGTTATGCCGCCCTGCGCAAATGCGGATGGGCGGCGTTTTTGTATTCTTCGGTTTCCGGCAGCAGGCGCTGGCGCAGGACGCGCATGATCTGGAAATAGCAGGGGAAGAGGAACAGATCCGCAAGCACCCAGGCCGCAGGGCTCGCGAAGCAGGCACCGGTAAAACCGGCGGTCGGGACCAGGAACAGGGCGACGGCCGCACGGGCAACCATCTCGGACATGCCGGCCAGCATCGCCACACGGGTAAAGCCCATTCCCTGGATGCTCAGGCGGAGGATATTGACAAACAGCAGCGGGACATAGAAGGCTGCGTTGATCGTCAGGTAGCGGATGCCCATCGCCGTGACTTCAGGCGCCGCGTCCGCGTCAATGAACAGGCCGAGCATCGGGCCGGCAAACAGCGCGACCACGCCGAAGGCGAGGGCAGAATAAATAAAACCGAGGACCGCCGTGCAGCGCACGCCCTGGTTGATCCGGTCCAGCTTGCGCGCACCCATGTTCTGGCCGGCATAGGTGGCGATGGTGGACGCAAGGGCGTCGTAGAAGCAGGCGAAGAAGGCGCTGAGCTTCACGGCGCCGCTGACTGCGGCGACCGCGTTGACACCGAGCCCGTTCACGGACCACTGTACAAGAACGGAACCGATCGCTGTGATGGAGAACTGCAGACCCATGGGCAGGCCTGTACCGAGCATCCTCCGGGCCAGGACGGGATCCAGGTGCCGCTCTTCCCGGTTCAGGTGGAGGATCGGGAAGCGGCGGCGCATTACGATTACGCAGCCGATACCGGCCACCAGCTGACTGACGGCGGTCGCGACGGCGGCGCCGGCTACGTCCATCCCACAGACGATGATCAGGAAAAGATCCAGGACGATGTTCAGCAGGGAGGCCAGGATCAGGAAGACCACCGGTGTCCGGCTGTCCCCCAGGGCGCGGAGGATACCGCTGGCCATATTGTACAGGACACAGCAGGGGATCGCGGCAAAGATGATGCCGATATAGCTGGCGGAGGAGTCGATGATCTCCTCCGGCGTATTCATGAGCCGGAGCAGGGGCTTGCACAGGACCGTGGAGAGTACGGCGAACAGAATGCTCAGCACGCCGCTGAGCACGATTGCGTGCCAGGTGCAGCGATGAACTTCGTGTTCATCTTTCGCCCCGAACGCCTGGGCGATCGGGATCGAAAAGCCGGAGCACAGGCCCAGGCACAGGCCGATCACCAGAAAGTTCACGGAACCGGTCGCGCCGACGGCTGCAAGGCGTTCCGCGCCGAGAAAGCGGCCGACGATGGCAGTATCCACAAAACTGTAAAGCTGCTGGAACAGGACACCGAACAGCAGCGGGAGAGCAAAGGAAACGATCAGTTTCAACGGTCGACCTTCAGTCAGGTCACGCGTCAGAGTACGGGGCATAAACGGAAACCTCTTTCTGCGGCCCGATTCGGCCGCATATGAAGTTATAGCACCATTTTCTGCACAGGACAACGGGCAGATTCGGGGCTTTTCCGGACAGAAAGGCCATGGATCGGGAAGATATGCAAAACTCCACGCCTGCGCGGCATGGAGTCGGATATTTACGGCTCGCTGTTTATGTGCTTTTCCTGATACCTGGTCAGATCCGCGCTGAGCCTTTCGGCTTCCCGTTTATCCAGGAAGTACAGGAGGACGTTTGTCAGCAGGGAGACCGCGAGAATGCCCAGGGCCTGATACAGGGCCTCATCATGCACGTTCTAGGGGAGTAGTTTATTTATTCGAGTGTTTGATTGTCGAGTGTTCGAGTGTTGCACCTCTGAAGGAGGAGTTCGAAGTTAGTGTTCATCAGTGTTCAGTGTTCATTAGTGTTTTAGTGTTATAATAATCTCCCAACCATATTATTCTCCAGCCAGTACTTATCAGCCACTTCCTTATGCCGATTCCTTACGGTCTGGATCGACACATTCATCTTCCGTGCCATATCCGCAACCTTTACCGGCCTCCCGCCTTCGGATAATTCATCGAAGGCTTGGTTGAATGCCGTTTCCCGGTCTCTCATAGATACACGCCGGCTGCTCTTGGCCAGATTTGATTCATAGCTCCCGATCGTGCTGCAGTCGTCCAGCAGACCTTCCGGATCCGGTATATGGATCGGAAACTGGAACCAGCAGTTGATCGGTTCGATCGACGGGAATTCCCGCAGAACCGATTCCATCCGCCAGGCGGTCGTTTGCTTTTCGCCCATACGTTCCAGTGCTGCCGCGGAAGGCTCTAGCTGGATCAGATCCAGGATTGCGTCCGGATCCCGTCCGAATACACCACTCCCGGAGGAACGGTCCAGTACCTGCCTGTTTCCCTTGGCGCCTTTCGAATGATGATGCGAGAAGATGACGGCGCAGTTCCCCTTCCGGGCGATCCAGTCCAGCGTGTTGCATACCTTGCCGATCTCTCCAGCATTGTTCTCATCTCCGCTGAGTACTTTATAGATCGGATCGATGATAACGACATCGATCTGCAACTTAATGCAGAAATATACCAGGGGTTCGGCTAAATTCTGGATGGTGCTGCTGAATCCACGCAGGTTCCAAATGTTCAGGCAGTCGTCAATTTTCCTGGTGTCGATGCCGAATTCCTCGTAGATCTTTCTGAAACGGGAGAAAGCAGTGGTGCCTTCAAGCTCGAGATTGACATAAAGCACATTGCTTTTCTTGCACGGAAAACCAAGCCAGGGGACCCCTTCGGTAAGGGAGATTGCCAGCTCCATCAGCATACAGCTTTTTGCGGATTTCGATGGCCCGGACAAAAGCATCTTCCGTTTTCTCCGAAGGATTCCCCGTATGAGTTCTTCCGGCTCTTTCATGTCAGAGAATCTCATGTTGTTGTAGGTGGTCAGTCCGGGAAGAACCAGGTTGTCGAATTGTATGGTCTCACCAAACAGATCTTCTTCCTCTTCTTCGTCTTCAATACTTTTCCGATCGGTCACTTTCATTACCTCCTGTTTTTCTTCGTTTTTTCCGGTGATTCTTTCTCTCTCTTTTTCTCGCTCTCCGCGAAAGGGAAGTTTATCTTCCCTTTCGCGAAAAAATAAATATATATAAGCCGTTTTGGTAGACAAAAAGGAAAAATACCCTTTTTGTCTAATCAAACAAAAACGTGATAAACGCCGGCTTCGCAGGACTCCTTTCGCATGGTCTTCTTCTCATGGTTGTGCACCTCCTTTATTTACAATAGCACAAATATATTGTGCTATAAAGGGGAACAAAACAACTAATTTAGCTTAATGTAAATATACACTTTTAACTTTTATTCGAGGTGCGACCCGGAATGTTTAGGATTCAGGACAGGATGGCAGCCGGAAACCGCCGGACTTACCCGACGGCGAGGACCAGAATGGTTTTGACGGTCAGCAGCAAGGCGGAATGAAAGGGCAGATCCTGAAGGAACTGCTGGACAACGAGATCCTCACCCAGGAGCAGTATAACCTGATCCTCGCGAAGATCACGGACAGCGCTGCTGTCGCAGTCGCTGAAACGACCGAAACCGGGACTTGATTGCATAAGATAAGCAGGGTCAATTGCTCTGCTTATCTTGTTGAATTGCGGGAGTTGTTTTCAGATGCGGCTGACAGGTATACCGGACAACACGTTCTGTCAGAGAAGCCTGAACGCCATGTCGTACATTTCCCTTGAATCGATTGCGTTTCGGATGTAGGTGGGATTATCCGGTTCGTACCGGACATATTTTTCCACCTCTTCGATCAGCGCAAGATAACAGACCGCCAGGGCATACCGGATCTCTGTCTCCTCCGTCAGGAGGATTTTTTCCTGTGCCATCTCGTTATAAATCCCCAGTTCTTTCTGCTTGGCGGAGAGCGGTGCTTTCTGCCCGGGGCCGAGGGTAATGAAATCAGCGACCGGATCCCCCCAGAAGCCGCGTTCCGGATCGATCCAGCAGATTCTGCCGGTCTCCCCGTTATAGAGGACATTGCTGTCCCACAGGTCAAAGTTGACCATTCTGCAGGGGACTGCCCTGAGCAGCCTTTCATGTTTGTCGATGAAGCGGATAAATTTTTCTCCGTCCGGTGTGTCATGCCCCAGGTCTTTACAGTCGGCCACCAGCCGGAGCGCCATGCTTTTTAAAGCCTCATACCATGAATCCATGAGCCCTGTCTGGATGTAGCCGTACCGGTCGTTGGTGATCCTGTGGATCTTTGTGAGCATGCAGATCTTCTGCTTCTGAACCACTTCATATTCTTGATCGGACAGGCATGCTTCCCACAAGGGTTTTCCGGCCATCATCTCCATGATAAAGCAGTTGCTTTTGATAATCTTCTTTGAAAAATCGGAAACATAGACTTCGGGGCAGAGGATGTCCGTCTTCTCATGCATCTGCGAATACCAGAAGACTTCGGATTCCATCATGTTTTTTTCATAGCTGAGGACTCTTGAGCCCTCCGGGGGAGCGATTTTCAGCGCATAGTCCCTGCCGTTATCGCAGGTAATCTGGTAGGCAGCGTTGAATTCACCGTTTCCGAGAGCGGCCACATCAAGCACGTTTCCCACGTTGTGGAAGGAGAATAATTCTTTGATCTCTTCTTTGGTAGCCTCATATTTCGTCTTGCTGACAACCATCTTATTATCCCTTCCTCAGATTCCGGTATTTGTCTGGGTATCCGGTTCAGATGCTACAATATTAGCATAATGCGAAACAGCCGTGAAGAACAATCTGATGGAAGAACAGAGACTGTTATGAAAAAAACCCCCGGCAGCGGTGATATGACGGTCACACTGTCCGGGGATCCTTTAAAGACGATGCTGTTTTAATGGTTCACTTAACAATCTTTTCGGCAAATTCAGCGGCGGCTTTCAGGTCGTCCTGGTTCGGCCTGCCCTTGTGAATTCCCTTGAACTCCCCTTTGCAGTGGAATTCACGTTCGTCTATCGGGATGCCGGCCTTGTCCGCTTCCGCCTTTACCTTTTTCCAGGTAGAGTTCAGCATCGCTGCCGAGCCGAAGTTGACGATTTTGCCGACCTTTTCCTTGTCCAGCGAACGGATAAAATCCCGCACTTCCGGATCGATGCTGAAGGCATAGTAGGAATTCCCAAGGAAGAGGATGTCCGCCTTCTCGGTCACAGGCGTGCTGATCGGGAGTGCTTCCGCGCCGATGGCTTCCGCAACGGCTTCGGCAAGGCGTCTTGTGTTTCCTGTCTTGGTATAGTATCTGACTGCGATCTTCATATTTATTTTTCCAGCTCCTTAGCCACTTCGTCACGGACGTCCTTCATGTCCATGGTGGGCTCAAACCGGGCGATCACTTCGCCCTGGCGGTTCACGAGGAATTTGGTGAAATTCCACCGGATATAGGCTTTTTCTCCGAACTTCTTATTGTTCATGTCGGAAAACTTGTTCAAAGCGGCGTTCTTCAGGCCTTTCCCGAAACCTTCGAAGGGCTTTTCCGTGGCAAGATACGCAAACAGGGGATCCGCGGTGTCTCCGTTCACATCGATTTTCGCGAACTGCGGGAACTCGGTTCCGAACTTCATGGTGCAGAAGGAATGGATCTCATCCTCGGAGCCCGGGGCCTGGTTTGCGAACTGGTTGCAGGGGAAGTCCAGGATCTCAAATCCCTGATCCCGGAAATCCTTATACATCGCCTCCAGCGGATCATAATGAGGGGTGAAGCCGCATCCAGTCGCCGTATTGACGATCAGCAGGACCTTGCCGGCATACTCCCTGAGGCTCACTTCATTTCCTTTCCTGTCCTTAACGGTGAAATCATACACATTTGCCATGGTTCTGTCCTCCTCGTTTTTATTTTGCGGTGTTGTCGTGTTGCTCCATGTGGTGAAGTGCTTTGTAGGTGAGCGTATACAGGGCCTGGAATTCCTCCGCCGTCAGTCCCATGCATTCCGCGACAGCGGGTGGGATGGAGACCGCCTGGTCCTGCAGGGCTTTCCCCTGTTCCGTCAGCGCAAGCGTCAGCAGGCGCTCATCCTCCGGGGTGCGGGTTCGCTGCAGGTATCCGGCTTGCTCCAGCCGCTTCAGTACGGGCGTCAACGTGCCATAGTCCAGACGGACGCATTCGGCCAGTTCCCGGGATGAAACGGTCTGCTTTTCCCATAGGACCATCATGACCAGGTACTGGGTATAGGTCAGGCCCAGCTCCTGCAGATAAGGCCCGTACTGCCGGACCAGTTCCTTGGAACAGGCATACAGCGGAAAACAG
>Ga0265298_10010889_pt1 | contig 10690 bp, 8 predicted proteins | sample AusTroGonzalo_MG_3_FD_193486 | JGI IMG/M metagenome (GOLD analysis project Ga0265298, IMG submission 193486) | Bovine rumen microbial communities from tropical cattle in Woodstock, Queensland, Australia - Gonzalo_01 | ecosystem: Host-associated > Mammals > Digestive system > Stomach > Rumen ...
TCACCAATGACGACCGTCTTGTACTTTTTGCCATCACGAGGGTCGGTCATCGTGCCGTATTCGCACTTATCGTCTTTTTCCGTTTTGCACTGCTTAGCCCGTTTTACAGAACTCAAAGTATCCGGATTAGAACACCCCTCTTCACCCGCCAAGCCAAATATCGTTGGTGGCGTGCACTTTTCTTCGTCATCATCCCAATCGTCCGCAGACGAGGATTTTGCACTCGAAGAGGAATTTTTGCTTGACGAGGACTTCGCCTTGCTGCTGCTAGATTTCGAGCTGTCCTTTTTACTGCTGCTGGACACTGGTTCGTCAGAATCGGCACTGCTGCCGCTATCGTCACCGCAAGCAGCGAGAAGAAATGCGGACACGACGCACATTGCAAAAAACTTTTTCATTCAATCCTCTCCAAAGAACAAATTAAAGCATTTGGTTTAATATAAGAAAAGAAAACGCAAACGTCAAAAAGTTCACCATCAACTCTTGGTAATTAGGCTTATTTTATAAAAAATGCCCCCGGACATAGCACGGGGGATAGCGTAAATAGTTTTGAATCGTAGATACTTTACCGCATTACAAGCGCGATAATGGCGGTCACAAGGCCGCCAACGGCAACACCGGCAAGAACGATAAAGGCAACCATCATCCACTTGACATACTTCGCCAAGCGAACAACCATCGACGACTGGTCTTTTGAAAATTGCTGGTATGCATTGAGAGCGGCCATCAAGGTAAAGCCAACATCGTCAAGCCAACCAAAAATAGGAATTGCATCGGGAACCGCATCAATCGGCGACAAGTCGTAAATCACAGCAACCATCGCGATAATCACGGACAGAGCCTTCCAAACAACGGGAGCTCCATTCTGCACCTCGCCCGAACTTGCATTTGCGTGACCAGATTTTTGAAATCCATCGTTCACATTGTGAACTTCGACATCATCATAAACTTTCTCTTGCGGCATCCAAGCAGTCCTCTATATAAACCAATTACAATTTTAATATATACAAAAAAGACTACCGAATTTTCGATAGTCTTAAAAATAATTGCGCCGATTATTTAGCCATGATACAATTTACTGGTCTGATAATTCGGTTCCGATGTCAGATTCACACCGAGGCGACGGAACACGCCAACGTCAACCTGCGAGAGGATTACGCTGGAGTGGACTTCGCAATGGCGGAGTTCCGGGAGCTTTTCGAGAGCAATCTTGGCGTTGTAATCTGTAAGGGCGCAAACGGAGAGAGCAACCAAAACTTCATCCATATGCAAACGCGGGTTCTTATGGCCGAGCTGCTTTGTCTTGAGGTTCTGAATCGGTTCAATCACCATTGGCGAGAGCAAACGAACTTCGTCAGGAATCTTCGCGAGGTGCTTCAATGCATCGAGGAGTGCAGCCGAAGAAGCGCCGAGCAACGATGAAGTCTTACCCGTAATAACGGTACCGTCGTTCAATTCAATGGCAACCGCAGGACCGCTCGTCAGCTCAGCATGTTCTACAGCAGCGGCAATCACGGGGCGGTCTGCAGTGCTAATCTGCGCCTGCTCCATGATAACTTCTTGCTTGTAAATCTGATCCTTGTCGGCATTGCCCTTGCGCACATCGCACAAAGTATTGTAATAACGGCGGATAATTTCTTGACGGGCTGCATAGCACACGGCATCATCATCAATAATGCAATTGCCAGCCATGTTCACGCCCATGTCCGTCGGGCTCTTGTACGGAGATTCACCGAGAATGCGCGTAAAGAGAGCGTTCAGCACCGGGAAAATTTCGACATCGCGATTGTAGTTAATCGTCGTCTTGCCGTAAGCTTCCAAGTGGAACGGGTCGATCATGTTCACGTCGTTCAAGTCGGCGGTTGCAGCTTCATAAGCAAGGTTCACCGGATGCTTGAGCGGAATGTTCCAAATCGGGAACGTTTCGAACTTGGCATAACCGGCCTTGACGCCGCGCTTGTTTTCGTGATAAATCTGGGAAAGGCAAACAGCCATTTTTCCACTTCCCGGACCCGGTGCAGTCACCACCACAAGTTCACGGGTCGTTTCAACAAATTCATTCTTGCCGTAACCGTCATCGCTCACGACGAGCGGAATGTTGCTCGGATAACCGGCAATCGGATAATGACGATAAACTTTGAGACCAAGGGATTCAAGCTTTTTCTGGTAAGCGACAGCGCTCGGCTGTTCCTGCCAACGGGTCAGTACAACGCTGCTCACGTAAAGACCGTAACCGCGGAAGGCGTCAATTAAACGGAGAACATCCTGATCGTAGGTAATTCCCAAGTCGCCACGAACTTTATTCTTTTCAATGTCACCGGCGTTAATCGCAATAATGACTTCGGCCTTGTCCTTGATTTTTTCAAGCATGCGGATCTTGGAATCGGGAGCAAAGCCCGGCAAGACGCGGCTTGCATGATGGTCGTCAAAAAGCTTGCCACCAAATTCGAGATAAAGTTTTCCGCCAAATTTAGAGATGCGTTCCCGAATTTTTTCAGATTGAGTTTTTAGATAAGCATCGTTATCAAAACCAACTTTAAACATATTTCACATACCATTTTGAGAGTTTTCACAATTATAAAAAAATACAAACCACCATCTCAAGTCCAAAAAAATATTTTTTTGCCATATTTCTAAATTTAACGGCAAACATGTTTACTTACCGCTACAGAGAACTCGCCATAGCCCTCGAAAAAAAGGGTGAAGTCCGTGCTGCGCTCGCCAAAACGCTCCGAGTGAATCCCGAAGAGATTTTCAACCTCGAAGTGGAACGTTTTTCGTTGGACTCCAGGCGCAAAGGCGACCTTCGTTGGTCTTACAATGTCGTTTTTGACTTAAAGCGGAAAATTCGCGCTACAGGAAACAACGCACGCGGACTCATCGAAGCTTTACGCGAAACCCGCAGCCTAGATGCAGAACCAGGCAAAAATACGGTCCCAATGGCAGGCCATGTCGATATCATCGGCGCAGGCCCAAGCGGTTTATGGGCTGCACTGCACCTTTTACGCAAAGGCTTTTCCGTCGACATTTACGAGCAAGGTAAACAAGTCGAAGAACGTTTCCGCGACATCCGCAAATTCTTTGTAGACCGCAAATTCAACGCCCACAGCAATGTGCTATTTGGCGAAGGTGGCGCAGGTGCATTCAGCGACGGAAAACTCAACACCCGCAGCCGCAATCTGTTCAGCGAAACAGTCCTCAAGGACATGGTCGAATTTGGCGTTGACGAAAGTGTCGTAACGTTTGCAAAGCCGCACATCGGCACAGACAAGCTCGTTTTGATGTTGCGTGAAATCCGTGCGGAGATTGTCAAGCTCGGCGGGAAAATCCACTTTAGCACTTGCCTTGAAGACATTGAAATCAAGCAAGGAAGAATTACTGCTATTAAGCTAAGGGAGATTCCCGCTTCCGCGGGAATGACAGCGGTGGGTAACAGCACAGGAATGACGAGCGCAAGCGCAGAAATTGCAAGTTCTCATTGGCAGCCGTGCGAGGCGTTGGTTTTGGCAGTCGGGCATTCGGCGCGTGATATTTACCAGTTGCTCTATGCTCGCGGAGTCCAGCTCGAAAGCAAGGCCTTTGCCATGGGCGTCCGCGTAGAGCACCCGCAAATGCTCATCAACAGGCGCCAACTCGGCAACGTCGATACAAAACTCACCGGCGCCGCAGAATATTTCCTCGCCACACCGACGCTTAACAAGACTTCGAGCGCTTACAGTTTTTGCATGTGCCCCGGCGGAGTCCTTGTGCCCTGCGCATCGGAACCGGGAACGCTTGCCACAAACGGCATGAGCTACAGCCGCCGCAACGGAGCATTCGCCAACGGCGCCATCGCCGTCCCGATTACAGCTGGAGCCGAAGGCTTCGACATTCCCTCAAGAGGTTCGCTATTCGGCGGACTCGACTTGCAGCGCAAAATCGAAAGCGACGCTTATAACGTCGGCGGGAAAAATTACGCAGCGCCAGCACAGACCATCAAAAGTTTCCTAGCCAAGCGCGAAGACAAAGCGCTCCCCAAAACCACCTACCCTTGCGGGCTCGTTCCCAGCAACTTGTGGGATTGGATGGACAAGACGATTTGCAACAGCCTCGCCGAAGGATTCCAAAACTTCGACCGCAAAATCCCGGGGTTCATCGAAGAAGGCCTGATTGTCGCCCCCGAAACGCGCACCAGCTCGCCGCTCCGCATCCCGCGCAACAACGAAACGCTCGAAAGCGTGAACACCAAGGGATTGTTCGTCCTCGGAGAAGGTGCAGGTTATGCAGGCGGGATTGTCACCAGCGCCGCCGATGGCGTCCGCCTCGCGCATTTTGCTAAAAAGGAAAAAGTATGAGCTATGAGGTCGCTTCGCTTTGGGGTCGTGCTAAAGCACTTTGGGCACGCTTCGCTTCGAGAAAAAAGCATTGTTCCCTGACATTATTCCCCAAAGCACCGAATGGTGCGAGCCCATACCTCATTACCCCATCCCCCCAAAGCTTATGATTACACGACTTATCGACCGCAACTTTGCCAACATGCGCCTTGACCGATTCCTCCGCAAGGCATTCCCCGAAGAATCCCTCTCGGTATTTTTCGCCGTCATCCGCAAAAAGAAAGTCCGCGTGAACGGAGTCGTGGGCAAGGCAAACCAGATGCTCGCCGAAGGCGACATCGTGAACATCTATGAGAATTTCAAGAGCGTTAGTGAATCAGACGAGAGTGGATTAAAGGGGGAAGGAATTCCCCTCGCTTCCGCCGCCGAAGCGGCTCCCGCCACCCCTTCGAGCGGGGACACCCCGCAACGCCCCGATGCAAAAGCAACCGGTTTCGCCAAGAACAAGTCCACTTGGGGCCAGACACGCACCGGTGCAGAAAAGCAAGCGCATTGGGGCGCACACGAACTCGACCTTATCGTACAAACCGAAGATTACGTCATCGTGAACAAGCCCTCGGGACTTGCAAGCCAGCCAGGCAGCGGCACGCGCCCCGGCGAAAGCCTTGTGGAATACCTCTGGGAATGGGGCCGTAACGAAGGTCTAGACTTTAAGCCGACCATCGCCCATCGCCTTGACCAAGAAACTTCGGGCATGATCATTGCGGCGCTCCACGGCGACACGCTCCGCGACTTCACGCGCCTTATCCGCGAACACGAAGTCGACAAATTCTATTTCGCCCTCGTCAAAGGCAACCTGAAAAAAGACCGCGGCACCATCAACGAATCACTTTTGCGCACCGACAACGCCAAGGGCAGCAAGATGCTCGTCGGGCAAGATGACGAAAAAGCGCAAAAAGCCATCACGCATTACCGCGTCAAGCAGCATTACGAAGGCTACGACCTCGTAAAAATCAAGCTCGAAACCGGCCGCATGCACCAGATTCGCGCGCACTTTGCAAGCATCGGGCACCCCCTCCTTGGCGACACGCGCTACGGCGATTTCGCGCTCAACCGCGAAGTCAAAAAGCAATTCGGCCTGAACCGCTTATTCTTGCACAGTTGCCGCCTGGAATTCGACTGGCAAGGCGAACATAAAGTATTCGATTGCCCGCTCCCCAAGGAACTTCGAGACGTCATCAAGCAATTGAAGCCGATTCGCTACGAACGCCCAGAAAACAACTTCGAGAAAAGCCGTCGCCGTTAAGCAATTATAGATTCCCGCAAGCGTTAAGCCCGAACTAACGGAATGACACGCAAACCGAGTGTCGCGACAGAACATTTATGTTCTGTCATGACCGCGAGATGCAGCAGTCAAGCCACGAAGTGGAAAATCAAACTGGATACTGCGCGGGGTCGCGAACTTGTCAAACGCAATTTCGTAGCAGAAATTCTTTTCGTCAACAGCTCGGACCGTGCCTGCGCCAAAAATCTTGTGCATCACACGCTCGCCTACAGCAAATTCCGCCGTAGGCGCTTTCTTTACAGCACCCAGACTTTCGTCTTCATCAAAATCACTCAAGAAATCGCGTTCCTGATCGACATTTGCAATATGCGCTTTCGCAGCCTCAAGCAAATCCTCGGAAAATCCACGAGCGATATCCAAGCCCCCCATATCCGTTTCAAGCAGGAACCGCGAAGGATAACGCGTCCCGCTCTCCCCCGCCACACCGTCTTCGGCATCACTCAAGCAAAGTACATTCTCGGCACGCGTAAACGCCACATACGCCAAACGCCGCTCTTCTTCCAATTGCACTTTATTCTGCACGCGCTTCACCGGGAAAAAGCCCTCGTTCAAACCGCACACAAAAACGTACGGGAACTCCAAACCCTTCGCATTGTGAATCGTCATCAACTGCACGCGATCCTTTTCTTCGGCATCTTCATCGACATTCGTGAACAGCACAATATTTTGCAGATACTCGTCTAGCGACGCATCTTCCTCGTAGTAATTTTCGAATTCCAAAATTCCCTGCTTGAGTTCCGCGAGATTGTCCAAGCGGTCTTCGTCACCATCCAAGCGCAACATTTCCTCGTACTTCGTCTCGCGCAGAATCCTCGCCAGCACTTCGGAAACGCTCATGTCCCTATAGCACGAACGATACTTTTCAATCAATTTCACATACTCAACGACATTGCTCCGCGCCAAAAATCCCTTGCAATCAAAATCAATCTTATTGCGTTCATTCCCCACCGACGACATTTCCGCCTGCGACGAAATATCAGCAGCCACGCTGTTCAACAGCCCAGCCTCCGCCACAATCTCCAGCAAAGCCTCGTAAAGACCGACACCTCGCGCATCAGCAAAAGCCTGCAAAATGGCAACCTTGCGCGGTCCGAACAAACGTTTAGGAGTGTTCACCGTCCGCAAAAAAGACAAATCGTCAGCATACACAAGCATGCGCAAATAGCAAATCACGTCCTTGATTTCCTTGCGCTGGTAAAACCCGACACCGCTGTAAACTTTATACGGAATATTTTCCGCCATCAACGCCTCTTCGACAGAGCGCGACTGCGAATGCATGCGGTACAAAACAGCAATATCCTTGTAATGGACCCCCTGCGATGCCCCCTGCACCGCATTCTGGATACGTTCCACAATCCATTTAGCCTCTTCGCGAGTATTTTTCGCATGGTAAAACACAGGCGTCTTTCCACCCGCACGCACAGGCCTAAGCACCTTCTCGATTCGGAACTTGTTGTTCTTGATAACCGCATCCGGCACCTTCAAAATGCTCGGCGTAGAACGGTAATTGTTCTGCAGCAAAATCGTCTTCGTCCCCTGATGCGTCTTGTCAAAATCAAGAATACGATTGATATCCGCACCGCGCCAACCATAAATCGTCTGGTCTGGATCGCCCACCACGAACAAATTCTTGTGATAACTCGAAAGCAAATCCGCGAGCTGGTACTGTTGACCATCGATATCTTGATATTCATCGACCATCACATACATCATGCGCTTGCGCCACTTGTCCAGCTGTTCCGGGAAACATTGGAGAATGTACAACGTCACCAAAATCAGGTCGTCAAAATCAAGCGCATAATTCTTCTTCTGCTCGTACAAGTAGCGGTAATAAACCTTCATCCACTTGTCGTCAGCCTCATCCGAAAGCTCCAGCAAATGGTCTTTCGGCATCTCGCGGCCATCCACACCGAGGCCATCAGCCACTTCCGAAGGCAACTCCGCAAACAGCGAAACATAATCCAACTCATTCGCCTTGCGCCCGCCGATAAAATCAAGCACACTGCTTATCTTCAAATCCTTGAGCGAGAAACCGAGATCCGCATACGCCTTGCGCAAAAGCGACTTCTGGTCATCCTCGTCCAGAATCATGAACTCCTTCGGGTAGTTCAGCACATGAATCTCTTCGCGCAAAAAACGCACGCAAAAGCCATGGAACGTCGAAATGTAGCCACTATCGTCACCGCCCAGAATCGAGCGGATACGCCTTTTCATTTCGTTCGCCGCCTTGTTCGTGAACGTCACGCAAAGAATGTTCGCAGGCGAAATGCCCATTTCCTTCACGAGATACAAATAGCGATGCGTGAGCGTTTTCGTCTTGCCCGATCCAGCGCCCGCCACAACACGCACATAACCCTCGGTCGTTTCCACCGCCTCGAGCTGCTCCTTGTCCAAGCGTGAACGCTCCCCCTCCAGGGAATCAACAACCGTGCCTTTATTTTCTTGGGTGAGAGCCATCCGCGCCTCGCAGTATAGTGAACATTTGTTTTACTGCTCAAAAGGTAGTCTTTTTATTTAAAATCGTCAAGCCAACCTATGGGCGTTCCCCGGCGCAAATAATACATAAAGATTGAAACCATCATGCATGGAGGATAATCCACGAAAAAAACTATTGACAAAATCACATCGAAAATGGAGGGCCCCTTTTTTATTATTCGCATGCTATTTCGATAATTTTGCTTGCCATATCATGCCTCCAATTGTTTCCACAACTCTTCAAACATCGAACGATATCCTTCGATATCTCCCAATTGTACGATTGTCGTTATCTTGTTACCTGCGTCTTTAGAAGAAGCTCCACAATGAAACAGCTTCTCACCGTTTTCTCGAAAATCAACAAAGATATAGCGATCATGGAATCTGTGCATGGCGGGTTTCCTGTCGATCGAAACATCAGGGCGGGCTGCGCGATAATCGGCAAGCATATCATCCGTTAAACGGGAGCTGCCGTGCAAATCACTAAAAATCATAACAGAAACATTCTTGGGCACATTCCGCAGCAAGTTCAGCGTTTTGATATCAACATAGTGGCATGGCTACGCCATGCTTTTTTCTGAGCCTCGGCAATGTCTATGCAAGCATAGACGCTGCTCTCGGCTTTTGAAAAAATGTCCACAATAGTCAAAGACTTTTTAGCTAGACCATAAATTTGAGCATAGGCGACATCTGCCTCCAACTTATGACCGTTCAGAATTAGAAAATGCTTGTAGGTACTCGGGTCAATGAAATTCTCCATGACTTTCTGCAAACTCAAATTCATTTTTCCGAAATTCTCGCGCATGTCATGCACTTCGCCGGACAGTTCCTTGATATTGATGGAATGTTCCGCGATATCGCGCGTATTCTGCGCCATTTGTAGGGCCATTTCAGGAATTCCCGATGTTCCAATCAACTGCTGGTTTTCTGCAACAATATAGTCCTTCATCCGCTTGAAAAGACGAATAAGAGCCTTACTTTGGGCAATGGCTCGCTCGCCCTTGAGCACAGTCATGAGCATGTAGATTCCCTGCTCGGTAAAGGCGTAGGGAACAAATTTAATATTTTTCCCTCGACCAGATTCCGCCCTGTTCAAGGTGCAATTTTTGCACCTTGAAAGTTCTTCAGCCTCTTTTTTGGTCAGTTGAAAACGAAAATCGTCTGCAAAACGGTCAATATTGTTTTTAACCTGCCGATTGAACGCCTTTGTCTCATACCCATAAATCTCCGCCAAGTCGGCATCAAGCATCACCTTGACCCCACGAATCGTGTAAATCCGCGATTTGAGCAAGTTTTCGTCAATTAAGGAGAAGTCAGCAACAGCCGACTTCGCTAGATTCTTTTCAGCCTTCTTAACCATGTAGCCTCCATTTGTTCGCAATGCGACCATTTATATTCAGAGGCGTCTTTAATATTCCAAAATTTCAGAATAAAAAAACGCATTTCTCCATTAGACAGAGAAACACGTCAGGCATTAATGTACCCATTTTTCGAAATACTGGCAAGAGGGGGAAGAAAATTTTACATTGGTGACACTGGGCTTTCTTGAGCATCTTAACATTTTTATTTGATTTTAACATTCTGAAATGTTAAGTCTTAATAAAAATGTTAAAAAGGAAAGAGTTTATTTGCACGGCAAAAAGTAGTAATCATCCTTGCCCCAATTAGAAAATTCCGGTGGCAAACCAACCCGCAAATGAACATCTCCTGTTATAGGCCTATTAGTGATAGAATTAGGTAATCTATGTTCTACGCCAATTTTTGCATTTTCAAATAATTGTCGTTCAACAAAAAAGCCATGTAGATTTTCATCATAATAAGCTTGTCCCAAATTTGCCTCTGGCAAAAGTCTTGTACAATCACTCCATATTTCGGTAACTGGAATGCGAAAAATCATTTCACAATCCTGCTCTATTTTACGCAACATTTTCACAATATCTTCATCACTAGTAGAATTTTTTTCCAGAGCCAATATCAAACACTTCGAACCTTTTGGCTTGAAAAATTTTCCAACTAGATCACGGAAATGAGAATCAACAAATATCTGCTCTGCCGTTTTTGCATCTTCTGCAGCATCATCCGCCAAATTACTCTTGGGCCACATTCCGTAGAACACGTATTTCTCATCCAATAACTTCAAGAAATTCTTGCGGAATTTCTCGCGAGCACCACGTTTAAATTCTTCGCGCAGAGATGAATACTTTGATGTATAAGCCTTGAGTACGTACAAGAAATTGACATTATATACTTGCAACAAAAGCGTATCACGATCAAAGAGACGATTTTTGAAATGTCGGTTACGATTTTCCCAAAGATGATCTTTTATATTTTTTCCGTCAACATTCTCATTTTCAACTTCTGTAATCAAGTTATCGCGTTCGTCATTACTTGAGCAAAAATAAGGGTCATTGTATTGACGATGTTGTTCGGCTTCATTGAACTGCGGAACATCACCACGAATAAAGAAGTTCGGAGTAACGCTATATCCTTCAGTCAACTTATCGCGATAACGAACTCCGTGATGGTCCTTACCCAACCCCGCATAAAAATCATTTTC
>Ga0265298_10010890_pt1 | contig 10690 bp, 10 predicted proteins | sample AusTroGonzalo_MG_3_FD_193486 | JGI IMG/M metagenome (GOLD analysis project Ga0265298, IMG submission 193486) | Bovine rumen microbial communities from tropical cattle in Woodstock, Queensland, Australia - Gonzalo_01 | ecosystem: Host-associated > Mammals > Digestive system > Stomach > Rumen ...
ACCGCCTCCCCTGTCGCGGGGGTGGCAAACGCGCTCGCCAGGCAGGTGAACGCCATCACCAGGCCCAGCATCACTGCCAAAATACGAAAAAAACATTTACAACCGGTCTTTTTCATCTTTAGTATTCCTCCTGTAAGGGATGTACTCATTTTACAGTATTTTACTTTTTGACGCAAGAATTTCCCCTTCCCCGCCGCAGCGGACGTATCCGCATCCTCAATCGGCGCGACTCCAACTGGACGGTTGCATTAAACTTGTCAAAAGAGGAGAGAAAGAAAAAAATCCGGAATTTACTGCCAACCGGTGACGGATGTGCGTATAAAGAGATGTCAGGTGAATAACAAAAGACAGTGAGAAAGATAAAGAAAATGAGAGGAGATCAGGAAAATGGAAATGAACGAAATCAACATCAACGAACTGGAAGAAGTAACAGGCGGCCGCGGCGGATACCGTAAGCCCCCGAAGGCGATTGACGGACTGGAAATCTACAAGGTTGGACCCCGCGATAACCTGATCCGGATCGCACGGAAATATCATACCACCTGGATGCACCTGCAGGAGCTGAACCCGGAAGTAATCCCGGACAAGAATGACATTACCACCGGCTACTACATCTACGTGCCGAAACTCCCCGACTAATACAGACAATACCTAACCCCTTCTTATCCTTCTATCCTCTTCCCCAAAGCCCTCCGGCAGATTGCCGGAGGGCAATTTTATACAAAAAAATATCTATTGCGACTGTAGCGCTGCCAGTCTGCTCTCAAAAAAGTTATTGCCGGGAGCAGACAAATCCTATTGACAAGTTCTGATGCATCAGATAGAATCAAAATGTCATCGGGAACGTTTTCAATTACCATATATCACAAACAGGAGAGATACAATTTTCCGAAGGGATTAAAACGGCGGAGATCCGTTTTAACAGGCAGTCAATGACTGCCAAATAAAAAAAGGAGGAAACCCCATGAAAAAACTTATTGCTATCGTGCTGACTCTGGCGCTGATGATGACAGCAGCCTCTGCCCTGGCCGACCTCGTGATCGTCCAGAACAAGGTTGAAATCACCTCTCAGATGGAAGAGTTCGCCAAACTGTATGAAGAGAAGACCGGCGTGCCCGTGAAAGTGATCACCGGCGGCGGCTCCTCTGACTACAACACCGTGCTGAAGGCTGAAATGCAGTCCGGCCGCGAGCCTGACATCTTCGTAATCGAAGGTCCGGCTCATTATGAAATGTGGAAAGACAAGATTGCAGACCAGACCGGCGCGGATTGGATCCAGTACACCTCCGCCGCCTTTATGGTGGACGGCAAGGCTGTCGGCTTCCCGGTATCTGTGGAAGGCTACGGCATGGCGTACAACAAGGAAATCCTTGACAAAGCCGGCATCGATCCCGCGACCCTGACCACCTATGACGCTTATGAAGCCGCTTTCGCAAAGCTGGACAGCATGAAGGCGGAGCTGGGCCTGGACATGGTCGTTTCCATGGTCGCCGGCACCACCACCGGCATGACCTGGGTTACCGGCCTGCATAACTTCAACGTGTACCTGACCGTCGGCAACGAACGGAATGACACCACCTACATTGACAAAGTGCTGAAGGGCGAAGTGGACGAGGAACGGTTCCATCAGTACTGCCAGTATGTTGCGCTGATCTTCAAGTACAGCGATCCCGACATGCTGCTGAACGGCACACAGGACAGCCAGCTGGCCGCTTTCGCCAACGGCAAGGCCGCCTTCTATCATCAGGGCAACTGGATGGATCCGTCCCTGGTCGGGCTGAATCCGAGCTTTGAAATCGCCTACGCGCCCCATGCGTTCCTGCATGAGGTAACTGACGGCATCCTGGTCAATCCGCCTTCCTGGTACGCGGTCAACGCGAACGGCAATGTGGAAGAAGCCCTTGCTTACCTGAACTTCCTGGCCACCTCCGAAGAAGGCGCTGACTATATGGTCAACAAGGCCGCGATGGTGCCTGCATTCACCAACGTGACGCTGTCTCCCGCCACGCCCCTGTCCAAGTCCGTCATGGACTGGAACGCCGCCGGCAAGACCTATGACTGGCAGCAGTACAAGCTCCCCGATGGCTTCGGCATGGGTACCCTCGGCCCGATCTACGAGCTGCTGGCATCCGGAGCAATTGATGTGGACACCTTCGAAGTGATGATGAAGGACGCAATCGCGGGAATCGCCAAGTAATCAAACCCTTTCCCCGGGGATGGCTTCCGGAGGTTTCTCTCGGGAGCCATCCCTTTTTTCAACATATAACGTGGGAGGGATTCCATGACCAGCCGAAAAAAAAGGAAGTTGACAGAATTTCTGTTCCTGCTTCCGACATTGATCGCCTTTGTGATGGTGATCATTATTCCCTTCATCTTCGGTATTTACTATTCATTCACAGACTGGCAGGGAACCGGCGCGGTCAGCCAGTCCGTCGGCTTTGCCAATTATGCTGAAATCTTTAAGGACGCAGGTTTCCTGCATTCCTTCCTGATAACGCTGCTCTTCACAGTACTGAACATTGTTACGGTGAATGTGGTCGCGTTTGCGATCTCCCTGCTGGTGACCAGCGAAATCCGCGGCCGCAACCTCTACCGGGCAGGCTTCTTTGTTCCGAACCTGATCGGCGGTATCGTGCTCGGCCTGGTGTGGCAGTTCATTTTCTCCAATATCCTGCCCTCTATCGGACAGTCCCTCGGCCTGCCGACGCTGAGCAAGTCGCTGATTTCCAACAAAGACACCGTTATGTTCACAATGGTTACGGTGAACACATGGCAGTATGCCGGCTATATCATGCTGATCTATGTAGCCGCCATCCAGGGTATCTCCAAGTCCGTCATGGAGGCGGCGGAAGTGGACGGCGCGCGCTACTGGACGCGCATAACAAGGATCCAGATTCCGCTGATGGCGAACGCCTTCACCATTTCCCTTTTCCTGACCCTGACTAACTCCTTCAAGATGTACGATGTGAACGTGGCCCTGACCAACGGCGGCCCGGTCACCCTCTTTATGGGAAAACCGACGCAGGCTTCCGAACTGCTGGCCCTGAACATCTACAATACCGCCTTTAAGTATAACAACATGGCGCAGGGCCAGGCCAAAGCCGTGATCTTCTTCATTGTACTGACCATCTTCTCGATCATTCAGGTCACCTGGAACAAGAGCAAGGAGGTGGAAGCGTAATGACTGTAAAAGCAGCCGCCCCCATCGAACGGATGGCGGGATACAAACCCCATAAGGGCCGCCGGATCGTGCTGGAAATCGTTACGCTGATCCTCTTTATCCTCTTCATGATGCCCTTCATCATCGTGGTATTCAACTCCATGAGAACAAACCAGGACATCATCAACGCACCGGTAGGCGTACCGACAGACATAGCTCAGATCGGCCGGAATATCGCGGAAATCTGGAACAACCCCAACTTCAACTTCCTGTCCGCGCTGCGTGACTCTGTCATTATCACCGTCATTTCCCTGGCTGTAATCTCGCTCTTCTCCTCCATGGCAGCCTGGGTGCTGGTACGGAACAAGACCAAATGGTCCGCCATTCTCTTCCTGTGTTATGTGGCCGCCATGGTCATTCCGTTCCAGGTAGTGATGTTCCCCCTGCTGACCTGGTTCAAGTCCGTTGGGGATTTCCTCGGCATTCCGATGCTCCGGTCCTACCAGGGTATCATCTTTGCCTATCTGGGCTTCGGTGAAGCCATGTCGATCTTCATCTTCCACGGCTTTATCAAAGGTGTGCCGCTGGAACTGGAAGAAGCCGCGGATATTGACGGATGTTCCCGGGCGGGAACCTTCTTCCGGATCGTGCTTCCCCTGCTCCAGCCAGTGTTTGTAACCGTGCTGGTGCTCAACGGCCTGTGGATCTGGAACGACTATCTTCTCCCGCTGCTGGTGCTGGGCTCCAACGGCAACATCCGGACCATCCCGCTGGCCGTACAGGGGTTCAACGGCGCCTATGTCAAGCAGTGGCACCTGATCATGACATCCACCCTGCTGGCCATGCTGCCGATTGTGATCCTGTACCTCTTCGCACAGAAGTATATCGTACAGGGCATGGTGGACGGTTCGATCAAATAACCCCGGTTTCCCGCGGCGAGCTGGTCTGTTCAGCTTGCCGCTTTTCTCATTGACTACAGATGAGGTGGATGACAATGAACAACGAAAAACGCACCTGGTGGAAAGAAGCAGTGGTCTATCAGATCTATCCCCGGAGCTTCGCGGACTCCAACGGCGACGGCATCGGTGACCTGAACGGAATCACAGCCCACCTGGATTACCTGAAAAACCTGGGTGTGGACGTGATCTGGGTCTCGCCGGTCTACGCTTCCCCTAACCACGATAACGGATACGATATTTCCGATTACCGCGCCATTATGAAGGAATTCGGCACGATGGAGGATTTTGACCGGATGCTGGAAGGCATCCACGCCCGCGGCATGAAGCTGGTCATGGATCTGGTGGCAAACCACTCCTCCGACGAACATGCCTGGTTTGTGGAAAGCCGGAAGGGTAAGGACAATCCTTATCGGGATTACTATATCTGGCAGGACGGGAAGAACGGCGGCCCGCCCAACAACTGGGGTTCCTGTTTCTCCGGCTCCGCCTGGGAAAAGGATGAAGCCAGCGGCCAGTATTACCTGCACCTGTTCACGAAAGAGCAGCCGGACCTGAACTGGGCGAACCCGAAGGTCCGGGAGGGGATCTTTGACATGATGCGCTGGTGGTGCGACAAAGGCGTGGACGGCTGGCGCATGGACGTGATCGGCATGATCGGCAAGGAAAACTTTAACGACGGGCCGGTAGCGCCCGGAGCGCTCTACGGCAGTTTTGAGCAATCCTGCATGCATACCGAAACCACCCACCGCTATCTGCGGGAGATGCGGCGGGAAGTACTGGACAAGTATGACCTGTTCACCGTCGGCGAGGCGGGCGGCACTGTGGAAAGCGCGATCCGGTACGCGAACGAAGACGGATCGGAGCTGGACATGATTTTCTCCTTTGAGCATAACGACGGGCTGAACGACGGTACAGAGCTTGGCAAGTGGAGCGACCACGGCGCGCCGCTCAGGGAAGTGCGGGACGATTTCAACCGCTGGCAGACCGGCCTGCAGGGAAAAGCCTGGAATACAGTATACCTTGGAAACCACGATCAGCCCCGGCAGGTCAGCCGCTACGGAAACGACAGCGAACTGTTCCGGACCCGCAGCGCAAAAATGCTGGCTACCATGATCCATATGATGCGCGGAACCCCGTATGTATACCAGGGCGAGGAACTGGGCATGACCAACGCGTACTTTACAAAGCTGGAACAGTATGAAGATGTGGAAGTGCACAATGCCTGGCACCAGTGGGTGGATTCAGGCCTGGTGGACGGCCAGGACATGCTGCGGTATTTCGCCCGGATCGCCCGGGACAATGCACGGACGCCTATGCAGTGGAACGCTGAAAAACATGCCGGATTCACGACCGGCACCCCCTGGCTGCCCGTGACCGGAAACTATCCCGTCATCAACGCGGAAAACCAGGTAAACGACCCGGACAGCGTCTATCATTACTACCGGCAGCTGATCGCGCTCCGGCACAGCCATGACGTGATCGTCTACGGTGAATTCGTGCCGATGCTGGAAGAAAATCCGAACGTATATGCCTACGCGCGGGTGCTGGACAATGAACGGCTGACGGTTCTGCTGAACTGGACAGATCGGACGGTCGCCTGTCCCCTTCCGGCGGAAACGCTTGGAGAGGAACTGATCTCCAATTATCCGACCCATCAGGCCGGAAAGCTCCAGCCCTATGAGGCAAGAGTATTCCTGAAAAAGTAACCGACACAAAAAAGGGCCGTCTCACCAAGATGAAGTGAGACGGCTTTTTTCACTTCTCCCTGTCAAATGTATGCAGCAGCCATCGGAAATCTCCCGCCTCCACGCGTACCGCGTACGCGTCTGTTTCCTCCCCGCTGATCAGGTCGGTATAGCGTTTTTCATCCCGAAGCATAACCGTCTGCGGCTGATCTGAGAAATTGAACAGCGCCAGCATCTGTTCCCCCTGGTAATACCGCCCAATCGCCAGCAGGTGATCGTTTTCAGTATCCGGCAGCCAGACATCGCCTTCCGAATCAAATACCGCGTGTTCATCCCGGATCTGTTCCATCCGCTTTACCGCGGAGAACATCTTCCCTTCGGGACTTGTTTTCACACCGCGCTTCGCGGCCTTTTTCCAGTCCATCTTCCCACGGTGCAGGTACCGGCTGTCGTCCTTTCGGTCAGGATCATCATGATAAGTATAGTCGTTTTCCTGCAGGATCTCGTCTCCGCTGTACAGGACCGGCACACCGCTGAGTGTAAACATGAAGGCGTGCAGCATCTCATCCAGGCGCAGCGCGTCCGCCGCTGCTTTCGGGGAGCGTTTCTTCCTGGCTGCCTCCACACCGCAAAGGGAGGCGGTTGTTCCGCAGAGCCTCGCGTCGCCCAGCCGCGGATCATCGTTATAGAGTTCTCCCCTGGCAGGGCTGCCGCTGATCTTCCCGGTCAGGTAATCGTTCAGGTATTTCTTGTGCGGGACCTCCATCTGGCCGAACTGCCCGAGAAAACCGTAGTCCAGTCCCCAGCCGATGTCATCATGGCACCGGAGATAGTTCAGGAAAACATATACATGCGGAAGGCTGAACACCTGGCGCATCTGGTGTGCCAGCAGCCGGACATCCCTCGTGGCGACGGTATGCCACAGCGTGGCCATCGTGGTGACGTTGTACAGCAGGTGGCATTCCGGCTTATCAATCGTTCCGAAGTAAGGCACAACCTTGCTCGGTTCCATCACCACCTCACCCAGCAGCAAAGTGCCGGGACAGACAATCTCACAGACCATACGCATCATCCGGACCAGGGAATGCACCTGGGGCAGGTTCCGACAGGTGGTCCAAAGTTCTTTCCATATATAGGGAACCGCGTCCAGCCGGATGATGTCCACCCCGTGGTTGCACAGGTTGAGCAGGTTGTCCGTCATATCGTTGAAAACGGTGGGATTCGAGTAATTCAGATCCCACTGGTACGGATAGAAGGTGGTCATCACAACCTTCTGAACCTCCGGACACCAGGAAAAATTACCTGGCGCGGTTGTCGGAAACACCTGAGGCACAGTCTGCTCATACGCGTTCGGAATATTCCAGTCGTCATAGAAAAAATAACGGTCCTGGTACTCTTTCTCCCCGGCCTTCGCGCGCATGGCCCATTCATGGTCCTCGCTGGTGTGGTTCATCACGTAATCGAGGCAGACGGCGATTCCCTTTTCGTGACACGCATCCGCAAGATCCGCCAGGTCTTCCATTGTTCCCAGTTCCGGCTGTACTTTGCGGAAATTGCTGACGGCATATCCGCCGTCGCTCCGGCCTTTCGGACTTTCCAGGATGGGCATCAGATGCAGATAATTGACGCCGCACTCAATGATATAGTCCAGTTTTTCCAGTACGCCCCGCAGGTTTCCCGCGAACGCGTCCGTATACATGAGCATTCCCGTCAGGCGATGCCCCTTGTACCAGTCCGGACATGCTTCCCTTTCCCGGTCTATCATTTTCAGTTTTTCGGGTCTTTCCTCCCAGAGCCGGTACAGCATATCCGTAAAATAATCATACGCCTGCGCGTCGCACCGGTACAGTTCGTAATACAGCCACTTCAGCTCGTCCGCATGACGGCGGAAGCGGACAGCGAATTCATCCTGCCAGTATTCTTTCACTGCAATCCATCCTCCACTTCCTGTAATTCCGGCATGGCCGGAATTGCTCCCGGCCTGCTCGTCGTGATCGACGCCGCCTTGTTGGCAAAGCGCACAAAGTAGTTGAGATCGTCCTCGGTCAGTCTCCCGATTCCCCCGTGGACAGCGATCCGGCTCAGGAAAGAACCGAAGAATGTGTCGCCGGCACCGTTCGTATCCGCCACCTTCACGGAGAAACCGGGAACCATCCCCTGCAGCTCCCCGTAACGCCACATGGCCCCACGGGCCCCGAGGGTCACGACCGCCAGCCGGACACCGAGGGACATCAGCTTGTCCAGCGCCGCCTCCGGATCATGGACCCCGCACAGGAGCATGGTCTCCTCGTCGCTGATCTTCACGATGTCGCACAACGGGAGCACCGCCCGCATCTGCAGGATCGCAGCGTCCTCATGTTCCCATAGGGCCGCCCGATAGTTGGGATCGTAGGTGATCAGCGCTCCGGCCTTCTTCGCCGCCCGGACAACGGTCACCACCGCATCCCGGCAGGCGGGATCCGTCAGGCTGACGCTCCCGAAATGCAGGATTCCCGTGTCGCCCATATCCCGGATTGCCCGCGCCGCGTCAATCCGGGTGTCCGCGCCAGGCTTGCGGTAAAAGGAAAAGCTCCGCTCACCCTCCGCGTCCACCGTAACGATCGCGAGCGTGGTATTGGCGTCCTTCGTCACCTGGAGACCTTCCGCAGACACCCCGTTCTGCTCCAGCGTTTCCCGGAGGAACCGTCCAAAGGGATCGTCCCCGACGCAGCCGATAAATCCGGCCTCACCGCCGAGCTTTGAAACCGCGACGGCTACATTGGCAGGCGCGCCGCCGGGATTGGCCGCAAAGTGCGGAATCCTGTTTTCACTGTGTGTCTGGGTCATATCGATCAGGATTTCCCCGATAGCTGTAATTTTCATCTTCATCACTGCAAGTCCTTTCCTTTTTAATCGTATGCTGCTGACAGGACAGCAGCAAAAAATGATCCGGGATCCGGTTATTTCCTGTTATGCTGAATCCAGTCCGTCGCGAAATCCACAAGCTGTCGCTGTTTCATCAGGCGAAGCTCGGCATTGCCAAGCATTCCATGCCTGACATTGCACGCCTGTTCAAATGCCGCGCCAATCTGTTCGAAATCTTCACCGTCAACGAAGAGCGTTTCATAAGCTTTCCAGACGCGTTCTCCATTTTCCATGATGGCACTGTGTTCAACACAGTTGTGCTTGCCGGGATAAGTCGCGCGTGCATCAGCGAGGTGGAGCGAAGTGTTTTTCTCATAACCGACGCCGAGAAGCAATACGTCGCCGTTCAATTCATACAGTTTTCCAATCGGGGAGCCGTCTCCGAAAATGTTGGAAAGGTCGTGACCGGAAACAAGGTACTCCGCGTATTTTCCCCAGGCTGCCACCGATCTTGCAGGATGGTCGCTCCGAACGGTTCCGGGCCAGGAACGGAACATCTCTGAAACGGATCCCATCGTATTGGTCGGTGTGATACGCTTGTCATACGCAGGCCATTGGTCGCGGATGATCTGCCAGTATTCTTCTTCGATGTCCCAATGAACGCCGTCTTCGGGATCGAGATTCTTCCATGACTGTGTCGGCATCATAACCGTTCCCTCTTCACCGACTGTTTCAAGGAGTGCTTCAATGACGGTCTGGGCGCCGCCGCACACATATCCGAATCCCGACAATGATGTATGAACCATCAGTATGTGTCCCTTCTCCAGTCCGAGAGATTGAAAAGCGCGTAAAAAACCATCTTTGGTTATCGGGCGCATAGAATATTTCCTCCATGAATTCTGATTGTCGCAGCCAGGAAAATGTTATGAGGGGAACACTGAATTAACCGGCATTTGAATAGTATTTCAACCCTGCTTGTAGTATTTCTTTTTTTTTATTCCGAAAACATTGTATCACAATTCCCTCCAAAACCAAAATAAAACCTCAGACCGCTCTGAGGTTCACCGGTCGGATTCCCGGGACACCGCCAGATAATCCGCCCCGCCATTTCGACCTGACAGAACTGTGCTTTAAAACCGGAAAAGCGCCGATTTCGAGGCGTTGGATAATATCCTTGCCGGACACACCCGCAAGGACCAATTCTTTCAAGAGAGGAAAGAGCATCAGGGCAGGGAATCTTCTTCGTTCAACAGGAGGCCAGGGTTATCAATGATCATGTTCCGGAAGACCCGGGTATACTCCGTTCTCGTATCCGCAATCAGGTAGACATAAATCACATCATCGATTCTTTTGTAAACAGACACATTCCTGCGGCCGCTGATGACCATCCTGTAGCCGAGGCTGTTAAGCCATGGATCAGGAGTCAGTGATCCCGAATCCGGAAAGGATTGGAGACGTTCCAGGGAATCGAGGATCACATTTGTGACCTCTTCGGCAGTTTTTGCATCAAAGGTTTCCGTGACATGCCGCCGGATTTTCAGCAGGCCTTCCCAGGCGGCAGGCAACAGTTCAACGGATTTGATCATATGTTTTTCAGCGCCTCCCTGGCTTCAGAGATGCTGATGGTTTTCGCTCCGTAAATCCGCTGCTCTTCCGCCATGAGGACCTGGGCCCGGAGCTGCAGCAGCTCCTCCCGCTTTTCATACGCTTCCAGGCTCATGAATACGCCGTCTCCCTCGCCGTTCACCGTAATGAAAACAGGTTCCTGCGTCTGTTTTGCGTATGCAGAAATGGCATTATAGTTATTTCTCAGCGCAGAAGATGATTTTATTTCCACGTTTCCTTCTCCTCTCATGGTCTTATGATAAATAAATCTTATCAGAATTTTGATATAATATCAATATGTTGAATGAAATTTCAGTTTAAATTCCATTGTCAAACGCGGGGGAATCCCTTAAAATGAATGCACGAAGCACAGAATCCAAATCATTTCACCCATGGAGGGAAACATATGATTTATCCTGCGGAGACACTGAAGCTGA
>Ga0265298_10010891_pt1 | contig 10690 bp, 7 predicted proteins | sample AusTroGonzalo_MG_3_FD_193486 | JGI IMG/M metagenome (GOLD analysis project Ga0265298, IMG submission 193486) | Bovine rumen microbial communities from tropical cattle in Woodstock, Queensland, Australia - Gonzalo_01 | ecosystem: Host-associated > Mammals > Digestive system > Stomach > Rumen ...
ATGTCAAAATAGATGAAGAAAGAAGGCTGGTAGTCGTTCGCTAACATACCCGAATACGCTGTCTGAACCGCCTTCAGAAAATACGGATGCCGCATGTAACGGCCGTTCACAAAGAAATACTGCTCCGCCTTGCGCGTGGCCGACTCCGGCTTGATGACAAACCCGCGAATTGACACCAAGTCCGTCTCGGTGTTGATATCCACGAAATTGGACGTGAACACATTCCGCTTCGGATTACCAAACACCGCCTCTATACGCTGTTTCTCCGTGCCGACAGGCAACTCCAACAGAATCTCGTCATTATGCACGAAAGTGAACGCCACTTTCGGATACACTAACACAATGTGATAGAACTCCGTCAGCAGGTTGCGCAACTCCGTCTGGTCCGACTTCAGGAACTTACGGCGCACCGGCACATTGAAGAACAGGTTGCTCACCTTGATATTTGTCCCTTTGGGACACGAGCACACTTCCTGACGCACCACATCCGAGCCGTGTATCTCGAGCAGCGTACCTGTCTCGTCTTCGGCTCTGCGTGTCGTCATCTCCACTTGCGCGACCGCACAGATACTCGCTAACGCCTCACCGCGGAAACCCATCGTACGAAGCGTAAACAGGTCCTTCGCCTCGCGAATCTTACTCGTCGCATGACGCTCAAACGCCAACCGCGCGTCCATCTCACTCATTCCGATACCGTCGTCAATGACCTGTAGCAATGTCCGACCCGCGTCACGAACAATCACCTGAACACGGGTAGCACCCGCGTCCAGACTGTTCTCCACCAACTCCTTCAGACACGACGCCGGCCGTTGAATGACCTCACCCGCAGCTATCTGGTTGGCTACGCTGTCCGGTAACAAATGAATGATATCCATTCCTTATAATATAAAATAGAACGCGAAAATGAGCAATCCGAGCAGCACTAACCAGAACACCAACTTCGACTGCTTCTTCTTGCGCAACTCCGTCATGTTCTTCTCGTGCTCCTCGCGGAAAGACCCGTGATGAAGACGCGCAAGTCTTTTATCCTTGCGCGCCTCCTTATCCTCGTCGTAATAAATGGGGCGATAGTCCCACTCACGGGGTTTCTGTACTTTCGGAAAAAGTACGGACATTTACTTACTTAACGATGGCTTTGAATGCCTCGTCCTCTGCGAACTTGGCGAACTCGATGTCGTCAGCTGCACGAGCCTTCAGCGAAGCGTCTTGAGCGATAGCCGACTTGAGGTTCTCGATAACCGCGGCACGGTCGTTCGTGCGGGCACCTACCACTGCCTTCAGATAAGCGGTCGTAGCGTTCGGCTCTCTTACATTGGCCAAAGTCTGAGCTGCACCTGCATAATCCTCGTCGAGAATCTGCTGAACAGCCGCGTTGTTCGTAGCGTTGTTGCCGTAAGCTTTCTTAGCCGCAGCGTAGTCACCCTTCTTCGTGTAGAGCGTACCAAGAGCTGCGTTCAGATTAGCCTTCGTGCCGGCTGCCTTGCCCAGATACTCCTCTGCTTTCTCCAGGTCACCGTCAGCCATAGCTGCCACACCTGCGTTGTAGTTCACATCCGGGTCGTTCGGCTGAAGCTCCACAGCGTGACCGAAGCAACGACGTGCCTCTGCAATCTCACCGCCCTCAAGGTAAATCTGACCCAGACCGTTCCATGCGCGGTAGTCGTTGTAGATATTCGCAGCCTTTGCGTAAAGCTCCATCTTCTCTGCGCGGTCCTCGGTCAGCGTAGCGGCGTACAACAACTCCTCAACACTCAGTTGAGCCGGCTCGTTCTTTGCCAAAGCGCTAATCTCCTCGTCGCTCTTACCGATGATGTCGGTCGTCAGGATAAGACGGCTGCGACGCAATGCCGGCAGAATCTCCTCGGCGATAGTACCGTAAACGGCACTCAGGTTCTTGATTTGTGCCTCGCGCTCCTCGGGGTCACTGTACATGGAAAGCACGCGCAGAACGAGGTCCTTATCCTGCATGTTGCTGTTCTCCATAGCTTTCTGGAAACCTTCCCAGTCCTCAGCCGTGATATTCGACTCGATGTCGTTGTTCAGCTTGTTCTTCTTCAGGTCTTTCTTGAGGAAGTTAGCAGCTACTTTCTGACGGTTCTGAGCCAACTTCTCATTCAGCGCCATGCCGCCATCCGGCGAAGCGTAACCGGCAACCTCAACCTTGCTAATCTCTTTGTTCTCAGCGTTCTTGGCGTCCTTGATAGCAGCCTGCAAAGCCTTCACCTCGTCGCTCTTCGTCTCTTTCGAACGAAGCTCTGCACTCTGGATGAGGAACTTGATGTCTGCCTCCGTCAACTCCTGAATAACGCGTTGGAACTTGTCCGGAGTCGTAGCACTCTTGTTGTCGCGTGCGTCTGCCAACTCATCGGTAGCAACCACACCGTCAGCGATCTTGAGGTCAGGAATCTCAATCACTTTGTTACCTACCTTTGCCTCGAAGCGCAGATACAACTCCGACTTGCGCATAGCAGGAACATAATCAAACGAGCAACTCTGGCTGTATTTGCCGCCTTGCTTGTAGTTCACGGTCTTACCGTTCTCTTTCGCCTTCTCACCTACATAGGTCACAGGCTCGCCGACAACCTCTTGGCCCTCGAATTTGAGAACCGGAGTAACGGTCAGTACACCTTTCTTAGCGAATTTCTTCTCAGGGAATGTACCGGTAATCTCGGCGTCCACTTTGTTACCTACTTTTACCAGCGGACTCGGATTGACGGTGATTTCCTCGGGATTCTGTAACGACTTGTTACACGATGCCAACAATGCCACTGCAGCAATGAGGCTCAGGAATAAACCTTTCTTCATAATGCTATAAATTTGTTGTTTTGTGTTGATTGTTCGTTCCTCAAAAGTGCCTTTTGCGCACTTTACGCCGCAAAGGTACGACATTTTTTTGAAATATGCAAATTTTTTGCATTTTTTTGTAAAAAAAAGTGCGCCGAGGGCGTTGAACCACATACCTACTTTCTCGATGCCGTTGTCGTAAGACGGGACTAAGGGACACAAAAAGAGGCTTCGCGAATTCGCCGGTACGTTTGTTGGTGTAGTGCGAGACGCGATAGAGTTTGCCTCGGACTTCCTTCGGTCTGATGCCCGAAGCACCTGACAAAGATTTTTCGCGGATGAGCTTATAGAACATGGTTACGAGCGTTTTTTATAGACGTAATCTATTCCAGACAGAGCACCTGCAAAGGTCGCAGTCTCGCCGAAGGCAACGAGTAAGGTCTCGTGGATTTGTCCTTGCGGGTCGATGAAGATGCCGCAAAATTCCGAAAATCTTTTGAAATCGAGTGCAAATATGCCCACAATTTTGAGGGTTTTGCAAATGTTTTCGTACGTGATTGGACCGATGAAGGACCGAGTTTAGACCGAGATTGACCCGTAGATGTCACGGAAAAGCGTGCATAGTACTCCGACATTGTTCTATAAAAAAAATTTTTCTATTCTTTTGCTACTTTTCTTTTCTTTTAGGTTTGTTCCCTTTGATACACAAAAAAGAACAAGCTATCAAAAAAGGAGCAAGTTAGTCCACGGTGTAGTTTTGGAAAAATGAATTTTGTTGAAAACTTTTTTAGTTCGACAAAAGAAGAGGCCCAAAAAATGACATATCCAAATAAAAAACACAAATAAATTTGCACATGTGTAAAAAAAAGCGTACCTTTGCGGCGCAAAACTATTTGATTATGAGTACACAACCCTCCCGTTCCTTACGCATCATCACCATCGTAGCGATGATGTTTCTCTATGCGATGATTTCGTTCGTCACCAACCTCGCTGCGCCCGTTGGCAAAATTTGGGGCGACTCGTTTACCGACCCTGTACTTGCCGAACGCATGGGTATGCTCGGTAACCTGTTTAACTTCCTTGCGTACCTTGTGATGGGAGTCCCTGCGGGAAATATTCTGAGCCGTTACGGCTACAAGAAGACGGCCTTGTTGGCCCTGGCGTTGGGCTTCCTCGGCATCGGCGTTCAGTGGCTCTCGGGCGTGACGGATAGTTTCTATGTGTATCTGGCGGGAGCGCTCATCTGCGGCTTTTGCGTATGTATCCTCAATACCGTTGGTAACCCGATGCTGAACCTGCTCGGCGGCGGCGGTAACAAAGGTAACCAGTTGAACCTCATCGGCGGTACGTTCCAGTCGTTCTCAGCAGCATTGACGCCGATGCTGGTCGGCGCGATAGTAGGGGAGAGCCTCGCGGGCAAAGAGATAGATGATGTGAATATCGTGTTATACCTCGCGCTGGCGATTTTTGCTCTTATCTTCGTCATCATCCTTTTCACGCCTATTGCCGAACCGTCTCGCGTAGGCGAAAATGTGGTGTATGAGCGCACGCCGTGGGCATTCCGTCATTTCGTATTGGGTGCCGTAGCTATCTTCTTCTACGTGGGTATCGAGGTAGGTGTTCCCGCCACGCTGATCAGTTATCTGCATAAGGCGGCAGGCAAGGGTTACGACGACGCAACCTTCATCGCGGGTCTGTACTGGCTGCTGATGCTCGTAGGCCGGTTCACGGGTTCGGTGGTCGGCGGCAAAGTGAGCAGCCGAATGATGGTCATCTGCGTGTCTATCCTCGCGATAGGTCTGATGAGTGGCGCCATGCTTTTGGGCGACAGTCTCCAAGTACAGCTGCCTACCGATTGGCGGTTCGACATGCAACCGATGCCTGTTGCAGCGCTTCTTATCATGCTCGTCGGTCTATGCACCTCCGTGATGTGGGGCTCTATCTTCAACATGGCCACCGAGGGTTTAGGCAAATACACGGCGAAAGCGTCGGGAATCTTTATGATGATGGTCGTCGGTGGCGGTATCATCCCCTATATCCAGAGTGCCGTAGCTGCCCATAACAGCCTTATCAGCTATATCGTACCCGTCATCGGTACGGCGTTCATCCTCTACTACGCACTGAGAGGCAGTCGGAACGTGAATAAAGATATTAAGGTGGACTAAACGTGTTCTGCGAAGATTTACAGCAAGCCTTTGATACGTTGACGTCGCGCTACGAAGCGACGCAAGTATGCGTGGTATGCGACGACAGTATTCAGTGGTCAGTATTCAGTGGTCAGTGGTCAGTCGTCAGCCATCTGCCCGTGCTGCGTATTCATACGAGTGAGGCGGAGAAATCACTCGAGACGGTGCAGCGCATATGGGATTTTCTCTTCTCGCACGGCATCACCCGTCGCGGACTGCTCATTTGTATCGGCGGCGGTGTCCTTACCGACCTTGGCGGTTTTGCTGCGGCTACCTACAAACGCGGTATTGACTATGTCAATATCCCTACGACCCTGCTGGCCATGGTCGATGCTTCGACGGGCGGCAAGACCGGTATCAACTACGGCGGACTGAAGAACAGCATCGGTTGTTTTGCACCGCCGGTAGAGACGCTCATCTGCCCCGCATGGCTGACGACACTCCCTGCCAACGAAATGCTCAGCGGTTTCGGCGAGATGCTGAAGATGGGGTTGGTAACGGTTAACGGTGAAGGGTTAACGGTGAACGGGTTGTGGCAGCAACTCCTGCAGTACGATTTAGACGCCATGTCTATCGACGCTCTCACGCCGCTGATAGAATCATGCGTGGAAGCCAAACAACGCATCGTAGCCGCCGACCCGCACGAAGAAGGACTGCGCAAAATCCTCAATTTCGGACATACCTTCGGTCATGCGTTGGAAGAAATAGGGTTAACGGTTAAAGGTGAAAGGTTAACGGTGAACGGGATGAGCCATGGGTATGCGGTGGTATATGGGATGATTGCAGAGTTGTACCTGAGTGTGACTAAGTTAGGTTGTCCGAAAGAACCGCTGCAACAGTTGACGCAACTCATGCTGCATTATTACGGTAGGCCGGACTGCAAATGTTCCGACCTTGAGGCACTCATCGCACTCATGCAACACGATAAGAAAAACGAGCGCACAGCTGTCATCAACTGCACGCTCCTTGAGTCCATCGGTGCACCTCTCATCAATCAGGTCATCACACCCGAAGAGGCACACGAAGCCTTAGAGTACCTTTTCTCCCTGTAAGGTAAAGATACCGTTTTCGGTTTGCACAAACACCACTCCGTCGCGTAAGATTAGACGCGCTTTGGCAGCATCGGATGTCTGGTCGATGCCTTGCGTAGAGTACCGTTCCTGCTTGACGATATAGAGCGTCACGACATTGTAGTCGTAGCTGACGATGACATACGTGCGCGTAGGTACGTCCGTGTCGAAAGAGGAGAGGTTGAACTTATTGGTCACGGTGTAATTCTTGCCCTTGTAGGTAAGGTCTGACCAACCATTCACGACTGCACTGTCGAGCACCATATACCGGCATACATCGGCAGAATCGATGACCGCACCCGCCTGTTCCGGCAACACCTCTGCGTTCTTACCTATCTTAAACTGCGCAGTAGGCGAAATCTCCGGCACACCGAAATAGTTGACGAACCGTCCTACGACATCCGACAAGGGGTCACCCGCCTTCACATCGGCACCATAACGCTTACCGGTCACACCATCACCGCGGTCGAAGAGCAGCATCGAACCCGTCTCGTCACGCACATAGATATAGTTGTCGTATTTCTTGGTCACCACCACATCATTCAGATACACCGTCGCATTATCCACCGAACGCACCGCTTCTTGTACGGTCAGTTTACGCTCCACCGTCAGCAGCACGATAGATTGTGCCTGCACCTCACCGGAAGTGTATGTAATCGTATCCGTATAATGACCCGGTTGCGTCACCGCATACGAGATGGTCAAATCATCTCCGTCACGGTCCAAAAGTTCCGATGAAATCGAGAAGATTTGAGGATTTGTATGCGTGACTGCAATATCCTCCGTCAGCTTATTGGCATTGATGGTGACGGTGCGTTCGCCGGAGACATCCAACGTGATACCGAAGTTCACTAACGGCGCCACAATGGCCGGCACATCTCCCATCGCTTCTACACGGCGGTATAGGCATACAGACGTCTGCGACTGGTCGGCATAACAGGCAAAGAGCGTAGGGTTGTTCTGCGCATTGTATTGGATAATCTTTGCCTTGCTGTTACCCTTATTTGTGATGACGGCTTTACCGCCTTCTTCAATAGCTATATCCCAATAGCCGTAGTTACCGTAGGTCTTCTCGTCGTACAGCTTGTCCCAGATAGCGAGACGGTTCTTGGTCTGACCACCCGAAGCAACGAGATAGGCCTCTTCGTAACGCAACTCATCTTGGAAGACAAACGTTTTTTCTCCGTTCAAATCGGCAATTCTAAGCGTATAGATAGCGCGGTCATCGGCATCGACCATCATGCGGTCCTCCGAATAACGACCCTTGATGGCATGGATATTATTCACACTCTCGTACTCGTCGTAATAACCCATGATATAGTTCACTCCCGCTTGGGCGACACCGAAAATGACTTGGTCGGAGTCCTCCAACTGCGTCACATCCGTCACGAGTTGGTACGTATCCATCGTGAAGACGGAGCTGCCGCCCGAAGACGAACGGATAGAGATGGAATTGACATAAATGGCATTCTCTGTACACTCCACCCAGAACTTGATGTTCCCGCTCTGCGGAGCCTCAAAAGTTACGATGGAATCGCGATTATATACACCTTCGCCACTCTTGGCAGGCCTTGTAACCGTAATACCCTGCGGGTCGTTTTCACCTACCTGCACCCAGATAGTCCCCTTACCTTTGGAACTATTCTGACAGAAGTTGAAGGTGATACGCCGTACATCTTCGAACGCGGTCTGCGAATGCGCACCTGCACCCGAAGTACCGGTTTTCACACCTACGCCCTGTGAGAAAATACGCCCGGCCGCATCCGGATGACCCGGAGTGGTATACTCCGTCGCCTCTTTGTCACAAATCCACTCGTTGGAAACGGCACCATTGACGGTACTGCTCCACGACTTGGAAGTGAAGGTGTAGGTCGTCACGCCCGCCATTACCGGTGAAAGGTGAAGGGTTAACGGTGAAAGGATGGCCACAATGAAGGCTAAAAAGATTTTTTTCATGGTATGTGTTTTTTATTTATACGCAGCTACAATCTGTTTTACCAGCGGGTGACGAACGATATCTTTCTCGTTGAATTCGATAATACTGATGTCTTTGATGTATTTGAAGCGGTCCATGGCATCGCGCAGACCTGACTTCTGCGTCGGCGGCAGGTCTATCTGCGTCATGTCGCCCGTTACAATCATCTTACTGCCGAAACCGAGACGGGTGAGGAACATCTTGAGTTGCAGTGCCGTGGTGTTCTGCGCCTCATCGAGGATGACAACGGCATCGGACAGCGTGCGTCCGCGCATAAACGCCAACGGCGCTATCTGTATCGTTCCTTTCTCCATGTATTCCGCCAACTTCGCCGATGGAATCATGTCCTGCAAGGCATCGTAAAGAGGTTGCAGATACGGGTCAATCTTCTCTTTCATGTCTCCGGGGAGAAAACCGAGTTTCTCGCCTGCTTCCACCGCCGGACGTGAGAGCACTATACGGCGTACCTCGCGGTTCTTCAACGCCCTTACCGCCAATGCGATGGCCGTGTATGTCTTACCACTTCCTGCCGGTCCAACGGCAAAGAGCAGGTCGTTCTCTTCGTACGCTTTGACGAGTGCCTGCTGGTTGGTACTCCGCGCGTAGATAGACCTACCGTTCACGCCGTGCAGGATGAGGTTATCCGTCGCCTGTTCCTGGGGCTTGTCGCCATGCAGCAGCATCAGTATATCCTGCTCCGTCAGGCGATTATTGCGGATGCAGAACTCTTCGCACAGGTGAATCGACTTCTCGAAATGCGCCACCGCTTCTTCCGAACCCGTCACTTTGACTTGATAGCCACGTGCTACGACGCGCACCTCGGGGTGCTGGTTCTTCAGACACAGGATATTCTTGTTATTCACGCCGTAAAAGGTCGGCGTATCGAGGGAGTCGTTGAGAGATAATATTTGTTCCATTCGGTTCTATTGTTACAAAAAAAGTCTGCGGACCGTTGTTGAGTACCAGATACGGCACATTCAGACGGCGGTTATAGGTCAGCGCTTGGTCCAGCGTCTTCTGCGTAAGCGGTACACTCTCCGCCTTGCATTCGATGAGCATCAGCGGCGCCATCATCCGGTTATAGACCACGGCATCACATCGTTTCTTGGCTTCGCCCACCGTGATAGCCGTCTCCACCGCGATGAGGGGTGCCGGATAGTCCAACTGCTCTACCATGTAATGCAGTAACTGCTGCCTCACCCATTCTTCCGGTGTCAGCCGCACCCAGCGGTGCCGCCACTCACAGAAAATCTGTTCCTTATCCTTATATACGCGCGTACGCAAGGCTTTCGACTTTTGACTATTTTAAGTAGTTATCCTTGAGCGAGCAGGTGCGGTTGAGCACCAGATGGTCGGCCGTCGTATCGGGGTCCACTACGAAATAGCCCTGTTTGAGCAACTGGTAATGGTTCTCCTGCTCGATGCCGTCCACGAGTACCGGTTCGTGCAACTCGCTGCGCAACGAACCCTCAATCTTAATAGTCTTAATGATGAGGCTCTCGGGGTTCAGCAAGTCGCGGAAGTCTCCCTCTTCGGCACTTGGGTTCTCAACGGTGAACAGGCGGTCGTACAGACGCACCTCGGCATCGAGCGCACTATTGCACTCTACCCAGTTGATGGTCGCTTTCGTCTTGCGGTTACCGCCTTCGGTGCCCGACTTCGAGTTCGGATCGTAAGTTGCATAGACGGTCGTAATGTTTCCGGCGGCGTCTTTCTCGCAACCCGTCGCTTGGATGATATACGATGCTTTGAGACGCACCTCTCGTCCGCCCGGGCTGAGACGGAAGAACTTGTTATCCGCCTGCTCGAGGAAGTCGCCGCGCTCAATCCATAACTCTCTGCCAAAACGCACCTCACGAGTTCCTAAAGCCTCGATTCCATCGATGTTTTCCGCCACTATCGTCTCTCCTTCACCCTCATAATTGGTGATGATGAGTTTGATGGGGTCGAAGATAGCGCATACGCGCGGAGCGGTCTCTTTGAGATTCTCACGGATGGTATGCTCGAGCAGTCCTTGGTCAATCATTCCTTCCACCTTCGTGTAACCGATTTTATCGATGAAATCGCGGATAGCGCGGGGTGTGTAACCTCGGCGACGCAGACCGCAGACGGTCGGCATACGCGGGTCGTCCCATCCTGCCACCAGTCCTTCCTGCACCAGTTGCAGCATCTTGCGCTTCGACATGACGGTATAGGTGATATTCAGACGATTGAACTCACGCTGCTTCGGACGATAGTCCGGTCCGTACGGACTGAGGCCGCAGAAATTCGGACCGCTGAACTGGTCGATGAAATAGTCGTACAGCGGACGGTGTACCTCGAACTCCAGCGTACAAATCGAATGCGTCACACCCTCGAAATAGTCGGACTGTCCGTGTGCAAAATCGTACATTGGATACACATTCCATTTGCGTCCCGTGCGGTGATGGGGGTGCGAAGTGATAATACGGTACATGATGGGGTCGCGGAAATGCATGTTCGGGTTCGACATGTCTATCTTTGCGCGCAACACCATCTTACCCTCTTCTATCTCTCCGCGCTGCATGGCTTCGAACAGACGCAGGTTCTCTTCGATAGGCCGGTCGCGGTACGGCGAAGCCACACCCGGTTCCGTCGGCGTGCCTTTCTGCTCCGCTATCTGTTCCGCCGTCTGTTCATCGACATACGCCTTACCG
>Ga0265298_10010892_pt1 | contig 10689 bp, 8 predicted proteins | sample AusTroGonzalo_MG_3_FD_193486 | JGI IMG/M metagenome (GOLD analysis project Ga0265298, IMG submission 193486) | Bovine rumen microbial communities from tropical cattle in Woodstock, Queensland, Australia - Gonzalo_01 | ecosystem: Host-associated > Mammals > Digestive system > Stomach > Rumen ...
CCAAGGCGAAACTCGCCCTCAAGAAGTTCACCTATGACATCATCAAGAACATCGGCTCCTACGTGGCCGCGATGAACGGCGTGGACCTGATCGTCTTCACCGGCGGCATCGGCGAGCACAACTCCCGCCTCCGCCGCCGCGTCCTGGAGAACTTCTCCTACCTGGGCCTCAAGGTGGACTACGAAGCCAACGTCGCCTTCGCCGAGGACGCCATCATCACCACGGAGGACTCCAAGGTGAAGGCCGCCCTCATCTGCACGAACGAAGAACTCGTCATCGCCCGCGACACGATGCACCTTGTCCTTGAGAATCAAGACTAAAAACTGATTTACGATATGATTCAGAATTTCAACGACCTGTTCGCCGAGCTCAAGGCGAAGGGCATCTGCAAAAAGATGGTGGCAGCCTGGGCTGTCGATGAGCACACGATCGAGGCGGCCTCCCTCGCCACCGACCAGGGCTTCGTGAAGTGCACCCTCGTGGGCGATGAGGACATCATCAAGAAAGTCTGCGCCGACAACAACATCGACGTCACCAAGTTCGAGATCGTGGACATCAAGGACGAGCTGAAGGCGGTTGCCGAGGCGGTCCGCATGGTCCATGACGGTCAGGGCGAAGTCCTCATGAAGGGCCTCTGCTCCACCGACAAGTTCCTCCGCGCCATCCTGAACAAGGAGACCGGCCTCCTGCCCCCGAAGGGCGTCCTGAGCCACGTGGGCGTGATCGAGAACCCGAACTACCACAAGCTCATCTTCATCTCCGACATGGCCGTGATCCCGGCCCCGGACTTCCGCCAGAAGGTCAAGCTCGCGAACTACCTCGTGAGCACCGCCAAGTCCTTCGGCATCGCGAAGCCGAAGATCGCCTTCATCGCCGCCTCCGAGCAGATGCTCGACTCGATGCCCGCCTGCATCGAGGGCGCCATGCTCGCCAAGATGTGCGACCGCGGCCAGATCAAGGGCTGCATCGGTGACGGTCCGCTCGCCCTCGATGTCGCCATCGACGAAGAGTCCGTGCAGATCAAGAAGCTCGTCAGCCCCGTCGCCGGCGACGCCGACTGCCTCCTCTTCCCCAACATCGAATCCGCGAACGTCTTCTGGAAGACCAACTCCAAGCTCGCCGTCGGCGTCCGCCAGGCCGGCTTCCTCGTGGGCGTGAAAGTCCCCTGCATCCTCGCCTCCCGCGCGGACTCCGTGGACGTCAAGCTCAACTCCATCGCCTCTGCCGTGATGAGCGTGAAATAAGTTCGTCAAGAGCGATTTACGTTTGTCATTCCGAGCGTAGCGAAGGAATCTATACAGGCCTGCGGTTGTCCGCAGGCCTTTTTATGTCGGGGGACGGGAGTGAATAGAGGAGCCGGCGCACCACCGTCCCCTCCCACTCCCGTCCCCAATCTTCCGCAATCCAATGGCATGTGCCCCTCTCAACTTATTGACTCATAGCACTCTAACACTTGACGGGTGCACTTGTAGGTGCACCCGTGGGGAGTCAACTCGCTGAGTGATAGCGCTTTAAAAACGAAGAGGTGCACCGGGAAGTGCACCTCTTCAGGGGTAATTCGTTATGAATCAATTCGGTTACTTCACCTGGAAGTCCAGGGCCTTGAGGTCGGCGTCGTCGGAGGAGGAGCCGTAGAGGATCTGGTACTTGCCGCGCTTGATTTCGAGGCCGTCCTTGCCGTCGTAGTAGGAGAAGGCATCCGGAGCGAGGTCGATGGCGACATTGACGGTGGCGCCGGGGGCGATGGTGACGCGCTGGAAGCCCTTGAGGTCCTTGATGGGGGCGTCGGGGTTGTCGAGGCTCTTGACATAGACCTGGACGATCTCGTCGCCGGCGCATTTGCCGGTGTTGGTGACGGGCACGGTGACGGTCACGCCCTTGCCGGCCTTGACGGATTTCTTGGAGAGCTTGCCCTTGCCGTAGGCGTAAGTGGTGTAGGAGAGACCGTAGCCGAACGGGTAGAGGGGCTTGCCGCGGAAGTAGCGGTAGGTGCGGCCTTCCATGTTGTAGTCCATGAAGTCGGGGAGCTGGTCCGTGGAGGCGTAGAAGGTGACGGGGAGCTTGCCGGAGGGGTTGCAGGTGCCGTTCAGGATTTCGCCGATGGCCTGCGCGCCGCCTTCGCCGCCGTACCAGGCCTGGAGGATGGCGTTGCAGTCGGCCTCGATGGTGGCGAAGCCGAGGGCGGAACCGGAGCAGTTCACCAGGACGACGGGCTTGCCGGAGGCGTGCAGGGCCTTGATGAGGCGCTGCTGGACGACGGGCACTTCGATGTCGGCCTTGTCGCCGCCTTCGCCTTCCATCTGCGCGGAGATGCCGCCCACGACGATGTAAGCATCGACATCGGCAGCGGCCAGGGCGCTGAAGTCAGCGAGGTTGCGCTCGCAGAACTGGACACTGAACATCGCGAACGGGGAGGAACCCTTGATGTATTCGATCTTGATGTCGATGGGCTTGCCGGCCTCGACCGGGAGCTCCTTGTATTCCGGGGCGCGGTTGCGGCCGAAGCCGAAACCACGGCGGCCCATGCCCTGCTGCTCTTCCACGAGTTCGTCGTTCACATAGAACTTGTAGCCGTTGTCGCCGGAGATGAGGTACTTGAGGTTGCCCGTGAAGTCGGGAGTCCAGGTACCGGTGGCGCGCACGGAAATGTTGTTGGTGTTCACGCCGTCGGCGAATCCGTAGCCGCCGAAGGTGCTGAAGTTGATGTCCTTATAGTAACCCGTCACGTCGGGTTCGCCCTCGAGGGCGTTGTTGTTGAAGAACTCGACAAAGATGCCCTTGCCGCCGTTGAAGTCGTCGTTGTGGCGGATGGTGTTGTACTCGTCGGTCAGCTCGCAGGCCTTGTCGTAGATGATTTCCGTGTCCGGGAAAGCGGCGCGGATGCCGGAGAGGATGGAGAACTTGTGGGCGTCGATCGGGGTGCCGCCGTAGTTGCCGTTCATCAGTTCCACGTCGTCGGCGTTCGGGCCCACGACGGCGAGACGCTTCACGTTCTTGGCGAACGGGAGGATGCCGTCGTTCTTGAGCAGGACCATGCCTTCACGGGCGGACTGGACCGCCAGGGCATGGTGCTTCTCGCTGCTGATCACCTCAGGGCCGAGGTCTTTCCAGGGCGACATCTCGTCCGGGTCCAGGGTGCCGAGTTCGAAGCGGCCCTGAAGGACGCTGCGGAGGGCGTGGTCGAGGTCATCGACCGTAATGAGATTCTGCTCCAGGGCATCGGAGAGGGTGCGGAAGGTACGGCCGCATTCGAGGTCGGTGCCGTGCTTGAGGGCGTCGGCGGCGGCGTGGACGGCATCCGGGTGGGTCATGTGCTGGCCGCGGGTGAAATAGTTGTTCACGGCGTCGCAGTCGGTGACCACCAGACCGTCATAGCCCCACTTGTCACGGAGAATGTCGATGAGAAGGCGGTCGCTCATGGTGCAAGGGATGCCCTCGTACCGCTGGTATGCGCCCATCACCTCACGCACGTTGCCATCGACAACAAGCGTCTTGAAGGCGGGGAGGTAGGTCTCCCAGAGGTCGCGCATGGAAACGGACACGTCCATGCTGTGACGGAGCGGTTCCGGGCCGCTGTGGACGGCGTAGTGCTTGGCGCAGGCGTGCGTCTTGATGTATTTGGGATCGTTGCCCTGCATGCCCAGGACGGTCTGCAGGCCGATGACGGAGGTCAGATACGGGTCCTCGCCCGGGGTCTCCTGGCCGCGTCCCCAGCGCGGGTCGCGGAAGATGTTGATGTTCGGGCACCAGAAGGACAGTTCCGGGTTGCCGGGATAGTACCGGGCCTGGTCGTCCACGTTCCATTCCCGCTGGGAGCGGTTCCAGTTCGCGCGGGCTTCGTCGGAGACGGATTCGTAAATCCGGTACACGAGATCGGCGTCAAAGGAAGCGCCCATGGCGATGGTCTGCGGATAGACGGTGTAACCGTCGGCGCGGACGCCGTGGCAGGCCTCGCTCCACCAGTTGTAGGACGGAATGCCGAGCTTGTCCACGGAGATGGATTTATTCATGAGCAGGCCGATCTTCTCCTCCGGGGTCAGGAGCGACAGGAGGTCGTCGATGCGTTCTTCCGTCGGGAGGGAAGGGTCCTGGAAAGGAAAGTCGTAGGTCTTTTTCTGGGCCTGGGCGGGCAGGAGAATGCTCGCGAGGGCGAAGGTAAGTAGAATGCGTTTCATGTTTGTGGTTGATTATGAAGCGCAAGTTACGGAAAACCCGCCCAAAATCCTATCAGTCCGGAATCAAAAAGTATTGAAATCAGTCCTGGAAGAGGTCCCTTTCAGGTAGACGGGTGGAAAAACGTTCCCGGAGGTTTTTGCACAGGGCTCCGGTGTCCCGGGAGAACCGGGATCCTTTCCAAGTGGAGGTGTTGGTGATGAGAATCCAGCACTCGCCGTCAGGATAGACCTTCACCAGGGCCGATGTGCCCGAGAACGAGCCGGTCCGGGTCCATTCCCCCTCGTTGGTGCAGTCCACCCAGCCTAGGGAGTAAATCTCGTCGGAAAGCCGCTGCGTCATCTGATAGACGCTGAAATCGGAGATCTGGTCTTCGATGCCCGGGAGACCGTCGATGGAAGCGACGAACCGGGCCAGTTCCGGGGTGGAGCCGATCCAGGCGCCGGCGCCGGACAGTGCCTTGATGTCATTGCCGCCGTAGCAGCGTTCCACCTGCCCGCGTCCGTCGTACGCATTGACAGGCTTCGCCTCCTTGTGCATGAAATAGCGCGTCTCGCCCTTGAAGCGGTCCGCGAGGAAGTTGCCGCCGATGTGGAAGTCCGTACAGCCCGCCGGGTTCAGCACTTCGCGCTGCATCCAGGTCTCGTACGGTTCGCCGGTAATCTTTTCGATGATCATCGACAGTAACAGATAGCCGAAATTGGAGTATTCCTGCGTGGTCCCGGGGAGGTAGGCGAGGGGACGGCGGAGGAGGTGGCGGGTCAGCTGTTCCGCCGTAGGGGCCTTGGAAACACGCATTTCCCGCATGATCGCGGCGGTGGAGAACATCGGGTCGCCGCCCTGCTGGGTGAAGCCGGCCTGGTGACGGAGCAGGTGCTCGACGGTGATGAGATAATAGTTGTCGTCGGTGATGTAATCGTCGTACCCGTCCAGGATGCCGAAGGGTCCGAAGACCGGGGTGTCCAGGACCAGTTTTCCCTTTTCCTGGAGCTTCATGATTCCCACGGCGGTGAGGAGCTTGGAGACCGAGGCCATCCGCAGCAGCGTTCCGGGCGTCATCGGCTTGGACCCGTCGGCCCGGCCGTACCCTCTCGCGTAGATGAGGGAGTCGTTCTTCATGACGGAGAGGGAAACGCCCCGGAGGGACCATGCGTTCATGAAGCTGTCCACGACGGCGTCCATCGCCGGCAGGCGGGACAAGTCGTTGGTTATGCGGTCGTTGAGACCCCGCCCCTGACCGTGGAGGAGGATGGGGAAGAAGAGGAGAAGGAGAAGTATGAGATTTCTCGACTTCACTTCGTTACGCTCGAAATGACAAAAAAGGACGGTTACGCTCGGGATGTCCCTCAATGGATCTTGCCGGCGCGGCGGCCGAAGTCGATGATGCAGTCGGCGGTGCCGTCGATGCCCAGGATGGAACTGTCGATGCAGAGGTCGTAGTTGGAGGCGACGCCCCAGGCGCCGAACGTGTAGAAGTTATAATAGGCCTCGCGGGTGCGGTCCTTGCGGCGCATCAGGGACTCCGCCTCGTCTGCGTCCAAGCCTTCGTTCACGACGAGGCGCTGGATGCGGAACTCCATGGGCGCGCAGATGAACACGTCCAGGCAGTCCAGGTCGCGGAGGATGTAGTCGGCGCAGCGGCCCACGATGATGGCGTCGCCCTTCTGGGCGATGCCCCGGATCACCTCGCTCTGGATCTTGAAGAGCATGTCGTCATTGACATAACCCGTCTCCCCGAAGCCCAGGCGGGTGGAGGAGAAGAACGAGGACATGGAGAAGAGGCTCCGGCGCTGCTCTCCGCCATCGAAGACGCTCTTGGAATAGCCGCTTTCCTCGGCGGCCTTGGAGATGAGCTCGTTGTCGTACACCGGGATGCCGAGCTTCTGCCCGATGGCCTTGGCGACGAATCCGCCGCCGCTGCCGAACTGTCTGCCGACGTTGATGATCGTGTTGTTCATAGTCTTGTGGTTCCGAACAATTATACTGTCTTTCCGAACGAAGTGAAGGAATCTATATCTTACTGCCCAGGATCGCCGGGTCGTCCCCGTCCTTGAGCCGGCCGAGCTTGCGCAGCAGGCCGATGGCGAACAGGCCCGTCACGATGGCAGCGATGGTATCCGAAATCGGGAAACTGTACCACACGCCGTTCTCGGACTGGAGCAGCGGCGGCAGCAGATAGATGCAGGGGAGAAGGAACAGCAGCTGCCTGGAAAGGGACAGGAAGATGGACTTGTTCACCATTCCGAGGCACTGGAACAGGTTGGTGGTGACCATCTGGAAACCGATGATCGGGAAGACGACGTTCATCTTCCGGAGACCGTTGACGGCCAGGTCGTGGAGGGCCGAGTCCGGGGTGAAGATGCTCACGGTGAGGCCGGGAATCACCTCGGAAACGAGAAATCCGAAGATGGTGACGATGGTGGCCCACCCGGCCGTCTTGACATAGACTTCCCGTACCCGGGCATACTGGCGCGCTCCGTAGTTGAAGCCGGCAATCGGCTGCATGCCCTGGTTGAAGCCCATGACGATCATGACGAACAGGAAGCTGACGCTGTTCATGATGCCATAGGCGGCAATCGCCAGGTCGCCGCCCCATTTGGCGAGCTGCTGGTTGATGAACAGCACGACGATGCAGCTGGCGAGGTTCATCAGGAACGGGCCCATGCCGATGGCGAGGGACTCCTTGGCGATGCGCCAGTCGATATGGAAGACCTTACGGCTGCGGGGCAGGTGCAGGAACTTCTTCTGGTCCAGGAAGAACCACATCGTATAGCCCAAGGCCATCAGCTGGCACAGGACCGTCGCCAGCGCTGCGCCCTGGATGCCCATCTTGAAGCCGAAGATGAAAAGCGGGTCCAGGATGGCGTTGGACGTCACCGTGAACAGGGTGAGGGCCATCGCCGTCTTCGGGTTGCCGGAGGAGCGGATGACGTTGTTAAGACCGAAATACAGGTGCGTGACGGCGTTTCCGCAGGCGATGAGGGTCATGTAGTCCCGAGCGTAGGGGAGGGAACTCTCGCTGGCACCGAAGAAACGCAGGATCGGGTCCATCCACACCAAAGTGACGAAGGTGAAGATGAGACCCGTGATGATGTTCAGGGTGACCTCGTTGGAGAGGACCTTGTTCGCCACGGCGTAGTTCTTCTGGCCCAGGAGGACGGAAATCATCGTCGCGGCGCCCACACCCACCAGGGTGCCGAACGCCGTGGAGATGTTCATCAGCGGGAAGGTGACGGTCAGGCCGGAGAGGGCCATCGCACCGACACCGGGGATATGGCCGATGAAGGCGCGGTCCACGATGTTATAGATTGACGACGCCGTCATCGCGAAAATGGCGGGGATGGCGTACTGGCGAATCAGCTGGTTGATGGGCTTGACGCCCAGCTCTGTAGGAATGGCGCCGGCCATAGGTTACGGTTCAGGAACCAGTTCCACGTCGAAACGAAGGGCGGCGTAGGCAGGGATCATATTCGGATCCTTGGAATTACTGCCATAGCCGAGGTTATAGCCGAAGGCGAAGGAAGCCTTCTCGCCGGCGTGCATCTGGTGCAGGCCATGGGCGTAACCGTCGATAACTTTGTTGTTCGTCACCATGTCTGCGACAGTCTCCGCCCATTTGACGGAGGTAGGAGCATAGGTTCTCGAGGGATCGTATATGTTGTAGAACTTGGCGGTGTCGGCGATGTTGGTGTCGAAGACCTGGCCGTCGGAGACGCGGCGGCCGATGTAGGTGATATACACGGTGGTGTCGGAAGGCATCTCGACGGGCTCGCCGTCGAACTCCGTGAAGGACTTGAAGAAGACGGCCGCGGTGGAGAGAGTGTCGGACACCCCCCAGTGCTGGATGGAATACTGCTGGAGGTTGTCGTACTCGTATTTCGCGAGATTCGGCGTCTGGCCCATCAAAGTGACGGTGTAGATCGCGGAGGTGACGTTCGATTCGAAATCATGCTTCAGATACTCGTCCGCCTTGTCGTAGCGTTCCGTGGTGCACATCCAGGCAGGAATGATGGCGGTACGGGATCCGCCCTGTTTCATTCCGTCCAGGAGAACGTCGATGCCGGCATAGCTTACGCCTTCGCCGGTCAGGAAGACCTGCTGACCGTAATAGTAGGTCTGATTCCAGGTGCCGAGCTGTTTCGCCCATTCTTCGTCGCTGTTGGCGGCGACGGTGCCGTCCAGGTTGCGGACCGTGTAGGTCAGGAAGGTGACGGGCAGATTCTTGCTCCAGTCAGCCCCGGTTCCGGGCGTTTCTTCGATGATGTAGATGCCGTCCTTTTCCACGGCATCGGGATAATGGATGGCGCGCCAGGCGTCGAGTTGGCGTTTGAGGGCGGCGTTGGTCTCCTCGGTGGAGGTTTTGTTGCAGGACACCGCCAGGGCGGCGGCGAGCACCGGCAGGAGAGAGAGGCTTCTGAGGATATGGTTCATTCTTTTCATGTTAATCGTTGGATATGCTGTTCACCCAAATGTGGTAAACGAGGGCAGACCTTGCAGGAATCGTGCCTTGCCTGTCCGAGCCGTAGCCATATTTTCCGGAAAAGAGGATATAGCATTCGTCCCGGTTCCGAACCCCTTCCAGACCGCGCTGCAGACCGTCCAGCAGCTGGTCGTCCAGGGTGAGGGTCAGGATGTTGAAAGCGGTCGTGTCGTTGATCCGCCATCCGGCGTTGTCGGCCGTTTCCTTATGGTTGGTGGCGAACATGGCGGAGGAATTGACCGTCGCGCCCGAAAGGGTGTAGCCTGCATAGTAGAAAGAGACGGTCCCGCCGGTGCGGAGGGTGTCGGCGAGCGGGCCTACCCGCTGCAGCGTGTCATGGAGGACCACCCGGACAACGCCATTCTTGTAGGTGACGGTGGCGGTGGTGTCCTTCTTCAGCTGCGCGGTCACGAAATTGTCGATGTTGGTCTCCTGCTTGTCGTAGGCGAGCTGGACCGACTGCTTCTCGCAGGCGGGAACCAGGGCCGCCAGGAGGAGGGCGGAGACCAGTATGCGGGTACTTTTCTTCATTTCAGGAAATCGCGGGATACTTGTTCGAGATAGGCGGCGGCATCTTCCGGGGCGGCGATGTCGTCGGGATACCAGAGCTTTCCGCCGGCGGCGTTCTCGTGGCCGCCTCCGTGGAAGCGGGCGTTGGCCGCCAGACGGGCCGACCAGCCCTTCTTGGAGCGGATGGACACGCGGAAATGGCCCTTGTCCTGCTTGAGGAGGATGCTCATCTTCACCCGGTCGATGGAAAGGGGAATGTTCACCAGCCCCTCCGTCTCGCCTTCTTCCACGCCGAAGCGGTCCAGGATGTCCCGGGTGGCGATGATGTAGGCGAGGCCTTCCGGTGTGATCCGCATGGCCTCGTTCTGGAGGTATCCCATCACCCGTACACGGTTTTCGCGGTAGCGGTTATACAGCTTCGCGAGGACATCGTCCCGGTCCACGCCGGCGGCGATGAGTTCCGCGGCCATCTCGAAGGTGCCGGGATAGACGGAATTCGCGAAATTGTTGGTGTCGGTGGTCATTCCGGTGAGGAGGGCGCGGGCGGCGTCGGAGGGAAGCCGGGAGGCGTCCCCGCCGATGTCCGGCAGTTCCTTGAGGACGTAGTACAGCAGTTCCGAGGCGGAAGAGACGTCCGGGGTGGAGAAGACCACCTGGAAGCGCTCCCGCTCCGGCCCTACGTGATGGTCGATGAGCACTTTAGGAGCCTCGGAAGCCTCAAAGGCATCCTTCAGCCCTTCCGTGCGGGAGAAGCCGTTGGCGTCCAGGAGGACGACGAGGTCGCTCTCGCCGATGCGCCGGAAACAGGCCTCGGGATCCGTGTCATGGCAGAGCAGCGGGACACTGTCCGGGACGATGAAGCGGACCGTGGCGGCGGGGGAGTCGGGCAGGACGGCGACGGCATCCTTTCCCCGGTTTTCCCGGAGATAGGACACGAGGCCGGAAACACTGCCCAGCGCATCCCCGTCGGGGTGCGAATGGGCGGTGACCGTCACCGTAGCGGCGCCCTGGAAAATGGCGTCCAACCGCTGGACGCTGTCTTTGTCAATCCCGTACAACTCCATTTTTCTTTTGCGTTGCAAAAATACAAAATATATTGCTTTTCATAAAGGATTTTTATATCTTTGTCGGAACTTTGGATAAATTGTAAAACACTAAAATAATGAACAAGATTGTCAAAATCCTCATCGAGATTCTCCTCGCCCTTGCGGCCGTAGGATGCGTCTATGGTATCTACCGCAGCATCATGAAGCCGGTTAATTTCAACAAGGAAAAGGCTCGCAGGCAGGAAGTCGCCGTCCAGCGTCTCAAGGACATCCGTACCCTCGAGGTCGCCTACAAGGGCGTCAACGGCCGCTACACGGCTGACCTTGACTCCCTGATCAACTTCTACAACACCGGCAAGATGGACATCATCATGCAGATCGGTTCCAATGACGACTCCCTGGCCGTCGTGAACACGGACCGCATCAAGAAGGAGAACAAGAAGCTGACCAAGGACCAGCTGAACCAGAAGCTCCTGGAGG
>Ga0265298_10010893_pt1 | contig 10689 bp, 19 predicted proteins | sample AusTroGonzalo_MG_3_FD_193486 | JGI IMG/M metagenome (GOLD analysis project Ga0265298, IMG submission 193486) | Bovine rumen microbial communities from tropical cattle in Woodstock, Queensland, Australia - Gonzalo_01 | ecosystem: Host-associated > Mammals > Digestive system > Stomach > Rumen ...
TCCCGCATCATATCACTCAATCCCTTCTCCATACGCGCCCTTACTTCAGGAGATGGCTTATATTTCTCATTAATATAATCGTGCATTGCGCTTTTACTAACGCCGCAATATGTAGCCAACTTATCCAAACTAATATGCGGTCCATCGTATGAATTAAAATACTATAATGCTTTAATAATATCCATATAATCACCTCGTCTATAGTAAATAGTATATGGTAGTAACGGGATTTTATAACATTTACTTCTGACTATAGAAAAAAGAAAGGAAATAAAATGAAATTGAAAATGATGTGTTTTAGAGGAGAGGGCCGGTCGGGATGCTCTGGCTTGCGGATCGGGAAGCATGGATACATGGGGCTATTTTAGGGGAGTGTGCGCCAATTTTCAGCCCTTGTCAAGTGTTTATTTTATCAAAAAATAAAAAATTTTAATAAATTTTCCTCTTTTTTCTATTTTATCACAGAAAATTACAGCTTGTCAAGTATTTACTTTATTCAAAAAAATTCATTAAAAATAACGTTTTGCTCAAAAAATACCCCGGTTCAGACGCATTTGTTATATATATAACATTTGCGCCTGTTAGGGGGGAGACGACGAAAAATTGGCTTGCGGTGGGCATAGTTATGGGTATATTTTATGCAGCTTATTTTATGTTGGCTGTGTATTAAAATTAGATTAATATTCACCCACCAACAAGAAGTGGAGTTCGGCTTTTGTGACTGATACGTATAATACCCTGGAAAAGGCACAAATGAAAAAATTATCAAATGCGGCTGAAAAGGGGGATAAAATTTTTTTAAAGTTTTTTTCGCGGCCGCCTGTGTAGGGAGGGGTTATGGGATAGGGGCGGCTTATATGGGGAGAGGTTTCGGGATTTGAAAATGAAAATGAAATTCAAATTTGTTTTGGGAAAAAATGAAATTGAAATTGTATACAGTATACAATGTTGATTTAAAATGAAATTCATGCTATACTAAAGAGGGATACTATACTAGTATAGTTATTAAAAATAAAAGGCGCAGCTTGCGCTGCGCTAGTGGGTAGGATGGTCATTAAAGAGCAGATATGGTATTAGTTAACTACTGTATAATAGTTGAATTCTCTTCTATATTTTAACATAATTTAAAAAAGTCAAATAAAAACACTTCGTTAGGACTAGACGAAGTGTTTAACCCAGACAAAGAGGCGAGGGCATGGCGGGTGAGGATGGTCAGTCCTATAACCAGTCCCTCCCCCTCTGTCTATAATTATTATAACAGAAATTTGAAAAAAAGTCAAATATTAGATTTTAATGATTTGCTAATTTTTTTAAACGAGTCAGATATTGGAAAATTTTGGTGTATACTGTATACAATCCCCAAGTATAAAAAAATAGGGGCGAATCCGCCCCGAGAAAATTAGCCCTTGGTGTAGTGCTTTTTCTTCTTCTCATCCACGGTCACGGTGAGCAGTCCCTGCTCAACAAGACGCATGGCGCTGGAACCAACCGCCATAACGGTTACGTTGTCAGCGACCTGACCAGCCAGCGCATTCAGAATGTCGGTGGCGGTGTAGTCAGTGAAGGAAGGCAGACCAGCAACCTGCTTGTCCAGAGCCTGACGCCGAGCTTCTGCTTCGGGGTTCGGGCCCTTAACCTTTACAGGCTTGTTGGCACGCTCAGCAGCGCGCAGGGCAGCCTCAGCTTCCCAAGCCTTGTATTCGGCAGTTGCGGCTTCAAAGTTGAAAGCCTTGTGAGCCTTTGTGTCTTCCGCCAGGGCGGTGCCTACGGAAACCTTCACGATGCCATCTTCGCACGGAATCGCAACGAAGTTGGTCTTGTTGGCGCGAGCCATCTGAGCGCCGGGGATAGCAAGGATAGTGGACAGGATTTCGTTCTTATTCATATTTCCTCCTTTTACACACGGTTTTGTAATTTACGACAGACCGCTAACTGTCAAAATTTTATTTTCTCTGCTTTGACATTGGCAGAGCCACGTGGATCTTTATAAGCAGTTTCACTCTGCCTTGAAGGGGATCTCTGTCCCTCTTTCTGTAGATATTATAACATAATTTTGACTCTGAGTCAAATATTAGTTATGCCAAGTCAAACTTTTCCAAAATTCGGATCAGCTTGTGGACTTCACGTTCGGGCATTGTGATCGGCACCTTGAGCGCATTTTCTACCTTGCGGATTTCGCCCATAGAGCAGCTCACATTTTCCCAAATCAATGAGAGAACATTGCGGCCAAAGTGATTCGCAGGAACATAAATAATGCGGGTTTCCATTATTCATCATCCTCCTCAATTACTTCGGACCAGCTATAGATGCGGCCGTCAGTATCTTCTTCTTCGGCCTTTAGACATAATTCTTCAGCTCGTGCCATAGAATGGCATACAGCATAGAACGCGTCTACGCGCTCATTTGTAACATCATACATTCCATATACGACATATGCACGCTTCATCTGTATCTCTCCTTTCTACATTAATATTATACATGAAATTTCACATTAAGTCAAGTATTTGAAAAAAAATTTTTTTTAAAAATTTGCAGCTTGCGGGAATTTGCTCCGAAAAATGGCGACGACGAAAGATCGGCTCTTTCCAGCTCGCGGCGTCCCCGATTTTATCGGGGACATCGCAGCTCGTGGCGGGCCAAAAATCGGTGGGGATAATTTGAGGAGATCCAGCTCCTAATAGATGTTCCAAAGAAAAAATGCAGCTCATTCTCGGGGCGAAAACGCAGCTTCCCAGCTTGCAGCTTATATGTAAAATTGTATACTGTATACATACTTGACAGGCCGGCGTATTATGGGATAAGGCGCCCGCGAGTTAATGGAGTTGTAACAATTTTGTAACAATTTTGTAACAGAAATTTAACATTTGAGGGGCTTGACTTGTGCTGGAAGGCGTGGTAGAATATACTGGGGGAATAGATGGCATAAGGCGCGGGCCGGCTAGAGAAATAAGCCGGCTGAATTATGGCCGGCCTGCCTACGCGGGTCATCCCGCGTAGTAGAGAATAAGGAAGTGAATGTTGAGGACCACACCTGTAAGGTGGAGGACGATATCATTTACGTGCCGATGCTGTGACATATCTTTGCAAAGGCCGAAAAGCGCAATAGCAAGACCGAACCATGCAACGGAGAGACCGAAGGCCATAATTAAGGCGACATTAATGATTTGAATAAATGCCCGAAGGTCGTTCCACTCAAAGCGGAAAGGCTCCGCAATGCTGAAGAATTCTCTCATTTCTTGTCCCTCCCATAGTACTTCTTTTCAAATGCTTTCGCAATCTTGCGATTTGCGGGGCAGTAGAGCCAACAGATTGCCCACTGTGTAGCGAGGACTTCCCACGGATTCGCCATGTACATATCCTGCGTGTAGGCAACGGTGGCGAGTTTGTCATACTCTACGATGTCCATTACATCACGAGTTGCCCAATGACCGCACTCATGGAGAATTGTGAGGGTAATGCTTGAGAATCCCCTTGCGGAAGGATAGCGTTCCACGAAATCCCTACGGAAAGCCTTGTCATCGGTATCATATTCATAGTCAAGGTCTTTCGGCAGTTTCAGGCGAGGAGTCGCATTGGCAATATCCATCGCCCAGTTGCCGTTGGAGAAGCGGTCACGAGCGATAATTACTTTGTCATTCAGTACTATTGAGGTGAACTCACGGATGGCTTGCAGTTTCGTCATTTCTTATCCCTACCTTTCGTATATAGTATAGCAGATAGGGATGGGAAAGTCAAGAAGAAAATTGTTACAATTTTATTAAATTTGCGGCCGGCCCGCCTTTGTACGGACAACTTACTCGTAATAGTCATTACTCAATTCGTCATCCATATATTCGGCTTTGGTAATGGTGATTTTATCATCATAGACGCGCCCATCGTGAGGATTCAGTTGGCGGAGAGTTTGGATTGCTTCTTCCATACTCTCCGCATCTACATTACAGAACCCACGAAATTCAAGGTAGTATGTGTGATTCATGCGGTTACCTCGGCTTCGGCTTTCGCCTTTTCTGCCTCACGCCTTGCCTTGTCCTTGGCAATCTTGGCTTCCTTCTTGATTGCCTTTTCTGCCTTGGCTTCCTGCTTGGCATTGTAGGCATCAATCTCGGACTGCATGAGCTCCTCTGCGGTCATATCGTCACGCAGTTCGGCAACGATAGCACCGATGCGGACATACCGCTGATTACCGTTGAGGTCAGTGAGGAGAATGCCATACTGACGATCGTTGATTTTCACATATTCGCCAGTGCATCCCTCGGAGCAGAAGAGGTCAGCAAAAATCATATCACGGAGATTCTTATCTACTACAGTTTTGGTCACCTTTGCCATTTCAATCACCATTCCTTTCTGATTTCATATATATTATAACCTAACTTTTGAGTTTTGTCAAGCAGAAATTTTAGAAGAATACTGTATACATTGTTGTACGTACAACTTTGTGGCCGGCGCCCTGTATACAGTATACATTATGGGATAAAGGAAATGCCCACTGCTAGGCAGTGGGCGAAGGAAGGAAGGAAAGGAAATTAAGGGGTTGTTGGTGGATACGGTGAGAGTTGAACTCACTTGGCTTCTCGCCTGCCCACGAGGGGCGTGACAATTACCCGATCGTCCTCGTACCCATAAAGGAGGGCTTCTGTTGTTTAACCACACTGAAAAACCCTCGGAAATTCTCGTGGTGGAGTCCTTTAGTCGCATTGATTCACGTACATTTTTTAACGAGGTTTGTTCAGTGGGGTTGCATGGTCTTTCCATACCCACCAACTATGATTTTCCTCGTGGATAGGTGTAAGTTTTTCTGAAAGTGGGATGTACTTACAAACCCATTTGGAAAGGGGCTTTAGGGTGAACCCCTCAGAACCTCGGAAGGCTTACGCCTTCCGATAGCCATTCGGCTTGCCCTCTACCTTGACGATCTCGTCAGACCAGAGGTGGGTCAGTGCGTACTGCACCTTGCCCTTGGTCATGCCCTCGGGCAGTTCACCTTCAATGGCATCGTAGATTTCGGCGATGGTGGCGGGCATATCCGTCAGCGCACCGATAACGGTGTCATGGATGGCTTCGTAGGCTTCGGCGTTCTTCGCCTTGGCTTCTGCGCCCTTGTTGATTTCCTTGGTCAGTTCGGCAAGGACTTCCTCGTTGTCATAGCCGAAGTTGGTCAGAGCGGTCTTGATGGCTTCGTAGGTGGATTTCTTCATGGTGGTTACCCTTTCTCGTTTGTGGAGTGTCGTTCTCCTTTTCATATATATCTTACCACAATTTGTGGAAGATGTCAAGTGTTTTTTCAAAGAATTTGAGTTAAAGTTTCGGACTACTCGCCGAGTGACTTCAGCACGTGCCCACTTGCCTTTGTACGACTTATTGCAATTCACGTACTCGGTTCTTCAGACCTCGTTGGGTGGGTTGCCCTCATCTCTTTGACATCCTTATTATAGCACAGGATTTGCTCTTTGTCAAGGAGTTTCCGAAAATTTTCTCCCTTTTATTTTCGGTCTAGGGCGAAGAGTCTTGTATTTCCAAGGAGATTTGTTTCCGCTCTCTTGCCCCTCCTGACATTATTAATTATAGCAGAGTTTCTACTAAAAGTCAAGCATAAATTTCAAAGTATACTGTATACAATTTTGCGGCCGGCGCGGTTAGCTTATGCTAACTCCTTATCTACCTCACATTCGGTTACAACACGAGTAAATACACGCCCATTTGTACCCTGATACCAATCGGTATATACATTGGTATCATGTTCCCAATCAAGCAAGGTCACGTCACCGCATGAATTGATGATATACAGGGAGCCTGCTTCCATCGCCTTAGCGACAGTAGAAAATACACCAATATCTACCCAGTCGCCAAGGTCACCATCAAAGACTTTACAAGTACTAACCTTCATTAGTTCTCCTCCTTTACATCAGCACAAGTGCCACAGTAAGTATATCCTTCGTCATCAATCCACGCAGAAGGGGAAGCCATAGTCATATCGCAACAGGAGCAACGAACCACCATAGGAATATGATTTTGGACGAACCAAGCACCTGAGATGTTACCCTTAGGAATTTCAATATCATAGGTTTCTTTGATAAAATCTGCAAAGTTTTTCATGTTTCAATCTCCTTTCAAATCACAAATCGCACGATGGGTCTTTCGTCTTTCCTATATCTTGCGAACACGAGGATCCGCAGATACAATGCCTTGTGGAGCGGAAGGTAGCGGACTGTCTGCTGACCTTCAGAGTTCTTGATGTACACATTCATTCGTATCCTCTCCTTTCACCTTCTATATTCTATCATATTATATGTTAAAAGTCAACTACAAAATTGTTACAGGATTGTTAAATCGGCCGGCGCGCTGGATACTGTATACATTATACAGAAATGAAATTGGGGTGCGATTTCTCGCACCCCTTGCAAGGGATTAAGCCTTGCGAGAGTAGGTATTAACCTTGCCCTCGGTCTTGACGACCTCATCCGCCCACAGGCGAGTGATGGCGTACTGAACCTTGCCCTTGGAGAAGCCTTCGGGAAGGTCGTTGGCAATCTCGTCATAGAGTTCGCCAATGGTCACAGGGGTCTCGGACAGAGCACCGAGGACGATACCCTTCGCCTGTGCGTACAGGTCGCGGTTCGCCTGTGCCTTTTCGGCACCCTTCGCCAGTTCGGCTTCAATCTCCGCCTTGATTTCGGCGATGTTGTCAACGGCTTCACCGTTGAGGTAGGAAACGAGGGACTGCATGGTGGATTTCTTCATGGTATCAACCCTTTCTCGTTTTTAAGAGTGTCGTTCTCTTTCTTACATATTTAGTATATCATGGATTTTGGTGTTTGTCAAGAGTTTTTTCAAACTTTTTTCAAACTTTTTTTCCTTGGTGGGAGGTATGTTTACTGCAGTTTATAAGCCATCAAGACTCACCTCGTACCACGGGGTCATCCTCTCTCCCTCGGAACAATTATAGTATAGCAGAAATTTTATCCAAAGTCAAGCACTTTTCCAAAGTATACTGTATACAATCGGCGGCCGGCGCAAGCGGGACAGAACTGTCCCACTTAACTCCACGAGTCCATCCATGTATGCGGAGAGGACTGCATTTCCAAATAGTCATCATATTCGGATGTAGATTCGGGAAGGCAACACGCGTAGTCAATAAGGCATACATGACCTTTGACGAAACCGTAATTATTGGAGTGTAGGTCACTTAATTTGTACTTACGGCAGAAATCGCGTTCCTGCGGATTCATATAGTGTTCGGCATACCACCGACCGCTACCTACACCACGGACAAGGGGCATGATGTAGAACTCGCGGTCATTATATTTATAGGCAGTAATCTGTGCGAACAGATGCGCCATACCCTCACGCTCCGCATTAGCGTACATAGTGATTTCGGCATGACCACCACCAACATCGGCAACTTCATCGGGGTCATAGTCAAACTTGACCACATAATCGGAAGTGATAAGGGCAATGCGGGCGATACCATGATTAACCTTTACGGCGCGGTGGTATTGGGAATTGAATACCTCAATCTGTTCTTCCACATCCCACGGGGTCATTTTTTCCAAATAGGGGAATACTTCGGCGATGAAATCCTTTGCGCGTTCTACATAACTCCTCATGCTGTGTACCTTCCTTTCTACAGTCTTATTGTATCATAAAAGGTATTACAAGTCAAGCACAAAATTATTACATTTCTGTTACAAATGCGGCCGGCGCGAATGTCAAAAATGGGCGATTACTCGCCCATTTTTTCCATGCACTTGAGGAAGATTTCCTTTTCAATGGTTACATCTTCCAACCCTGTGTGACTTTCAATGTAATCATTATCTCCTGTGATGTAACGATAAAGGATTTCTGCGGTCAAACGAGGGCGAGGGGTTTCATGCTTTGTCATGTAACCATTTTCCTTACACCATTCAATGTAACTCGGGTCAGTCCCGAATACTTCACGAGCAAGTTTCAAAGTGTCAATAATTTCCATGCCCCACGGAAGAAACCACCGCACCCTGCTTTTAGTCTGATACCGCATCGTGGAGTTCAGCACCTTCACATCAAAGAAGGCATTGTGGGCAACAACTGCGGTTACATCGTACTTTTTGCACATCTCCGCAAAAGTTTTGTACATCTGCCAACTGTTCACTATCTTGCGCCTGCCCATCCGCATATCCTCAAGATATTGTGGAATCTTGTCCGCAAAATACGCTTCCTGCATTGACTGGGGCATACGGAAGAAAACATCTTCATTGACCATGCTAATCTGGTCATAAATCTTACCATTTTCGTCAATAACCATCAAGCCAAGGTCATATACCTGACCGTTGGTTACATCCAACTGCCCATCAATCATGTTGGTTTCTGCGGTTTCACTGTCCATAAAGAGATACTTTGCCATGTAACTTCGTCCTTTCGGTTTGGGTTGTTTTCCTTCAACTTTCATATAGAGTATACCATATATTGGGGGCAAAGTCAACCCTAAAATGTTACAAAAGTATTAAATTTGCGCGCCGGCCGAATTTGTACATACAACTTGGAGTAAAGAAAAAGTGGGCATCAGTTACCCACAATTTCGTCAGTAAGGGAGATCCATTCAAGCGCCCGAATGGATGCGATTTCATCTGGCATGAAGATCCCGCCACAACAACCACAAATGACATACTGCAATTCATGGTTGGCATAGTCATATATAGCGATACCACCATTGAGTTTCTGACTCTCTACGGTGTCCGTATCTGTACGAAATTGTACCTGTTTAACTTCCATGGTTACTCTCCCTCCTTCTGCTCAAGCTGAACTTTCCGCAGTTCCTTGAGGTTTTTGTTCGCCTCGGCAACTGCTTTCTTTTCGGCGCGCTTGGCTTCATCACGCGCGATTTTCGCCTGTTTCTTGGCTTCGGCACTTGCCTTTTTGTCTGCCTTTTCCTGGAGGTCAAGGGCGTAGTCCTCTGCTACGGCGTAACCATCGTAGGGGTCATATCCACCCTGTCCGTTGCGAGTACCACGAGGGATGCTGACCTTAATCAGTACGAACTTTTCGTTGCCTTCTTCATCAAGGCAGGGGATGGCGAGTTCGCTTGCGCTCACGGCGAGTGCATCGGTTTCTACTTTTTCACTGACCATTTCACGAACGAGGTCAAGGTAGAGGTTGCGGAGTTTGGTTTCAAGCTGTGCTTTGGTCATGGGTCATACCACCTTTCCTTATCTTTCGTACTAATTATACATCAAATTTTGGGATTTGTCAAGAAAAAAATTTTAAGAATACTGTATACAAAGTTGTACGATCAAATTGCGGGCCGGCGCGAGTTAGTCGGCACTAATGAAGTGATAGTGCCTAAAAAACTCATTCAGTTGTTCTTCTGTAATTTCACCGCTACCGCAGTAATCACCCGTTTCATTGCTCCAAATGGATACAGGATACTTGTCATTGTGTTTGGGATAGACTACCAATTTTTTATAGTAGCCTTTGTCGTTGCGATAATTATATTCTTTCAATTTCATATTACTACTCCATTCCGAGAAGGGCTTTCAGTACCTTCACTATGTCCTGCGGTTCGTAAGCCTGACCGAGCCAATCTTCCCTGTTCTTCAGCTCATCATCAAAGAGGATGTCATCCTCGGTGTGCATCAGCGTAGCTTTCGGGATTCCGTAGTTGACGATGTTAATCTCATCAAACTTCACGCTTTTAAGATGAAGTTTCAGCCAGCTTGCCTTCGCCTTGGCGACTTCCCTGTTGTAGCTTGCCGAGCCACCCTTGCTCGTCCAGCTGATGATGCCCACTTTGTATCCCAGGGTCTGTACCCTGTTCAGCAACCGAGCCAGCTGACTCATATTGCACAGGACTTCAGCTTCCATATAGGGCGTGGGGTCCTCTGCCCGCAGTTTCGGAAGCCAATTTTCAACTTCGTAGAGGTTGGCAATCGTGCCATCCATGTCAAACCAAATCGTTCTCATTCCTTCGTACCTTCCTTTCCTCTCTCTGTACCTATATTATATAGGAAAAGTTGTTAAAAGTCAAGCACAAAATTGTTACAAAAGTATTAAATCTGCGGCCGGCTGAAATTGGCCGGCGGGAAGTGGGACATTTCTGTCCCACTTTGTTACCATTTGATAAGGATTTTTTTACAACTATAGGTAGTATTACGATTGTAGCGATAGGATGCATCAACCATTGTCACATCAAAGCCATGTTCTTTAGTGAACTCCACAAGAGTATCTACATTATAAAATTTTGATTCGGGAGTATAGTATGACACATTGTCTGTATCTTTGGTTACAATATGTGCTTCCCTATCTTTATCAGGAAGGCTTACTAATACTTCCAGGCAACGGGAGGGTCTATCGGCTTCTTTCTTTAGCTGTTCAGACAGGATGGTAGAACAGTACTCACGCGTGGCTTCTCTTGTTGCTTCTCTTGCTTTCAGATACTGCTGATGCACTCGTTCTTCTGCGGTGATAGTGATAGCATTGATTTCAGTACGACTTACCATAAAATATCCTTTCTGGTTTTTTGAGGTTTCCTTCCTCTTTCTTACAGGTATATATTAACATAAAAAAGTTTAAAAGTCAACCCCTTTTTAAAAATTTTTTTGGCCGGCCAAAGTTAGATGCGTTTAATTGCATCTAACAGGAGTTCATACCAACGTTTCTGATACTGCGTGAAGGGGGCAACCGTGATGTGATAGATAGGAACACCGCTACGGATAAGCC
>Ga0265298_10010894_pt1 | contig 10688 bp, 12 predicted proteins | sample AusTroGonzalo_MG_3_FD_193486 | JGI IMG/M metagenome (GOLD analysis project Ga0265298, IMG submission 193486) | Bovine rumen microbial communities from tropical cattle in Woodstock, Queensland, Australia - Gonzalo_01 | ecosystem: Host-associated > Mammals > Digestive system > Stomach > Rumen ...
CATCCGTATATGGTTTAATTCTGAGTAACGTTTTACACGTGGTTTACACGAAATTGTTTACACGTGGTTTACATATAAAGTTCTGTGGATTAAAAATACCATTTTTTTCAACAAATGACTTGCAATCATTTTACGTTTAGTTAACATCGCACACAACATTCGGGTGTAGTTCAGTTGGTAGAACGGTAGGCTGTTAACCTATATGTCGCTGGTTCGAATCCGGCCACCCGAGCCAATTATCTTTCTAAATATTCAAACCGGAATTTCTTAGTCTGTCCTCGTATTGCTCACGAGACAACGGACAATCAACCAAATCCAAAAACTCGGTTTTAGGCAATTTACATTGCTTTGCCATTTGCAACAACAAGTTATCGGTGATGACCTTGTATTTCGTACCTCTGCTTATTTTTGTGTTTATTGATGTCTTCTTACCTGTTTGCGAAATATAAATAAAACGCCAATGATCGGTTTTTCCGTCTTTTAATAAAAAACCTTTTCGCACCAAACTTCCCTTGACGGTTTCTCTTTCTCGGTATGACATTAAGCCACCTCTTCAATAGCAGATCTTAAATTACGTTTTAATACCAAAGCATCCTCAGAAAGTTCTTCATCGTTTGCCAAAGCATATTCTTCCCATAAATAGCAAATATCATCAGATATTTCCTCAGTTAATTCTTGTCTTGTATAAGCAAATGCACTTATACCCAATTCTGGGCATTCAACCGTATACAATTGTTCAGAATCATCTAACACAGGTTCTAACGTTAAATGGTTTTTCATATGCAACTTTTTATCTTCACAAATCACGTCATCTACTTCTATCGGCGATAAATCAACCTCTTGAATATTTACAACATCCGTTATCTTTTTAGGCTGTTCATTATCATCAAAAACTACACTACCTGTAATTTGAACTAGCTGCCGTCTGTTATCAAACAACATGCTTTCAATTTCCTCGTTATAAAAACACTCTAATGCTTTACGGGTCACAGGATGATTTATAACAATCTTCTTTTCATCAAAATCTATACTGGCCAATCGTCCAGTAACTACTGTCATATATTCTTCCACAACATCCTGTGTTTTATCTATAATTGGTGTAATTTTTCTCTGTACAACACGACTATCTATCATTTGTGGTTCGTTGTCATTGGCCGCAATTTCAACAAAAATACCATCAGTAGCTTGTGGTAAAGCACTTCGAACACAAGATAAAGCTCGCACTCTCATCTTTGGGTTTGGCAACAAATGAACTATTTTGCTTTCATCGTCATCAACAACCCATCTCATAACTTGTTGTATCTTTTCGCCAGGTTTTACCGGATCCAAAGGTAGTTCTTGCCCAACATAATCTATTTCTATCGGCATAGCATAACTACCCACCTGTGGTACTTCGCATTTTATAACATAATTATCTTTAATTTCTTTTGATGGTTTAAATCTTTCATTGTACGCAATACCTTGAGATTGTGAAACAATCAAATATACCAATTCTTTTATGTTTGAGAGCAAATTTATCATACAGTCAACAGGCAACTGTTGACCATCAGCAATTCCTCCCTTAAAATGAAATTCCAATTTTTCTGCCATGTTACTCTCCCGACTACTTGTCGGATTATACCACAAATTACGCCATAAAAGTAGTTATTTTTTTAAATTAGCACATTTTTTTCAAAAAACAACCAATAACTAAAAAGCCATTAAGGTAACTTCGCCTGGGTTGTTTTTTGATGGTGGGGTTTTAAATAAATAATACATAACACCAACAAAAGCCAGACCAACTCCCACTGCTATCAACATATTTTTAGAGTCTTTTTTGCTGGAGGCACTGTGTGATTGAGTTCCGGACGGCCAACACCAAAGTGCCTCGCCATTAAATGTTCCGCATTCTGTCCACGATGATGGTATTGTTGTACAAGCCTCCACACCTCCGCCTTGTTTTCGACAATAATCCGCATGAGCCACAGAACAAAAACAAACATAAGCAGTGCCAACTAAGGCTATTAAGAAACTTCTACGAGCGAACGAAACATTTCTCAACACTTACCCCCATATACTTTTTGTAGATACTATATAAAAAACAAAAAATCAATAGGTTTTTATATTAAACATACAATCTAATATCAAAATCTTTGTTGCATAGTAAATTCAACTGTTGTTTTATGAAACTCGCGTTGCCAAATATTCGAATCACGTTTCATATAAGATATTGTGAACATTGGAATAAACCCCCATATATCAAATTTATTATTTGATATAGATAAAGCATATCTATGAACAAAATCATGTTCCCTAATTTGTGCAAATTGATTGTCCTTAACCACCCATTGTGGTGCATCATAGTTTGATATATAAAACGATGGTTCAAAATACGCATGAAAACCATATGGTAATTCTGTTCCTAACCCTATTGCAAAATTCGGTTGCCAATAAGAATATGCATCGTTTAGTGTATCTTCTCGTATTAAGCCTGTACGTAATACTGTATAAATTTGGGCATTAAATGAATACACAAATCTAAAACCCGTTGAATACGTTTGACCATTCAAAAAAGATCCGTATTCATCATATTTATTTTCCATAACCCGAAGAGATAATCCTCCAGACACCTTGCGACTAAAATCATAATTAACATCTAATCTGGTGCCATATGACCAATTATATTTTTCTAATCCATACCAACGACGTGCACCAATCGCGGCCAACCAAACATCCCCTCGAGACCAAATATATCGTGGTCCAGTTGACATTGATAAATATAAGTCATCATAATTGTGGTTGTTATAAGTATTATTATAAATATTTGTATCACTTTTCCACCGCCAATGATCATATAAAACAAACTCGTAATTTCCGCCTAATGTCAAATTTGCACCGATGACTGATTCTGGATCTTTTAAATCTCTACAAAACCGACCGTACCCATTCACAACACATTCTTCTCCACCATTACCATTGTTTATATTACTATCTGGAGCTGCACCAAGATTAAACCATATATTCCAACGTTTGTTCTGACGAATAAAATAACGATAATATGCCATTGTCTGTTTTATATCATCTGTCAAATCTTTTCCACTCATAGCTAATCTCAGATGATAATCCGCCCGATACCAACGTTCCATTTTTATATAGCACAAAGCCAATTCAAAACGAACACGTGCTAAATCTGGTTGTTTATCTAATATTTTGCGGTAGATCTCAATAGCTTTTTTATAATCCCCACGTTTTTGAGCTATTTGAGCTAACAAAAACCATCGTTCAGTTTCTACGGGCAGATTTTTTGTTTGCGGCATTTTAGTTAAAATTTGTTGAGCATGTTCGACATCACCATGATCTATTAAATTTTTAGCTAATTTAACCGCATCAACTGAACTCATCGTAACTTCAGCAATTTTTTTTTCATACAATGTTGCCCGACAAATGCCGGGCAACAATAAAAGCACAAAAATAACGCTAACGCATTTTATCATTTTGCACCAAAAGACAACTCTAACCCAACACCACTTTTTTCAAACTCAACCAAACCTGTCGCCTCTGTTGGTATAGAATCGGTCCCGTAATACCCCACGCTCATAGTTGCACCATCTGTTATAATCTTGCCCTCTGAATTTGGGACATCCGGTAATTGCACTTGGTTATAAGCATTTGTATAATTAGAAAACTCTATTGTGCCATTTGAATCATTTTGAACTTTCACGTCATACCAATTACTAAAAAATGCGTTCAATGTACTTATACCCATTGTTGTATCAAAATCCAGTGTGGCATTACCACTCAAATCCACATGTTGTGTATCCGAAGTGACCCCTCCAACTGCCCTACCTGTAAAATGCAAATCTTGTGATATATCATCTGTATCTATCTTCTGAGAATTATAGCCACCAGCAAACGGTTTATTATAAGCTACGATTTCTACCAAATTTGATGTTTCTTGATCCGTATTGATTATGCTGTATGTCCCAAAATCAGAATAAGACAAATTCATGTCTTTGCCCACAGAATCGTAAGACAAAGTCTGTTTTATAAAAGATACACCGTCATAAAAAACTTTATAAAACTCGTTTCCGCTACGAACTGTGAATGTATTCTCATTAGTTCCCTCCACAAACGTAGCCCCCGTAACCTCACCAGATTCTGGATCTACTACAAACCTTATTTGATTTTGATCTATTGTGATTATTTCTGTGTTTTCAATATCTAATAATGTTCCATATCTTTCAATCTCATTTGCCATATTATTAAAGGTGCTAGTATTATTATCTCGCCATGTTATAAAACACCCTGCTGCTGCTGCCACACTATTTGTGGAAAAACACGAATTTAGCCTGTTGTTAATAACATAAACAGCCATATGCATTAAATCTATCTGATTCTCAAATCTTTGTTCTATTTCTTCTTGCGTTCTATTGCCTGTTGTCAACCATTTTGCGGCATCAGAAATTTCAATCAATCTTCCAGACGGGTCTATTTCCTCATTAAATGTACTCCATTTATTAAGTCTATAAGTTATATAGTCACCAACTTGATTCGCATTTGCCGATATCATAGATGTCAAAACAGCATTGCTTTCTGTAGCAGTATTCGTAAAAGGAGCCGTGGGATTAGAGGGAACAGTATTTATCACAGGTCCGGCACTTGGAACAGATACATTGTTACCACCATTTGTGCAAGCGGCAAGCATTGATATCAATAAAGTAGCAAGCAAGAATTTCATTATTTACCCCCGATTTACATTTAAGTTCTTCCTTTGCAAGCGTGCGTATACATGTTCATTATACAAGACACTAAAAAATAGTCAATCTGTTTTTATTGATATTTAGGATTTGTGTCTTATTGCAAAACAAAAAAATTTGTTTAAAGATAATAGTGAGAAGTTGATAGAATATCAACTTCGAAACCCCAAACAAAAAAGGAGTGTAACATGAACTTACTACATATCACACAAGATACACCTCTTGGTTTGATGCCTGGTAACTATAAAATAGCTGCCATTGGACCAGGTGGCGATGGTGCGGCTGGAAACACTGCAACTGGCAACAACAGTTCTCAATACGGAACCGTAAATGGTGCAGATGGTGCCGGTGGTGGTGCTGGTGGATACGTATATGTTGGTGTCGTACCTGTGACAAGCATGGCAGTAATGTCTGCTACAATAAATCACGACAAAACCGAAATAATCATAAAAGACTTTATGACTATGCAGGAATTATGGAGTTTAACATTACCTCGTGCACAAGACGGTAATAGTGCTTGTACACCGGGTGCATCAGTTGGAAACTCCGTATATTCAGGAAGTCGTGGTGGTGGTGCTGGCGGTCCTATGGGAAAACGTGGCAGTACCGCTGTACCAGGTGCAGTAGCTGGTGGAAGTGGTGATTATGGCAATGGTTCTCCATCTACCCCAGGATCGGTTACATCAACAAATAGTTATTCCGCTGCCCAAGGAGGTCCTGGTGGAAACAACCCTGCTACCACACCTGTTTATGCTGGCGGCAAGGGCGGAATTGGAGCATCTGATAATGGTTTAAGCATCACTGATGCAAACTTTGATGCTGTAACTGTACAAACCATTGCCACACAAATCAACGGTGGAAATGGTACACACGGAAGCCATCCATCCACACGTCCTGCTGTAACAGGTATTGCTGGATCTTCTGGATCTGGTGGAGGCGGTGCTTGGGAATCTGGCTCTGATGGCGGACAATCCGGTGCTGTGGGTCCAGGTGTCAATGGTGCTGGTGGTACTGCTGGTCTTGGAGGACTTGGCTGTATCTGGATCAAGGACGTTGTCCAAAGAAGCAGATAAAGTCCCCTTAAATGTGAATGATTGGTGTTTCATAACACCAATCATTTTTTTATTGCTTTATATTTTAATTTCTGATAGCATGCTGGACTCGTAGATGTAGTAAGTCTATGTTATACCCCATGAAGTTAACATGGGGTTTTATTTTTTACATTTCATCAACAAAATAATCTAACTTTGATATATGGTATGCAAAGAAAGATCAATTGATTTTTAACGAATTTTGTGATATAATAACATTCATCAAGCGGACGGTTATGAACCGTCTTTTTTTATTCTGCCCTGGCTCTGTGCCGGGGCTTTTTTAATTATTTGGAGGAAACATGGCGAGCAATAGTGCCAAACTACTTCGTGCACGTTTGGCGAAGAATGACGAATTTTACACACAATATGCAGACGTTGAATCAGAATGCGACCATTACAGGCCGCATTTTTTTAACAAACGAATATATTGCAACTGTGATACTGGCGATAGTGCCTTTGTGAAATACTTTAACAATCTAAAATCGCAGGGTTTGATCCGGGACGTTTGGCATACCGGGGGCCTGGGCGGAGCCGACTTTCGAAGTCCGCAGTCTATTGAACTGCTGCAAAAGGCGGACTTGGTTATTACCAATCCGCCTTTTTCTTTATTTCGAGAATACATGTCTTTGATTCTTAAATACAACAAGCCTTTCCTTGTTATCTGTAATAAAAATGCCATTGCTTATCGTGAGCTGTTTGAACTGATTAAGACAAATAAGATATGGCCCGGTGTTCGCCGGTGGGCCGGTGGCATGCGTTTTATCGTGCCTGATTCTGTTCAAACACGTGAGGTTCCTGCAATATGGCTGACAAATTTGGATCATGCTTGCAAGCCCGAGCCACTACATCTGTCGTGCCACTATACCCCTGAATCTTTTCCAGAATATGATAATGCCAGCGCAATCAACATAGATAAAACTGCATCAATTCCATGCGACTATAGTGGCATCATGGGTGTACCGATTACGTTTATTGAAAAATACTGCCCTGCACAATTTGAGATTCTGGGGCTTGATAAGGACTTTACAACGGACGGTGGTGCCGGCATCGTAAATGGCCATCGTATTTATTCACGCATCTTTATCAGAAAAAAACTTGAAACAAGCACATAATTTATTTAATACTGTAAGTATGTTGAAACGTATATTGTCATTTGTAATTACCCTGGCTGCAGTTTTTTGCGTTTCGTTTTCGGTCTATGCTTTTGAACCAAAAGATTTAGATTCTTATAGTGCATTTGCCGTCAAGACGATGAAAGCCACCGATACTATTCGATCAAAAAAACAAACACTTGAAATAACCGGTACCAAAGGTTTGGAATCTGTTTTAGGAAAAGAAACCAAGTCATTTGAAACTTTGTACGTTTATGTTGGTAAGAAAACTATTGAAGAATACAGCACGTCCAAATGGTACTATTACTATCAGCCGTCATGGAACGGTCGTGGTCGTGGCAAATTACATTACACAAGGAACAAAATCACAGAAAAAAGCGAAGTTGATGACACACTTGTGGTGGCCCGCAAGCCGGACGACAAGTTATTGATGTTGGTTATTCAGCACAACAATCCTGAACGGCAAGCTATTCTGGAACACCTTGGTATAAAAGTGCCACCTGCAAAAAAGTCCTGGTGGGCAAGATTGTGGAGTTCTTCTGATACAAAAACTGAGGAATATAAAATTGAAACTGAGCAATTGGATATGCCGACCGTACCAAATAATCAGTGGATACGAATATATTTCACACCTGGACCGGATTGCGAAGACAACATTGTGAAACTTATGAATCAAGCGCACTATATTGATATCGCTGTTTATTCTATAACAAATCAAAAGATTGTGGATTCTATACTGGCGGCACACAAACGTGGTGCCAAGATCCGGGTTATCACAGATCGTACGCAAGCTAAGGGCAAAGGCTCATTGGTTGGGAAGTTACGTGATGCCGGCATTCCGGTTGTCACGAACATAAAACATAAAATCGAACACAACAAATTTGCTGTGTTCGATGGAAAGCATATCGTTTCTGGTTCTTACAATTGGACCACTAATGCCAGCCAGTATAACAGTGAAAACTGTACTTTCTTTGACCAGCCAAACAAAGAATATAGCGAACGTTTTAAATACCTGTGGAACCTGTACAACACCGGCAAATAAAGGAATATGAAATGGAGGAAAAGATAAACTGGACAACATTTGGCTTAGTGGCTCTTGTTTTATTTATAATCTATTCTGTTATAAAACAAATTGTTGATCCTACACCATGTTATCCTGGCGAAGTTGTGGAATATAACGGTGGTCGCAGTGCTGGAATCTGCCAAACTACATATGAAGAATATGATGCCTGGGCGCAAAAACATTTATCATACGATAAGTATTTAAAGTGGCGCGAATCCGTCAAAGACGAACTGGAAGATTATGACGAATAATAAAGCCCCGTTTGGGGCTTTTTATTTTACACACAACTCTTCGTATGCAATGTTATTCTGGTCTATCTGTTGAATCGTTTCTGCGGTGTCGTTTTCATAGTCCGCATAAACTGGCCGGTACAAATAGCAGAAATCATTTGCGGCGGTATTTATTGTGCAGCTTGCTAACAGTATTATTATCAGCAAGAGTATGCCGAGCTTTATCAGCCCTTTGTATGTTCGCCAAAAGTGTATTATTTTGATGTGCTTTTTCATCTTTTTTACCTCTTCGTATTCCTAAAAAATAAGCCAGCGCAACTGCACCGGCTGCTATTGCCAACGCATATTGTTTCAGTTTGCTTAACATTGTAGTGCCGCCTCTATTTCTTCGTCTGTGTATGGTTGTTTGCCGTTCTCGTGTTTGATGATCGCTTTCATCAATTTGACCAGGACCGCATTGCTTTCCAGATTCAATTGTGTGTGTGGATCGTATCCAGTACTGGCTGCCACAGATTTTATGTACGCATCGGTTTGGTTTTCGGTTGCCGGTGCAAATCTTTTGATGATTCCGTTGATGGTCCGGATTCCATAGTACCGGTTGTAATTCCGCAGTAATTTACCCAGCGCACGCAATCCATATCTTGCCTCTGTAAAAACGCAGAAAACGCCATCGCTTGGTGGTACCGATAGTCCGGCCCAGTTGATGCCGTTGTACTTTATGTTTCCTGGGTTATTGTTTCTGATTCCTCGTGGTTCTTTGTTCATCATTTATCCTTTTCGAATATGCTTGCTATGTTTTCGCCAAGTGCCGCAGCCACAAAGACCGCAACAACATCTACGGTGTAATGGCAAAATGCCAATATCACAGCCGTTATCCCGAATATCGCACACGCAAATCTCTTTGCTGATGGATATCCTGCCCTGTCGCTGAATAGGTCATACAGGTATTTCAGTATTCGCTTAATCATTCTTGACCCCCTTTAGTAGTATCTTCATGTCGCCTTTGATTTCATACAGGCTGTCCTTGATGGATTTCAAATCGACTTCTAGTGTGTCAGTTCGCCTTTCCAGTTGTAATAAACGGGTGTCTATTGCCGCACTGTGCGATTCCACCCTGACTATGAAACCTATCAGTGCGGCAGCTAGACAGTACAAAAGCGAACTATCAAGTTTTACCTTGAACCCGTCTTTTGTTTCTTTGCTCATAACGCCCTCCGTACGCATTCGATTGTTGTTTTGTATCCAGATGCACCTAATGTGTGCTTTGCCGATGTTACGATCCATTGACCGCCGGCATCCGATCTGATGCCCACCACATTTACAATGCTTTCAGCAGTCAGTACCGGATTCCCCACCAGTTCCAGTGTCAAACTTTCTGTTCCGGCCATTATTTCCGTCAGCTTTTGTTTGGCCCTGTACGATGCAAGGTCTTGGTTCGTGTAAATATCACGCAAAGTAAAAGTCGGGGAACCATCCCCGACTGACACCTGTTTCTCTTCGGCATTGTCAAAGTCATAGTATTTCGCAATGACTTGACCGTACTTTCCCCTTTCTGTGATCTTGTAGTGATAACTGATTATGTTCCTATTTATCGTTGTTGTTGGCATTGACCGCCCATCCGGAAACTGTCCGGACAATGGCGATATGAATAGCAGCTTGCCTCCGGCTATCTTTACGCTTGCGTTATAATCTGTGGCCAATCTCTGTATGAATGCACAATCGCTTTCTTCGGTCTGATCCAAGTGCGTTACCATCAGTTCTTTATAACTTTCCGCTACTGCTGCAGACAGTCCGTATTTGCCAGCAATTGTTTCTATTATCTCGCCTAGTTCTTTCTTATCCCAAGAATACGTCTGTGGGGCCTTGAATGCTGCGATGTCGTCCAACATGGAGTTACTGGCCCTGGCGGTTATAATCATCGTCTGTGGCGGTCCTTTTAGCTCGATTTCATCGACTATAAATCGGCCCATCTCGGATACGTTGTCGTACCCCATATAAACCACCAGTTCTGCCCCCCTTGGTGGTACCGCTATCGCACCATCCCTGTCGTCCAATTGCATCGTCAAACTATCTGACACAATTCCTATTTCATCGGTGATTTCCAGTGATAGTAATCTGCCATTTACTGTCTTTGTTATGTCAGATTTGTTGGCTATGATTCTGAAGTTTGGTTGCATCTTATTGCCACAATTTTATTTTCTTGGTGTCTTCCGGTTCTTCGATGGTTGGCAGGTTTATCTTTACCCCACCAGGCAGCACCGCATCCAGTTTTGCCAGATGCCTGTTCGCCTGCAGCACCTGTTCAACAACGTTGGTCCTGCCGTAGTATTTCCAGCAGATATAATCCAATGTTTCGCCATCTTTGGTTACGTATATCATCGTTTATCTTCCCCATACTTTTTAAGGGTCAAACTGAACGTCACTTTCCTTGGTGCGCCGTTTTTCATGAATGT
>Ga0265298_10010895_pt1 | contig 10687 bp, 17 predicted proteins | sample AusTroGonzalo_MG_3_FD_193486 | JGI IMG/M metagenome (GOLD analysis project Ga0265298, IMG submission 193486) | Bovine rumen microbial communities from tropical cattle in Woodstock, Queensland, Australia - Gonzalo_01 | ecosystem: Host-associated > Mammals > Digestive system > Stomach > Rumen ...
CCCCAACGCATTATTACCCGACATATAGAGGTAGAAAACATATACCTTTTGCCAAAGAAACATATACCTTTTGCCAAAGAAAGGTATAGGTTTCCTGAAAAAAGAAATATAGGTTGAACAATTAAAAACGATACGACAATGAGTAAAGTCAAGTACAGGGTTCGGGAGTACAACCCGACGAGTGCCCGGCAGGGCAGCCACAGCTTCTTTGCCGAAGCAGTAATTAACAACGAAATCACCAACTCCGAGTTGGCTGACAAGATTGCCGCTCGTACTGGTGTAAAGGCTTACGAGGTTACAACGGTCATCGCAGCCATCGCTGACATTATCAGCGAGGAGGTGTTGGAGAGCAACCGCATTAGCCTGGCGGACCACACGGGCACGAAGATGGTCAGCATCTACCCGAAGGTGAACGGCAGCGTGAGTGATGCCGACATCGAGCGCGAGACCACAGCAGCCCACACGGCAGACCCAAGCGTTCCCGTCCGCACCCGTGCCGAGGAAAGCGACCTGACTACCGACCGCCTTAATTGGGTGCTTGGAGCCACGATCGGCGTGAAGTTGGCTTTCCCCTTCGGGCCGCCGAGCTAAACCTTCAGCAAGCAGTTTGCACTGAGCAAGCAGGCTCAAAAGGTTAAGATGGTAGCAACCGACACGGCCATCCCCAACGACGACGAACCCGCACAAGGTGGTAACTCTGGCGACACTGGCGGCGGCAACCAGCAGGGCGGCGGCAGTCAGGACACGGGCTGGGTGCTGGAGCCGTAAAGGATTGAACATTGAACATTTAGGAGCATGAAAAAGAAGTATGTAAAACCTCAGTTTGAGGTGGTGAAAATAGAATCACCAAAAATGTTATGCGCAAGCGGTCGTGGTTATGACCCAGACGCTATGCCATAATCGGCAGACATCGCAATCGACATCGAGAGACATCCGCAAGGGTGCCTCTCGTTTTCTTTGAACACAGATTACACGAATTGAAGGAATGACAAGCGAAGTATTTAATATCGACTGCCTCGAATACATGAGGACTTTGCCCGACAAGGCGTTTCAGTTGGCGATTGCCGACCCGCCGTATGGGATCAATGCTCCGAACATGAAGATGGGCGAAAACAAAGGCTATGTGTCAACGGCCACGAAATGCAAGAAGGGCAGACTGAACTCAGGAGGCGGTAAGTTGAAAAACCGAGTGCTGAATCAGTCGGATTGCTCTTGGGACTGCGAACCGCCCAAGCAGGAGTTTTTCGACGAACTATTCAGAGTCAGCGAGAATGTCATCATCTGGGGCGGCAATTACTTCCATCTGCCACCATCGCGCTGCATCGTCTGTTGGGACAAGGAGCAGCCGTGGGAGAACTTCTCGCAGGTGGAATTGGCATGGACTTCGTTCGACATGCCTGCCAAGATGTTTCGCAAAGGCTCACGCGGTGGCAGCGTTCCCGACATGCGAACCATTGAGAAGATTCATCCGACGCAGAAACCCGTTGACCTCTATGCCTATCTGCTGAGAGTTTTCGCCAAGCCGGGCGACCGCATCTTTGACCCCATGATGGGCAGTCAGTCGAGCCGTATCGCTGCCTACAAGATGGGCTTCGACTACGTGGGTTGCGAACTCGACAAGGAATACTTCGACAAGGGTTGCGAGCGTTTCAATCGTGAGTGCAAGGGCGAAATCGTCACCAAAGACGGAAGCGTCATCAAGCAGATGTCGCTCTTCGCAGACGAGTAAACCCACAACGGCAAAACATCCGATATATGTATCGGCAAAAGCCATTTTGAAATTGGCAAAAGCCGATTTGAAATTGGCAAAAGCCGATAGTTTTTCATCAATTAAAAAATAAAGGTTATGACAGCACTGAAAATTAAAGTGAAAAAGGCGAAAATGGTTCGCAAAATCGAGGGCGCGAAAGTGACGGGCTTCTATGGCCGCGTGGTATCGACCGGCAAAAAGACCTTCGAGGAGGTGGCCAAGGAGTCGGCAAGGAACACCACTCTGCACGAGGCGGAGGCAACGCTGGCAGCCAACTTGCTGCTCGACGGCATCCGCGACCGACTGAAGGAAGGTTACATCGTCGACCTCGGACCACTCGGAACGCTCTACCCCAGCGTCACGGGTCCGTGGAAGCAGGATGCTGACGAGCTCGCTCTGACCGACATGACTCCGAAGGCGACCTACCAGCCCAGCGACGAGATCAACCAGGCCATCAAGGGTGCCACCCTCTCATGGGCTACCGAGAAGGACGAGAAGGAGGGCACCGAGACTCCTGCCAACGGCGACGACAACGGCGGCGACGACAATGGCGGCGGTGGCAATCCGGGTGAACTGGAAGGCTGACCTTCGGGATGTAAGAAGTAAGATGTAAGAGGGCTGATGTGAGCGTCTGCCCTCTTGCTATTGTATAACAATTAAAACAAAAGGAAATATGGCAAATGTAAGCAAGAGCCCAGATGTGAAGTACATCAAGTGGCAAGAAGGAATGAGAGTGACGGGCAAGTTGGAAATGTCGCCAAAGGACTATGGCGAGTATCTTGCACGCTCTGGTAAGCGTCACCACAACATCCTTCGTCGCAAGCGTCTGATGAAGGCGAGCTAACGACCTACGGCGGCAGACGTGCCGCAAGTCGTCACTTGCAAGGCTTTGTCCCTTGCCTGCTGGCGCATCACTGGAGAGGCATCATCTATCGGGGTGCCTCTCCGCTTTTTTAGAAACGAAGAAAATTAAAGGTTTCGGGCTTTGCTCAGGCGCATAGCGGAGTCCAAAACGAAATGAATAAAAGAACTATGAACGAGAAACAAAAGTATCAGAGCGGCATCTACGGCAGAGCCGAGGCACGCTTTGGCGGCAAAATCGCCATCGAACCCGTCCGCTTCACCAATGGTGACGGAATAGAACGACACGGACTCACATTGTCCGAGTTTTACAATGGCAGCGAGGTTGGTTCTACACCGACAGACCAGCGCACCCATGAGCCACAGATTCAACTCGTATTCGACAACATCAAATCGGTGGATTTGATGGAAATGGCACTCGCCACCGTCCGCGAGATGATGAAGCGCGATGCTGAGAAGGCAGACAACCGCGAGCAGTTATCGCCCGAAATGAAGGCACTGCTGAGTCAGAAGGTGGAAGAGCTCGACCTGTCCGTGCGCACTCGCAATCTGCTGAAGTCAAACGGCATCGACACCATTCTCGACATTTGCAGACTGAAGAAAACCGACTGGCTGAAATTCCGCAACGGCGGCAAGAAGTCGCTCACGGAGTTAGACGATTTCCTGACGGCTCACAATCTAACATGGGGAATGAACGTATGAGCTATTGCAAGAAGAAAGGAATCCAGTCGACGGTGTGCTACTGTCTGGCTTGTGAGTATTGCCTGCCACCATCCGAGCGTATCGGTGGCAGAATGTGTGAGAACGAAGTAATGGATAAGGAGGACTGACCTATGACCGAAGAAGAACTGAAAAAGGTACCATTCCGTGAGACATGCCACATGGCTATGGAAGGCGAATACACAACGACGTACATGAGCAAGGACGGACGGCTGGGCTTCTGCGACCATGTGCCACGCGACAAGTATGGCATGGTGAAGAAGGGCGGTCGTGCCGTCCGTCACTTCATGATAGACGGCAAAGTGTATAAGTCGAAGAAGAAATTCCTCGAAGCAATCAAGGACTTCAATCCTTAATTCTTCCCTCTAACATCTTACATCAAATTATGACCGAACAACAACAACAGAAGCAGCGGGCGATTGACCTGCTGGAGAGTAGATACAGGGGCATGGAGAACGTCTGCGAGGCAATCGACATGCGACTGCGTATGTATTTTGAAGACCTGCTGGAGCACTCGTCGGCACGCGAGGATGACCCGAACGACTGGCACGGGCTCTACGAGCTGCTGGGCGCGGCGAAGTTCCTGCGGTGTCTCGACACCTATAACTTCAACACGAAGAAGGTGCAGACGGTGATCCGACTGCGCGAGGGCGAGTGGCGGCAGGACGGCAGCGTGTGGCGGCACATCAGCGGCGGACTGAAATGCCCCGGTATCGCGGGCGGTCAGGTGTATCGCTGGGCACCGTTCCAGGTGTTCGCCCTCGCCAGCATCTACGGCTTCTATGCGTGGATTGACACGCAGATGCCTGCCGGCTCGAAACCCCAACTGCTGCGCACGGAGCGCGAGAAGGACGGCACCATCTGGGACTACAGAAGGCTTTGCACCGACTTTACGCTGACCGGCTCGCGCAAGATTGACAAGACGGGTTTCGGCGGCTTCATCGGCATGGAGTTCATGCTGTTCGAGGACTACAACATGGAGGGGTTCTGCTGTGCCAACTCGGAAGACCAGGCGAAAATCATCTTCCGCCGCATCAAATACCTGCTGAGCGGTCTCGACACGGAGAACCGATTCCGACTGACCGAGAGCCTGGCAGCGTGGCGCGACAAGTACAGCGAGATTTCGACCGCCAGTATCCGACCCATGACGGCAGGCGGCAAGTTCAAGGATGGTTGGTTCGCACAGCTGTGCCTGAAGGACGAGTTCGGTGCGGCACCCTACGCCAACGGCAAGAGCGACATGAAGATGCTGGTGGACGTAATCGAGTCGTCGATGGGTCCGAGGCGCGAACCGCTGAGCGTGACGATGACCTCGGCAGGACGCATCACCGAGGGGCCGTTCATCCAGATACTCGACGGCCTTCACGGTATGCTGGAGCGCGAGCAGAGCATTGCCAAGGGCGAGGTGCAGCCCGTGCTCACGGACGACCGCACGATGACGCTGCTCTTAGAGCCCGACGCATGGCAGAAGGAGGAGCAATACCTTCTCACCAATAAAACGGTGCGGTATAAAGTTAATCCTATGATTGGAACGATTGTGCAGCACCAGTTCTACGACGACCAGATAGCGAAGGCGCAGCGCGACGGCGACACGGGCGAGGTCATCGCCAAGCTGTTTAATGTGTACAGCAGCGGGAAGGTGACGAAGTGGATCACGGGCGACAGGATAAGACCGTTGCAGATAGAGCGCAGGATTGAAGATTGCAAGTATCAGGACGGGTGGCAGACGTTTGTTGGCCTTGATTTCGCCCAAGGCGACGACCTCTTTGCCGTCACCTATATGGCGGTGAACTACACACCGAGCAACACCATGCGAGGGCGTTTCTTTGTAGATACTGACCTTTGGGTGCTGGAAGAGACGATGAAGCATAGCCCCAACCGACCACTCTACGAACAGTGGGAGAAAGAAGGCTGGTTGCACGTGTGCCCTGGTGAGGTGTTCGACAGCATGTATGCCATCAACCGCATAGCAGAGGTGGCAGAGCATGGCGTGAACATCGTGAGCTTTTGCTACGACCCCGCCCAGAGCGTGCAACCCATCAACCAACTGAAGGCATGGTTGCAAACGCTATTCCAGAAGCGTGGCGACATCAGCCCGAAAGACCTTGCCGACATGATTCAGCGCATGGTCATCCCCGTGAGTCAGACCGCCATGACGCAGAACCCCCGCATCGGTGAGCTGGAGCATATGATACTGGAGAAAGAGCCGTGGATGACGTTCTCGATGAACCCGATGATTTGCTGGTGCTTCGGTAACTGTGCGGCAGAAGTCGGCAGCAGCGACCTCAGGCGCATCGTGAAGGGAGGTCCCCAACCCACCCACAAGATTGACTTCGTTCACGGCCTGCTCGATGCACTATACGGGTTTGATCTCAGTGAGGGCAGAATAGAGCAGTAATTATAAAATATCTTAATATTTTGGCATATTGTTTGGAAGTTTGGCGATAAAATGCTTATATTTGCATCGTCAAAACTTAAGTGCGGCAGGAGATGGACGCCGCAAGCGTCCTATTTTTATGCCCAGTGAACAATTAAAGAAATTACAGACTGCGCCGAGTCGGGTCAACGGATAACGCCCCGAAGGTTCTGCACTTAAGACCTTGACAGCTCGTAGCGCAGTCTTTCAATTTATGTCAAAATATTAAGTGTTATGAGTAACGAAGAATTTAAGAAAAAGCAAGAGGAGCAAAGAGCAGCTCACATGCTGATGGTGGAGTTCGTAAAGAGCAATGCCGACCTGATGGCAACCGTATTGGAGCCAATCGTGGCAACGTGGGGAGAAGTGACCTACCCATCATTGAAGGACAACATGGGCGTTGTCAGTCAGGTGTTCGCAGGAGTAGCCTTGGAACTGATAGACCACAACAGCAATCTCGAACCAGAAGATGCCAACAACATGGTGCTGCCAGTAGGTGCAAAGACCATGAGCAGCACCATTGAGGAGTTATCCAAGTTTATTGCTGCCGTTCGCTATCTGTTTGTGCTCTTCATCGACAAGAATATCGACCACCCTGCCATCGACATGGTACGCAGGGCATTCTACAAGTACGAAGCGCAAATGTAAGACTATGGAAGAGATTTGGAAAGACATCGAAGGTTACGAAGGTCGCTACCAGGTGAGCAACCTCGGACGTGTGAGAAGTTTGTCACTCGGAAAGATAGCCAAATTTAGGCGTGAACACGAAGGGCGAGTCCTAAAGCCGTATCTTACAAGGTACGGTTATTACCTTGTGGATTTATATTACGACACGAAAAAGAAACGGCACTACCTCGTACACAGGCTTGTGGCACAAGCATTCATACCGAATCCGGACAATCTGCCTCAGATAAACCATAAGAACGAGCAGAAAACCGACAACCGGTCAGAGAATTTGGAATGGTGCTCACTTGTGTACAATCTTACCTATAACGACCGACCGAAGCGTGTTGGCGTTACGCAAGGCAAGCCTGTAGAGCAGATGGACGAAAACGGAAACATCGTGGCAACCTACGATTCGGCAAAAGAAGCCAGTAGGCAGACGGGTATATATGCGTCTAACATCTCGGCATGTTGTATAGGAAAAAAAGGACACCCGCGAGCTGGCGGCTATCGCTGGAAATTCAAAGAGTAAGTAATTATGCAAAAAGGGGCTGTTTTGTAATCTCTGACTTTACAATTTGGGGTTATCTTATGCAAAAAGGCAAGAAAAAGCATAAAAAGATATGCTAAAACGCAAAATAAATGCGCAAAAACTTGTGCATTTAAAAATATTGTCGTATCTTTGCATCAGAAAAAGAAACAAATAACAAATTAAACCCCAAGACCCGGAAGGGCACAGAGATTATGAAGACTACATCAAACAACAACGAGGTAAGAGAACAAAAGTTTTTCGTAAATGGAATGCGCTACCGCTGCATTAAGACCGTAAAGGGTGCATTTACGAGAGGTAAGGTGTACGAGCAGTGCTCGGATGCAACAGAATACTACGGATGGCTCACTAACAACAAGGGGGAACACCACAGCTGGCCACAGCCGAGCAATATATCTGACCAATGTGGGACATGGGGCTTCGCTCCTGAAGATATTGACCCCCGCGAATATTTCGTAGCTATTGCATAATTTACCAACAATAAGTCAAACCCTAAAAGCATAAGGAACTATGAAACTTTCAACAGCAAAGAAGAATGTGGAGATTCTTACTAAGATGTGGAACCTCGCAAAGGATTTGGAAGAAATGCCTACTGGTAGTTTAGAAGATGCAATCAACGAAGGCATAGCCGAAATGAAGACGCAACTGAGATGGTCGTTGGTTTATCATTTGTCGGAAGACAACGAGACCGACAAAGTGCTATTCGAAGGCTCCGACGCTGACTGCGCTGATTACATCATCGACCACCCAGACCTGAAAGGTCATTGTATTATCAGTCCAAACTACTAAGCCGTATGAGTAAGGAACAACAAGCACAGCGCATGGGGCAGCGTATCACTGCCCTGCGCAAGTTGGAGGGCATCAGTCAGCAGGAACTGGCCGACCGTGCGGGGCTGACCCGTCAGCACATCGGACGCATTGAGAAGGGCGAACTGGTAAGCGTGGCCTACGTCACCATCCAGCAGATAGCCGAAGCCCTCGGCATGACGGTGGACATCATCGACCCAGCACTCGCAGACCTGGCACCGCTGAAACGGCTGACACCACCTATTAAGGGTTCGCTTAGTGAAGCACTCGAAAGCAAGGTTACCGAAACATTTAAAATAGGCGAGTAAATCACACTGAATCATCAATCGAGAGACATCCGAAAGGGTGCCTCTCTTTTTTATATCAAGAATTATGAAAATTATCAAAGGGCTGTGGTATCTTTGCACGAAGAGCCACAGCTATTTTCTCAAAGACCACTGGCACTACTCGCCGATGGACGGCTACCTGAACGGCAGCGACAACAAGCCCCACCGCGTGTACGGCTTTCACCAGAAGTATTTCACAGGCGGTGAAGAATGGAGATTTAATGTACCAAAATAAAAGAAAACTATGATTATCGTAAAGACTCAGACCGGCTCTCATTTCGTAAATAACAAGGCGGTGCGGAAGGTGTGGCATGACAAAAACAATGCTAAGGTGTGGATCATCGACGCGAACGGTGGCATCGAAAACATTGCTGATGTAGAGATGGTGGTCTATACCAGTGACATGATGAAGGTTGACTACCAAGACAAGGGTAGCATGGTGGAGTATCTGGAGCAGCAGCGCAGCGAACTGCGCAACCTCCTTGAGCGGTATCGTGCGAAGCTCCGCGACTATGGCTGTGAACTATGAGTAAAACCCCAGCGTGATAGTGCGGGGATAGTGTGTAACAATTTAAATTGAAACGATTATGAGTAAGAAGACTTTTCAATTGGTGAGTGCAATCGTCGGTGGCGTGCAGGCCATCGCAGTGGCTGTGGTGACATACACCGCGCCGGAGTATAGTGCGGCCATCAATGGCGCAATCGTAGTGATTGGCACGGCTGTGATTGAGGCTTGTGCGCAGTTTGTAAAGACCGATGAAGCAGGGAAATGACATGAAATGGTGGCACATCCCCATCGGTATAGTGGTGGGGATGGTGGCCGTCGGTCTGCTGATGTGCTCGTGTAAGTCGGTGGAGTATGTGCCGGTGATTCAGCACGAGACGCACCACGATTCGATTTATTTCACGCAGGTGCAGCGCGACTCCATCTGGCAGCACGACTCCATCCTGATAAAGGACCGAGGCGACACGGTGTGGGTGGAGAAATGGCACACGAAATATGTGGAGAAGCAGGTGCACGACACGCTATACCAGTCGAAGACAGACAGCATCCCAGCACCTTATCCAGTTACGGAATATGTAGAAAAGAATCTATCGACGTGGCAGGTGGTGCTGATGACCATCGGCACGCTGACTCTGATGGGTATTATAGTATTTGTTGTTTTGAAACTGAAACGATTCTTACCATGCCGATGAACAACTACAGCGACCCGAATGCCGTCTGGCGCAGGACTGGTTACGACCCATACAAGGGTATGACTGAGGACGAAATGACGAAGGTGGGTGCCTACAGGGGGGGCAGCCTTCGTGGGAATAATAATACTTGCTTTAGTTATTTATATAATATTGAATTGAATTGCTAACGCCGTGAGGCGCGCACTACTGAAAACAAAAACGATATTCATTTGTTAACAGGGGCAACAGCGGTTGCCCTTTTTATTTTTGGTAAACCTAAAACGCATTTTTCTTTGGTTGGTAGTAAGTTTTAAAACAAAAGAAAAATGGGAATCTCAACAAAAGTAAAACAGGTAAAGACAGATGGTACTCGTTCGTTCTGGCTTAGCAGATTAACGTTCATCATCTGCTTTTTCGTGTCGGTGGGACTGATTATAGGCGGTTTCTTTGTTCCACCTATGGGCATTATCGACGGCTCTGTACTAACCGCCGTGGGAGAGCTGATGCTGTTCCCAACGCTACTGTACGCTTTCCGCGCCTTCGAGCTTGGTACCAAGATCAAGTTCCAGAAAGGCGATGCTACGATTGAGGTTCATCGACATACCGAAAACGAATATAACGACACCCAACAATAAGCTATGGCATACGAATCGTTAAAGGAAGAGATACGGCAACACATCAAGACCAACGGGCAGAACGAGATCACCGGCCAGATTCTGCAAGACGTGCTCATCGACATGGTGAACCAATACCCGTCGTTGGATGGGTATGCCACACAGCAATGGGTAGAGAATCAGGGCTACATCTCAGAAGCTGACCTTACGAACTATGCCACGCAAACGTGGGTAGGCCAGAACTTCTTGGCATTGAATGGCGGTGGAACCATATCGAACAATAACGACTACAGTCTGAACATTACGGAGAACGGCTTGCGGTTTTATTACAACGGTTCCGTAGTAGCCAGTCTGTTGGTATCTAACACACCTGACGGTCCCGTGCTTGACATCAGTAGCGATACGACTATAGGTGGATATACAATCTGGAACAGCGGCAACCTCAACCCGTCTGACTACATGCTCAGCTCGACAGCTGTCATCAATAGCGTAACTGGTGACGAATTGGGTCACTTGACGCTGACAGGTCCTAACTTTTCGGCAACCGTTCTCGACTTCAGTCACCAGCACCGTTGGGAGGAATTGATTGATGTGCCCACCACCTTGCGCGACCTTGGCATTACTGAGGAGTATTTGCTGTTGTCAGGTGGTACGATGACTGGTTCGATACGATTCCCAGCCGACCAAGGTATAGTTCTTGATATTGACAATTCCATCCTTGTGGATAGTACTGATTCATCTTTGTGTATCAGCGCATACGATTCTGTCAAATTCTTCATCGGCAATACTGAAAAGGTAAGCATC
>Ga0265298_10010896_pt1 | contig 10687 bp, 14 predicted proteins | sample AusTroGonzalo_MG_3_FD_193486 | JGI IMG/M metagenome (GOLD analysis project Ga0265298, IMG submission 193486) | Bovine rumen microbial communities from tropical cattle in Woodstock, Queensland, Australia - Gonzalo_01 | ecosystem: Host-associated > Mammals > Digestive system > Stomach > Rumen ...
TCTTGCCACCTTTTTTTTACCATTCCAAGCCATAAAATACCCTGTAACTAAACAGTGATGTTTTTCTTCATCTCCACATTGTTCAGTAAACCAATCCCAATCTGTTTCAACATTATCTTGAAGCCATTCTTGAACTTGTTGGTGTAGTTCGTCTTCAGAACCAAATTGTTCTCGTGTGTATCCAGTGCATTCTAGATATTCATCAACATAGTCAGCTGGGTTTACGTCTAGCCAACTCATAGAATCAAATAATACTTTTGACATAAAATATTCCTCCTTATTTTAATCTTTGTTTAGCGACAATATCATAATCGCCTTCTTCAGTAAAATTAGCAGTTAATAAATAAACATTCATATCCCTACAAATAAAATCAAAGTTTTCATCAAGCCATTTTTTAGCTTCTTTTGGAGTATCAAACCATTTACTTTGCATGTCATAATTTTCTTCATCAGAATTGTTATGGACAAACTCAATGTAATATCGTGTTTTTACTATTGGGTTAATTTCCTTAATTTTAAGAGAATAAACACTGCCATCTTTAAGCAAAAGTTTACTTTCGTTTTCAGTACAGACAACACCAGCATTTGCAATGTTATCACGTTGTTTAGTAAGTTCTTGTTGAAAACGATAGTCCATTTGTTTCTTGATCCAACTTTTATCTGTGGAATCTCCTGTAATACGGCTTGTGCGAGCAGTTTTCTTTGTACGGTAATTTTCTGTTAAATAATATTTCATAATGAATCCTCCTTATAATTAGTCTTCTTCCCCTTCGAAAGTAACTGGGAACCATGAATGTTCTTCATCGGCATCAAGCCAACTTTGTAGATCTTCGTCTGTCACGACGTATTTGACAGGTTCTCCACCTTCATATTCAGTTAAAGCAATTCTATCGCAATCATTGTCAGTGAGTGTTTGGAAATGTTTACCTGGATATAATTTTTGTAATGATTTAATATTTGTGTTCATATTTATCCCTCCTTAACCATGATAATACAAATATACGTTCCGTTATCTGATTGTTGTAGAACTTGAGCAATAACATAACCTAATTCTGCATTATCATTGACTTCTTGTTCAAGTTTTTTCCCGTCTGCATAACCAGTTAAAATTTTATAATGTTTCATATTATGCAACCTCCTTTCCTAAAGTTAAAATGTTTTCAATTTTTGGATTGAATACGTATTCTTCTCTTTCTCGTGGAGTCCATTCACTTGCACGAGTTAATGGCATAACCTCTTCTTTTGTTGCTGGTTTGCCATCTAATAAGTAAGTAACTACGCGATGGTGGTTTGGACTGCGAGAAACAGTACATCTAAGATAATAAGTATCTTTGTGAGAAATTAGATATCCACATTCAGGATCCCATTCACCCCAAGGAAGCTTTTCTGTAAGTGGTTTTCCATCTTCATCTGCAACCTTACGAGCCTGAATAGATTCTACTTGAATATTGGAATATTTAACACCAAGTCGAACAACTGCAGAAACAACTTTTTGGATTCTGTGTTCTTTATTATCTTTGTTCGCAATCATATCACTTAAGAAAGTGATGTTTGTGTAAGCGCCATTACGGATCGCTGCTAGTTTGTTTTGGATTTCATTCTTTTTCATAATGTTTCCTCCTGTGTGTATGTGTGTTCTTCTTTAAGTACATATATTATAAAGTGGTTGTGACACTTATAATATCTTTGGTGTAATAAATTGTAGCGACAACGTTTTCGTTGTCTGCATATGGATCTTTTAAAGTGAAATTATAGTTTTCACCTGTTACGTCACCATAGTAATCTTCACCATTTTCACTAAAGCAAGTTTCATCAACTTCTTGGCAATCTTTAAGTTTGATCGTCCCTGTTTTAGGATCTTTTTTGAAGTCTTCGGTCACATAAACTCTGCCATCAATTCTTACAACCAGAGCATCGCCATGTTTGTATGAAGCTTCTACTTGTTTTATTTGTGTCTCTGATAACATATTAAGCTGCCTCCTTTCTTAAATAATCTACAATTTTGACTAGTTGATTTTCTGTGAAATATGTTAGATAAGCTAAAATAATTTCTGCTTCTTTGATTTTGAATTCTTTCCAATCAAAGTAATGACCATTTAAAACTAAAAAATCACTGCCTTCGCATGCATTAAAGTCTTCTTCTTGTTTAGCAGCAAAAGCATTCCATTGTGCTGTGGTCATTGTTACATCGGCAGCATCTTGAATTTGATTAAGAGCTTTGCCCCAACCTTCAGATCGATCAACAAGTTCTAAAATTTGTTCTTCTAATGATTTACCCATTATCTTTTTCCTCCTTTCTTTGTGTTGTATTGAGCTAATTTTTTACGTTGAGCTCTAGTAAGTTTCTTTTTACCAGCACCTGGTCTTAATTTTTTGGTTTGTGAATACATACCATCGTGTTCATAACCAGGAATTTCTTCTTTAGATTTACTTCTGGTTGGTTCATGAGGTTCATAGCTAGGATATAAACAACTATCCCCACCACTTGCCATAGTCATAGCCATTAAAGGTGCCATGATTTTTAACATGCTTCTTGTTACTGCTGATTTCATTGATTTCATAAAAGTTCCTCCTTGTTTTATCTACAAAGTAAATAATGTCCTGCTTGTGCAGTATTCTTAACTGTGTAACCGAGTGCTTTAAAATGATTCATACATTCATCAAACGTATCAAAGTATCTAAAGAACTCTCCATTTTTACGACATCCGATATCATGTCCTGGAGCCGCATTACTCCAGACCACAATTTCTTGTTCGGCATCCTCTGGGCGTAGCATATCATTGCGGATACTTTCTTTTGATCCGCGAACCATAATATCAAAATAATCTTCAATACAATGTTGAATCATATGACCTTTTTTAGTTAGATTATCTGAAACAAGAGTAAATCCACTTCTGCCCCAGTGCCAAGAGTAATGTCCGCCATTTGTGGTAAAGACTGTACAAGTTTGGTCTTGACCTTTTGTTAGGCGAATCATTTCTTCATCACCATTAAAACAGCCAAGACAAATTAAATCTAATCTTGAGGCTGGTTTAATTCTTAAGACAACAGCGTCTTCTGTGTTTGAAACAAGTTCAACTAATTCGTGTAATTTTTTCATAATTATTTACCTTCTTTCTTTAATTTATTGCATCATAAAGCTCCCAAAAACTTTCAGGAGATTCTTTATGTTCTTCCATATATTCTGCAACCCAATCTGCGATTCTGGTAATACCTGTGTCATCGTCGCAGTCCAACCACATTTCATTTACGTCTGAACAGAAATCTTCAAATGTGTATTTTGGATTTTTCTTTTGGATGCTTTTTGATTCTTGTTTCCAAGCTGCATCACAAGCACAAGCAACAAGTGCGTCAATACTGTCAATTTTGTTTCTTTTTAATAATTTTAAAATATCTTCATAATTCATATTATAGATCCTCCTTTAATTGAACTATTAATAAGTTTGCATTGTCCCTATATTGGTAAGCTTCGACTTCACAGTCGCCATGTGTTTCCAGAATTTCATCTGCATAATCTGGATAAATTGTTTGTCCAGGACCTCTGTAGATACCAATTTCTTGTGTTTTGATATCTCTGCCTTGGAATGCTTTTTCAGCAACTTCTTTTAAGACCATATATATACCTCCTTTCCTTTAGTGATGGCATTGTAAACCATAGTGTGTGTGAACTGTGCTTTCATTAACGTTTCTTTCTTTTGCCCAACGTTTTAAGAATGAAGCATCTTCTTCTGTGATTGGACCATTACAAACTGTGTGTGCTTGATCAATTTGCCAGACATTGTCTTTTTGTCTAATCGCAATTGTTGCATAAGGAGCTGTTGGTGCGGTTTTATGTCTTAAGAAAACAATTGTATCTCTACCTTGAGACACAGATTCTGTATAAGACCCTACACAATGGCGCAAGACTTGACCTTCAACAACTAATTCAATTAACTTTTCTGGGACAACGATAATTCTTTCATCATTGTCTTCTTGATAAGCCAATTTTTTGATTTGTTTATATCTGGTATTATAAGTTTCTTGGCATTTAAGAAGCCTTGTTTCTTCTGCGGCTCTGTAATAACGTTCTCTGTCGGCTTGATAAAGATTGTGGAACTCCATAATACGATCGTGGAACAAACGTAATTCAGTTTGATCCGCAGGAATCTTGTCCCAATCTTCTTCTCTAAATCCTTCTACATGAGCTTCAGCACAAGTTCTCTTGATTCTAAGGTAATCAATTAATAATTGTAAATTCAAATTGCGCTTATCACATTTTTCAATATCTAAAATAGTAAATTCATAAGAATTCAAAAGTTCTTCGATTTTATTTGCAATTGACCAATACATATCGGTCCCTGTATGTCGAGATTCTACGATATTGTAAAGGGATTGTACTTGTTTTAATGGTAAGTCGGCGAAACTTTCGTAATATTCTTCGTGTTTACCTGGAATTAGGAATCTGGTTCCACGGAAATGTCTTAAAAACAATCCCATGTGGTCTTGTGTTTTTAACCAATTAAATTGTTCTTTGGATAAGCCCAAATTTTTATAAAAGGAACGATGTGCGTCTTCCTTAAAAGTATTTAGTAGGCTAAAACGACGAAGAATCTTGTCAAAGCTAAAACCCTCTTGACCATAATATTGATCTCCAGAACCATCATCATAAAACCAATTTTCATATCCTAATTTAATAAGGGTTTCTGTAATTTTTGGTGCGGTCATCAAAGCTGTCAACAGATTTTTTACACCTGTCCCTCTTAAAAGATCGTTGTGTCTTTCAGCTAACTCTTTAAATCTAGATAATAATGTAAATTTTGTAAACAAATCATCATACATTCCAAGTGCAATTGTTTTATATGTGGATAAGGCTTTATCTTGTATTCTGCGTTCGGCGATGTTATTTGTTTTACCTACGTCAATGTTTCTGTAATAACCATTATCTGTTGCAATCACATCTTCAGGGTCGGCAAACCAAACACTATCCCAACGACATTGGCTCCAACAAGTGCCATCATGGATATTTTCAAAACAAGATTTTTCTTTTCCTGAATCACTAATCCATACTCTAAATTTTTCATATATTTGGGCAGAAAGCAAATGAGCTTTGTCTTCAGTGGCGTTAATTTCATAATAGGCAGGTTTACGATTATAATGTACGTTATTATACTCCCATTCTTCCTTATAACCTGGGATACGAATAAGAATACCTTTATTAAATCTTATAACTGTTTCACAATCTAGACCAAAAGGTTTATCGGCTAAAAATTCCTCCATTGATTGAGCTTTCTTAGTTTTGGCTTTATGTTGTATGTGCGTAGCAAAATTTATTAAATCGTAAGTGTCATTAAATGGTCTTTTTGTTTGGGACCAACACCAATATTCTCTTGGGAAGCCTGCATCTTTTAATATTTGTAATGTCTCTTCACTTAAAAATCTTGTTTCACAGTCACTACCAATTAACTCTTTTGCTCTTAAATCTGCCATATTGGCCGCTGAACGATAGAGTTCTTTAAAACGGACATCAAGCGAACGATAATTCACTCTTTTTTCTTCGAACAAACGATTTCGGTCGTAAACTTTACCTTTATAGAAATTAGAGATTGTCCCGTCGTTATATAATCTGAATCCGCTGTTTGTACCCTTTTGCCATTTTTGGCAATCATTACGTTGGATCTTGTTATTATAATAATATTCAACGTCGACATAATCTTTACCGCCAGTGACCCATATACCTGCTCTTTGATAAGGTTGTGTAGAAATAAATAATGGATTTTTGCCTTTAAACCATTTTTCTGCTACTTTCTTATCTGGAGTAACTTCTTTTGTTTGGGTATTAAAATATGTTTCTTTGTACCTAACAATTGTGAAGATTCTTCCAATAATAGTGCGAGGATGTACTTTTGCATAGTTTTGAATCGTTTTTAAACAAGCTTCTAAAGAATTATAAATGTGTAATGTTGTACCATCATGTTCAGCTTCCCACCAACCTTTATTTGTGCAATCTCTTAATAAATAATTTACTTGGTAACCTATTCTCATTTCAATTTTATATTCACCTGAGATCGCGGTTTCTGGTTTAACATTAACAATTTTGTATTCAGTGATAGCTCGTGCTGGGTCGTCGATAGGAAGTATTTTATTATAATCCACAGTAACTAATTGTTCTGTATCTGTCCTTCGATCAACACCCCATTTTTGTGTCGAAACGTTAACAATGATAATTGGTCTATTATTAATATTTTTTGTTTTTGCCATAATATTTTACCTCCTTTATTATAGCATAGTGTGTTGGGGAGGGAGAACCCTCCCCTATGTGAGTATGTGCTTCCTTATTTACTTAATCTGTCAACAAGGATAGTTCTTACAGATGCTTTACTGAGTTTTTCTGGAATGTCTTCAAGATTTACAGCAGTTGTACCATCTAAATTCATAACACGTTTTTCTGCGTATGAAATTAAATAAGTTTTTCCATTGGCTTCAACTTGTTCAAGATCTTCCTTCTTGTAATCAGCATCAATTAATTGTTCAGCGACATCTGTGTCTCTGAGCATATGGTTTGGATGTGCTTTTGCGTAGTTTTCAGCAGCTCTAATATCTGCTTCTAATTCTTCTTCGGTTGCTCCTACGCAATCACAACTCATACCATTAATAACAACTGTTCTGTGGAGTAATTGATCGCCTGTAATGCCTCTAGATTCTCTTTCTTTAATAGCATTTAATTCTTCTTCAGTTTTAGCTGCGATTGTTCCACCATTTGCACTTGGGACTTGTAAATAAGCACCACCAGTGACGTTTCTAGCGTTACCTTCTGCATCACGGTATGTGTGAGCGACTTTGTTTGCGACATCATCCATTGTACCAACGATATCTTTTGGTTGAATAGCATCTAATTCAGCTTGTCTTTTTGCAGCAGCTTCTGCAGCTTTCTTTGCTTCGTTTTCAGCAGTACGGTTTGTTTTAATTGTGTTTTTCATAGTAATTTCTCCTTTTGCCTTTAGGGCTTCTGTTTGTTTGTGTCCACTTGTGTGTAAATTGTTTCGTTTTGTGTTCATGGTTATTTCCTCCTTCTGTCGGATCTTAAATACCATTTAGTCTTTTTGTTACGCCCCTTACCTTTATGGGGGTTTCCATGTTTTGTTGGCATCCAGTTATGGATACCTATTGGGAATTCTCTCATAAGATTACCTCCTTTCTTTTAATTATGACCATGCATACCATAATTTTGTTTGACACTTTGAACGTTAATGTTGTTTTTCTCTGCCCATGTTTTTAAGAATGCGACGTCTTCTACTGAAATGTTAGAATTACGATCACCATGTGCTTGATCAATGTACCAACCTTCACCATTTTGTAATAAACTAATTGTTACATATGGGATATCTGGTTCTGCAACTTTACGTAAGAATACAATTGTATTTTTACCTTCTGAGACGGAATCAACAAATGAACCTACACAATGGTGCAATGTTTGACCTTCAATGATAAGAGAAACAAGATGTTTTGGAACGATAATACAACGTTCGCCATCTCCTTTATCATTTAATTTCTTTAATTGTTCATAACGTTTTATATACTTGATTTGTTGTTGAGCAGTCTTTGCCTCATGTTCTTTTCTAATAGCTTCTTGACGTTCTCTTTCACGTTGAGCAATTAATGCGTCAAGCTCTGGTTCTTTGGCACTAAGTCTTTCGTAATAAAGTTGAAGCTGTTCATTATTATCGAGAATACAAGGATATTCATTAACGTTAAAAGAAATATCATTAAGACAGAATTTTTGTCTTAAGGTAATGTATAGATCATATTTAGTGACATCTAAAGTTTGCCCTACCATTCGTAACACAAATTTGTGGTAGCTTTCAACTCCCCATTTTTGTAATTGTGTTCTACGACGATGATCACCATGCCAACTATGATATTCATTTTCTTCCCAAAACATGTGATATATATTTTGGAAATAGGTACATCTTTCGACTAAGAAATTTGTCATTTGTTCAACATCTTCTGTAGTTTCAAAACGTTTTTGAGGTAAATCTGCTGTTGAAAAGAAACCATCACTAAATTGTATAGTTTGATCAACTAAATCAGCACACCTCTTGAGAGAGGAAGCAATGATTCCTCTTTCCTTTAAATAAAGATAAAGTTCGGCTGAATTATTAATTTTCATACAATTTTTTATCCAAGTGTCGCCTGTCCCCCAACCCGAAGTCATATCTTTAACCATATTATTTTCATTATACATAAACAAGATTCTGTCATGATAACGTTGTAAGTCTTGGTTGTCGTCCGGGAACAAATCCCAAATTGATTCTTTAAAATCAGGGAAATGGTCGTGTACAAGTTGTTCACGCATACGCAAGTAGTCGATAAGGGTACTTTTATCATATGTTTTTTGACAAAATGCTTTGTGTACTCTTTTTACAAGACCATAATAAATAATTAACTGATTAAAATCATTAGAAAGACGATAATAATTATCATCATCTTCTAAACCTTTCTTAATAATATCAACAACAAGTTTAAAATCTTCAAAAGAAACTTGTCTTAACTTAGGTCTTTCGCTTTTCGCGTCCCAACTATGACTCAATTGACACGTACCACCATCTGGTAAAGGCAAGTTACATTGTTTTAAGGTCTTGAATATTTTGAGAGTCTCATTTGTGTCTTCAAATAATAATTTAAATTGTTGTTTGGTTAAACCTAAACGTTGATAGAAGTCACCAGTTTGTTTAATATTCTTCAAGCCTATAGTTTCAACAAAATCATCACAATCGAATACTTCTTTTGTTGCCTTGTATGCACTACGGTTTCTATAATAATAATGACCATAACGATGCTTGCCGTCTTCTGTTACTTGTGTCCAGAACATATCGTCTTTACCTAAAGCAATTAAAGTTTCAATAATCATATCATATTGAAATAAAGCACGTAAGAAAGGAACACAGGACTCATACAATACATCTGGATGTTTTTCCATATATTTTTTCATATATTTTAATTTTGGATGTACTGTATATAATTTGATTAAAGCATCTCTGTTACATTCTTCAACATTAATATCTAGATTGGTGGTTTCTGGATTGGAACGGAATAATTCACCAATTAAATGAATACCTTCGTGCTTCCAAGTTTTGCCACCATTATAAGAAACAGATAAGGAACGTGTGGACATTGAATTATTGATATATAATCTTGCCCATTCTGAGTATTGTTCAAACACTAGTTCACTGTTTTCGTCGCCTTCGTATGGCTTTTCACGATATTCTATACTATAGTCATCTCTACAATATCTTTTAACTTTACATTTGTAGGTTTGATATATTTGACCTAAACGTAAAATATAACCATTTTTATATTTAACGACACTGTGTTCAGCATCAAATGGGATACTCTTTAAAAACTCAGTAATTTCTTGACATATCTTGGTTTCATTAGCACTACACGGTAACAAATAATTTAAATATGCCTGAGTCATCGAAGAGATATTATCCATTTGAATGACACGTCCAGAAGAGTAGCCATTTAATATTGCAAAATCTGGTACACCAAAATCTTTAATAATTTGTAAAGTTTCTGTTGTGAAACGATTACAGTGGCCTTCTTCAATTACTCTTTGTGTGGCATCATAAGATTGATTAACACCACGTCTTTCGCTACCCCAACCATACATGTCTTTAAATAATTGACTGTCTGCAAATACTTGTCCATTGTCAATATATTTGCGTTTTGTATTACTATAATCGACTTTATAGGCCGTATGATTGTTATACATTCTAAAACTGGAAATGTCTCTACTTGGGATAATTTGAGTATTACCATCAGTATCTTTAGAGATTTGGAAGAACTCAAATAATAGCGCATCTTCTTCTTTAGTTACTGTGAATATTGGTAATCTTTCGCTTGGCTCACAAGATCTAGTGATGCCTCTAGCGCCATAATCAATGAACAGTAAGTTCTTGCCCCATTTTGCTTGTGCTTCTTTCTGATTATGAGCTTCTTCTTTGTTCATTTTGTTATAGAACATTGTATAAGTTCCTTGGATTTTAAGACTTTTAATTTTACAGCCTTTTCCATTTTCAGTAAATCTTTTAGAAGCTTCTTTGATTTCTTCTCTATGTTCATTAATGAATTTTTTAGCATCATCAAATGTTTGGAAATGAGTACAAGAGTTAGAAAAAGTAAAAGATATACCATAACTATTGTTTGCAAGACAGTGCCAATCATCTGAAAAGAAAATAACGTAATCAATACCATTTGTTCTATCTTTCTTTGAAACTTTTTCTGTTAATGTATAACTTTTCTTTTGTTGATAAACTAAAACTACTTTAGCTTTTGTAAGTGTATTTCTTGTCATAATGTTTCCTCCTTTAATTAACAAGAATAAGGTGTTGGGAGAGGATTTCTCCTCCCCCTATGCATGCGTGTGTTTCCTTTATCTGTATAACATTTCAGAATTACGGATAATTGCTTCAGCAATATAATCAGCAAGTTCTTTGCCTGTATCTGAATACATTCCGAAGTAAGGTTCTTCTTTTAATACTTTATATACGATATCAGATACTTTTTGAACCAATTTCTTTCTGCTCTCTGCAAAGATTGGAGAATTTTGAATGATTCTCTCTTCAATAAATTGAGCTGTTGGTTGAATAGCTTCACGATAGATTTTTGCTGAAGCTTCTTTTGTTGTTTGACCTTCATCATAAGCTTA
>Ga0265298_10010897_pt1 | contig 10687 bp, 6 predicted proteins | sample AusTroGonzalo_MG_3_FD_193486 | JGI IMG/M metagenome (GOLD analysis project Ga0265298, IMG submission 193486) | Bovine rumen microbial communities from tropical cattle in Woodstock, Queensland, Australia - Gonzalo_01 | ecosystem: Host-associated > Mammals > Digestive system > Stomach > Rumen ...
GCAGATGCCTAATACCGTAGCCCCGTCGCGGCGAGCCTTTACAATAGCCTGAGCACACCCGTTACGACGCAGTTCATAGAGGTCGTCAAGGGTAGATTTAGATCCGGGGATGATAATAATGTCGGCTTTGCTGATGTCGTCGGTATTATTGGTATAGAAGAGATGAAGCCTTGAATCGCGCTCCAGCGCATCGAAATCGGTATAATTCGACAGGTGTTTCAGCATCACAACGGCCACATTCACCTTACCCTGTTCCAGTTGCCATGACTTCTGAGCCAGCGCCACACTGTCTTCCTCCTCGATATGGATATCTTTGAAATATGGAATGATGCCCAACACGGGAATGCCGCAGAGTTGTTCCAACATGCGTTTTCCTTCATCAAAGAGCCTCATATCACCGCGAAACTTATTAACGATAACACCTTTAATTCGCTTGCGGTCTTCTTCGCTCTGAAGGGCGATACTTCCATAGACGGAGGCAAAGACGCCACCTTTATCGATGTCGCCCACAAGAATCACATCAGCGTTGGCATGACGAGCCATTGGCATGTTTACCAAATCAGCATCCTTCAGGTTGAGCTCTGAAATGCTCCCCGCTCCCTCCATGACGATAGGGTTAAAGCGGGCACTTAATCTATCGAACGCCTCACAGACCTCCCGACGGAAGTCGATACCGTCGCCACCACGACGCCAATAATCATAGGCGCTCTTATTGCCAAGAGGCTTACCATGAAGCACGACCTGTGAGGTATGGTCGCCCTGGGGCTTCAAAAGCAGGGGGTTCATATCCGTTTCTGGATCGACACCTGCAGCCTCGGCCTGTACCGCCTGAGCTCGCCCGATTTCTAAACCGTCGGGCGTGGCAAACGAGTTAAGTGCCATGTTCTGTGCCTTAAACGGTGCAGGATGATAACCATCTTGGCGGAATATCCTGCAGAAAGCAGCAGCCAGCACACTTTTACCCACGTCGCTACCCGTTCCAACGAACATCAAAGCATGTAATGTCCTGTCTCTCTGATTCATAGATCTCTCCCTGGTTTAAGTTGTTCTGCGTCATCGAAGGTCATAACGGCATTGCAGAGCGTAGCAGCAAGATTGCTGCCCCCTTTACGCCCCTCGACAATGATTTTCGGAATAGTCCTAAAGGGCTTCACCATGTGCTTCGATTCTCGTACATGTACAAATCCCACAGGAGCCGCGATAATGCCGGCAGGATAGGCCTTGTCCTTACGAATCAGCTCGCAGAGTTCCATCAGTGCCGTAGGTGCATTACCAAAGGCAAAGAGTGCATCAGGATGCTCCTCGACAGCCAGACGGATACCTGCCTGCGTACGCGTGATGCCTTCTGATTCAGCCATCTCAGCCACACGAGGGTCAGACAGATAACATTTTGCCTCGACTCCAAGCCGCTGGAGAGCACCCTTACGAATGCCGCTGGTCACCATCGTCACATCGCTCACAATGGTCTTTAATTCGCCCTTGCTAATCATATTATACAGCGTTTCCACAGCCCCTTCATCGGTATAGAGAATGTTTTCCATATCAAAGTCGGCAGTAGTGTGGATAGCATGCAGCAAAGCCCACTTGTGGCCGAGGGAATAATCCTGACTACGCAACTCCTTCGAAATGGTGCGGAAGGATTCTATCATGATATTCTGCCCCACCTTTGTACCATCCGTCGTTTCTTCTCGATAGTAGCCACGGGGCGTAATCATCTTGCCGTCAAACACATACGACTGCGAATTTCCTATCAGAATCACCGTAAACATATCCACATCCTCAGGGTCGAAGAATGCGAGGGTGCTCATTTTCACCTCCTGTTCAGGTCTGCCCGCCTGACGCACATACCCCACAGGCGTATCTGCACTACGCGTCTGAAGGAAAATCTCCTGCAATCGGTAAAGCTGCCAATAGCGCCCGTGACTCTTTGGATTATAGACCGCCGTCACAAAATCGCCCGCAGCAGCAGCCTTGATGCGGCGTTCTATCACCTCCCAAGGCGTCATCAAATCGGAGAGCGAGATGATACACATATCATGGCCTATGGGAGCGCCAAGCAAAGAGGCTGCTTTCTGAAAGGCAGAGATACCAGGAAGCGACTCGACAGCGATATCCACGCCCCGTTCCCTCCGCATCTCGTAGATAAGCGGTGTCATGCCATAGATACCAGCATCGCCCGAGGATATGACCACAACCGTCTTCCCTTGTTCGGCTAATTCAAAGGCCTGTAAGGCACGCTCGCGTTCTTTCTTCATACCCGTATCGATGCACTCACATCCTTCTTTCAGATAAGACATGATAAACTGGAAGTAATACTTATAGCCCACAATGACATCTGCCTCTCCCACAGCTTTCAATACGGCGGGAGTGATGTCTTGAGGACTACCCGGACCAATACCTGCGACGATAATCTTACCCATAGATTTTTTTGTTACTTAAACCTTACCTTTAGTCCCACTACCAGCATACGGCCTGGCGAGTAAAGTGCGTATTTACGCGTTGTAGAGTCTATTCTGTTGTCTACCTTATCAAAGATGTTATCCACACCGATGGCTGGTTCTAAGTAAACCCACTTTGCCACGTCAAAAGAATGAGTGGTCTGCAAGTTCCATATACCATAGCCCGGAGCATCCTCATAAGTTCCGGTATAATAGGTTTTCGACTGGAGGCGCCCGTTCAGATTGACGTTCAATCCGTATTTCCGCCATGAACGATGATAGTTCGCAGCAATGGTGATAGCATTGCGGATGCTACGTTCCAACACACTCCAATCGTCGCCACTTTTGGTACGGGCGTAAGTATAGACATAGTTAGCCGAGAGGTTGAAACCTCGGAACAAATTGGCTGACACATTCACCTGCAAGCCTTTCACATCACCCTTGTCGCTATTCTGATAGCAGGCATACTGCTCCAGCTTCTGCGCCTCTGCATCGGTCATCTCAGGGAAGTCCATTCTCAAGAACGACATTATCAGGTCGTCGACCTTCAGATTCTGCTTCACTACCATGTCACTGATGCGGTTCAGATAGCCCGTCAGGCTCACAGCAATCACCTCGTTACGATACTCGGCATTAAGTGAGAAGTAGTTGCTATGCTCAGGCTTCAGAGCGGAATTACCGATACTGATCTGAGGCTTACCACGATTCACAGAATAATAATGATAGTAGAGCTCGTCGAGTCCTGGCGCACGGAAACCTGCCGAATAGGTGGCACGGAAGCGGAAATTACCTGGGGCATACATCAGCGTAGCCTTAGGCGTGAGATGGTTATTGAATGTCTCGTGATGAGTATAGCGCAGACCAAGAGTCAGCATCAAATCACGAGCAAGTTCAGTCTCATGCTGGGCATAGGCCGCCAGCGAATAGACATTTTCGTCTACATTTCCAGATGCAGCTGTAAGATACTCCTTGCGCCAGTCGGCTCCGAAGATGGTTGTCGAATGCTCTGTAAGACCGAGAATAGCTTTCATGTTGCCTTCCATCATACGCTGTTTCTTCGACTGCACATAGTCACCAACAGCATAGGTATTCGTCTCCACATCGTACTCCTTGCCATAACGGAACCGGTCGACCGTGAAATCGGCCTGCAACGAGTTTCTGGCATCAAACTTATAGATCGTGCCCACGTTCCAACGTAAGCCCTTATAACGCATCTCATAGTCGGTGCCGCCAGTGATATCATTGCGCGACTGAGGACGGTCTGTCATCTTATATGAATAGTCTGCCCCTGCATTCAGCGCCAGGTGCTGATTGGGGGCATAAGTAAATTTCTGTCCGAAAGTGTTTGAACGATAACCTGTAAACAGGGGGGCTATCGACTGTTGTGTTTCTGTGTCGGAGCCTTTCACATATTCCAAAGGATTGTTCCGATAGCTGTTGGCCTCATCATGCCCGAAAGAGGTATACGAGCCAAAGCCGTTCTTATAGATATCAAGCGTCACGTTCTCTGTCTTTTGTCCGTGTCCGGATATCCTTGTGTCACTCGTCACGCAGATTAGGTTTTGTGTAGGCTGATCGGTGATGATGTTGATGACACCAGCTATGGCATCGCTACCATAGAGGGATGATGCCGCACCATCAAGCACCTCAATACGTTTCACCCTCGCCATGTTGATGCGGTTCAGGTCTACATTGTTCGAAATGTCACCGTTCAGTTTCTGTCCGTTGATAAGGATGAGAATATACTTATTGCCCAGACCATTGAGACGCAGAAACGAGCCCATACTGCTGGGTGCCATCGACACTTGAGGCATCATTCGCGTCAACGCCCCGTCGAAGGTGCTAATACCTTGCTCTTTAATTTCTTGAGCCGATAGCACATGAACTGGCGTAGCCGTGCTCTTTAGTCGCTGGTGATGCCCAGAACCTGTCACCACTACAGGATTCAGGTTATAAGCACGATCTACCACAGATGAGTCCTTACGATCCATCTTGTGGATTTGGGGAAAAGCGGCACTCCCCGAAAGGAGTGCCACCAATAGAGATAAAAGTTTCTTATTCATTACGTGTATTCAGAAAAAGAGAGTCTGATTATTCTTCTGGAGCTGTTGTCGGAGTTGACAATGCAGCCTCCGTACCCAACTTGGCAATAGCCTCGCGAGTGTGGTTCATCCACAATTTACGAACAGCACTACGCTCTGCCAATCCAGGGATATACTCCTCACCACTCTTATACTTCTTCCAACAAGCCTCGGTGTAGTTGGTCTCGTAAGCCTCGGTAGCGATACCAGCGGCATTAAACATGCTATACCAACTCTCGTCGTCCTCATCATCAGCCATATCGTTGTGAGCGTGGTCACCAGCGATTGACATCAGCGGATAAAGCTGGGCCTTCTTGGCATCGTTGGCAGTATAATTCATCGTAACGGTTACATCGCCAACTGCGATATCGAACTTACCACCAGCCACGTGCTCAAGCACATTATCCACGTATGTATCCTCCATATCAACGGTGCCTACATAATAGTTGGTGTTGATGGCACGCAGATAATTCTCAAGCTGCAAGTAACGCACATTACCACCATAGTAGTCGTACCCCTCAGGATTACCATGACCCATAAAAGCAACGATGCCCTGAGCCACAGCAGCCTTCACATCGGCTTCATTGTTCAGCGTGGTTGCCAAAATCTGAGCGTCGCTCTCCTCGGCCATCAGCGGAGTTCCTACAACCACATTCAAATCAAGACTCTTCATGTACGCATCCGTGAAGTCGCCATTGCGGTTGTTCATGAAGTCCTTTACATAAGAGTCGCGAACACGACGGTACTCCTCACCAGGGATGACCTGCAACGACTGAACAACAACCTGCTGATAACCTGCCAGACCGATTGCAGTGAGCCAGTGCTCAGGATCGTAATAATCCTTAGGATCAACATTTTCACCGGCACGGGCGTTGTTGATACAGATGGCTGAAGAGAAGGAGAGATATACATCCCATCCTGAGAAGTTTGCTTTGTAATCTTCAACAACTTTGTCGAAGGTGTCGTAGGCCTGCTCCCACGTAGAACCGAAGGCTACTAGCAGAATCACCTTGTTACTGCTTTTCTGAGTCTTTACGGTCTCGTTGACTGCCTGTTGATACTTCTCGTAATTCGACTGCGTCTTGTTGTCGTCGTCATCGTTACAAGCGGTGAACGTTGCGCTGGCAACGAAAGCCATCATGGCCAGCATCAAAAACTTAATCTTGTTCATTGTTGTTTGAATTAAAGTTTGAATTATATTTGTTTGTAAGTTTCTTGCCTTCATTGAAACGGATTGTAAGCGATGCATACATCGTTCTGCCTGACGTTGTAGTGCCCAGATGCAATCCGTGGGGCACACGATCCACATAGTCAAGAATATTGTCCATACCAGCTTCTATGCGCACATGTTTACCAATCTGATGACTGGTTGAAATACGCCACAACTGATAACCCTTGCCATTGCCGTCTATCTGATAGTAGCGTTTGCTCGACATACGTCCGTAAAGTCCGATACCAAGCTGATAACGCTTCGAGAAGTCGTGATTCCAAGTGGCATAGACATTTGCTTTATGATGGGCCATACCATCGATAGTCACTTTATTCATTACATCATTTTCAGAGTCATATTGATTGGCCTTGGTATCAAGGTAGCTATATGAACCTCCAACAGTAAAATGACGTCCCTGATAGCGCATGGTGAGATCAACGCCATAGGTCTGAGCATCTTCCATATTCTGATACTGACGCACACGGATGGGGTCGTATTTCATAATCAACTCACCAGGAGCCTCTTTTGTAGGAATAGTGACGAGCGTAATCATATCGTTCACTTTGTTATAATAGGGAGCAATGGTCAGTGTCAGATATCCTACAGTATATTCAGCACTCACTCCGAAGTAGTTCGACGTCTGCGCCTTCAAATCTTCATTACCCAGATAGAGATACACACCGTTCATATTCTTGATATACTGATAGTGCAATTCTTTGGGTGTTGGCGTCTTGTAACCCTGGCTCCATGTAGTACGGAGACGCAGGTCGCCGAGTTTCAGCATAGCGGAGACTTTGGGTGTGAGACGAGTACCAAAGCCTTCATTCCGCGTAAGTCGTAAACCTGCTGTGATATAGAGCGGGTTAAGAATTTCCAATTCATCCTGCACATAGACGGCTTGTGTATTATCCGTAGCCTTACCACCAGCCACTCGCATGGGGGCCTTCAACCAGTCATAACGATACTCTAATCCTGCACTCAGGCGCTGTTCATAAGGCAACTCAAAGACACCTTTCAGTTGTACATTTGTCAGTTGCTGATCACTCTGCAACTCTTTGTCGCCAGGGAAATATGGGAAATAGTTTGTAAATCGGCCGTTCACGTAACCATCCGTCAGCGTAGTGTCGGTATAGGCATAACGATAGGCATGCTTCTTCCAATCTACATCTAGAGTGATATAATCTGTGCTATTCTCACCTTGCGAGCGATTGAATATCGAGCGTAATTTCCATTTTCCTCCTACCGAAGCCGATGCGTTGTTATACTGCAAATCCCATGTCTTCACATCAACCCCTGGATGATGACCACAGGGGCGATAGATTCGCTTCCAATAAACACTTCCATCAGCATAGAGTTCTATCTGGGGCGTCAGCTGATAAGTCAGTCTCTCTGCAATCTGCCAGTTGGTGTGACGGTTCACCGTCTTGTTTCTTGAGTCGGTGATATGGTATTCCGTCTGTGAGGGAGCCTCCTCACTGGTATTCTGCCATCCGTCAGAGTGCTGAAGCTGGAAATTCGTGTAACTCGAGAGTTTCCCGAAATTCAAGGCAAAGCCATCGTGCTGACGAATATCGCCATAGTTCCCTACCCTTGTGGTGTTCTCGAACATCAGTCCTTTCTCTCGATGTTTACGCGTAATGATATTTATCACACCCGCGATGGCATCGCTACCATAGAGCGCACTCGATGCGCCTTTTACAATTTCTATCTTCTCAATGTTATGCGGATCAATGAGAGCAAGATCGTTCTCACCTCCATTGTCACCATAAAGTCGGTGACCATCTATCAGAATCAGCACATATGAGTTTCCCAAGCCGTTCATCTGTAAGTGCGACCCCATATCGTTTTCGCTGAAATCAAACGAGGCCGTGAGGCCCGAAAGAATATCCTCTATTGAGCGACCCGCATATTGTTGTAGCTGACGATGGCTGATCACCTCTGTCTGTACGGGTGCGTCTTTTAACAGGTGCTGTGTACCAGTACCCGTCACCACCACTTCCTGTACGCTGTCCTGGCGCCAGATGTCTGTCTGAGCATACACCCCAATGGCCAATAGCCAGAAGCTAATAGCTAATATTATTCTCATCATTCTGTCTTTCCACACCCCTAACTCCTGAAAGGTGCGTATCATCAAATTTACAGGCAGGTCTTCTGACTTTCCCCAATCTGTCTTACCTTCCCGAACTTAAGTTCAGTGGCGTTATACAGACAAATCTTTCAAAGGGAGATTACAGCTGCAGGTACAGTTCCGGACTCTCACCGGATTCCCTTACATCAGGCGGCATCAGCCACCAAATTGCCTTATTTTGGGGGCAAAGGTACGAAAAAAAACGAGACTCACAAACTTTGAGTCTCATTTTTTTAATAAATATGTGTATAACTTGCCAACACGTTCTTGATTCTGAGCACTGGCGTTGACACAGGTTCACCTTTCGCATTATAAACCTGCACCACTGACTTTGGTATCTCACCTAAAAACTGGCTATAATGGAACTCATGCCCATGATATATCTTGCCATCGAGGGTAAACTGACGATAGCCAAGCGATAATTTGCGGTCTTGCTGACGAGATGTTATCACATATGGTAGCACGCCACACATAGGATAATCGCCACCATCTGTTAATATTTTATCGCATAAATACATCATTCCACCACACTCGGCAACAATTTTACCGCCATGCTCGGCAAAATCTTTGATGGCCTTACGGGCAGCCTCATTAAGTGACAACGCTTCTGCATGTTTCTCTGGATATCCTCCTGGCAGATAGAGCATATCGATATTCTCTAATTGCGGCACTTCCGTTTCGGGATCAAACGTCGATACGCTTTCAAAGCCGTCAAGTTTTTCTTGGTAAACGAAACTAAAGGATTCGTTATTTTGAGCCATCAGAACTCGTCCTCTTTTTAAGAAATCTGTATATATAGTTTCATCCTCACCAAATGAATTAGGCACAAGTTTTAATAATGCCTTCCAATCCACATGTTCCTCTAATAATTGTATTAAGGTGTCACTTCCTGCTTCTTCAGAGAAGTCGAGCCCCAAATATCTGGAACTCAGTTCCAAAGATGACTGATTGGGCAGATAACCATAACAATATGTACCTAAATCACTACATACCTGCTTCAGCATCTCATAGTGTCGCACTGAGCCGACCTTATTAAATAATACGCCTACAATATTGACATCTTCCCTAAAATTCATGAAACCGGATAGCAAAGCTGCTATAGAATAGGCTGCCGACTTGGCGTCGACAACCAGAACAATAGGAAGGCCTATCACGCTCGCAATCTCTGCTGACGAACCAAGATCGCGATCGTAGCCATCGAACAGCCCCATCATACCCTCAATGACATTGATATCGGCATCGGCTCCATAATGGTTATAAAGCGCCTTAACGTGGGCTTTCGAAGCCATGAAAGTGTCAAGATTGATGCTCTTACGCCCGCAGGCTATGTCATGGAATTTCGTATCAATATAATCAGGACCACACTTAAAAGGCTGCACTTTGTAGCCTTTTTTTGCCAGCAACGTCATTAGTCCTCTGGCAAAGGTCGTCTTACCTGAGCCACTACTGGTTGCCGCTATCATGAATCCAGGTTTCATTGGTTCTAAGTTTTTATTTCTGATGCAAAAATAAACATAAAAAATGGGACTTACAAACTTTAAGTCCCATTTTTTGTTATTTACCAATATTAAACCTTAATCCCACATTCAGATTAAACCCTAATGGTTTGTCTTGATAGAATGTCGGCACAACGCTGTGGTTATCAAAATGATAGGTAAGCCCCGGCTCAGCATAAATGCTCAGTATGCGGTCTGCCTTATACTCCACACCTACGCCACAAGTAAGTGATACTTGAAGAGGACGGATGCTCACATCCTCAGTATGTTCTGGCTCTTTTTGGCCATTTACCACTGTTTGCGAGGTCTGACTGCCCTTCACCATCTTCTCGACGATACCACCTGCAGAGGCATAAACACCCAGACGCTTGCTACTGAGCAGCTGATAGTTCACACCCACAGGCACACCCACATACGAGAGCTTTTGATTGATGTCGTAGCTATAACCATTGGTTTTGCGAGTAATGTCTGACGAGAGATAACTATACATCAGTCCGCTCTCTACGCTCCAGCGATTGCTGAGTTGATAGCGCACAGACACGCCAAACCTGACAGGCTGATGGTGGTCTATATGCTCGTCAATAGCCGTTTGTTGCTCCAGAAGCACCCCATTGACCTCTTCAAATTCTTTCTCATTAGTACCATATGTATTTGCAGCCCGCATCTGTGGAGTTATGGCATTAGCACTAATACTACCCGACATTGAATTAGACATATACACCTGAGCCGTCAAGCGATGTTCATACGAACGATTCGGTTGGCGAAGATCTTTCGAAAAGGCACTACGCTGAGGTTCCGACTTGGGCTTCTCAACCTTTGTTGGCTCACCATTATGAGCAGATGTCTCGTCAGCAACAGGTTTCTGCTTTTCTACCGTAGCAGGCTCCACATACGCTTCTTGCGTCGCCATAGGCATATTTCCATCCGTTTGCGACTCTACAGCCACTGCCACCATTCTGGTCTTTACTGACGTTATAAGCTTTTCAATCACCGTTTTGTCTGACGTCAGTTGATCTGTAGGTTTTTGAACAGACTTCTGTATTGTCGTTTCCACCTTTGCCGTCTGAGACAATTCACGGGGGGACTCCGTCTTAAACAACTGCCATCCAAAGCCCACCATCAGCAATACGACTGCTGCCGCAGCTAGTCGCTTGGGCCACATTACAACAGCCTTTGCCTTCCTATTAGCCGCTAAGGCTTTCTCAAGTTCAGCCCACGACACCTCAGGAGCTGGCTGCCTGTAGTCGGCCAACTTCTGCTGTATTTCCTTTTTTGTTTGTTCTTTCATCGCGGTTGCTGTTTTGAGTTGTTATACGCTGTAATCTTTTTTACTA
>Ga0265298_10010898_pt1 | contig 10686 bp, 7 predicted proteins | sample AusTroGonzalo_MG_3_FD_193486 | JGI IMG/M metagenome (GOLD analysis project Ga0265298, IMG submission 193486) | Bovine rumen microbial communities from tropical cattle in Woodstock, Queensland, Australia - Gonzalo_01 | ecosystem: Host-associated > Mammals > Digestive system > Stomach > Rumen ...
TCAGGATCACATGATTCATCCATGCCATATTAGGGAGGGCAAACCATATCGCTGCTCCCCATCCTCCCCAACTGTTTGTGAGCAGTTTCGCCGTTTTGTAGGCAACCCCAGCCGTTGCAACCCCCAGCAAACTCCAGAATATTCGAAGGGAGACCCAAAGGCCCGCTCCCTCTCCAAAAGCAAGACAGAACAGGCCAACGGTCACCGTCATGCCCGGCATAATCAGAGCGCTCGGGAAAGGGCCTCCATATGAGATCATTCCGGTTTTCGAGAAAAGAATCCCACTCTGAACATAGTTGATATCATCAGAACCGCTATTATATTCCGGTCCAAGCTGGATAAAAACCAGCATTCTCTCTATAAAAAGGAGAACAAGAAAGATCCAGATTAATTGATCCGGCTGAAATAAAGCTTTCTTCTGTTTTATTCTGTTACTGCTCAATCATTCTTATCCTTTTCAGCGTCCTACCAAGTCCGTATAAACAGCACAGACATAAGGTTTCCGCAACATTTCTTCCATCTCATTAACATCATCAACCGTATGAAACATGTAAGGCGCGCCACAATGTGCCATAGCAATGCGATTTTTGGTGCTGTAAAACTGCTCCTTCTGAATTGTAATACCAATCAGGTCATGTGTCTCAGCAAAATGCGCAATTTCCCAGAGGTTTCTTTCCTCATCGTCGGCACGGTAAAGCGTGTATATCAGGTTTTGGAAACCCATCTCCCGGATCGGTTCATATTCCCTCTCATGATAGATTTGGATGATAAATCGATCCCGCAAATCCGGCCAGCCATCCGCAATCTTTTGGCTGATTTCCAAGTTATCCCCCTGAGCATCGGTGATAATGTAAAGGTCCGGGTGTTCGCACATGAAGGCAACCAGCATCTCAACCGACATCGGCTGAAACTCACCGAACAGACGCTCGGAGAGGAAAGCCGCACTTTCGGCATCCACAGGAAGGTCGGAACCGTTAGCCAGACGCGTTTCATCGCCGTGGGCACAGATCAGAACACCGTCTGACGTCTCCCGGATGTCAGTCTCGCAGAAACGATTTCCCTCATCGTACATGTTCTGCAAAGCATCGAGGCTGTTTGTATAGATCACTTCGTCGCCCGCCTGTGTTGTCAGGGCGCCGCCGGCATGAACGATATGTTTCTGTTCTCTGATCTCGCTGCGGAGATTTTCGATCTCGCGGCCGGCCGAGAAAGCAACAGGCCGCACAGCAAAGAACAGAAGAAGGCATCCCAACAGAAACGTGAATAAAAGGAGCAGGTATAGTCGTGTTCTTCCGCTCATGATAAACCGCCATTCCAATCGAAATCTGTCCTGTCAGTATAGACCGCAAGAGTCAGATGATTCTGCAGGTAGTAATTAATCTCCCAATCGTCATTCAAAGTATGCAAAATAATTGGTGTCCCGATCATTTTTTCAGCCAGAAGCAGCTTGGAATCAGGTGAATAATAGCCGTTCGGCAGAATCAGCGCCAGCAGTTCATGATGTCGGGCAAAGGCAGCTAGTTGGAGCAAACCGCGCTGTTCGTCCGGGGTTTTAAAAATCGGATAGGTGATATACGGAAAGCCGAGATCCCGGAGCGTCTCATATTCCTCCGGCAGCTGAATCTGTACAATAAAACGGCTTCGCAGATCCGGGTAAGACTCCGCCAGGCGGCGGCAAACCCGGAGATTGTCCGTTTTGACATCGGTAATCACAGTGAAGTCGGGGTGTGCCCGCATGAAATCCGCAAGATCATCAGCCGAAAGCGGCGTAAACTCGCCGAAGATCCGACTGTTCAGGAACTCTGTTCCGGCTGCCGTTGTCGGAAGACCGGTGCCGAAAACCAGTTCACTGTCATCCCCGTGCCCGCAGATCAGCATGCCGTCAGAGGTCTCCTGCAGATCTATTTCGCAGAATCGCTTCCCATTGCGGATGCAGTTTTTCAGGGCCTCAAGGCTGTTCGTGTAAGAAACCCGGGTTCCGTCTGACAGCGTCAGAAAGCCGCCGGCATGGATGATGCAGCCATCCTCCGCCATCCGGTGCCTCAGCTGCTGAAGCGCCGGGTCGACAGCAGACGGAAGCACCACCCACAGCAAAGCAAGCAAAAGCAGGATGGCGAGGAGAAAAGCCGCGATTTTCCGTGCAGCCTGATTTTCTGTGCCCGGTGCCATCCGTTCCGCTCCCTTCTTTCTTTCTTTTTTCAGCCGTTTTATCCCGCCAGTTCCGGTTTATACCGGACGTAATACTGCACATCCTGATATTGTTTCAGCTGTTCTTTCCCCTCTTCGCTGAGATTCTGGGTATAGACGCCGTCTTCGATGTATCCACCTTTGGTACAGATGACTGGAATCCGTTCCCGAATCTCTTCGGTAAACTGCATGAACGCCGGTCCCTTCCAGCCAAGGCGGTCGAACAGGATGCTCATCAGATAACCGGGACTCGTCATCGGGCCTTCCCCCGTCATATTGTCGTGCAGAACCTCTTTTGCGGCCTGATTTGCCCAGATCAGATAGGGAGTTCCCAGATAGTCCACCATCCCCTGCTCGCTTTCCATGGAAATGGAGATGCCCAGCTCCGCATAGACGGGATCACCAAACCAGGGTTTATGATCTCCGTAAATCAAAACCACCGTCGGGGAAGGATCGTCCCGCAGTTTCTCCAGCTCATCCAGAAGGATTTCCTGCGTCTCGCGGATCAGGGACAGATAATTGTTTAACTGATATCGCGTGGAATCCGAAACGCCTTCCCCGGTCCAGAGATCATCTTCCCGGTCAAAGCCGTCGGTGTTATACGGGAAATGCCCCTGCAGCGAGACGTGGAAGGAGAACACGGGTTCTCCGCTCTCGGCCTCGGCGGACGCCATGCGGAAAACCTCTGGCAGATAGACGGCATCACAGCGCCACTCACCGCCCGTCAGATCCTGAAAATGGTTTTCCAGTCCATAAAAAGCATCAAAGCCAAGCAAAAGATCAATCGTTTCGCGGGTATAGAAGTAACCCACATTCGGATGTGTGGCAAAGCATCGGTATCCCTGTCCGCCCAAATAACGGACATAGGACCAGGCAGGATGATAATAATCCTGCTGATTGTAGGTCCCTGTCAGAAAACACCGCTCGGTCGTGACAGTTCCTCCGCCGATCACGCTGGCAACCATGGTGCCGGAAACACACTCATCCTGCAGCCGGCGCAGCGGCGCATACACCTCGGGCGCAATTCCGGTAAACCCGGCGGCCTCGAGATCGCAGAAGCTCTCCAGCTGAATAACCATCAGATTCATCTTCCCGTCTGAAGGAACAGCTTCATTCCGGTAAGCAGAATAAATCTTTTCCGTTTTTTCTTCGCTGTAGTCCTCCGGAGGAATGCTGGAGCTTTCAGTAATGCTGTAGAGGAAGGGATAGAAGAATCCGTTGGCGATATAATTATCCCGGGTGTCCCGCGTTACAAAAAGATAGTTTTTATAGGAATTATCATAGTATCGCGCACTGTCAGAGTAGACGAACTTCCAAAGCGGCCAAACGGAACACAAGACCAGCGCCGCAATCACCAGACGCAGAATTCCTTTTGCCCTCGCACGGGCGAAAAACAGGATAATCAATGTTGCCGTCGCAAGAAAAATCAGTGCCAGAGCAATTCGCCAGTCCACGCCGATGTCATAGTCCCCTGCTACCATCAGTCCCGCACGGATAGAAGTCAAATCGCTGAATGTGAAGGGGTCACTGCGATAGATGAGTTTAAAGTAGTTGCCGAACGACATGAGCAAGGCCACAATCCCGGACAACAGAAAAGCGGCCCACTGCCGGTTGAACAGGGCGTAAAGAAAGAGCTGCAGCAGAAACAGAGGAAGCCAGTTCAGCAGAAAAATCTCGGGCGTGCGCAAATAGCCGAGAAAGATATAGAACAGGTTCTCATACCTTCCGATGGCAAAACTCAGGCAGACCGCGCATAATGCAGCAGAGGAGAGCACCAATGCGGCCGCGTTCCAAATACAGAAAAGCAGCTTCTGCGCCGGGCCCTCCAGCTCGGAAAGCCGTCTCGCCGTAATAAACCGATACCACTTTTGCTCTGATTTCTTCACCGGTGATGATCATTCTCCCCGCTCTAAATGGATTGGCCTTGCTTCAAAAGATCGTCCAGGAATGCCTAAGCGCCCCGGGTAAGCAGCTCAAACCCGTCATAAGCCTCTGAGGAATAGGCGTCATTCAGCAGTTTTTCCCGGATCCCATTCAACCGGATATCCGTCCATTCCCGTTCCTCTTCTGACCCCGGAAGCAAAACCGCATCCGGAGGAACCCGGTTCAGTTCGCCCTCAAAGGCCGCAAACAGTTCTTCACTGATTTCAAGCGGCGGCAGCTGGTAAAAGAAGCGATTATCCGTCTTTCGATCCGCCGCAAGATAATACCAGCTGTCATTGCCCAAAACCAGCACGTTGTCCTCCGGCGTTGTTCTTTCCAGAAGAATCCGTACGGCAGGATCAGCCATCTGCTGCCCCGGGGAAACCCGGCGATAGAGAAAAGCCGCAGCGGCAACGAGAACAAAGGAAAACAGGATCAGCCGGTAATCAACCATCCCAGACTTTTTGAAAAGCCGACACCATGCCCGCCCGGTCAGATCAAAGAACCCGGTCAGAGGAAGGATCATCGCGGGCAGAAGAATAATGGCATAATGGTAGTAGCCCCGTGCGCTCATGCCCGCGGCGAGCAGCGAAACAGCAAAGAACAGGGCGTTCAGCCACTGCCGCCTGTTCCGGAAGTCGAAAATCAGGCAGATCAGCTGGGCAGCTGTTCCCGGCCAGACGACCCCGGCAAAAATAACCGCTGTGCTCAGAATGCCGTTCTCCTGTTCCGCCGCATTGCCGGTATAAGAAAAATTAAAGAGAATATAGTCTTTCCACAGATCCGACAGGAACCCCGTCCTTCCCGCCCACAGCAGAACCGGGAGAAAAACCGCAGCAACCCCCAGCAGGAAGAGCGCCAGGCACCTGGCAATATCCGAAAAACGCTTTTCGCGGAGAAAACGGATCAGAACCGGCGGAAGAAGCGCTGCCCAGACGGCAACCATATTTGCACGCAGCAGAAATACAACGGCAAAAGCCAGGCCAAGCAGAAAAATATCGCCAGGACGGTAAGTCCCGCTTCGGAAAAAGCGGAAAAACACAAGAGCCGCCAAAGTAATCCAGGGCAGGGCATATTCCTCGGTAAAATTGCCGCCCTGCCAGATCTTCCATCCGCATACGCCGACCGTTGTCAAAACCGCAAGGCAGCAGGAAGCCCGGTTCTCAGCTTCCAGAAAGCCGAGCCGGAGCATCAGAGCCGCCGTCACCAGAAGATTCAGCAGTTCCAGCACCCAGACACCGTTGGTACTATGCGGTGAGAGGCAGAGGCCCAGAACCTCGATCAGATACAGAATCGGGCCTTTGTGATCGAACAGATCCCGATAAGGCAGCTTTCCTTCGAGCATGCGCTTCCCGATGTACAGGAAAACTGACGAGTCTTCCGCGGGCGGCCGGTTATTCCCCGGAAACAGGCGAAACAGGGTCGCCGCCGCAAGGGCCGTGCAGACACAGCAGAAAACAGATGTGAGAATCTCTATTTTTCCGGTCCTCTCTGTCTGCAGATTGCCGGGAGATAATAAAATCCATACCGCCTGCAAAATCAGTACGGATGCACAGAGCACGGCATAAAACAGATTGTTGTCATATAGCCCCATATGCCGCACTCCCCCTTTTATCATGAGAGTTAATATACCATAAAATCGGGTTAAAAGCAATTCAGGCGTTGTCCCGAGGCACAAGGATCACCTGATCTTTTTCGTAATAATTGGCCATATCCCGGTTTTGCCAGGCATTGGGATCATCATACAGGTCATCAAAGAAAAGCAGATAGGGAGGATCGCTGTAGGGCTTCAGCTTCGCTACGCGAATGGACGGGTCTTTCAGAATCACCAGTCGTTCCTGCGCCTCCTGATAATAGACTGCTGCCTGGCCGCTGGAAAGAGCCGTAAAAGCACTGGCCAAGGTAATTCCGCCTCGAAGCACAGCGGATACGGCCAGAAGCACCGGGCAGAGAAGAAGGGCTCCCAGAGCCGGCAGAAGCCGGGGTCCCTTCTCATGCTGCCTCACAGGACTGCGCTGCCGCAGCCAGCCCAGCCAGCAGAAAATGTTCAACGCCAGCAACAGAAGATAGGAGCAGAATAGAATATTCTGAAGACGGCCGGGGCCCTCCCAGCCCAGAGCGTACATGGTGGGGCAGAACATGGCCGAGAAAAGGCAGTAGGACCAGAGCGAAACCAGGCCGGGATAGCGGAAACGGAAAGGACAGTCGGGCAGCACTGCCCAGAACAGCAGTCCAAGAACCAGCATTCCTCCGAGAACCGGCAAACGGCACCAGTAAAAAGAGAAATACAGCGCTTTCCGAAAGGAACCCCAAATTGCCGCAACAGCATCCGGTTTAAGGGTCATCTCACTAGCCGCCCGCACAGCATTCCCCGGAGCGAACACATTGATACAGAAACAGATCAGCAGCAGCAAACACGGAATCAGTAAACGCCTGGCTTCTGCAGTTTTTTTCTTCACCAAAAGCAGGATTATGCCGCTCAAAGCCAGCAGACACAGCGTGAGACCCGTAACCAGATTGCCGCCAGCCAAAAAAACGGCCAGCATCGATAGTCCCGTAATTTGAAAAAAGCCTCCTTTTCTTGCCGTGTTGATCGCCAGAACCACTGCCAGCATCGCGATCCCGTGAAAAAAAGTGTAGTAGACGGAGCCATTATACCAATAGAGGGTCTCCGATGGATAAGGCATCAGCAGCACATACAGGGTACCGATTATACCGGCCAGGGTTGTGCCCACATGGCATGGCAGTCCAAAGATCTTGTTCATCAGGCATATGCACAGGGCAAAAAGCCCTCCGAAAACAGCAACGGTCATCAACCAAGGAGTCAGACAATAGAGGCTCTCAGAGAAAACCGCAGGTTGGAGACACATGAGGAAAACCGCCGCATAGCTTCCCTGCCATGTTTGGTATATGAAGGCAGTGTGCCTCAGCGCCGCTGTTACTGCCTCGCCCAAACCGCCACCGTGTACCAAAGCCAGATGGGCAGATGTGCCAAAAATATAATCGTCAGCGCAGGGGACGTCATAACGAGAGAGATACAGCAGCGGTGCCAGGCACAGTATAAAAGCGCAGAGCACCAAGCCTGCCAATGCACGAGAAGACAGTCGGCAACAGGTGAGCTGCATGGAAAAACCTTCTTTCTGAACAAGGATCCCGGCCATGCAGGCACAGGGACTGGATAAAAACAGAGAGCGAAAGCAAATATAGCACACAATAGCGATAAAAACAATAGACATAGCTGACTTAGTATGGTATAATTCCCGCGCTGTCAACACGGCATTGAACGACCGACTAATAATGATCAAAACAAATAACAGAGTTTCATGCAGAATGTCAGCATATCAGCAATTTAGATACAAGAGGTAGTACTACATAAATGAACAGGCTATGAACCATAATCGGAAATTCTCATTCAAAACGGGGCGGCTGAGAGGTGAGTAATTATAATTACGATACATGCGGACGACTATGGAGTAAATATGTCACAATGTAAAAGGATACTGATGTGTTATGAGCAAGGATCATTAAACAGCATTAGTATCATGCCTAATTCTCCTATCCTTCATTCGGCGCTTTTGGATATTTCCCCCGATATTTATAAATCAGTTCATATAAACTTTTCTGAAGGCTGCATTTGCGCAAAGCAGGATGAAGTACCTTTGTTACATCGAGATGGCAAATTCTATCGAGGATACATATCATTGATTTTGTTATCTGTTATAAAAAAAAGAGAATTTGAAGATCAGGCTTATACGGAGATTTGTGCCCAAATAAAAGCCGTGACCAGCAATATGCCACCCGATTACAAAATCAGGATAGACAGTCATGTTCATGTGCACATGATCCCCGGAATCTTTCTGGCAATGTGTCGGGCGCTTAGGGACTCTGGTCGTGAAGTAGAACATATACGGTTTTCTGCCGAGACTTTTTCAATTTATTTAAAAACCCCTCAGATATGGAAATACATACGACCAATTAACATTGTAAAAGCGTCACTCACTAAATTTTTTAGTTTTGCAGACAGAAAAATTCTAAGGTATTACGGATATGAGGATAAAGCAGGATTGTTTTATGGACTTGGATTTGCCGGCAAGATGTATGGAGATCACGTAACAATAATCCTTGATAAATATGTTGAATATGCCCGCAGAGAGCACAAATCTTTAGAGGTGCTCTTTCATCCCGGCGGCATACAACAAGGCGAGGATTTTTTAATCGGCTGTCCCGATTCTTATAAAAAGTACTACTATTCTGAAGATCGTCCTCGGGAAGCAGAAATGCTAAAACACCTGAAGATTATCAGAAACCAAACATACAAAAGGGATCATAATACAGATGGAAAAAAGACAATATGAAGAACTAAAGGAGCAGCAAGACACTTTTTGGTGGTTTGCGGGAAAGCGAGAGATTGTTACAGATTTTGCAGGATTCTTTGCAGGATTAAAAAAAGGAGCCGATGTAAAAATCCTGGATGTGGGTTGTGGAATGGGGTTAATGCTGGAACGCCTTTCGCAGTATGGCACAGTTTTTGGTATGGACACAGAAGAAAGTGCTGTAGAATACTGTACTACCATGTGTACTGAGCAGGGAATTGAATCTAATATCTATCAAGGTGCTTTGCCAAATGAAGTCCCATTTGAGCCGAACTCTTTTGATTTCATATTTGCATTAGATGTTATTGAACATGTTGAGAATGATTGTGCCGCTTTGTCGGTTCTTAATTCGTTACTAAAAGAAAACGGCAAACTGATTTTGACCGTTCCTGCCAACATGAGTCTTTGGAGTTATAATGATGAGCTTAACCACCATTTCAGGAGATATGACAGGCAAGAATTAATTGAAAAAGTAATACGTGCAGGGTTCCATATTATCAAATGCTCATATTACAACAGCATACTGTATCCTTCAGTTTGGGCTGTGAGACATATAAAAAATGCTTTTCATATTCATTCGTCTGATGTAAATTCAGTCAGTTGTTTTAACGCCATCTTAAGAACACTTTTCATATCTGAGAAATACCGGTTGAGAGGCAAAGGGTTTAAACATGGCGTTTCTCTTATCCTTGCCTGTGAAAAAGTTTCCCCGTTTTGATCACAGCACCGCGTTTTGAAAGCGCGGTGCTGCAGTCTTTCCGGGTATCAAGTATAATGGTAATAGTACATGCGGAGCCAAACATCTGCCGGCAGTATTTCCAGTATCATCTTTTGACCGTGAATGGTCGTTGTGTGTTCTTTGTTTGTATTCCAAACCTCATAAATATACGGACTTGGAATCAGAAAATATGCCGCTGAATCAGCGCCAAAATCTGCTTGCTCTTCCAGATAGTCATCTCGGATAGAAACCATCCGTCGAATATCCGAAAAAAGCGCAGTCTGGCACAGCACCGTGATAACAAGCGCCGTGGTTACAACTGTAGAAACAACCCTCATTCTGTTCCCTTGATCGACTTCCTCCTGCACTTCATCTGTCAGGAGGAGTACCGCCCCAAACAACATCACGCAGGAATGAAACAGGCATCTATATCCTGTCGGCCATACAGCCAAGATAGGAATAATGGCAATTAGTGCCATCACAAACAATACAGCAGCTCGTATGATATTCTGCCTTTTCGTATATTTGGCCAGGCAAATCAGAACATAAGTAACTGAAAAAATATAGAGCAGCATTGCTGCCAAGATAAGTAAGCTTTCCGCTGCAGCAAGCTTTCCATAGAACGGTTTCAAAGATTCAATCAGAGTGATAAGAAAAACTGCGGAAGGTCCCAGCATACCAGCATATAAAAAAGGTCTGATTTTCTTGGGAAGAGACTCGGGATGCCGCGCAAGCAGAAAGGAACATAAAATTGCAAGTAAGCAAAGGGCAATTGCATTTTCTGAATACATTCCCAGAAGCAATACTGCATTTCTAAGTATGCCCCGAATAATTTCGAAAAAGCTGCCCAAAAAGTAACTTTGGACACCTCCCCAGACTTCCGGAGCTAAAAAAAGCATAGCATAGAACATGAAGGCAAGTCCTATCAGTGAACCTGCAAGGAAAAGCAGAGATGCATTATAGCAATTTTTTTTTCTTGTCCAGAGAACCATTAAAAACGCCGTTAATACATTCAGGCAGGAACTGTGCTCAATATAAAACTGCATGCACAAGCTGAGTAAAAAAACCAGAAAACAGCAACATGCCCTGACTACCGGGCCTCCATTCCCGGACTCCCGGATTAGTATGAGTACTATTAGAAGCAGAAGAATCGGTGGAACATAATTCTGAAATCCGCTCATCCAAGAATAAACCTGTCCAAAAACACCCGGTGCAATTGTGAGAACTAAAAACATCGAAAGCAGAAAAGAATACCGATTTCGGAGAGATAGTACAATCGGAAGGAGAACTGCGATCCCAGAAAGGACGGCAGCCCTGACTATGTCCCCCAACACTCGGTGTTGTAGCAAAATAATGCTTCCGCCGTTTCCGAAAAAGCGTCCATTTCCAAATCTTAACACGTACCGCAATACCTCATCAATTGATTCAAAGTATGCATCTCGGAACAGATAATCATCCAAAGACAGCGGAAGTCTGTGGAGAATA
>Ga0265298_10010899_pt1 | contig 10685 bp, 6 predicted proteins | sample AusTroGonzalo_MG_3_FD_193486 | JGI IMG/M metagenome (GOLD analysis project Ga0265298, IMG submission 193486) | Bovine rumen microbial communities from tropical cattle in Woodstock, Queensland, Australia - Gonzalo_01 | ecosystem: Host-associated > Mammals > Digestive system > Stomach > Rumen ...
GACTTGGAGGAAATCCTGAACAACCCCGAGCGCTGCAAGCAGGTGATGAAGGACGAGCTGCAGGAGGTGAAGGAGAAGTATGGCGACCCACGTCGTACGGAGATTATCCCCTTCGACCACGAGTTCAATGCCGAGGACTTCTATCCCGACGATCCTGTGGTTATCACCATCTCACACATGGGTTATATCAAGCGTACCCACCTCGACGAGTTCCACGAGCAGGGTCGTGGCGGCATGGGCTCTAAGGCTGCCCGCCATCGCGACAATGACTTCGCAGAATATATCTATCCTGCCACCATGCATAACACCTTATTATTCTTTACACAGAAGGGGCGTTGCTACTGGCAGAAGTGCTACGAGATTCCTGAGGGCGACAAGAACTCGAAGGGTCGCGCCATCCAGAATATGCTGAATATTGAGCCAGACGATGCTATCAATGCCGTGCTGCGCATCAAGAACTTCAACGATGAGGAGTTCCTGAAGTCACACTATGTAGTATTCGCTACGAAGCAGGGTATCATCAAGAAGACTCGTCTGGATCAGTATCGTAACGTGCGTGCCGCTGGTGTTCGCGCCATCAATATCAACGAGGGCGACGAGGTAGTAGGCGTTCGTCTGACCAACGGTAACAACGAGCTGCTGCTGGCCAACCGCAACGGTCGTGCCGTACGCTTCGACGAGAACGACGTACGCACCATGGGACGTGTTTCTACCGGTGTTATCGGTATGCGTCTGGACGGTGGCGACGACGAGGTAGTAGGCATGGTATGCGTCAACGACCCACAGACAGAGACCATCATGGTTGTCAGTGAGAACGGCTACGGTAAGCGTTCGGAGGTAGAAGACTACCGTAAGACTGCCCGTGGTGCCAAGGGTGTGAAGACACTGGCCATCACTGAGAAGACCGGTCGCCTGGTAGCCATCAAGGTGGTCACCGACGAGAACGACCTGATGATTATCAACAAGTCGGGCGTGCTGATTCGTCTGAAGGTGGCTGATGTACGCGTGATGGGTCGTGCTACCCAGGGCGTTCGTCTCATCAACCTCACCAAGAAGAACGATGCTATTGCCAGCGTCTGCAAGGTGATGTCGAGTCAGGAAGAAGATGTCGAAGAGGCTGAGGTGCTGAATGAAGAGCTGCCTGAGTCTGCCGACACTGCTGCAGAGATACAAACCAATGAAGAATAAACGTTTAACCAAGAACAAAATTATGAAAAAAATGATGATGATGGCAATGATGTTGGTAGCCAGTGCTACCACCTTTGCCGGTGACAGCGATGCCCTCAAGGCAGTCATGAAGGTTAAGATTTACAGCGATGCCGCTCAGCTCGTGAAGCAGAATGTTGACCAGATGGCCGACGCTTCTGAGAAAGCCAAAGCTTACAACTACCTGGTTGACCTGGCTATGAAGAAGGTCACGAAGGAAACGGCTACAATCGCTGAAAATCAGATTGGTATGCAGATGGGACGCGCCGCCAACGAGATTGTGCCTTACGACACACTGGGTTTGGCTAACGCTATCTGTGACGCTATCTACAGTGCCATCGAGTGTAACAAATATGACCAGCAGCCTAATGCCAAGGGCAAGGTGGCTCCTAAGTTTGCCGAGAAGAACGCTCAGCGCATCTGGGCTGTTCGTACCCACCTGGTAAACATCGGTCAGGAAGAGGCTCACAAGGAGACTAAGGATAATGCCCTGAGATTCTGGGGTGCCTTTGTTGACTCTGGTGCCGATCCTCTCTTCGCCGCTATGAACCACGAGCCTGAGAAGGAGTACTACGGACAGGTTGCTCTCTTTGCCGGTCGTTATGCTTTCGAGGCTAAGGACAAGGCACGTGGCAATCGCTATATGGAAATTGCTAAGCAGGATCCTACCCAGAAGAACGACGCTGTAGCTTATCAGCTGTATGCACTGCGTACTGGTCTGACCAGCCACGCTGACTCTCTGGCTGCCATCAGCGAAATCAAGGCTCTCTACGAGGCTGATCCTGAGAACGACCAGATTCTGGAGGCGCTGAACAATATGTATGATGGCCAGCGCGACAAGGCTGCCCAGAATGCACTGCTCGACAACCACCTGGCTAAGTATCCTAACAGCTATGCCGCTCTGGCCGACAAGGGTCTGATGGCTATGTCTGAGAACGATGCCGCTAAGGGTGCTGAGTGGATGCGCAAGGCCGCTGCTGCTAAGCCCGACAATGCCCTCATCTACACTTACCTGGGTATGTGTCTGAGCTCACTGGCTGCTACCAGCGAGCAGGAGGCAAAGGCTAAGGACTACTACAAGCAGGCTATCGAGGCCTTTGACAAGGCTAAGGAGCTGGATCCTGAGAAGCGTATGGCTAACTGGGGCTACAACCGCTACCAGGCCTACTACGGACTCTATGGCGAGGACGATGCTCGCACCAAGGCTGCCGAGGCTGACAGATAATTGGCTGTTAGCAGTTAGCAGTTAGCTATTAGCATTTAGCAAATTACTTTGAATGAGACAGAGACAGATACTGATTCTGCTTCTCTTGACCATGATAACACCGTGCCTGTGGGCTCAGAAAAAAGAGCTCTCTCAGGCACGGTCTTATATCAAGAGCGGCAAAGACTACGACAAGGCTGAGAAGCTGATGGTTGGTTTGCTGACCAACCCCTCTAATCGTGACAATGCCAAGATATATGCCACCTGGTATGATGCTATCAGCGGACAGTATGCACAGGCCAACGAGAAGCTCTATCTCAAGCAGGCCTATGACACTGCTGCCTTCTTTAACATCACCAAACGCATGTATCAGGTGGCACAGTCGCTGGACTCGCTGGACATTCGTCCTGACGAGAAAGGCCGCGTGAAGCCTGAATACCGCAAGGAGCATGCTGAGCAGCTGAACCAGTTGCGCCCCAACCTCTATTATGGTGGCACCTATCAGGTGCGTCGCGAGGACTATAAGACGGCATTCAGCTACTTCGACCTGTATCTTGATGCAGCGCGTCAGCCCTTGTTTACGGGATATAAATTCCTGGAGAATGATAAATTGATAGCTCAGGCTGCCTACTGGGCTACGTTGTGTGGCTTTAAGCTGCAGGACCCTAAGATGACCCTGAAGTATAGCCAGTTGGCTATGACGGACTACGACAAGTCTAAGTTCGTATTCCACTATATGTGTGAGGCCTACCAGCAGCTGAAGAACCAGGAGGAATACATGAAGACGCTGAACCTCGGCTTCAAGCTGTTTCCTACCTATCCTTATTTCTTCCCCCGTCTGGCCGATCACTATAGGGCAGAGGGCGATAACGACAAGCTCCTGCAGTTGGCAGAGACTGGTCTGAGAAAGGCCCCCGACAATGCACTCTTCTTGTTGGCTAAATCGATAGCACTGCTCAATATGAGTCGCTATGACGAGTGTATCGACGTGAGCCGCAAGATGATTGCCACCAACAAAGAACAGGCGGAACCTTATTTTAATATCGCCACCTGCTATCTGAATCAGGCACTGGCATTGGAACAGCTCAACGAGCCTCGAAAATATAGGCAGCAGTTGATCAAGTTGTATAACGAAGCCTGCCCGAATATGGAGAAATACAGAGAGTTGGCACCGAACGACAAACAACGCTGGGGACCGGCACTCTATCGCATCTATCTCAACCAGAACAAAGGCAAACAATTTGAAGAGATAGACAGGCTGATGAGAAAATAATTAAAAAATGTAAAAAAACATGTTCGAGATACTGATTTTGTAATGAAAATCAGTATCTTTGCGTATTGGAAAATTACTAATCCTTTAAATCTTATGTAAGTATGGAAAATAATGCTCAATTAATTGCTCAGTGCGAGGCACGTGCAAAGGAGTGGTTGTCTCCCGCTTTTGATGAAGAGACCCGCAAGGAAGTCCAGGCAATGTTGGACAACGCTGATAAGACAGACTTGATTGATGCTTTCTATCGTGATCTGGAGTTTGGTACTGGTGGTCTCCGTGGCATCATGGGTGCAGGAACCAACCGTATGAACAAGTATATCGTAGGTATGGCCACTCAGGGCTTTGCCAACTATATCAATAAGGCTTTCCCCGGCAAGCAGAGCGCTGTGGTTGTAGGTCATGACTGCCGCAACAACGGTCGTATGTTTGCAGAGACTGTTGCCGACATCTTCTCAGCCAACGGCATCAAGGTTTATCTCTTTGAGAGCCTGCGCCCAACTCCTGAGATTTCATTCGCTATCCGTCACCTGAAGTGTCAGGCTGGTGTGAACGTTACCGCTTCTCACAATCCCCGTGAGTACAATGGCTACAAGGCCTATTGGGACGACGGTGCACAGGTGCTGGCTCCACACGATACCGGTATCATCGACGAGGTGAACAAGGTAAAGATCAGCGATGTGAAGTGGCAGGCCAACAAGGACCTCATCATTCCTATTGGTGGTGAGGAAGACTGGGACTACATCCAGGCTGTGAAGGAGGCTATGGTTGACCAGGATGTCATCCTGCGCCAGAAGGACCTGAACATCGTTTACTCACCAATGCATGGTGCTGGTCGCGTTATTATTCCTATGGCACTGCGCTCTTGGGGCTTCCAGAACATTCATGTGGTTCCTGAGCAGATGATTATCGACGGTAACTTCCCAACAGTGGTTTCTCCAAACCCAGAGAATGCAGAGGCTATGACGCTGGGTATGAAGCTGGGCACGAAGCTGAATGCAGACCTCGTAATCGCTTCAGACCCCGATGCTGACCGCCTGGCCATCGTTTGCCGCAACAGCAAGGGCGAGTGGGAGATACTGAATGGTAACCAGACCTGTATGATGTTCTCTTGGTACATCATCGCCAACAAGAAGAAGCTTGGTCAGCTGAAGGGCAACGAGTTCCTCGTAAAGACTATCGTTACCACCGAGGTGATTGCTGAGATTGCCAAGAAGAACCAGGTAGAATACAAGGACTGCTACACCGGCTTCAAGTGGATTGCCAACGAGATTCGCGTGAACGAAGGCAAGAAGAAGTATATCGGTGGTGGTGAGGAATCATTCGGCTTCCTGCCATACGACGCCGTTCGTGATAAGGACTCCCCCGCAGCTATCTGTCTGATCTGTGAGATTGCTGCATGGGCTCGCGACAACGGTATGACGCTCTACGACCTGCTGCTGAACATCTATAAGGAGTACGGTTTCTCTAAGGAGGTAACCATCAACGTGGTACGTCCTGGTAAGAGCGGTGCTGACGAGATTAAGCAGATGATGACCGACTTCCGTGCTAATCCTCCAAAGGATCTGGGCGGTTCGAAGATTATCCTGCAGAAGGACTTCCAGCTGCTGGAGGCTAAGAAGGCTGACGGCACTGTTGAGAAGCTGGATATGCCTGCTAAGTCTAACGTGCTGCAGTGGTTCTGCGAGGACGGCACCAAGGTTTCTGTTCGTCCTTCAGGTACAGAGCCAAAGATTAAGTTCTATACCGAGGTGAAGGATCCTTCTTACAAGGATGCTGCCGACTATGAGCGCTGCCTGAAGACTGCCGATGCCAAGATTGAGGCACTGAAGAAGAGCCTGAATCTGTAATCACTACAGTTTTAGATACTAAAAATGAAACCCTTCCAATTTTGGAGGGGTTTCTTTTTGCTTAAATGAAATTTTTTTTGTATCTTCGCAGCCAATTATCTAACTAACTGTAAAATGTTGAAACACTTTCTATTTTCTACAATCATGCTGCTGTCTGCAGTATCGGCAACGGCCGACAATGCGCCAGAGTGGCGTAATCCGCAGATAAATCAGCATAACCGCGAGGCCCGTCGTGCCAACTTCTTCGCCTTTGAGAACGAGGATGTAGCACGGGGGGGGCAGAAGCAGGCCTCCAGTCGCTACCTGTCGATGGAGGGTATGTGGCGCTTCCACTTTGTAAAGAACCATCAGGATGCTCCTGCTAACTTCTGGACTCCTAACTACGATGATTCTAAGTGGGAAGACTTCCCCGTGCCAGGCTTGTTTGAACTGAATGGTCATGGCGACCGCATCTACAAGAATGTGGGCTATGCCTGGTGCACCACCTTCCAGAGCAATCCGCCGTATATCGGTGAGACGGAGAACTATACGGGTTCTTACCGCAAGGAGTTTACGCTGCCCGAAGACTGGAAAGGTCAGCAGGTGCTCTTCCATGTAGGCTCTGCCACCAGCAACCTGAAGGTATGGGTGAACGGCAAGTATGTGGGCTATTCTGAAGACTCAAAGATTGCCGCAGAGTTCGACATCACCAAGTATCTGAAGAAGGGCAAGAACCTCATCGCCATGCAGGTGATGCGCTGGTGCGACGGCTCATACTTGGAGGATCAGGACTTCTGGCGCTTTACGGGTATTGCCCGCGAGGTGTATCTCTATGCACGTCCGAAGGTGCACATCGACGACATCGTTGTAAAGCAAGACTATCAGAATGGTAAGGCCCAGCTCCAGGTTGATGTTAAGGCCACGGGCAATCCAAAGATTACAATGGACCTCTACGATCCTGCTGGCGAACTGGTTGCTGAGGGCATCAGCAAGTTTGCTGAGTTTGACTGCACCAAGCCTTGGTCGGCAGAGATACCTAATCTCTACACGCTCTACATCACGGCTCGCAAGGGCGATCAGGTGCTGCAGGTAGTTCGTCAGAAGGTAGGCTTCCGCCATATCGAGATTAAGGGCGGACAGCTGCTGGTGAATGGTCAGCCTATATTAATAAAAGGTGCCGACCGCCACGAGTTGGACCCCGATGGTGGCTATGTGGTATCTATCGAGCGCATGAAGCAGGATATCCGCATCATGAAGCAGCTGAACATCAATGCCGTGCGCACCAGTCACTATCCCGACGATCCACGCTGGTATGAGCTCTGCGACTCAGCTGGTCTGTACATCGTGGCAGAGGCCAATCTGGAGAGTCACGGTATGGGTTATGGCGAGGGTACGCTGGCCAAGCGCGCTGACTTTGAGAAGATGCATCTGGAGCGCAACCAGGCTAATGTGCTCACCCTGCGCAACCATCCTTGTATCATCATCTGGAGCTTAGGTAACGAGGCTGGCTACGGTCCTAACTTTGAGAAGTGCTACGACTGGATTAAGAGCGTAGATAATCGTCCTGTACAGTATGAACAGGCTGGACATTGGGGTAAGACCGATATCTTCTGTCCGATGTATATGGGCTATGGCGACTGCGAGAACTATGCCAAGACAGATAATCCCCGTCCGCTCATCCAGTGTGAGTATGCTCACGCTATGGGCAACTCTATGGGTGGCTTCAAGGAGTATTGGGACATCATCCGCAAATATCCTAAGTATCAGGGTGGCTTCATCTGGGACTTCGTAGATCAGGGCTTGCGCGATAAGAGTCCTATCACAGGCAAGGAAATCTTTACCTATGGTGGCGACTACGGTCGCTATCCTGCCAGCGACTATAACTTCAACTGCAACGGCATCATTGCTCCCGACCGCAGACTGAATCCCCACGCCTATGAGGTACAGTACTACTACCAGAACGTGTGGATTAGCGACAAAGGCTTTAAGGAGGGTCGCATAGAGATTTATAACGAGAACTTCTTCAAGAGTCTTGACGATCTTGAGCTGGAGTGGTTTGTTGGTGGAGCAGGGAAGAGCCATCATAGTGGCAAGCGTCCTGACGGTATGACCTTTGGTCATGGCGGTAAGCTGGACATCAGCGGTATTGCTCCACAGCAGCGCAAGACTATCACCATTGAGGCTATGCAGAAGACCATTGCCCGTGTGCTGGGACATCATGGCGACCAGGAGCTCTTTGTAAGCTTCCAGCTGAAGACCAAGGACGACAAGCAGCCCTTCGTTGACAAGGGACAGGTGGTGGCTCGTCAGCAGTTTGTGCTCAATCCTTATCAGTTCCCTGCCATCAATGCTGAACAGGCTAAGGTGGACCACGAGGAGACCATCAGCTATGTGAAGCTCTCTGCCGCAGGTACCACACTGACCATTGGCAAAAACTCGGGTATGATTGACTACCTCGATGTAGATGGTGAACCTATGCTTGTGGATCGTCAGAGCATGACGCCTGAGTTTTGGCGTGCACCTACCGACAACGACTATGGTGCATGGCTCCAGCAGCGTTGGGCACAGTGGAAGAATCCTCAGCAGAAAGTGACCTCTGTCAGCGTGAACGACAATTCCGTTGTCGCTACGATTGACATGCCTACCGTGAAGTGTCAGCTCACCATGACCTACACCCTGCAGGCTGACGGTACGGTACTGGTTCGCCAGCAGCTGAAGCCACAGGGCGACGTGAAGAACCAGTGGCTGTTCCGCTACGGCATGCAGTTGCAGATGCCTAAGCAGTATGACACTGTAGAGTACTATGGCCGTGGCCCTCACGAGAACTATTGCGACCGCAACAGCAGCGAGTTCCTGGGCTTATATACTAATAAGGTGAAAGACGAGTACTACCCCTACATCCGTCCGCAGGAGAGTGGCAACCACACCGATGTGCGCTGGTTTGAGGTGACCGACGGCAAGCGTGGTTTGCAGTTTAGCTCTAATGCACCCATTGAGTGCTCAGCACTGCCTTACCTCATGGAAGACCTCGACGCTGGTGCCCGCAGAGAACACACATGGGGACAGCACAGTGGCGACCTGCAGGAGCGTCCGCTCACACAGGTACACATTCAGCAGAAACAGATGGGATTGGCATGCGTCAACTCATGGGGAGCATGGCCCGAACGACCCTATCTGATCCCCGTTGCCGACTACGACTTCACATTCGTCATCAAGCCCATTCATTGAGCGTGACAAATGTAGTAGCCTAAGCGATAAAGACTGAAAATACGTAGATTGGGAGTGTTGCCTGTTAGCTGGCGGCGCTCCCATTTTTGTGCCATGCAGTGCCACCAACCGATGAAGTGACAGAGCATGCGGTGCTCGTCAACAAACTGCAGCAGACGCGAGTAGCCACTCAGCTCATCGCGGAACTGATACAGCGTGCGCAGTCCCTCTTCCGTCTTCTTGATGAATCCTTCGTTACTCTCGAAGATTTCAAAGCTTACGGGGTTGTCGATATGCTGTATCTGGATGCCATCTTCCTTCAGTCTCTTGCCCAGCAGCACATCTTCATAACCATAATAGCGGATGCGCTGATCGAAGGGGTGGGCGAGCATGATGTCTCGATGAATCATGAAGTTGGCAGTATGAAAATCCTGATACGGTGCCTGCTGGCGCTTCTCTAACGTATGCTCCACCTCGTTGGTCTTCTCATAGAGTGCGCGCAGATTGCCTTCTATCGTGTCGCCAATGACTACGCCACCCATTACCACGTCGCCCTCTGCCGTTGCATAGCGCTGCAGAAAGTCGTGGCGACAGATTGCCATATCTGAGTCGATGAATACCAGCCACTCATATCTTGCTTGCGAAGCCAGATAGTTGCGGGCATACGACCTACCACAGTTCTTGCTCATTCTGATGAGACGACAGTTGTCCAACCTGCTGATTCGACAGTTGTCCATGATGACGGAAACCTCCGTCGAGCCGTCGTCCAGCACGATAATCTCATATTTTATCTCCTCCAGAGCGTCAGCCTGCTGCTTCAAGCACTTTACCAGTCTGTAGCACTCGTCATTGTAGGTAGGTATCAGTATCGACAGGTTCTTCATAAGTAATTGCAAAAGTAAATAAAAAACTCATAAAATGATAGGATTTTAAGAAAAAGTAGTAATTTTGCATTGTTTTTAAAAATAAAACCATTTATGAAACAGAAAGTATTGAAGCTCATGGTCCTCTCAATGGCCATGTTGTTTTCCGCATCAGTCAATGCGCAGAGCGATTTAGGTAGTGTGTTAGGTAATGTACTGGGAGCTGCTACAGGCAACGCCTCCTCATCGTCAGGTGGCGACCTCATCTCTACACTCACCAGCGTATTCTCCAGCGACAAGCAGGCTAGCAAGAACAATATTATCGGCACTTGGTCATACACCGAGCCTGCCATCGTCTTCACCTCAGACAACATTCTCGCACAGGCTGCTTCTAAGATTGCTGCCAACAAGCTCGAAAGCAAGCTGCAGGGCTATCTCACCAAATACGGCATCAAGCCAGGCACCTTCACCATGACTTTCAAGGAGGACGGTACCTATACACGCACTCTTAACGGTCGCACCTCGCGAGGCACCTGGACCATCAAGGACTCTAAGCTCATGCTGACCATTGCAGGCATCAAGACCGTAGCCATCACCACTCAGATTGACGGCAAGGACATGCAGTTTGTGACCGATGCCACCAAGCTCCTCAACTTCTTCAAGACCATGGGAGCCAAGTCTACCAATGCCAACCTCCAGACAATCACCTCGCTTATGAAGAGCGTGAAGGGTATGCAGGCCGGTATCACGCTGCACAAGCAGTAATAGGGTAGAATGACCTGTTTCCACATTATATAATAAAGATTTTAGTGGAAATATTTGGTGGAACGATAAAATCTTCGTACCTTTGCACCCGCTTTTACGAGTTAAGAGCATGAAATTCAATTTTTTAACAACAAAATTAAACATTTAAACAATGGCAACAAAAATCAGATTGCAGCGCGGCGGTCGCAAGAGCTATGCTTTCTATCGCATCGTAATCGCTGACGCTCGTGCACCACGTGATGGTCGTTTCACTGAGAAGATTGGTACTTACAACCCAAACACCAACCCTGCCACAGTAGACCTGAATTTCGAGCGTGCACTTTATTGGGTCGAGACTGGTG
>Ga0265298_10010900_pt1 | contig 10685 bp, 12 predicted proteins | sample AusTroGonzalo_MG_3_FD_193486 | JGI IMG/M metagenome (GOLD analysis project Ga0265298, IMG submission 193486) | Bovine rumen microbial communities from tropical cattle in Woodstock, Queensland, Australia - Gonzalo_01 | ecosystem: Host-associated > Mammals > Digestive system > Stomach > Rumen ...
CTGTCAACGACATAAACCTCATCGACCCAGTCCTTCAAGGCATTAAGGACTGGGACGATGTTCGTCTTCTCGTTCTTCGCCGGAATGATTACCGAAAGCTGTACTTTCTCCATGTCCTACTAGACCTCTTTTCAAACCTCTAACCCAGAACCCGCCAACCCAAGATCTCCACACGTTCTACATGTTCTACACGGCCAACCCTAGATATGCTCCTCGTAACCTCGGAAGTGGACATTCAGATCATGCAGCGGCGCAAGCAACGTGCCAAGCGACGTCCCCTTGGTGCGGGCGGCAAAGGCGTTCACATCCTTCGGAAAACATTTGCCGCCATAGCCGAACTTTCCGTCAGGTCCAGGCACGTACGTATGCACGTCGTTTATGTATCCCGAAAGGAGACACCCCTCGTGGACCTTGTTCCAGTCCGCCCCCATCTTCTCGCAATACTCGCGCACCGCATTGAAGTACGTCACCTTGTATGCGCCAAACACGTTGTGCGAATACTTGGTGATCTCCGCCTCAAGAGGAGTCATTACGGCATACCGCTTGCCCTTGAAAATCTTCTTGAGCAGCTCCACCTCGCCCGTGAACACCATCGGCTGCGTACGGAAGTCGGTGATGTGCGTACGCTCGGTGAGGAATTCCGGCATGTAGCAGACATTGTGCCCGGTCTCGCGCGAGAGCATGTCCGATGTGCCGGGGAGAATCGTCGTGCGGACAAATACCGTCACAGGCGGTAGCTTTCTGATCAGCTCCTTCATGAGTGTCAGGTCCTGCGTTCCGTCGTCCTCCGTGGGAACATGAATCTGCAGGAATGCGACGTCAATGTCCGAGAGATCATCGTTCATCCCCTTCGGCGGATCGGACACCCTGCACTCGCAGAGTTCCGAATTGTTGTCCTCGATCCAGGTCTTTAACGCGCCGCCGACAAAGCCACAACCGACAATGCCTATCTTGATCTTCTTGTCCATTTTACAACTCCTCTCAATCACTTGCTTTCGTTCTTGATGCTCTCGGCGACATCACGGACAATATCCTTGAGCGTGCGCGTCGGCTTGAAGCCGATAAGCTTCTTGATCTTCTTGATGGACGGAACGCGCCGGCGCATATCCTCAAATCCGCCGCCGGGATAAGCTTCCTCGAACGAGATGTTCCTTATCTCGCTCTTCGACTTGAGCTGCCGCTTGACAAACTTCGCGAGATCCCCAATCGTGACCTCTTTCGGGTTGCCGACGTTGATGACCTGGCCCACGGCCTCCGGACAATGGAACATCAGCTTCTCGATCGCCTCGACCACATCGAGCACATGGCAGAAGCAGCGCGACTGCTTGCCGTCGTCGTATACCGTAATGGGCTCGTTGTTCAGCGCCGCCTTCACGAAGCGCGGCACCACCATTCCGTACATGCCCGTCTGACGAGGCCCCACCGTGTTGAAGAACCTCACCACGACGACCGGCAGCTTCGCCTCGTAGTAGTGCGCAAGCGCAAGGAACTCGTCCATGGCCTTGCAGTTCGCATACGCCCAGCGACGGATGCTCGTCGCTCCCATCAGCCGGTCGTCGTCCTCGCTGAACGGCACCTTCACTCCCTTGCCGTAGACCTCGCTCGTGGACGCCACAAGAACCTTCTTCATGTACTTGCGGCATGCCTTGATGACAATGCTCGTCCCGTCCGCCATCGTCTCGATCGTGCGCACCGGCTCGTCGCAAACCAGCTTCACGCCCACGACGCTCGCGAGGTGGAACACAATGTCGCATTCCCGGACCAACCGATCCACGACCCGAGCATTGCAGATGTTTCCCTTCACGAAGGCAAACCTCTTGTTCGCCTTCAGGGACTCTACGTTGCGCATGGAACCGGTGCTCAGGTCGTCCAACGCGACAACCGTATGCCCTTTCTTCACGAGCAGCTCGCAAAGATGCCCGCCTATGAACCCGCAACCACCTGTTATCAGTACTTTCATTTTTTGTTTACTCCTTATTCAAAAACTTCATGCATCGTCCGCAGCACTAGTTCCTAACATAATATCCGCCAGTTTTCTTACTGCCACGATGTTCAACGGAACCAGAAAGCATTGCTATTGTCCTACCGATTGTTTTGACATCAACCTTGAGCCGATTCGCCAATTGCGTCCTGTTGATACCAGGGGACTGCGCAATCGCTTCAAGTACCCTCTCGTTTAGAGCTCCATTTATCGGGACATTTATCGGGACATCGGCTTTCCCGTATAATATGTTTTCATAGGTACCAAACTTAATGCCGTTCCCGCACCGCTTGAACTCAACGACTACGTTCTCGCCAACTGCAAGAATCTGTCTTATGTTATCAACCATGCGTGATATTATACCTTATCGTGCCGCCGCATGCGACTCCCACTAGCCACCAACAACTAACCACTAACTTCCCCCTCATCCCCCAACGGCAGCACATACCCATGCATCATCCGCGCTTCCTCGCACATGTCCATGTCGATGCGCTATCAGACCTGATCGCAACGAGAAATAACAAGCCAACCGCCCAGTTTCTGCGTCCTTTACAAGAAATGTTCTGCTCCCATTGCTGTTCTCATCGCTCTCGGCCTGCAACTTAAGGTAAGCCTCGAGCCCCATTGCATTGTTTGAAGCGGCAAAACCCTCAATCAACTGACGGTTGGCGAGAGAATCCTGCAAATGCTCAACAGTAAAATGCTCAGTGTTCAGATTGAGCGCCGCTATTTTCATACCGCACTCGCTCCGTTCGCCAATCTCGCCTCACGCTCTTTCTTATGCTCTTGTGCAATCCACGCCTCAAACTCGTCAGATTCTTTCTTCAACTGGGTAAAGTCCGGCCTAGGTGTATTGATGATCATCTGATACACCCAGTTCTTCTTCAATTCCTCTAGATATTCATCCGTTAGAATTCGCATCACTTACCTCCTTCACTAAAAAAGAAAGATTTAACTTTTGAACTGATTTGGCCTGTATGGTACCACAACTATGCCCTCCACTTCAAGTACGATTCGGGAAAGGTCTGGCCCCCTCTTCACCTTCACCTTAACCTTCACCTACTCTCCCCGCTTGCAGTCCCACTAGCCACTAACCACTAGCCACTAATCACTCGCTTCTTAATGAACTTCGCAGGATTGCCACAGCCCGCCAACCGAGGCTCAGCATCCTTTTACTTGTCATTGTTGCCCCTAACAACTTGTTGTCCTTTCTCGGTTAGGCGATACCTTTGTTGGCTACTGTTGGGTTTGTCTGGGATTGTGCGCTCAATCAAGCCATCTTCAACCAATTCCGCCAACATTCGACTTAAATACCCTGAACGACTAGGCATTCTCACCCCGACAGCAATCTCTTTCCGCTTCAATTCGGATCCCGCCAACAAGATCAAACATTTCTCCCGTGGCGACTGCGCCCTGACTGCGCCCTGACTGCGCCCTAACTGCGCCCTGACTGGGCCCCGACTGGGCCCCGACTGGGCCCCGACTGGGCCCAACCGCGCAGGGTCTCGCCAGATAATCACCTTAAAATCTACATTATCAGGATGATATTCTGGTTTAGGGAGTCCGGCATCCAAACAGCGTCTGACAATCGACTCAGTGCCATTCCCTGACTTCTCGACATACCCGGCCCAGTTGAGAGCTTGCGCTATCGTGAGATTTCGCGCCTTAGAGTCATGTGTCCTGAGAAGCCTTTCGGCAGTCCAACCTTTGGGTAGAGTGCCAGGATTCAGAATCTCGAGTCGATCACTGAAAAGCATGATCTGCACGCTGCCGTTATCCACATAATCCCGATGGCACACGGCATTCACTATTGCCTCTCGAACGGCAAGTTCGGGCAGTTCGTCATGGCCTGGCGCAACGCCGCCGCGCAAGGGTTCGCCGACTTCATGATCGATGCGACTCATGACAAACGCAAGGGACTCCTCTATCATGTCAATCAGTCCGCCGTGAAGAATCTTGTACGACGGGATGGGCCTCTCGACCTCCCGTCCCCAATACTGAAGACATTTCACCTCTGATGCCAGAAACTTGCGCTGGGGATCTTTAGAAAAAAGCAGAACGGCAGCGTTTGACAGTTTCCCGTCCGCCGATATGGCATCCAGCTTCTCAAGAAGCCATTTTACATCTGCATCAGGCGGCACCGTAAGTTTCTTGGCCATTCGCGCCCGTTTGAGGAACTCTGATACTTTCTCCGGATCAATGTCGTCCATTGTCAGCCCCGTGTCAAACGATGCATCAAAGGGCGTCATCCTGACATACCCGCACTGTTCCAGATGTCGCACAAGCGCACCATACACGGCAAAACGAAGCGAGTCAAAGTCTTTGAACGACTTTCTGGTGACCTCGCCCTGGACTTTCTCGACGAACCGAATCTCCCTTGGATCACGCCTGCTCACGCTCTTTATGAAAACAAGTCTGGTCTTACCAAGCCGTGTCGCAAGGTCGTACTCAGACTCGGTAGCCGAAACCCCAGATTCCGTTTCATGCCCAAACTCGGATCCAAGCAATCCCATATAGACATCGGATTGCTCCACCTCTCCGAGATAGACACAAGCTGGCGACCGATCCCTTGCCACGGCCTCTTCAAACAAAAAGATATCGAAGAACCGGCCAAGCAAGGCATCTGTGCGAATATACTCGGCAAGCAAACGCCTTTCCGTAGCAAACTCGCTTTGAACACTGCTTAGAAATATCCGAAACTTCTTCATACTGAACATCATACTCTTTCTTGCCGCCGCATGCATCGGCATCGCGACATCGCAAGTTTTTATGCACAATTCCGTAGATTCACTTTCACCTACTCCCCCTCTTCACCTTTACCTTCACCTACTTCCCACCCCCTCTTAACCTTCACCTTAACCTCAACCTTCATCTCTGCACACTCGATATGAAGATCCTAAAGCGCATTACCCCAACTCCTCACAACCGCCAGCCATCAAATCGCAAACCTCCGACTAGAACCAGGCAATCAAATAACTTGAACTAAGAAATTCCCACAACCTCCCAAACGCCCCCCTTGTCTCCGCCTCGACGAATAATTAGCCCATTTTCCTTTAAGAGTGTCGTATAATCATTTATGGTCCAGTGCGACAGGCTTAATTTTCGCATCAACTCTTCATAGGTTATGTGCGGATCGGCTCTCATCAGCGCCAAGACCTTTCTGGCGACAGCTCGTCTCTTGGCCGTCACCCCAGGCAATAGCCCATTCAGTGTGGTTTTCTGTCGGGTTTTCAGTGTGGTTTTCTGTCGGGTTTTCAGTGTGGTTTTCTGTCCTGGGGCACACTTTCGCCAGAGCGTAGTGACAAAAGCCCCATACTTCACGGATATGTCCGGCTTGGGCAAGCCCACCTCCGCGCACGCATCAAACATGTCTGCGATTCCCGATCCTGCACGATCAACAAAATGAACCTGATAGAACGCTTCCGCGATAAGTGGATTTGCGGGGATTGAAACGTGGGGCCCAAAAAGCCATTCCAATGGTTTGCCTGGCGGCAAGGCTCCCGGGTTATGTATTTCAACCCGATCAGCAAACACCCTTACCTCGACCGAAGCATTGCTGAAATAGTCGCGGTGCGCAACGGCATTGACGATCGCCTCCTTTATGGCTTTAGGCGGAATATCGTATGAGACAGGAGCTGCAAGGGCATTGTCCCTAGTCCCCACAATTCTATTGATATGCTGAAGAACAAATATCTCCGCTTGCTCCACCTGATCAAAAAGATCCCCGTCGAAGACCTGCATCACAAACGGGCGCCTATATTCTGTTCCAGCGCACGCGATGCATTTGACCATACTGGAAAAGCAGACCCTCTTCGGGTTTCGCCCAAACAGCATCAATGCCGCACGAAGCAAGCGACCGTCACTCTCACGCATAAGATTGAGCTGAAGCAGTATACGCATGTCCGAAGAGCCGACCTTCTCAGGGAAACTCCTCTCTTCCACCGCCTTGACGAAGAACCACCTTATTCGATCATGGTCAATCTCCTTCATGGTTGCGTCATTGATTATGCATGCATCAAAAGGCTCCGTCTTGAGCAGATTCTGCTCCCGCAAAAACTGGACAAATGTGGCATATACCTGCTTGATCAGCTCTGCCGAAGAGTTTACGCGCCGACGCTTATGCTTTGCATCAAGACGTTTTCTGAAAGCCATCATCCTTGGATCTATCTTGCCACCATCATCAAAGAAATAAATCCATCGCGGCATTCCCTTGCGTTCTGCAGCCAAGTACTCCATTTCCGTCGGAGACAGCTCGCCTTCAGCTACTTGATAGCCATATTGGCCACCCATGATGCCAATATAGATATCCGTCCTATCTATCTCGCCCAGATAAACCCCACTGGGATCCGCAGAGGCAGCAGGTTCATCTTCAAACACAAAGACGTGCTCGACGAAATCGCGCAGAAGCGCGTCGTTGACAAGAAACTCCTTCAGTTCCCGTCTCACTGACTGGAACTCGCTTTGCACACTCGATATGAATATCCTAAAGCGCATTACCCAAACTCCTCACAACCGCCAGCCATCAAACCACCAACCATTAAACTCTAACCCTTCCCATCTTAACCTTCACCTACTCTCCCATCTTCACCTTAACTTACTCTCCCCGCTTGCAGTCCCAACTCTCCACTAACAACTAACCACTAGCCAGCCTGCGCCGTCACGCAATCTTTCGGAAACTCAAGACGACCGGTCAACCACCTATTAGCATCCTGAATACGATCCGCCACAGCGCAGATCATGCTGTTAATTCCGACTTGGCCATTATGTCATACCGGTGGAGATGTATTTCACAAACAACCCTGCGCAACTCTGAAACGAGTCCCAGACGATCATGGCAACCGTCAGGCATCCTTCAACACCCGCTTCTTAATCATCTTCGCCGGATTGCCGCCAACAACGTCCACAGCACATCAACCATCATCTTCTACCCACACTAACGACTAACAACTAACCACTAACGACTAACAACTAACCACTAACAACTAACGACTAACGACTAACGACTAACAACCCCATTGCATCGCACCTGCATTTCTACCACACTAAACCGCGCACACAAACTGAAGCCTGCCGCGACTTGGCGACGTACCACCGTCTCAACAGCCTCGGCGAGCGGCATCATCCGAGGCTACTTTTATTCCATGCACCTTGCACATCCTCGTTTCAGCACTCCGCAATCCCTCCCCACTAACGACTAACAACTAACGACTAACGACTAACGACTAACAACTAATCACTCTCTTCTTGATGAACTTCGCCGGATTGCCGCCGATCACATCGCCACCCCCTTGATACTTGATATGCCCAACAAGAGGTGCTATACTATTCACCATCGTTGACGGTGAGAAGCCTGCCGCTTGGTGTTTTGCTACCGCTTCAACGACCTCCGTAAGCGGCCTAGAAATAGGCGGAGGATTCACCGTTACTTCTCTCTGATTTTCGGTTACTATCGTCTCAAATCTCTAGTCAAATGTTTCAAACCTAGATTATCAATGGCAGGGTCAATTTCTCGCAACACATCAATCTCGCTCTTTCCTGTCCAGATACAAATTGCCCTTAGAACATAATCCCGTAAGACTAATGACATCCTTATGGCTTGAGAATTATCGTGCTTATAATATGCCCCCGCCAAATTTGTAGTAACTTGTACTATTGCTTTCAATGTTCGCTTCATTTCATCCACGACCACCTCAATTGTATCGTGTCGAACTGCAGGATCTTGGGGATCATACGCTAGATAATGAAAAATACCCTGTCCATCGTAATCGGCACATGCATAACCAGGAAGCCAATCCCCATCCTTCCCGTCTCCATAACTTTCACGCGCTGAAACGATCTTAAAGATTTCTGGCTCTATGATTATCCGCAACGAATATGCCTTTTCCGTCAAGAAATGCCAGGCCTTATTCATGACTGGCCCATAAAGCGTATGACAACCGGACTCTTCAATTTCCCAACCAAAACCTTTAACTAACGCGCCTCTTGCGAAACGCCCATTCATCCCCATTTTTCTCAATATCCTTGGCAATCGCAAGGCCATCAAAGAATAAATTGCCTTTACGCTCTCTTTGTTAATATTCCTTATGTACGCAATGAATACAGGCCCAAAATGTTGCATCTTGACTCCGGCATCGCCAACACCTGTCGCATATCCCAAGAACTCTCTCAACCTTTTATCGGCCAATTCAAAGAGTTCCACTAACGCCTCCACCAATTCCTTGGAACGCGATTTCTCAATCAGAATACTTTCTTCCTTTACGCCGATTGACATAAGTTCATCATGATCACCTATGCCCTCCAGCTTAAGGTAAAACACAATATATTCAGCTATTCCGCACATTAGCCTCGATATCCTTCTTCGCATATTCCAACATTAGATATTCACCCCATAACTTGAAACGGCGTACTAATTTAGGGTTGGCATTCCTATCATGCTCATCAATACCGTTATAGCAAAAATACTCAATTCGTTCGTTTATCCATTGCAAAATCGTTCTAAACTGTTGCCGTTCTTTCACGAATTCATTTGTCCACAATATCCTTGGTCCAGCATAATTCAGTACCATCGCTGAATCGACATCAATCTCAAAATATTTCTCGGCATCGAGGTCTTCACATTGAGTCAAGTCAGACGCTAGTTTATTAGACAAGACAATCCTAAAGTAATCAGCACGCGATTGCTCTAATTGTATAGCATCATCCACTGCAACACCATAGATCGTCCCACTTCTTGACCTCTGAGCCAGGCCTCGGACGAGACTCCCACGGAAAGGCAACTTGTACCTGCAGGCGATAAAGACGGTCTTTATGATAATATCCAGCCACACCGTGAGCTTACACTTATCACCCGCTCGTTCCTTAAGCGACAGCAATATCGTATCCGAGAAAAGTTCAACGCCAACATCATCCTCTTTTGTAAAATGCTTATCATATCTATTGCGGATATATCTAATGATCTCTTTTAATCCACTTGAGACACGAATTATATCCTCCTGGACTTGTTTCTCAACCTTCAAAGAAGTAATGCTCTTGAAGAACTCCTTCTGTCCCATAATATCAATAAGACAGATAAAATAGTCGCTTGGATTAATATCCGTACACTTAGCCATACCGCCATTCCAATTCGCCCATCACCTGTTGCCAGCCATATTCGAACTCCGAATCGTCATTCAACTCGTCAAACCGTGTCATCAGCAAATCACCACCAGGCGCAATCAGCCTCTGAAAGGTCTCACATGAAGTGTAATGAAATATGAAATCCCCCTTGAACTTGCCTTGTCGCCTAAACAATGTATCGAACTTTATACTCTGGCAAAAGTCTCCGTAGGAGAAAACAAAATCACTGGACAACTTATCTGGCCACGGAAGATTCCGAATACCGGTCATCATATCCCTCAACGGATCATCTTTTCTTAATCGCAACCGTGTCATTTCGTTGTAACATCAAACGTCTAATCGGAACGTATCGGGAACTTTTAGATCGAAGATTTCATTCGCCCGCCTATACGCCAAGTCGAATTCTGATATTTCTGTCTGCATCCTTCAGCATCCGCTTCTCAATCACTTTCATCGGATAGCAACCCTAAAACCAGAACCAAGGCAGGAAAATTCGTTGCCAACGAATCGAATAATGCTGCTTTTCAGAGACCGATTGGCGATTGCCAATCTTTCGGAAACTCAAGATGACCGGTCAACCACCTATCAGCATCCTGAATACGATCCGCCACAGCGCAGATCATGCTGTTAATTCCGACTTGGCCATTATGTCATACCGGTGGAGATGTATTTCACAAACAACCCTGCGCAACTCTGAAACGAGCCACAGACGATCCTGGCAACCTTCAGGCATCATTCAACACCCTATTCTTGATGAACTTCGCCGGATTGCCGCCAAACAACGTCCACAGCACATCAACCATCATCTCCTACCCCACACTAACAACTAACGACTAACGACTAACAACCCCATCGCATCGCACCTGCATTTCGGCCACACTAAACCGCGCACACGAACTGGAGCCTGCAGCGATTGGCGACGTACCACCGTCTCAACAGCCTCGGCGAGCGGCATCAACCGAGGCCACTTTTATTCCATGCACCTCACACATCCTCGTTTCAGCACCCCGCAATCCCTCCCCACTAACGACTAACAACTAACGACTAACGACTAACAACTAATCACTCTCTTCTTGATGAACTTCGCCCGATTGCCGACGGCAAACAGCCACACAACCTTTTGCATTTCGGGCGAGGGATCAATTCCCAATTTTCATCATCAAGCATTCGACTTATCCTTCAACACTCTACTCTTGATGACCTTCGCTGGATCGCCACCGCCGACATGCCGACAATTCACTGCTCCAGATCTATTATCTAAGAAGCCGCACATAACAGTATTTCAATCAAATCATCTCGATGGATCGTACGGGATTCGGCTTCTAACGACTTCAAACTTACCATCACACTTCTTCTTCAACCATCTCGCTGTTGCCTCAAGGGATTCTGTATTCCCATTGGGCGAAACATAAATCTTATCAATCAGCGAGTGTAAAGAGATGCCAAGAGAAGGTATTCCCAAGGGTATCCGCGGCTTGCCTCCCAGAACTTCTATGTTTGAGTAGTCATCACCACTAAGCATCACAATGATTCTTGACTCTTTCTCCTCCTTGAACGCATCATGCTTAATGTGCATAGATAGCGCAAA
>Ga0265298_10010901_pt1 | contig 10685 bp, 9 predicted proteins | sample AusTroGonzalo_MG_3_FD_193486 | JGI IMG/M metagenome (GOLD analysis project Ga0265298, IMG submission 193486) | Bovine rumen microbial communities from tropical cattle in Woodstock, Queensland, Australia - Gonzalo_01 | ecosystem: Host-associated > Mammals > Digestive system > Stomach > Rumen ...
GTTTCGCTTGAGGTGTTCGTGCCGCCGGCGGCGGCGAAGCGGTGTCTTCTGGGAACGCCCGTCACGGGCAACACGAAGGGCAAGGCGTGGTTCGACGATCTGCGCATTGTGCTGCAGGAGCAGCCTCCAATCGGCGAGTTCATATCCAACGCCTACCGCAACCGTGCGGCGGAAGGCCCCGTCGCTTTCCACGTCGGGCTGGGCGTGACAAAGGACGAGATCGCCGCGAAGGGGCTGCACGGGCGGTTTGTGGTTCCATCGGTGGTGAGCGGGACGCGGATTGTCGCGGCAGTGCCGGATAAGGCCGACCTACGCGACGTCTCGGCGACCATAGACGCGGCGTCGCTGCCGCTTGGCGAAAGCAAGGTCGTGTTCGAGCTTCTGGACGGGAAGGGCAAGAAGACAGCCTCCAAGTCTCTTGTGTTCACGCGCACCGCGAAGCCGGAGACGAAGGGCGTGAGGATCGACCGCAGGGGCATAACACGCATCGACGGAAAGCCGTTCTTCCCGCTCGGGATGTTCATGTGGAAGGCTGTGCCGGAGAAGATCGACCACTACGCGAAGGGCCCGTTCAACTGCCTCATGCCGTATATGGAGCCGACGAAGGCGGAGATGGACTACGTGCACGCCAAGGGCCTGAAGATGCTCTACACGCTCAAGGACACCTATGTCGGGATGGGAAGCGCGAAAGGACGCGGCATCACGAACGAAGCGAGCGAGGTGGTGTACATCACGAAACATGTCAACGAATTCAAGGACCATCCCGCGCTTCTCGCTTGGTATATTAACGACGAGCTGGGGCTGGATTGGATCAAACACCTCGCGAGACACCGCGACCTGTTCGAACAGTTGGATCCAGATCATCCGACATGGGTTGCGCACTACATGGTTGAGGACATCCGTAGCCATCTGCCGGGGTTCGACGTGATTGGCTCCGATCCGTATCCCATTTGCCAGACGGGCGATCCGCCGATCTCGCAGGTGATGGAGCATACGCGCATCACGCGGAAGGGCGTGTTCGGAGCACGGGCGATGTGGCAGATTCCACAGGCGTTCGACTGGGGCGGGTACCGCGTGGAGGACAAGGACAAGACGCGTCCGCCCACGTTTGACGAGATGCGCAATATGGCGTGGCAGTTCATGGCCGAAGGCGCAAACGGACTGATTTTCTATTCCTACAGCTCGTGGGAAAAGATGAAGTGGCGCACGCCGCCAGAAGAGATGTGGAAGTGCGTCTGCCGCGTCGGCGAGGAAGTGAAGGCGAGAATCCCGATATTCCTTTCTGAAGAGACGGCTCCGGCCGTGACGCTCATCACAAAGGATGCCTCTGTGCGAGCATGGCGCAAAGACGGCGATGTGTGGCTCCTTGCGGTCAATCCCACGTACAAGCCGAAGGTCGTGGAGTTTGCGCTTGGGGGCGGCCAGAGGAATCGATCCGTGTCGCTTGAGCCGCTTGGTGTGTGGTTCGGAATGATAAGGGAATAAGAGAGTAGGGAACCACAGAACACACGGAATGCACGGAATTATGGAACCACGAAATACACTAAAAACACGGAATGTGGGGATATGATTTCCGTGTGTTCTGTGTATTCCGTGGTTGAAAAGAACAAGGAGAACGAGAAATGAAGGAAGGTAATTTCATGACTTCGAGGCGGGAGTTTCTGAAGGGTGCGCTTTCAATGGGCGGAATCGTGGCGACATCGCGATTGCCGCTCCATGCGCGGGGCGACTTCGAGCAGCTTTCTGTCGCCTATGCTCACATCGACGCCGGGGCGGAGAAACCGTTCTCGGTGCTGCACATCACCGATACGCATCTGACGTTCGCCAATCCAGACGAGCCGGAGAGCGTGCAGGAATATCGCCGCATCCGCACAGACCTCTTCGGAGGCCGCCAGTTCGAGGCGCTGAAGGACTCCATACGCTGGGCGAAGATAAACACCGACTACCTCATCCACACCGGCGACCTCGTGGACTTCGTCTCCGACGGCAACCTGATTGCCGTGAGGGAGGCGTTCGGCCCCGACGCCGGCAATGTCTTCGGCTCAATCGGGAACCACGAGTACTGGAAGCCTGCCGATCCGGAACTGCCGCATGCGGAGCTCTTCGCCGCCTGCTCGAAGGCGTATCCCTACAACCTGCACTTCGGTTCGCAGGTCATAAACGGGGTCAACTTCGTATCCATTGACGACGCCAATGACGACGTGGCGCAGGATCAGGTGGAACTTTTCGCGAAGGAGGTGAAGAAGGGGCTGCCGATCATTCTGTTGATGCATGTGCCGTTCCCGACGCCGCACATCGTGGCGTCGACGCGCAAGTACTGGGCTTGGAACAAGAAGTTTCGCAACGAACCGCCCGAGCCGATTACCTTTGGAAAGCGCGGACAGGACTTCATAAAGTACTTGAAGTCCGAACCTCTGCTGAAGGGCATTCTTGCCGGGCACTTGCACATCACCGTCGAGGAACGTTTCTCGCCCACCGCCGTTCAGTATCTTGTGGCGGGTAATTTCGGCTTCACCGGTCGTGAAGTGCTCATTACTTGACGGGAATGAATAAGGCGTCTATGGGGTCAGGCCTCATGGGCGTCAACCGAAATCTAATGGAAGGTGACGTGGAGTATCTGTAAAATTCAGGACTAAACCTAAAATCGAGACCAAGAATGGATGGATAATTGCGTTCATAAGGTCGGAAGGTGAGGCCAAGGCCGATGGCGGGGTGGTTCAAGCCATGAGCGGAGAAGCGCCGCAATGACGCGCAGTGCGGGAGAGTATCACATTTTCGCCAGTATGTCGGGGATGTTGGACTTGTCGAGGGATGGGAAGGTCGCTTGTCTGTCTAGGCTTAACGTGCTTAAACAAGACGGTGCATTTGTGATGGGGATCGTGCCATGAAGCAGACTTCGCAGAGGTCGTTGCTGTTTCGGCAGAACGTGAACCGAACGGAGGCGGAGTGGGTTCATTTTCTTGATGGCTACAGGAAAGCGCTTATCGAGTTCGACATGAAGAAGTTCGGCGACGACTGGCACACCGCCGAAGACATCGTAGAGGAGATTTTCTTAAACATCGTCCGGGAGCCGCGCATCACCGCCCTTAGGCCGCAGGACTCTTTCAGGCACGTCCTAATCAACATGTGCATGCAAAAGCACAAGTCCTTTACCAAGCCGTGGCGAAGGAGGCTTGCGGAAAGGCTCAGCGTCGCGCTTTGTCTTACGATGCGGACGCAGGACGACGCAAGGCGCGAGATCGCGGCGGGGTTCCTCGACCTCGTTCTTGCGGACATGGCCGACGCGTCCCGCGACGGCGGCAGGGCGTATATCGACTTCTCCAGGGAGGACTTGAGACGGTGGCGGAAGCTTCGCGAGTGCGGGGAGGATGCCACGGTCAAGGAGGCCGCGAAGAAGGCGCGGATCGACGCGTCAACATTTGGCCGGTCGTGCCGCAAGGTTGACGCGCATGTCGTCTCTCAGGTGAAGGACATAATGAAACGACGCGGATACTAGGAGGCATTGGCGGCATGGACATTGGCGACGTGATTAACGGGTGGCGCATCGTTGAGGACGCGGGCGCCGGTCGGTCGGGGCATGTGTTCATCGTGTGCAGGGAGGGCGACCCCGACAGGCTCTTTGCGCTCAAGATGCAGCGCACCGACAGGCCGGATGTCGCACCCGACGCGAACGCTCGCGAGGCGGCGCTCCTTCTGGCGGGCATGAAGAAGTCTCCGCGCGTCATGCCGGAACTTGTCGAGGTTGGAGAATGGCGCGGCGTTCCGTTCTTCGTCATGGAGCGGATAGAGGGCATCGATTACCCTATCCCCGCGAGGCGCTACCGCCAATTCTGCGTCGAGGCGTTCACGGCATTGGCAGAGCTTCATTCGTGGCTCGTCCATTGCGACATCGCCCCGTGCCATCTTGGGCGAAAGGGCGGCGGGATCGCGTTTATCGACTTCGATGCCTCGCTGCCCCATGTGGAGGCGGCGCGTGGCGGGCGGTGCGTCGGCACCGACCCCTACATCGCGCCCGAGGTGGCGAGCGCGGGGCGGCTTTCCGAGCAGTCGGACATGTACGCGCTTGCGATGGTGCTGCTGGAGCATTGCCCGAAGAGACAACGCGACTGCTTCGACCCCGTATTGCGCGAATGTCTGCGCCCTGCGCCAGCCGACCGACCGAGGTCTGCGCTTGACATGGCTACGCGACTACGAACTTGTAAACCTCCCCATCATAGATTCCGTGCAATAGTGAAATATACGGCGTTGGCGCTTGCCAGCGCCGTTTTTGTTTACGGCATCGTCATGTTCGGGAGTTTCATGGCGAGGCGGTCGGACATCCGCAAATGCTGCGCTGATTCCATCGCGGCAAAAGCGGAACTCGACATCGCAGACGCATATTGCGCACACGGCGACATGACTAACGCCGTTCGTCATCTCCGCGCCGCCGCGTTTCTCGGCAGCGAGGAGGCGACTAACAGGCTGAAAGCGCTACGGCTGCGTTCCAGATGATGTGTTGTTCGTTGTGGAGTTGTTAGACCCCGAATAGCAGTTGCATGTGCAGGCACAGCACAAGCCGTTGCAGAGACAGCCGTAGCCGCAGCAGTTCGTGCAGCAGTTGTGAACTGGTTCGCCCTCGGGAGCCCATAGCGGGTCTACGTAGAAAAATCCGCTGCAACTTCCTTTGTCGTTCTCCAAGATGATTTCCACGGTCATTGCGACTTCGGCTTCTATTATCTCCGCATCCGTAGGGCCGCAGAAGTTCAGGTAGAATTCATTTGCGGCTGTGGCTACGAACCTTCGGACGGCGTTTGTCATGTTGCACCAGATCGATACGTGCGTTCCCACGGCTTGGTTCAGGGGGACGTGGTTTGGCGATATGACGAGGCGCGGCACTTCGTGTATTTCGTAGATGTTTGTCGTGGCCGGTTGGACGCGCCGAGCGGATGAACGACAACGTTCGGTTTACTGGCACGTTCGACGCGCATAATGGCGTGCCCTGTTCGCTCGCGCTGACTGGCAGCACCTGCTACCGCGTCTTGCTGAACGGGGAGTTCCTCGCGTTCGGCCCGGCTAGGGGGCCAAGGGGATTCTCCCGTGTCGACCGCATTGACCTCGCCAACAGGGTTCGACAAGGCGAGAACGTGCTTGACATCGAAGTGCAGGGCGCGAACGTAAACAGCTACGAGTACATGGACCAGCCTAGCTTTCTTCAGGCGGAGGTGCTGGCGGGCGGGCACGTGGTTCTGGCGACGGGGAAGGACGGCAGCGGAGCGTTTGCGGCCTACGACCGGCATGAGCGCATCCGAATGGTGCCGAGATTTGATTTCCAGCGGCTCTTTTCGGAGGCGTACCGGGTCGGTGGCGAAGTCCGTGCAGAACGGCTTTTGCTTGAAGAGCGCCCGCCCGTGAAGTTGCTGCCGCGCCGGGTGCCGCAGCCGGAATACGTCGTCAACCGATCGTTTCTCAAGGTGAATGCAAGGCGGCGGAGGCATGACCCGACGGCGGAAGTCCGTGTCGGACGCGAGATAGCCCAGGTTGGCGAAGACGGCTACAAAGGCTATCGTCCCGACGAATTCGAGGTGGACGTCAAGGGCGAGATACAAAGGTACGTTTGCGACCCCGACGGCGACATTGCGACAACGGTATGGTGTGGCGACAAACTGACGGCTGGATTCGTCGGGCTGGAGGTGCGCTGCCGCCGCCCTGGGCGGCTGGTGGCGTTTCTCTCCGAAATGGAGCGCCATGATTTCTCCGGCGAAGAGAACGACGGCGGGTACGCGATCTTCTGGGACCTTGCTGCGCCGGGCGACTATGCCCTGGAGGCGTTCGACCCGAACGCCGCGATGTTCGTGGAGACTTTCATCGACGGAGGGGAGGCGGACGTGACGGCGTTGTGGATGCGCGAGTTCAAGAGTCCGCTACCGTTCAACCGGGCCTATTCAGGGAATGACGACGAGCTGCGGACTATCTACAACGCGGCGGCGGAGACGTTGGCGCAGAACGCTGTCGATGTGTACACCGACTGCCCGGATCGCGAGCGCGCCGCGTGGATCGGCGACGCCTTTTTCACGGGACGCGCCGGACGGCATCTGACCGGCACGACGCTGGTCGAGGACGTCTTCTTGGAGAACTACGCACTGGCGGAGTCGTTTGACGACATCCCGTCGGGGGCGTTGCCGATGGTCTATCCCGGCGACCATCCCGACAAGGTGTTTATACCGAATTTCTGCATGTGGTTCGCGATGCAGGTAGCGGAGTACACTCGGCGCGGAGGAGACCCTGGGCTTGTAGCGGCGCTGCGGCCCAAGCTGATGGGGTGCCTGCGCTATCTGGAGACATTCCGCAACAACGATGGTCTCCTTGAGGATCTGCCCGGTTGGGTGTTCCTCGAGTGGAGCGACATGAAGAAGTACGTGAAGGGCGTCAACTATCCGTCGAACATGCAGTATGCAGGAATGCTCGACGCGCTGGCTGAGCTGTACGGCGACAGGGCGCTTTCCGAACGGGCGGCGCTTGTGCGTGGCACGATCAGAGAAAAGAGCATTGCAGGTGGATGGTTTCGGGACTGCTCGTGGAGCGACGCCTGCACCGAGGGCTGTCAATACTATGCGTTTTTCTTCGGCGTCGCCGAATTTGAGCGCGACGGCGAGCTTTGGAACTGCTTAGTTGAGAAATGCGGCCCGTCGCGCGATGCGAAGGCCATCTATCCCGAACTGGCACCGGCGAACTCGATATTTGGCTATTACATGCGCTTCGATCTGCTGCTTCGCACAGGGCGGCGCGATGTGCTGGAGAAAGAGATGAAGGAGTATTTTCTGCCGATGGCAAAGACTACAGGCACGTTGTGGGAGAACAAGAACGCCTCAGGCAGCAACTCGCACGGACTTTCTTCCATTGCGGCGTGGTTTGTTGATCCGCCGTCGTCTGTTGGAATGCATTTCATCAAAGATAATTGAAATCAAGAAGTATGATCTAAGCGTACTGCAATCGTATTAACTTACGCATGGTACAACTTGAGGATCATGAATCGACCTTGGATGGGGGATGTTGGACTTGTCGAGGGACGAGAAGAGGACTGACAGGCGTGGTCTTTGGGGTCAAAATCGGGCTTTTTGAGTCCACCCGATGCACACGCGAACATCAATCGCATGCGCGATAGGGGTGTTGTAAGCAACCAGTGATTTTGTCGAGGTGAACGACGATACGTCGCTGCCGGAGAAGTCCAAATAACTTGTATATACAACTTCGGTTTCGGCTTGACCAGCCTGTTCATCTTGCTGTATCATTTACGCCGTGGGACACAATAGCGTAAATGCGGGCATTTTCGCAACCGTCATCCTGATGACGCATTGGTGGAGGTGGCGCGACTCGAACCCAGTGTCCAGAAAATAGGGGAAACATTGTTTTGCGATGGCCCCACCTATTCGTTTTTCGGACTGACGCGCCACCGATTGCCTCTATTTTCCAAGAGCCGTCTTAGTTGTTTTACCCATTGTTTTCAAGGATTTGTGCTCCTTTTTTGTAGATGGGATTTCGGATGATTCCGGCACATCCCAAGTGAGACAACACGCCTGCGGCCCTGTGAACGCCCCCACGCGGATTGTCAGACAACCTCCCAATGACCGCCTTTGGCCGGGACTTTCTTGTCAGTTTTCTTGTTAGTTTTCTCGCTAGTTTTTCCACCACCCTGGTTCAACTCACGACCTCCCAATGTCCACCCTTGTCGGAGCCTTTGCGGACGAGGAATCCCTTTTTCTTGAGACCTGTCAGAAGCCGCTCGGCCTGTCTTGTGGAGATTGAATAGGTCTCGGCTATCCGTGCAGCCGTCAATGTCCCGTCGAGCCGCAGCAGTTCCAGGAGATCGCGCTCGCGGGCAGACAGTTTTACACCGACATTTACACCGACATTTACACCGACATTCTTGAGTTCCTCACCCTTGACCTTGATTGCCTGCAGGATGCGCTCAAGCATGAAGTCGATGAATGGTTCCGAATTGCCCAGAAGCGTTGAACGCCGTATGGCGAGGTAGTAACCGCTCTGGTTCTCCCAGACGATGTTTTCGATGGGGGCGGCGTAGAATGCGTTTCTCCACTTCCCCAGAATGGCGGTCTGCCAATAGCGTCCCGTTCTGCCGTTGCCGTCCTGGAAAGGATGGATGAACTCGAACTCGTAATGAAACACGCAGCTCTTCACAAGCGGATGAGCCCCGGATTCGTTCAGCCATTTGAACAGATCCTTCATGAGCTTCGGAACCTGTGCGGCAGGCGGAGCCATGTGGATGACGTTCCCCGCTCCATCTATGACACCAACCTGCCCCGTGCGGAACGCTCCAGCGGTTTCGACGAGACCTCCCATCATCAGCTTGTGAACTTTGATGAGGTCTTTCACCTTGTAGGGGTCGATGCTTTCTATCGCCTCGTATGCTGCCGCTGCGCACAAGACCTCATCAATCTCCCTTTGCGGGGCGACAACCTTCTTTCCTTCGAGAACGGCGGTGACCTGGCCCTCCGTGAGGGTGTTGCCTTCAATGGCGGTTGAGCCGTGAATCGTCTTGATGCGGTTTGTCTTGCGAAGCCGCACACCCTTGACGCCGGAAATCTCGATGTCGAACCTTTCCACGGCGGCGGATATCTCGGCGATGAGATTCACCGCTTCTTCGCCCACCTTGTACGGGGGGACGTACTTTTCTTTAGATTTCATAGTGTCTTGGATTCCTCCTTCGCCTTTTGCCGCATTCTATCACTTTTTCACGATCCACTTGCCGCCTTTGTCCGCACCCTCCCGGACAAGCAGTCCGACCTCCCGCTACACCGATTCGAGCAGCCCTGGGCCAAGCCGCCGATGTATATCGAGTGCGCAATTGATTACAGCACCGGTTATTTCGTCAACATTTCTCATGCGATATCCCCCCCTCCAATGCAATCGGCGACACCATCACCGCTCCGCGCCTCCGCGTCTCCGCGTGAGAACATAAAAGCGCCGCCTTTCGCCCGCTTGAACTCGACGGCGGCATTCTCGCTCTTTGCCACAAGTTTCTTGATCTCTTCGCTCTTCATCTCAACTTCTCTTGAAAGATTATACCACGATTCTTGGCGAATTGCTTTTCAACTTCGGCAGAAAGTTCCGGCGGCAACTTCCACATCCCCACGTTGCCACGACAGGGGATGGGCGTGGGCAGGCGGCGGATGTCGGAGAGAATCCACCAATTAGGGTAGCCTTCGTTCCAGATTCGGCATTCACCGGCAAGAGCGGTGTTGCAGGGAACACGATCCATCGCATCGTAATCCATCGTGCCGACGATACAGCCCGGCCACGATTGAACATCGTCCCATTTGAGAAGCTGTGCAAATGCGGATGGATCGCAATGTTCCGCCAGCCAAACGACAAGATTCTCGTATTCCTTCCGGCAGAACTTCTTGGAAACGCTCATCGCGCAACGCCCACGCACCGGAACTGGCATCATGCTACGGTTCTCCACACGCTTCAGTCCTGACATGATCAGAACGGCGTATGCTCCGGTGCAGGTAAAGGCGTTAGCGATCATTTGCCATGCCTCCATGTGTACAATAATTCTGGCAATGTATCCTTGCCGCGAATCTTCGCCATCAACCGGCTGCGTTGCTCTGGGCTGATTTTATCCACAAATGCGGTATCTTTTCAAGGTAGAGGTCAGTCGCCGAACTCGGCAAGGGAGACGAAACCGTTGTCTTCCCCGCCTCCAACCACAAGGTGATCAAGGAAAGCAACATCTAACCGCTTAGCAAGGTCTTTCAGCTCGCGTGTTGCAGCAATATCGGCCTTGCTTGGCGTGGGGTCGCCCGACGGATGGTTGTGGACGACGATGATTTCCTCGGCTCGCGCCGACAATGCCTCGCGGAAAATCGCGCCCGCGTCAATCGCGGCAGTCCCGTCCTGATGCCCGACCGATACAAGGATTGGCTTTGCAAGCATCTTGCCGTTCGCATCAAGCGGAAGAACGAACACGCGCTCTTCTTTTTGCACCTTCGGCAACGCCGCCCGAATTATCGCGGCAGCTTGGGAGGAGGCAACTATGCTTAAGGTCGCATTTTGCGACCTTAAGCATAGTTGCCTATTGTCCACCTTCGTCATTTGAATCCCCCTTCGGCAGTATTTACCACTTTATTAGTTTCATTACACTGTATGTCAATATTGGCCCTGTTTCCCCATCTCCACCGGCTTCATGCTCCAGCGTCATGCCCATTCTGCCGAGCACTTCTATAATGACCTCTCTTGCCTCAAAGAATCCTTTGTACTTGTCTGGTGGAATCTCAAAAGAAACTATGAATTTGTTCTGCCTCGGATTATTTGGATTCTCACATCTCTCTGCACCAATTATGACTCCATGTCGGACAGAAAGAATGCGGCAGAGTTCATCAATACCACGAAACTTTTTGTGAACCTGACTTTCAGTCATCTCTTTCATCCAAAAGCCATGTTTACCGTTCATTAGACAAGTCCCTCTCGATGCTTGGCCAAAAGATACTTGTCCGGTGGAAACCTAGTTGGAGTTAATAGAGGTTTCCCTTCATATGCAACGAAATATCTTTTGTGAATTTCATTTGAACAAAAATCCTTTATGGTTTTCGAAAGAATCATCCTGTAGTCGTCGTCAAATGAAATGAGATGTCTATCGAATGCGGCATCGTATGTTGCTGAAAGGCAAAGTCCGTTGCTAGGGTTCA
>Ga0265298_10010902_pt1 | contig 10685 bp, 9 predicted proteins | sample AusTroGonzalo_MG_3_FD_193486 | JGI IMG/M metagenome (GOLD analysis project Ga0265298, IMG submission 193486) | Bovine rumen microbial communities from tropical cattle in Woodstock, Queensland, Australia - Gonzalo_01 | ecosystem: Host-associated > Mammals > Digestive system > Stomach > Rumen ...
GAACACCGAGTGGCTGGTCAAGGCAGAGAAGAGGGACAACCTGTTCAGGAATCTGGACTACAACATCATGAACAGAGCCCATCTGGATGAGCCCAGTCCTATCTATACAGCAGAGTTCTGATTTGCCTTTACGGTAAAAATACACAGAGTATTACTTCGGCCGTCTCAAATGAGTTTTTCCTCGCAAATCACTGGACAATGTGATCCGTGCACAGCGTCACGGCCAGCAGATCCTCGTTTCCCTTTTCCTTGATGAAGTAGGTGGTAGTCTCGATTATCCTGTATTCCTTGCTGTCCGTTCCGTGGATCCTTCCCTTGAAGAGGATCTTCTCGTCACCGCGCTCGAATCTCTCTATCTGGTTCTCGATGTCGAATGTATCCATGAACCTGACGATGTCATCCGGATGCAGTGTGGTGCGGATCTGGTCGAACAGGTCCGTAAGGTTCCCTGAACGCGAGTAGTTGAAGTCGGTGAAGCTGTCATGCGACATCGTGTAGAAGCTGTTCCTCGAGAGATTCGACATGATTACCACAGGATATTCCTTGAACACCGTGTCCATCACCATGTCGATGGATGAGGGCTTGACCGAGCGGTGCACCTTGACCTCGGGCTCTGCTCCGGCTTCCTTCCTGCATGTCTCCAGGTATTCCTTCTCGGTCAGCGGCTTGGAGAAGATGTAGCCCTGGATCTGGTTGACTCCGAGGGTCTTGAGGAATCCCATCTGCTCGGCAGTCTCGACACCTTCCACAACGGCGTTGACCCTGAGCCTCTGGGCCAGCATCACCACGGATTCAAGCAGTACGCGTTCCTTCGGGTTTGTGCAGTTGGAACTGATCATGGCCTTGTCTATCTTCAGGGTGTCGACATCGATCGTCTTGATGAACTCAAGTGATGATGCACCGCTTCCGAAATCGTCCACGGCCACGGCGAATCCGCGGGACCTGATGTTGCGGACAAACGGCTCCACGATATTGGGAAGATGTATGTATGCGGATTCCGTGATCTCGATCTCGATCAGTTCATGGGGGATTCCGTAGGCGTCGGCAATCTCGCACAGACGCTGCTCTATGCTGTGTTCATACAGCACGTGCATTCTCGAGAAGTTTACCGATATGCGTACCTGCGGGATTCCCAGCTTCTTCTGTTTCCTGAGGGTCTTGCAGACCTCCTCGAACATGTACCAGTCTACAGCCAGGATGGAGCTGTTCTTCTCGAGTTCCGGGATGAACTCCGAAGGCTGGATGACCGTTCCGTCGGCCTTGACCCATCTGCAGAGCGCTTCCGCACCTACAAGCCTCTGGGTTTCGGTATCGTACATGGGCTGGTAGAAAGCCCTGAGTTCCTTCGTGACCATGGCCTCGTTGATTGCCTTAGCCACGCAATCGGTGTAGTGGGTCGGCTGCTGGGCCACCGAGATCTCTCCCTCGCTGATGAAGATGCGGCCCTTGAACACTACGCAGTTCTTGGCTCCGCGCTTTCCTATGTACAGCTGGGTATCTGCTTCTCCGATGACATCGCGCTCACGGCACTCGTTCGTGCTTGCCAGCGTACATCCGACGGTGACCGTGACATAGTCCCTCATAGTGTCGTCATTGCGCTCGAGCCTGAGTTCCTCGATGATTTCCTTGACCTTGATTGCCGTCATGAGGAGCTTTTCTTCAGAGACATCTTCCATGATGGCCACGAATTCGCCGCCGTTGTACCTGAACACCCTGGCTTTCTCTCCGGAAAGGAATTCAGCCGCAGTCTGTCCTATCCTGGCCAGGACCATGTCGCCCTTGGCGTGTGAATACTCGTCGTTGTATTTCTTGAAGTCATCGATGTCGTACATCATCACGCCGATGTTCTTGACTTCGCTTTCATGCAGCGAGCCGAAGTACTCATACAGTGCCCTGCGGTTGAAGACCTTGGTCTGGAAATCAAGGTATGAGATGTCCGCCAGCTTGCTCACCAGGCGTGCGCTTCTGAACGTGTAGGCACGGAATGCAAAGTAGGCAAGTACGGTACAGAGGCAGATGATCACGTTGCCTGCAAGAGAGTAGGGACTAGTCGGGAACATGAGCTTGGGAATCAATCCGGAAAACACGAGAACCGTCATGATCAGAACGCTGTCGAACAAGCTGTTCATGGTGATGAATGCGCAGGCTATGAGCCAGAATGACGCCAGCGTCACGCCGTCGGACGGCATCTGGCCTCTCCAGATGGGATTCATGAGAAGTGCTGATCCTATGATGCTCAGATGCAGCAGTATGACCATGATCCTGAGGGGTGTTCCGGTCCTCTTCCCGAAGCGCAGGTACAGGATTGCAATCAACGGTATGACCATACCCACAAGAAGTCCTATGCCTGAAATCGGGGAGTAGATGACTCCTCTCTTCCTCATGATGCTGACCACGAGCCAGAATGCATTGACGCCGAGCAGAAGCAGTGAAATCACAGTCATGATGAATGCGTTCTGCCTGTCGATATAGTTGGTCGTTATGTTCCTGTCATGGGCGGTATCCAGAGTGATTCCGTCGTTCATGAATCTGCCGTACAGGTCTGAAAAGAATCCGGTTCTGTTCTTCTTGCTCATGGCTTTGCCTCAGTATCCCAGCTGCTCGCCGATGATTATGACGGTCATACGTCCGTTCTGCTGCCTTCCGGTGACCACTGCACTGGTGCAGAGTCTTGATGTGCAGGTTCCGGAGGCAGGGAACATGAGGTTGTTCCTGTCTATGGTCATGTTGATGCAGTGCCCGTGCTTGGCGCAGTATGTATCCATTCCAAGCCTGACCGCGTTTGCGGGTGCGCTGACGGTCTTTACGCGTATGATTGCATCCTCGATTGTCGGGACTATCTTGTTGTAGCCGGCCAGCACTATGACGCGCCTGGGGCCGAATACAAAGGCACAGAGCCTGTTCCCGGTTCCGTCGACGTTGTAGAGCAGTCCGGTCTCGGTAATCGCGTTGGTGCTTGAGACGAATGTGTCGGCCATGACGCATTCCTGCTTCCTTCTGAGGGCATCATCGGGGGAAAGGCCTGTCTCATATCTGTCGATGAACCTGTATTTGGGATCCCTGATCAGCTCCATCGCTCCTATCTGGCTGAGCGTGACCGAACCTCCGACACCGATGGTGCTGCCGGGAACCAGCAGTTTCTCAAGGAGTGCGAGTGCGCTCTCCTTGTCGGGGACGTAGACGGCTTCTATTCCGTTCTTTCCGAGGTTCTCGATTGTGCGTTTGATGCGCATATGGACGATCTTGTCCAGATTAGGCTCTGTCATGTTCTTTCCCCTCTTCTTTTACACAAATGCTCTCACATAAGAATAATATGCTTTTCATTGACCGCGCAACCGTAGAAAAGACAAAAAAAGGCGTTTCCGTTGTGGAAACGCCTCTAGTACGGTCGGCTGACTGCCGCTCTCAGTTCTTGTGCTCGAGCTTCAGAGTCATTGTGCTCTGGTCGCAGACCTCGGCCGGTCCGTAATACTGGATTGCACCGGGGAACGTGAAGCAGGTTTCCACTGCCCATTCGTCCCTGTGGGATGCGAAGTATCTGAACGGCTCGCCTTCAAGCTCGACAAGGGCCTTCTTGATGACGGGCTTCTGCTCGCCGTGGCGCTGCTCGAGGTTCATCATCATGGTGATGGGGATTCCGCCGGCCTGCCACTGGTCTGCCGGCTTGGAAAGCTGTGTTACGCTTGAAAGATAGCCGGTAAGGTTGGCAGAAAGCAGCAGGGCTGCGTTGTAGCCCAGGCTGTAGCAGTAGTCAGAATCGAAGTTGGACGGGAATGCGCAGCGTCCCTCGTATCCGAAGAAGTGGGACAGTGTGCTGAACTTGCCGTCGTACTTTCCGGCAGCCTTCATCTCCTTGAGTCTCTTGGTGACTGTCTGAATCAGAAGCTTCTCTGTCTCGATCTTGGAAACCTGTACGTTGCCGTGGGGATCGCGGTCGGCCAGAAGCTGTCCCTTGATCTCCTCGGGGAGGCTGTTGAAGACCTTTGTGGACTCTGCGGAGAGCTTTGTGCTGACAAAGGCGATCTTGTCCGAGACGGACTCGAGGGCGTTGAACTCCTTCTCCGTCCTGGCAAGAAGATCGTTGATCTCCCTGATGAGGACCTTGAGGGAGGGGACGAACTCGATCAGTCCTTCCGGAACAAGGACGACACCGAAGTTGTTGCCCTTGGCGGCACGCTTTGCAACGATGTCCGCGATGTAGTTGGTAATCTCCTCGATGCTCTGGTTCTTTGCCTCGACTTCCTCACCGATGAGGCAGATGTTGGGCTGTGTCTGAAGGGCGCACTCCAGTGCGATGTGGCTTGCGCTTCTTCCCATGAGCCTGATGAAGTGCCAGTACTTGCGGGCCGAGTTGGCATCACGCTCGATGTTGCCGATCAGCTCGGCATATGTCTTTGTTGCAGTGTCGAATCCGAAACTGGTCTCGATGCTCTCGTTCTTGAGGTCTCCGTCGATCGTCTTGGGACATCCGACCACGCAGACGGGCTCGTTGTTTGCCCTGAAGTACTCTGCCAGGACTGCTGCGTTGGTGTTGGAGTCGTCGCCGCCGATGATGACTATTGCGTTGATGCCGTGCTTGCGGCAGACCTGTGAACAGACCTGGAACTGCTCTGTGGTCTCGAGCTTTGTCCTTCCTGAACCGATGATGTCGAATCCGCCGGTGTTGCGGTAGGCATCGATCAGGTCATCGGTCATGATGATGTGCTTGTCGTCGAGGATTCCGCTGGGGCCGCCGATGAAGCCGTAGAGCTGGCTCTCCGGATTGGCCTTCTTGAGTGCGTCGTAGAGACCGCAGATGACGTTGTGTCCTCCGGGTGCCTGTCCGCCTGAAAGGATGACTCCCACGTTCATCTTCTTGCCGATGTCGGTGTTGTCTCCCTTCTCGAACGATACCTTGGGAAGTCCGTACGTGTTGGGGAAGAGTTTCTTGAGCTTTTCCTGGTCGCTGACGGACTGGGTGGGTTTTCCGTATGAGGGTTTGATCTTCCTGATGTCCTCTCTGAGGATCAGCGGAAGCTTGGGATTGTAGGAATATCTTGCTTTCTGAAGTGCGGAGACTTTCATAAGGTCCTCCTGAAATATCTTGATAGCTCCAAGCTTACTTTCTACGTGTTTTTTTTTCAATAACCTGTGGTAGAATAGGGCCATGGTATTCGAAATCTGGGTCGATGCAGACTCAGTCCCCAAAGGGCTCAGAACCATCATCCTCAGGGCTGCATCCCGTCTGTCCCTTGCTTGCACGTTCGTGGCCGACAGACAGCTTCCGGATGTCGTGCAGTACATTGCCGATGACACATTTGCGCTCAGGCAGAAGGCCAGGGAGCAGGGGATTGCGGATGCAGACGAAATCCATGCCGTGAAGTCAAGGATCCGCATGGCGGTTGTGCCGTCCGGACAGGACAGTGCCGACGACAGGCTGGTGGAGGATGCGCCGGCAGGATCGCTCTGCATCACCCATGACATCCCGCTGGCTTCCAGGCTCCTGGACAAGGGATGCCATGTCATTGACGACAGGGGATCCGAATACACTCGGGACGACATCCACGCAAGGCTGGGAGACCGGCTGGTGAACAAAGAGCTCAGAAGCTGGGGCGTCTTTGCCGAGCAGCAGGGAAGGATGGATGCGTCAAACCAGAAGGCGTTTGCAGATAATTTCGACAGGATGCTCACACGGTTGGGCAGACTATGAAGGAGAGATGGAAAACAGGAGGAAACATATGGAGAATCTGATGAAGAAACTGAAGGAAGCCCAGGCTTACATCGAGAAACAGACAAAGGGCATGCCCATAGAGGTGGGTCTTGTGCTTGGATCAGGACTTGGAGACATGGCACAGGAGATAAAGAATCCGTCATGATAAGCTACAGGGATATTCCGAATTTCCCGGTTTCCACGGTTCCTGGACATGCGGGAAGGATGGTTATCGGAGAGCTACAGGGCAAGAACGTCCTGTGCATGCAGGGCCGCTTCCATTTCTATGAGGGTTACGGCATGGATCAGGTGGTGTTCCCCATCCAGGTGATGAGGATGCTCGGAATCGAGTATCTGATTCTGACCAATGCCGCCGGCTGCGTGAACGTGAACTGGGAGCCGGGTACACTGATGATGATAACGGACCACATCAAGCTTGCACCTGAATCACCGACGCGCGGACCCAACGAGGAAGAACTCGGATCCAGGTTCTTCGATATGTCCAGAGCCTATGATCCCGATCTTCAGAAGATCGTCAGGAAAGAAGCCGGGAAGCTCGGAATTCCCCTCAAGGAGGGAGTGTACATGTTCTTTGCAGGTCCGAACTTCGAGACTCCGGCAGAAATCAGGGCTGCAAGGATCCTCGGTGCCGATGCCGCAGGTATGTCGACAGTGCCTGAGGCGATTGCCGCCGCACACTGCGGACTCAGGACAATCGGAATCAGCTGCATGACCAACATGGCTGCGGGAATCCTGGACCAGCCTCTGGGACATGATGAGGTCCTGGAGACAGGACTCAGGGTCAAGAACAGCTTCTCCGCACTCATCAGGGGAATCGTGGCAGCCCTGTAAAATCCCGGCTGTCTAGGAAATAGGCGAAAAAAATGTGTTTTCAGTGAAAAGTCATTGAAAACACATTTTTTATTTCGATTACAGAGACATTTACTGTCCGTATGATCCGATTGCCTATGACAGCAGGGCACGGTCGGAGAGTTCCTCTCCGCTTGTCTTCACGAACTGTTCCATGAGATCTGTCACAGTCAGCTTCTGCTTTTCCTCTCCCTTTATGTCAAGGATGATGTGACCTGCGTTCATCATGATCAGCCTGTTTCCGTAGCGGATGGCATCCTTCATGTTGTGGGTCACCATCATGGTCATCAGTTTGTTCTCCGTGACAATCTGGTCTGAAAGAGTCAGGACCTTCTGTGCGGTACGCGGGTCAAGGGCCGCAGTGTGCTCGTCCAGGAGCAGCAGCTTGGGCTTCTTGAGCGTGGCCATCAGAAGGGTGAGGGCCTGACGCTGGCCGCCGGAAAGCAGGCCGACCTTCTCGGTGAGACGGTCCTCAAGGCCCAGGCCCAATGTGGCCAGCTGTTCCCTGTATTCGTCTTTCTCCGCCTTGGTGACACCGATCTTCAGCCCGCGTTTCTGTCCGCGGCGCTTGGCAAGTGCAAGGTTCTCTATGATCTGCATGGTTGCGGCGGTTCCGAGCCTGGGATCCTGGAAGACACGGCCCAGCCAGAGGGCCCGTTTGTGTTCGCTGAGACCCGTGACGTCGTTGCCGTCGATGATGATTCTTCCGCTGTCCACGGGCCATTCGCCTGCAATGGCGTTGAGCAGGGTGGACTTTCCTGCACCGTTGCTTCCGATCATTGTGACGAAGTCTCCGTCATCAAGATGAAGCGATACTCCGTCAAGGGCCACCTTCTGGTTTATGGTGTTGGGATTGAACGTCTTGGAAATGTTGATCAGGTCAAGCATGTCTGGCTCCTTTGGTGAACTTGCCCTTCCAGTAGGGGATGGCAAGGAACACTGCGACCACCAGAGCTGACAGAAGCTTGAGCATGTTGGTGTTAAGACCCATCCAGAGGACTATCTGGATGACGATGTAGTAGATCACGGCACCCAGGGAGACTCCCATGAGCTTGAGTGCAAAATTGTGGAAGATCTTTCCGAAGATGACGGAGCTTATTATGACTGCGGCAAGGCCTATGACGATTCCTCCGCGTCCCATGTTGACGTCAACGGCACCCTGATATTGCGAATACAGTGCAGAAGAAAGGGCTACTATGCCGTTTGAGATCATCAGTCCGATTATCTTTGAGACGTTCACGTTGATGCCCTGGGCGCGTGCCATGTGCTCGTTAGAGCCGGTGGCCCTGAGCGATGCTCCGAGCTCCGTGCCGAAGAACCAGTACAGGACGCCAATCAGCAGTGCCGTGACGATGATCATTATGAAGATGGGGTTCTCAAAGCCTATGACCTTGACGTTCCTGGAAGAAATCAGGATGCGTGTGGTCCTGAAGTTGATTCCCTGGTTGGCCTTGAATCCCATTATCGCCAGGTTGACGGAATAAAGGGAAAGCTGGGTGAGGATACCTGCCAGGATGGCGGGAATGCCCATGGCCGTGTGGAAGATTCCCGTCACCAGACCGGCGATCATGCCGGCCAGGACTGCGCAGAGAATCGCCAGCCAGAGGTTGGCTCCGTTGAGCAGCATCATGACGCAGACGGCACCGCCTGTGGCCATGGTGCCGTCTACCGTCAGGTCTGCGATATCAAGTACTTTGTAGGTCAGATACACTCCGATTGCCATGATTCCCCAGATGAGACCCTGGGCCACGGCTCCCGGAAGCGCACTGATCAGAGATCCGATGTTCACTTGAATCCTCCGAACTTAAATCAGATTGCAGTGTAGTCAGAAGGAATGCTGATGCCAAGTGACTTGCAGAGCTCTGCATTGTACTTCTTGATTGGGTTCGCAGCATACTCGATGGGCATCTTGGAGACATCGGCTCCGTTTGCCAGGATCTGGACGGCCATCTTTCCGGTCGTGTATCCGAGATCATAGTAGCTGATTGTGAGTGTTGCCACTCCGCATCCGGAACAGATTCCGTCCTCTCCTGCAACTACGGGCACCTTTGCGGGCTCGACGACGTTCCTGATGGCTTCGGTGCAGGAAGCTGCGGTGTTGTCGGTGGGGATGTAGATCACGTCACATGCGCTGCATGCGCTCTGTGTTACGGAAGCGACATCATTCGAATCCGTGAATGCATATCTGGTGTGCTTGATTCCGAGCTTGTCGAGATGCTTCTCCATCTCGGTGATCTGGTAGATTGAGTTGGCCTCGGCCGAGCAGTAGAGCAGTCCGACTGTCTTTGCGTTCGGGAACAGCTCCTTGATCATATCTGCCTGCTTGTCCAGCGGGGCGAGGTCGCAAGCTCCGGAAACGTTGATTCCGGTTGCTCCTGTGCCGTCGAGCGGCATGCCCAGAGCCGTGGCGTAGTCGGTGATGGATGTTCCCAGAATGGGAATCGTGTCGGTTGCCGAAGCGGCAGACTGGAGCGGGGGAGTTGCATTGGCCAGGATAAGGTCGACTTTGTCGGACACCAGGCTGTTGATGATGGTTGTGACTGTTGCCATGTCAGCCGATGCGTTCTGGTAGTTGAACTTCACGTTGTCCTTTCCGAGAGCCTCGATGATGGCATCCTCAAAGCCCTGGGTAGCTGCATCCAGTGCGACATGCTGTACGAACTGGCAGATTCCCACGTTGTATGTTGTCTTGGCGGCTTTCTCAGATGAGCCTCCGGCGAATACCGTTGAACAGGTGAGGCACATGATCAGTGCCAGACAGATGATGAGTGTTTTCTTCATATACTTGTTCTCCTTCCCAAGTGTTTTCAAAAGCTTACGTCCTTATAGAAAAAAAGCCGGATTTGGTCAATTGATTTGTCTGAAAAAACAAATGGAAAATGACATATTTTGAGACTTGTGTGCGATATTTGATGTATGGTGGCCGTTTATGACAAATGGCAGAATCAGATTATTGTCCTTTTAGACAAAAAAGGCAGCCGTCGCCGGCTGCCGTCTGAAATACCTGATACGATCAGAGGTTTTCGAATACCACGGTTCCTTTCTTCCTGAGCCACAGTTCCTCAAGGACAAGTATGATTGCCAGGAAAGCAACCCAGATGAACAGGACAACCCTGGTTCCGATTGCCGGGGCAAGGAATATTCCGGAAACGATTATCAGTCCGGCCTCGACCCATCCCAGGAGCATGTCGAGGAACGGGTTCAGACCCTGCTTGACCAGAGCGGTCTCGCTGGTCCAGTGGAGGTTGGTTCTCTTCAGGTCCAGGAACAGTCCGAAATCCGCCTGGATGAAACATGCCATGACCGTAAGCAATACCACGATCAGTGTGTCAGCCACTGCCATGTGCATCACAATAGCGGCGCTGAGCAGCATCAGAAGGGAAACCGGAGCCGACAGGAGCACGTTGGTCCACCTCTTGATGCTGAGTATCTGCATGCTGGAGACCGGCAGTGTCTTCAGGATCCAGATGCTGCTTCCTTCAAGCGACACGGAGAATGAAGTGAGATAAATCATCGAGGCCAACGTAGCTATGGCACCGAACAAGTAGAGGGGAAGGGCATCCAGGATTGCCGGAACATTCGCAGAAAAGAGGGCATACAGGTTCCCGCCCTTGATGAGCAGCGCAACCGCTGCCACCACCATGATCAGGCAGCTCAGGAGGCAGTTCAGCATGATTGTGGAGCTTGAGGTGATGCGCTTCATCTCCTTGAACAGCAGGGCTTTTCCGATTCCCCGCTGCTTTGCCTTGGTTTCCTTGTATTTGATTTTTGCAACGCCGGTCTTTGTGGTGACGATCTTGATGAAGGTCTTGGAGAGCAGTACATACACCCCGACCAGGACTAGGATCACTGCGGCGGTCACTGCCAGCATGGGGACTGCCTTTCCGCAGCCTGCAAGGCCTATGTTGTACAGTATGGACATTGCGCCGCTTACATCGATATCTGCCTGCTGGATGTTCATGATGAACTGCTGGATCGTGCCGTACAGCTTGAAGTACACCACATAGTACAGTCCGAGTCCGATCAGTGCGATGATGGTTGTCATCAGGCTCTTGTTCTTCATCTTTGCGCTTATCTTGGCCACCACCCAGCCCAGTGCAACCGAGAGGATGAAGACGAGAAGTAC
>Ga0265298_10010905_pt1 | contig 10685 bp, 7 predicted proteins | sample AusTroGonzalo_MG_3_FD_193486 | JGI IMG/M metagenome (GOLD analysis project Ga0265298, IMG submission 193486) | Bovine rumen microbial communities from tropical cattle in Woodstock, Queensland, Australia - Gonzalo_01 | ecosystem: Host-associated > Mammals > Digestive system > Stomach > Rumen ...
ACTTTTCGAGCTGCTGCCGCCGCTGGAAAAGTCGGAGATCCGCGAACACGGCGACCTGATATTGAACCAGAACTTTCCGAAAAGACTCCTCAAAGAATCTTCCACCGGCGGCAGCACCGGCATACCGGTAAAGGTCTTTCACGACCGGAGCATCCCGTTGGACACAGTCGGGTGGTACGTGCTCCGGCAATTCGGCGGAGACATTTCGGACAACGCGGCTTTTCTGGAACGGTACAACCCGCACCGGCAGAAATTCCCCGTAAACAAGCTGATGTGGCTGCCGACGAGAAGATGCTTTCTGGACGTTTCCAACATTACAAATGAAAGATGGCACGATTTTTACCGCCGCTGCCGGGGCATCTCGCCCGTGTACATTCAGGGATATGTCGGCGCGGTGGAGGAATTCGCCGAATTTCTGAGCCGGAATTCACTTTCCCTGCCGTCTTTGCGTTTCGTATGGACGACCGCCGCCCCGCTGACCGACGCGTCGAGGCTGCGCATGGAACTGATATTCAAATGCCCGGTGTACAGCCAATACGGCTGCTGCGAATGTTACTGGCTGGCCTCGGAGTGCCGGCAGAAGCAGATGCACTATTTCGACACCATCCGTCACTTCGAGATCCTGGACGAAAACAATCGCCCCCTGCCCGACGGAGAAACCGGCGATCTGGCGATAACCGATCTTTTGAACCACGCCTTCCCGCTGATCCGTTACCGCAACGGCGACCGGCTGAAAAAACTGCCGGGCAACTGTTCGTGCGGCAGCAGACTGCCGCTGCTCGGCAAGATCAACGGTCGGACGACCGACATCATCAGGCTGCCCGGCGGCGGATGTGTGCCCGGCGATTTCCTGACGACCATCTTCGACCACGCGCCGGAGGCGGTCAACCGCTTTCAGGTGGTGCAGCACAAGGATCATTCCATCACGATAAGGTACGTCCCCGCCTCCACCGGGTCGGAAGCCGCGGTGGCCGAAGTATGCGCCGGATTGGGAAAACAGTTCGGAGGAATAAAAGTTTCCGCGGAAGCCGTGGACGAGATCCCCAGCGACCGCGGAAAGATCCGCTTCGTGGTAAGCGAATTCAAATAGACCGGACGGGATCCGAAAACTCTTCCGGGATTTCGGAAATTCAGTTGGAGATGTTTTGATGTCCGACATCGTGCAAAGTTTTCATCTGGCATTGGACATGAGCAATTTGAGCTCGGGCGGAAGTATTTCCGTACTGCTGCGCTACATGCGTTATTGGCAGGAGCACGGCGTGAGGATGTCCGTGTATTACTCCCGTCCGATCATCCGCGAGGAGATCGAGCGCAACTGCTTGGATGTCCGCATGGTCGAAGTGTGCAAGGGGTATCCGGCATGGAAAACCTTCGCCTTCCGCTGCTTCAAGCTCGGCAAGGTGCTCGAACGCGACGGCGTGGATCTCGTGTACTGCGTGAATTCCATGCTGCTGCGCTGTTCCCTCCCGCAGGTGGTGCACATGAGGAATTTGCAGCATTTCGCGGAACCGTCATATCTGCGCCAGCTGGTACGCGGGGGCGCTTATGAAGTCACCCGCGACTGGGTATGCCGCTACAGCGTCCGACACGCCGATCGCTGCGTATATATTTCCAATTACATCAAGCATATCGCCGAGCGGTGGCGCGGTAAATCCCCTGACGATCGCCATATAACGATACACAACCCCGTTTCCGAACAGCATATCGAGTTGTCGCAGCGGCTTCGGCCCGGCGACAACCACGGCAAGAACCTTATCATCGGCGTTTTCAACGATTATCCCCACAAGGATGCCCCGACGTTTTTGCGCGCGGTCGCGATGCTGCGGGAAACCCAGCCGGAAAACCAATGGCGGGCGGTCATCGTGGGCAACGGCGAGTGGCAAAGCCGCTACGGCACGCTGCTCGCCGAACTGGGGCTGACCGGGCAGGTGGATTTTCCCGGATACGTTCCCGCCGACCGCATTGCGGAATGGTATTCGCAGGCGTTCTGCATGATGAACGCCAGCAGGCTGGAGGCATTCAACAATACGCCGCTCGAGGCCATGGCGCTGGGATGTCCGGTGGTGATAAGCGACTGCTGTTCGCATCGTGAAGTGTGCGGCGACGCCGCCCTTTTCTGCGAACCCGGAAACGCGCGGAATTTCGCGGAGTCGATCTTGAATCTCAAGCAGGATCGCGAGCTGTATCTGCGGCTGCGCGAATGTGGATTCCGGCAGATACGGAATTTTCTCCCTGAGGACTCCGGCATGAAATTTTTGAAAGTACTCGAAGATATTGTGAAAGACAAAACCAACCATAAACAATAAAGGATCGTGCTCTATGTTCAAGGACAAAACGCTTTTGATCACCGGGGGGACCGGCAGCTTCGGAAATGCCGTACTGCGGCGTTTTCTCGACAGCGATGTCAAGGAGATCCGCATCTTTTCGCGCGACGAGAAAAAGCAGGACGACATGCGTCATGAACTGCAGAACCCCAAGGTCAAATTCTACATCGGCAACATCCGCGACCGTCAGGCGGTCGACGGCGTGATGACCGGAGTCGATTACGTCTTTTCCGCCGCGGCGCTCAAACAGGTGCCGAGCTGCGAGTTCTTCCCGCTGGAGGCCGTGCAGACCAACGTCCTCGGCACCAACAACGTTTTGGAGTCGGCGATCGCTCACGGCATCAGGAATGTCGTGGTCCTTTCGACGGACAAGGCCGCCTATCCGATCAACGCGATGGGCATATCCAAGGCCATGATGGAAAAGGTCGCCATCGCCAAGGGCCGTGCGCTGGGGCTCGACGCCGCGACCACCATCTGCTGCACCCGTTACGGCAACGTGATGGGCTCCCGCGGTTCGGTGATCCCGCTGTGGATCGAGCAGATGAAAGCCGGAAATCCCATCACCATCACCAATCCCGAGATGACGCGCTTCATGATGACGCTCGACGACGCGGTCGACCTCGTGATCTACGCGTGGCAGCACGGCGACAACGGCGACCTCTTCGTCCAGAAGGCTCCCGCCGCCACGCTGACCACCTTGGCGCAGGCGCTCAAGGAGCTGTACAACTCGGACACCCCGGTCAAGATCATCGGCACCCGTCACGGCGAAAAGCTCTACGAAACGCTGGTCACCCGCGAAGAGATGGCGAAAGCGGAGGATATGGGCGACTATTTCCGCATCCCGTGCGATACGCGCGACCTCAATTACGACAAGTATTTCATCGAGGGCTCCGAGAAGATCAACGAGATCGACACTTACAACTCGCACAACACCACGCGGCTGGATGTGGAGGGCATGAAGGCCCTGCTCAGGAAATTGAAGATCGTGCGCGAGGACTTGGGGTTGGGAAATGGCGGCTGTTGAAATTATCGACGGGGAGATCTTCCGCGACGCGCGCGGTCAGATCTCCAGTTTGAACGCCTTCCGCTTTCCGGGGGTGGAGCGCTTTTATCTGATCCACCATCCCGACGTGACGGTGATCCGCGGCTGGCACGCCCACAAGCACGAAAAGAAGTGGTTCTACTGCGTAAAGGGTGCTTTCACGCTGGGGCTGGTGGAGATCGACGACTGGGAAAAACCGTCGAAGAGCCTGCGCCCGCAGATATTTCACATCTCGGAGCAAAAGAGCGAGATCGTTTGCGTACCGGAGGGGTATGCCAACTGCATCAAGGCGGAGGTCGCCGACTCGGTGCTGCTGGTTTTTTCCGGCAAGATATTGAGCGAAGCACTTTCGGACAGTTATCGGTACGACAAAAATTACTGGTTCGACTGGAGTGAGATGAAATGATAAAAGTCGGCATAACCGGTCAGCCCGGATTCGTCGGGACTCACCTTTTCAACCTGCTGGGCACGATGCCGCAGGAGTTCGAGCGCATCCCCTGCGAGGACGCCTTTTTCGCCGACGAGGCCAAACTGCGCGCCTTCGTCCGGCAATGCGATGCCATAGTCCATCTGGCGGCGTTGAACCGCCACCCCGATCAGCAGGTGATATACGACACCAACGTGCGCTTGGTCACGCAGCTGATCGCCGCCATGGAGGCCGAAAAGGTGACTCCGCATGTATTGTTTTCCAGTTCCATTCAGGAGGCGCTGGAAAATCCGTACGGCGACAGCAAGAAGGAGGGACGCCGGCTGTTTCAGGAGTGGGCGGACCGTTCGGGCGGGAAATTCACCGGATGCGTCATCCCCAATGTATTCGGTCCCTTCGGCCGTCCCAACTACAACTCCGTGGTGGCGACGTTCTGCCACAAGCTCACGCATGGCGAGACTCCGCAGATCATGGTCGACGGCAAGGTGAGATTGATCTACGTCGGCGACCTTTGCATGGAGTTCATAAATTGCATCCGCTCGGCGCAGGGGGACAACCCGCATCCGGTGGCTTGGGGCGCGGAGAAGACCGTTTCCGAGCTGCTTGCCGCACTGCGGCGTTTCAAGGACGAATATTTCGACCGCGGGGTGATCCCGCAGCTGCACGACCGCTTCGAGGTCCAGCTGTTCAACACCTTTTGCAGCTATATCGACCATCGCAGCTTTTACCCCTTCGTACTGAAGAAGAACAGCGATGCCCGCGGAACCTTCGTGGAGACCGTGAAACTGGACAACATCGGCGGTCAGATCTCGTTTTCGACCACGGTGCCGGGCGTGACGCGCGGCAATCATTTCCACACCCGCAAGATCGAGCGATTCGCCGTGATCAGAGGCAAGGCCCGCATCGATCTGCGCAGAGTCGGCACCGACGACAAGATCAGCTTCATGCTGGACGGTGACTCCCCCGCGTTCGTCGACATGCCGGTCTGGTACACGCACAATATAACCAACATCGGCGACGGCGAACTTTACACGATTTTTTGGATAAACGAGTTTTACGATCCGTCCGATCCCGATACTTTTTACGAAGAGGTTTGAACCATGAGCAAGTCCAAGTTGAAAGTCATTTCCGTGGTCGGGACCAGACCGGAGATCATCCGTCTCGCGGCTGTCATCAAGCGTTTGGAAGAGCATGTGACGCACAAGATGATCCACACCGGGCAGAATTACGACTATGAGCTGAATCAGGTCTTTTTCGACGATCTGGGATTGCGCAAGCCGGATTATTATCTCGGAGTCGACACTTTGAGCTTGGGGCACGTGCTGGGAGAAACATTGATAAAGGTCGAAGAGATATTCAATGCCGAAAAGCCCGATGCCGTTCTGATACTCGGCGACACCAATGCCGCGATCGCGGGGATCATGGCCCGGCGCATGAAGATTCCGATCTACCACATGGAAGCCGGCAACCGGTCGTTCGATCTCAACGTGCCGGAGGAGATCAACCGACGCATCATCGATCACATCGCCGATTTCAATTTGGTATATACCGAAAATTCCCGCCGCCATCTGCTGTCGGAGGGGCTGCCGCACCGTCAGGTCTACGTGACCGGATCGCCCATGTACGAAGTGCTCAATCAGTACATGGACAAGATAAGGAACTCCCGGATATTGGAGACGCTGGGACTCAGGAAAAAGCAGTATTTCATCGTCAGCTGCCACCGCGAGGAAAACGTCGATTATTCCGGCAACCTCAAAAAAATAATCAGTTTCCTGAATGCCATCGCCGAAAAATACGACATGCCGGTGGTGGTCTCCACCCATCCCCGCACGCGCAAGCGCATCGAAAATCTCGGCGAGATCGCGGTCGATCCGCGCATCCGGTGGCTCAAGCCGTTCGGATTTTTCGACTACAACGCCTTGCAGATAAATGCAAAATGCGCCATATCCGATTCGGGCACCATCAGCGAGGAATCCAGCATGTTGAACTTCCCGGCGATCACCATCCGGCAGGCGCTGGAACGTCCGGAGGCAATGGATGCCGGCACCATCATTCTCACCGGTCTGGATCCGGAAATAGTGCTGGATTCCATCGAACTCGTGCTCTCCGAATTCGAGTGCAATCAGCGATACGACCGGATATGTCCGGAGTATCAGGTGACCAATACCAGCTGGCGCGTGCTCAAACTGATCCTCGGAACGGCACGGCTCGCCAATCGCTGGCAGGGGATCGAATTGAAAAACTGATAAGACTCTTATGAAAATCCTGATTCTGAGCGAACGTTTTTTCCCGGAAGAGTTTCTGGTCAACGACCTTGCCGCCGAGCTGCAGAAGCGCGGCAGCTCGGTGGAGGTGCTGACTCAAGTGCCGAGTTATCCGTACGACAAAATATTCGACGGATACCGGAACAAACTGTTCCAGACCACCCGGGAATATCACGACATACCGGTGCACCGGGTAAGGACCGTGCTCGGCTACAATTCGGGCGGCATGAAGCGCAAGATCGTCAACTATATCAGCTTCGCTTTCCTGACTTCGCTCTGGAGTCTGTTCTTCGGTTGGAAATACGACCGGGTATTCGTTTGTCACACGGGACCGCTGTCGATGGCGAGCGCGGCGCTGGTGCTTCGCTTCGTATGGTGGCGCAAGTGCATCATTTGGACGCAGGACATCTGGCCGGATACCGTTTACAACTATGGAGTCAAGCCGACACGCGCGATGCGCCTGTTCCTGAACACGGTGGTGCGGGTGATCTATTGGGCGTTTTCGGCGATAACGGTGTCGTGTCCGGGATTCATCGACATCCTCGGGAAATACACCCGCAAAAAGATCGAATTCGTGCCCCAATGGACGACCGACGCTCTGCCGCTGCCGCCGCATGAACCGGGAGAAAAATTGGTATTCACCTTCGCCGGCAATATCGGCTCCGTACAGAATCTGGACAAGCTGATCGAAGCATTTTCCAAGGTCCCGCGCGACAAGGCGGAACTGCGTATCGTCGGCAGCGGCATCTATTTGGAACGCCTGAAAGCGCTGGCCGGGGAGCTTCATTTGGACAACGTCGTTTTCACCGGGCGGCGTCCGCGCGCGGAGATGCCGAAGCTGTTCGAGTGTTCGGATGTGCTGGTTATCTCGCTGAAACCGGAGTTTTCGCTGACGATACCGGCAAAATTTCAGGCCTACATAGCTTCCGGCCGGCCGATCTTCGGATGCGTGCGCGGCGATTGCGCGAAACTGATAGAAGAGCACGAATTGGGGCTCGCCGCCGATCCCGGCGATATTGATGAAATAGTTGCCGGATTCACTGATTTTTGCAACGGCGACCGCGGCCGATTGGCCGTCTGGCGGCAAAATGCCCTTGCGTTTTCCGAGCAGTGCTTCTGCCGTGAAAAGATCATCGACCGGATAAGCGATCTCCTGATCGGTTGATTGGCATCTGAGCCTCCCTGCCGGATCGCTGCGATTAAAATAAGAAGGCGTCTGCCGTAAAGAACGGCAGGCGCCTTTTCGCATATTGCGGGGCAGGGGAGTTCAGCGGACTGGCAGCTGTTTCAGCAGATTGCGCGCCATGAACTGGAAGCCGAAGTCGTTCGGGTGCAGTCCGTCGCTGACGCACGATTCCAGATGCGGCAGCAGCTCCCAGCCGTTCACGATCTTGACGTTCGGGTGCTTTTCCGCCGCGGCGCGGATGATCTTGTGTCCCTCCTCGAACGTGCCGACATCCGTCACCCGCATCCAGTCGTGTCGCCAGAGCGGCAGTATCGCACAGACCGGCACGCCGGGGTAGTTTTTCTCCAGCGCGGCGAAGAAGCGTTCCGATTTGTCCACGAGCACTTCGCGCAGTTCGTGCGACCAGTCGTTGGTGCCGTAGCCGACGATGACGAGGTCGAAGTGCCCCGCGTCGGGCAGGGCGGCGAGTTCGGGGTTGAAGCGGTCGCCGCCGATCGCCTTGTTGACGATTTCGGCGTCGAGCGCGTCCGCGACGATGTTGGTGTAGGCGAGCGACGGATAACGCGCGTCGTAGCCCTGGGTTATCGAGTCGCCGTAGCAGATGATGCGCCGTGTCTTGGCGATCGGGGAGATCTCGGTCGCGCCGGTGAATTCGAGCGATTTAAGCATCGCCTTGGACAGTCCGGGCAGATACACGGCGACGCTGTTTTTCCCCTCCGGCAGTTCGACTTCGAAGTCGAATTCCGGTTCGTCCGGGATCGAATGGGTGCCGACGTGTTTCACGAGCGCGCCGTTGACGCAGACGTCGAAGAAGCAGAATGCCCGCGACGAGGCGGCTTCCGCGGTGCCGCGCATCGAGAACTTCGCCGCGTCGGTCGTGAATTCCAGTCTTATGCCGGAGTCGGCGAAAGTCTTGAGCCAAAAGCCGTGGTTGGATTCGTATACCTTCCGCTGCGCTTCGGTGAAACGGTGGAACACCACTGCTCCGTTCTCCTCGGCGACGAGCAGCGCGCCGCGGGTTATTTTCCGTATGAGTTCGATATCCGCCTGCATTTTTATCCCCTTTTGAGTTGACGTCCATATAATATACCGCGCGGAGCGTGCCGCGGCAATGCACCCGGCAAAAAAAGTGCCGCCCGGAAGCGGGCGGCACAAGGATCGCGCGGGATCGATCACTCCTGCGGCAGCGGCACCTTCTGCGTCGCCGGGGTGTACGGTTTGGCGGAAACGTTGCTGAGCCACGCTCCCTTGCCGTATTTTGCGAGCACCTGTACCGGCTTCCAACCGTCCTTGCCGTCGAGCGAAGTTTCGGTTTCCGCTCCGGAAAGGACCTTGACGCCGTTGTTGCAGACGATCGCGTAGATCAGTCCGCAGGGCGGTCCGCCGCCGTCGGCGCCCTGGATGCGGATGGTGTTTTTGCCGGGTTTGAGATACTTTGCCACGTTGAGCGTGAAAGCATCCTGCCACCCCATCTGCTCCATGACGAGTTCGCCGTTGATCCAGCAGCGGAACATATCGTCGCAGGCGACGGAAAGCTCCGCCGTGGCAGGGACTTTGTCGCCGAGGTCGAACTCCTGCCGGAAGAACGCCATCGCGCCCGAGAGCGAGTTGGTGCCGGGATACCAGATCCACGAAGCCTGCTTGAAGCCTTCGAGGCTCTGGAACTTTTCCCATTTGCGCTTCGGTTTCGGAACGTGGAGCGGTTCCGGCATGGGCTTGTCGGCGTCGCGGAAGACGCGGACCTCGTAGCCGGGCAGCTCGAAGGCGAGAACGCCGCCCGCGGGGGCGGGCATCGCCTTGCCGGAGAGCTCCGCGAGGCGCGCCGGGAAGTTGCCTTTGACTTCGGCCTGTTTCGCTTCGGGGCTCTCGTTGAGGACGATCCACAGATCGCCGTGTTCGGCGGTGCGCTTCTGCATCACGCGGATATTCGGCGTAGCCGTCGTTGTTTCGCCCTCGACCGTGTCGCCGACGAGGAAAGGCGCGGCGGCGGTTATTTCGTGGAGCGTCTTCTTGAGGTTCTCAAGGAACTCGTCGCTCTGACCGCGTCCGAGCCACAGCCCCCAGTAGAAGAGGCCGGTCGCGCCGTGGGCGATGGCGTCGTAAGCCATGAAGCGGCTCTCTTCCAACGTCGGATAGATCTCCTCGCGCTGGTAGAGCTGTCCCCACGCGAAGCCCTGCAAGGTCATCCACACCGGCTTGCGGTCGCGGACGGTCACGCGGCACATTTCGGTGTATCTGCCGACGCTGGTCGCGGTCTTGTCGTCGATCTCGGAGTGGTTGTTGGGCGACGGGATGGGGTAGATGTCGATGCCGTAGATATCGCAGGCGGCGCCGCTGGGGCGCAGCGCTTCGGAGGTCCCGCGCGGGGCCTCGTTGAGGAAGACGGGGCGCCACGGATCTATGTAGTCGCGGAAAAGTTTGTAGCCGCTCTGATACGGTTCGAGTCGGACGCCGCGCCATGCCGGTTCGTCGACGCTGAAGTAGCAGACGAGCGCGGGGTGGGCGAGTGTCTTTTTCATGCTCTCCGCGTATCGGATGACGTTTTCGAGCTTGTCTTTTTCGGGGATGTCCTTGAAGATGGTCCCGTTGTTCATGCCGAGCATCGCGTACAATCCGGCGGCGTCAACGGCGTCGAGCGAGGAGCTGCCGCACATGACCATGTTGAAGCCGAGGTCGCAGAGGCGGTAGTAGCTTTCTTCGCGGGGAATGGGGCCGCGGTTGCCCCAGCAGCCGATGGCGAAGAAAGGCTTGCCGTCGAGGAACATCCGGTGCTGTTCGTCGAAGGTGACGACGTGCGAATGGTTTTCCGGGGCCTTGCCGCGCACGGTGAAGTGGGCCCTGTCGTCGGCGATGACTTTGCCGTCCGCGCCGAGCAGTTCGAATTTGATCTCCTTGCGTCCCGGTTCGGCGGGGATGGCGCAGCTGAAGCGCACTTCGGGGGCGCAGTCGAGCGTCTGCTCCTTGCCGTCGAAGGTGACGCGGAGCTTGTCGGCCTTGACGGCGACGAAGACGCTGCCCGAGAAGTTCCCCTTCGTGCCGTATTCGGCGCCGCGGGTGTAGATCCACGGAGGATCGAGGATGATGTCGAGCGCTGGCGCGATGGAGGGGATCTCCTTGACCGTGATGTCGGCGAAATACACGGTGCCGGGATCGCGGAGCTCGCCCACCACGTCGACGGACATGTCGCGCAGCGCGGTGAAGCGGAGGCTCTTATGCTGCCAGCGCTCGAAGGAGTCGAGCCACTTGCCGCTGCCGAAGGTGGGTTCGCCGCCCGCGTACAGCGCGATGCGGTACCAGGTCGCGTTCTGGTTGTCGGTGAAGCGCTTGTCGTTGCCGCCGCGCGCGTCGAAGCTCAACTCGTAGTGCTTGCCTTTTTCGAGCAGCAGTCCGGACTGGATGATGCGCGCCTTCTTTTCGGTACCGTCGAGGCGGACGCACTTGG
>Ga0265298_10010906_pt1 | contig 10684 bp, 10 predicted proteins | sample AusTroGonzalo_MG_3_FD_193486 | JGI IMG/M metagenome (GOLD analysis project Ga0265298, IMG submission 193486) | Bovine rumen microbial communities from tropical cattle in Woodstock, Queensland, Australia - Gonzalo_01 | ecosystem: Host-associated > Mammals > Digestive system > Stomach > Rumen ...
CACTGATTCAGAATAAGATAAGCCATTTATTCCCTATAATATCCACTATTTTTCACATATAAACGGCAACAGAGATACTGACCTCCGGACATTTTGCCGTTTTTCAGCGCGTTTCTGTGCAATATTTCACTTTTTACAACGTTAAATAATATTGTAATTCAGAAAAAAATGTTGTAGAAATGAAAACACTGATAAAAAACATAAAGGAACTTATTCAGGTGGAAACCGCGCCCCGCCACATGGTAAAAGGTGCCGACATGACCAAAATTGCCACCGTAAAGAACGCATACCTTGTTGTTGAAGACGGTCATTTTGCCGCTTTCGGGACTATGGATACCTTGCCCGAAGGCCGTTACGACAACGAAATTGACGCCACCGGACGCATGGTGTTCCCCGCTTTCTGCGATTCGCATACCCACCTCGTTTACGCCGGTAGTCGCGAAATTGAATATATCGACAAAATCAATGGACTGTCTTACGACGAGATTGCCAAACGCGGTGGCGGAATCCTCAACTCTGCCAAACGTCTGCAGGAATCTCCGGAGCAACAGCTCTACGATGATGCCATGCAACGCCTCGAGGAGATTGCCGCATACGGCACCGGAGCTGTGGAAATAAAAAGCGGCTACGGCCTAACTACCGAAGCAGAAATAAAAATGCTACGCGTGATACGCCGCCTTAAGGAGACTTCCCCGCTTACCATCAAAGCCACTCTGCTCGGAGCTCACGGCGTGCCTATGGAGTACCGCGGACGGCAGGGCGAGTTTGTGGACCTCGTTATACGCGAGATGATACCACAAGCCGCCAACGAAGGCTTAGCCGACTTTATCGATGTATTTTGCGACGAAGGTTTCTTCACTGTTGAGGAGACCGACCGTATGCTCGAAGCCGGTGCGAAATACGGACTGCGTCCTAAAATCCATGCCAACGAGATGGCCTGCTCGGGCGGTGTGCAGGTAGGGGTGAAATACAATGCACTCTCGTGCGACCACCTCGAATACGTGGGCGATGCCGAAATAGAGTGTTTCAGGCATTCGCAGTGTATGCCCACAGTGTTGCCCGGAGCAGCATTTTTCCTAAATATGGTTCACTCTCCGGTGCGTAATATGATTAATGCGGGTCTGCCTGTGGCTATGGCCAGCGATTTCAACCCGGGGTCGTCGCCATCGGGAAATATGCAGCTGGTACTTTCGTTTGCCTGTGTGAACTACCGCATGACTCCCGAAGAAGCCATCAACGCCACTACCATCAACAGCGCATACGCTATGGACGTGGTGGATCGCCTCGGCAGCATAGCCGTAGGCAAAACAGCCAACTTTTTCATTACCAAACCTATACCTACTTACGAATTTATGCCTTACGCATACGGTAGCAACAAGGTGGATATGATGTTTCTGAACGGAAAACGCATATAAATAATTTATAATTAATAATTTACAACTAACAATTAATGACTGCCAGCAATAATTTATAATGTCTTTAAAAACTGAGACACAAATTATCTTTGTTTTTTCGTTGTTTCAAAAAAAGATTAAAATGATAAAGGTCGAAAATATTCACAAATCTTACGGCACTTTGGAGGTGCTGAAAGGCATAAACTTGCACATAGCAGAGGGCGAAGTCGTGTCTATTGTTGGAGCTTCGGGCGCGGGCAAGACCACTCTGCTTCAGATAATTGGCACCCTCGAAAAAGCCGACAAAGGTAGCGTTTCAATCAAAGGTACCGATGTAAGCCGGCTTTCGGGCAACGAACTTGCAAGATTCCGCAACAAGCACATAGGTTTTGTGTTCCAATTTCATCACCTATTGCCCGAATTTACAGCATTGGAAAACATCTGTATGCCAGCACTAATACAAGGCCGCACAATGAAAGATGTCACCCCCGAAGCTATGAAACTACTTGATTTTCTGAATATAAAAGACAGAGCCTCGCACAAGCCCTCCGAACTCTCGGGTGGCGAGCAGCAACGCGTGGCTGTGGCAAGAGCCTTGATAAACCGTCCTTCGGTAATTTTGGCCGACGAGCCTTCCGGCAATCTCGACTCGGTGAACGCCAAGGAGTTGCACCAGCTTTTCTTCGACCTGCGCAAACAATACAACCAAACATTTATCATCGTCACCCACAACGAAGAACTCGCACAAATGGCTGACCGTAAAATACTTATGAAAGATGGACAAAGCAACGAGCAATAAGCAGCAGACCGTTTACGGAATTCGTCCCGTAATCGAGGCCATAGAATCGGGCAAACAGATAGACAAAATACTGATACAGAACGGATTGGGCGGCAGCCTGATAAACGAGCTGCGCACCAAAATAAAGGAGGCGGGACTCACTTTTCAGTTTGTTCCCATAGAGAAACTTAACCGCACCGTGCGTGGCGCAAACCATCAGGGCGTGGTGGCACTAATCTCGGCCATAGAATACCAGAGCGTTTACGACATTGTGCCCAAGCTGTTCGACGAAGGCCGCACCCCTACACTGCTCATGCTCGACCGCGTAACAGATGTTCGCAACCTCGGAGCCATAGCCCGTACAGCCGAATGCACCGGTGTGGACGCGATAATAGTTCCAAGCCACGGTAGTGCACAAATCAACGAAGATGCCATAAAAACCTCGTCGGGGGCGTTGTTGCGGATACCCGTGTGCCGCGAAGATAACCTAAAAACGGTGATAAATTTTGCAAAACAGTCAGGATTGCAGATATGCGCGGCCACGGAGAAAGGGCACACCCTTTACACCGAAGTGGATTTCACGCTGCCCACCCTACTGATAATGGGTGCTGAAGAAACAGGCATTTCCAACGACTTGCTGAAAATCAGCGATGTATGCACCAAACTACCCATAGTTGGCGAAGTGCAGTCGCTAAATGTTTCGGTGGCTACAGGGGTATTCCTATACGAAATCCTTCGACAAAGAAATTGACAATTCCGAAATCGGAAATCAGAACTAGGAAATCGGAAATCCAAATTCCAGATTCCTAACTACTTCCCCTCCTCCGCCACTCTATCCATAATTGTTTTTATGGTTTGTCGCATTTGCGGATGGTAATCGCTAAGAAAATCGCCCGTAACACGGTTGGCAATTATCAGACACACCGTAAGAGCATTGTGTCCCAGCAGTTTAGAAAGGCCATATATTGCCGAGGTCTCCATCTCGAAATTGCTTATGCGATGTCCGTTGTAATTGAAAGTGGCAAGAATTTGGTTTATGTCGTTTATAGCTGTGTGCAGTCGCAACTGCCGTCCTTGCGGGGCATAAAAACCACAGGCTGTGGCCGTTATACCCTTTATACAATCATAAGCCACTGTATCCAGCAATTTAGGACAACCTTTTACAACATACGTTTTTTGAAACTGCGGAGGAAAGCTGGCGTGGCATGCAAAAGCGTCGTTCATGTCCTTTTCGAAAAGAGCCTCGTCATGTGCATAGAAATTCAGTAGCCCGTCGAGGCCGAGAGCGTACTCCGAAGCCACAAGTCCGCCAACGGGAATATCGGCGTGCAAAGCCCCCGAAGTGCCTATGCGTATGAGGTTCAAAGTGCGGTGTTCCGTTTTTGGCCTGCGTGTGGCAAGGTCGATATTCACAGCCGCATCAAGCTCATTTACAACAATATCGATATTGTCAGTGCCCATTCCAGTAGAAAGAGCGGTCATGCGCACCCCCTTGTAAATACCTGTTACCGAGCATATTTCACGGTTAGTGGTTTTATATTCCACCGATTCGAAAAGTTCTTCGAATAGTGCCGTGCGTCCCGGGTCGCCCACCAAAAAAACGGTGTCGGCTATGTGGCTGTCGGTGAGGTGTATGTGGTAAAGGCTGCCGTCGTTGGCCAGCACAAGTTCCGATGCTTTAAGATTGTCTTCCATATTCGAAATAATGATTTGTACAAGTGTTGCAAAGGTACATTTTTTTTCGGACATTGAAATCCTGCCGTTGTAAAAAGCAACGGAATGCCACAATATAAAATCTTGATATACAGAATTATAGCCAATGAAATTTGATAAAAAAAGTTATTTTTTTTGGCAGAAAGCAAAATCTTTTGTACCTTTGCAATGTAATTTAAAAATATAATTGTCATGAAGAAAATAATTTTTGTATTGTCGTTCTTGTTTTTGGCAAGCACAGCAAGTTTCGCCGATTCTTCGGTGCAGTTTTTCAAAAAATCGCAAGCCACACGTGTTGTAAACTACCTCAACCATCATCCCGAGGTGCTATTTTACTGTGGCTGCTATCCCAATTATCAGACATCCTATGTTTACACTCTCGACGTGTGGATGGAGCGTTACAGCCTAACTTACTACGAGATATGGATTTACGGCTACGATGTAAAAACCAACGAAGAAATTTACACCCCGGTAGATCTAAACTGCCTTTGGGTAGAGGGAAGCAATGGCTATCCGGCCAATGTGGCAAAAACTTTGGGTTTCAAGCACCGAATCTGCGAAGCCTCTTTCAGATGGCGTATTCCCATTTATAACACCCGTCCGCGTGTGGCACACCCATCGAATTATCACCAAACTTATTTCGCACAGCCCAACGTAAAGCCACGTATCAACAGCAGACAGCAGTCAAAACCCAACGTAGGCCATGCTAATAACAACACCAACCGCACAAACTCGAACATCAATAGACCGAAAAATAACAACAATAACGGCGGCAACAACAGCGGCAGTCATGGTAACCGCGGTGGCAACGCAAATCACCAACATTCCAACCCACAACCTGCCGCAACTCCCACCAACAACTCCACAAACAACAACAGAAGCAGCTCTCGCAGATAAAAGTCTATCCAAACAAAGCTATAACAACAAGTCGGGGGTAAAAAGCCCCCGACTTTTTTACGGAAAAATCTGAAATAAAAACACTTATGACAATTGCAGCACTTGTTTCGGGAGGAGTGGACAGCTCCGTTGTGGTACCCCTGCTAAAAGAACAGGGCTACGACCCACACATATTCTACATCAAAATTGGCATGAACGACGATAGTGAGGAATGGGACTGCCCATCGGAGGAAGACGTTGAGATAACAACTTGGATAGCAAAGAAATACGGCTGCAAATTTGACATAATAGACTTGCAAAAGGAATATTTCGACCGCGTGGGACGCTACACTATGGACACCGTTGCCAAGGGTCTTACACCCAACCCCGATGTGATGTGCAACAGTCTGATAAAATTCGGTGCTTTCGAAGAGAAAGCCGGATACCTTTTCGACCGCATAGCCACCGGACACTACGCCCGACAGTGGCAGGATGCCAACGGCATTTGCTGGCTCGGTACCGCCAACGACCCCGTGAAAGACCAGACCGATTTTCTCGGCAGACTCAACTACCACCAGCTGAGCAAGGCCATGTTCCCCATAGGCGATATGCCTAAAGCCGAGGTGCGGATGATGGCCGAAAAACTCAACCTTCCCAGTGCCACACGCCACGACAGCCAAGGTATCTGTTTCCTCGGCAAGATAAACTATAACGACTACATACGCAAATACTTAGGAGAACGCGAGGGCGACATAATAGAACTTGAGACAGGTAAAAAACTTGGACAACACAAAGGGTTTTGGTTCCATACCATCGGTCAGCGCAAAGGTCTCGGCCTCGGCGGAGGTCCTTGGTTTGTGGTGAAAAAGGACGTGGAAAACAACCTTATATACGTCTCCAAAGGCTACGACCCCGTAGCTCAGTACACCGAAACCGTTCATTTAGGCGATGTGATGGTCATGAACCCCTCCGTTTCTTTCTCTGAAAGTCAGCGTATCCGTTTCAAAATCAGGCATACACCCGAATTCAACACCGGCATACTGAAACTCACCCCAAACGGCGCCGACATCATTTCAGACAATGCCATCTCGGGCGTGGCCGCAGGACAGTTCGGCATAATATACCACGCCTCTGAACCCGTAGTACTCGGTAGTGGAGTGATTATGTAGTTAAGAGTTAGGGGTTGAATGTTGGGAGGTTGTAGAGGCTTTCTAAACTTTTTTCTCATTGTAATACAGCATTTTACTACAAAAAGCAAAATCTTTTGGTCTATAGGTCAAATTGCAGGATAAAAACTTTCGAAACGCCTATGTTTATTGGTAATTTTGTAAATCAAGGTGCTTGGAACAAAAATTAACAAATAAAAATCGTCTATGGGTCAAATTGCAGGATAAAATCTTCAGATTTGTAGGGAAACACTACCTTTGCGAGATTTCAAGACACTCAAAAAAGGTAGAAAATGTACAAATTGAAATGTCCTGCGTGCGGTGACGCAAACACAGTAAAAAACGGGAAACGAAAGGGTGTCCAGACATATTTATGCAAGGGATGCGGATACCAGTTCCGAAACAATTCTAAAATAAAACATGATGCTTTATGGAGAAGCTATCAGGAGGGCAAACAGACCATATCCGAGCTTGCTGCTACTAACGGGGTAAGCGAGTCCACTATCAAGCGTCGGTTGCGCGAGATAGAAAAGGTTTGGGTGCAGCCACAGCTGGCGGGTAGCGGGTTCGTGCATCTCGACACCACTTATTGGGGGCACAACTGGGGTTTGCTGCTTGCTTTGGACGAGAGGTCGGGAATGCCTCTTCATATTGCGTTTGTCGCTAACGAAAGGGTGCAGGACTATGTGGATGCAGTGCGCAGCATAGAAAATCGTGGATATACCATCGATGGGATTATAATAGACGGGAAGAGAAATCTCTTCAGCGAATTCTCGTCATACAAGATACAGATGTGCCAGTACCACATGATACAAATAATGAGGCGATATCTCTCCAAACATCCCAGACTAATCGCTGCCAGGGAACTGAAGGCTATGGTGGACAATATTGCGAAAGAAGACGGAACTGAATTCGAGAACAAGTTCCGGCACTGGAAGGCCAAATGGAAGACCATGCTGAACAGACGTTCCACCCTAAAGTCGGGGAAAACGCAGTTCACCCACAAACGTTTGCGTTCCGCCATGAACAGCGTAAACTTCTATCTTCCGTACCTATTCACTTATCAGCTGCCGGAATGCGACGGAATGCCCAACACCAACAACAAGATTGAGGGGACTTTCACCGATCTCAAAAAGAATCTCAACAACCACAGCGGGATGTCAAAGGAGAACCGCAAGCGGTTCATCATTGGGTTTTTCTTGGCATTGAAATCTAAGCTTGAACAGGGTGATAAATGAAATTGGCTCCGCTTTGTGCAAAGCCAGTCCCGTTCAATCTTGAGTTTGCAATCCTATTCCTCACGGAGTTGCTCTCCAGCAGAGCTCCGCTACGCTTCAGAATGCAGTGCAAAAGTACAAAAAATCTTCGAATCGGTCATCCTGCAATTTGACCTATTGAGACAAAGTACAAAAAATCATCCTGCAATTTGACCTATACGCCTATTTTTTTGCGGAAATCGGCTGCGGCTTTGCGCTCTTTTTTTGTTTCGGTTGGCAGGTCGAACAGCACAAGCACCCACATGATACGGTATTCGCTGAAACGTTGGTGCATTATTTTTCGGGATAGGATATTTTACGCAGTTCGCCGCTGAAACACTTGTAGAGCGATGCCGTTGTCTGCGATACGGCCACCATCAGAGGACTGCGCTGTCCGCCTATAACAACGTCCAAAACAGGTATGCCGAGCATTTCTCGTTTTATTTCGGGGGTTATTTCTTCGGTATAGCCGAATTTTTCTGCGGTTTTTGTTACCATTTCGTCGATGTAGGGGCGGTATGGCTCCATTATGTCGTCGGCGAGGCAGTAGGCGTTGTATCGGTTGTGGTGGTGTATGCCGAGAGTGGGCAGTAGTCCGCTCGAAACCAAGGCACGTGCCACCACGGCGCGCAGTATTGCATAGCCGTAGTTGAGCAGGTTGTTGGGCGGAACGCCGTCGCGGTTGCGCACAAAATTGGGGATGTCGGGGAACATATTACGCCAATAGTAGGCTGCGGCGCGGGCTTCGAGGTTGTCGCTGTCGCCACTTTTTACATCGGCTGCCCAGGCAATCATATTTTTAACTACGGTGCCGTTTGTTTGGTTCAGCACTGCCGCTTGGTTGCGTATTTTGCATTGCACTGTCTGTTGCCAAAGTTGTTTTTTCAATGGCAGGGAGGCATCTATCTGGTCGCGGAAACGTTCGCTTTGGGTGGTGTTGCCTTCCAAAGGCAGTAAAAGACCGGTGGGCAGATGTCGGCTATCGCAGGTAATTACAGCACTGTTGTTTTCTAGCAAGGCTTCGATAACTCCCTGTGTAACAGTTAATTGTTTGTTGTCCAAAACCATAACGCCGATATCCTCGATGGGGATGGTTTTTACAAATTCCTGTTTAAAGGAGTCGGGGACGGACTTTACTTTTTCCAGTTCGGGCATTTTAATCACCAGCTGGCCGTTTTTCAGCGAAAGGTAAGCTGGATTGCTGAAACAAAGGGTGCGTTTTACCATAATTGTTATTCTATTTCAAGATTGGTTTGTTTCGGCAGGTAGTTGTCGGGGTTGGATACGCTTCGTCCGAGTTCCTTCTCTGTTTCTTCGCGAGCCACGCCGGCAACTTTACCGCCACGTTTGGCTATTTTGCGGCTTTGTTCGAAAGTTTCCGGTTCCTCTTTTTGCGAAATTTCGGTGGTAACACGTTCGCCAAGCATAGTAAAAATAAGTTCAAGGTCGTCCATGTGGTCGCGTAGGTTTTGGTTTTTCTTGGTTAGTCCCTTGAATTCCTTGTATTCGGAGGGTGTCATTCCGAAGGTGGCTTTGGAAATTTCGGCTGTTAGTATGGCAAAATCCTGTTCCTCGGTTATTCCGCGTTTTTTCCATTCGTCGGTAAGGTTCTGACGGATGGCGATACCGCGCAGACGTTTGTCAATCCAGTCCTTGGGGTAGCCTTTCTTTTCGTACAGCTCTTTCATGCGCTCCTGTGCCAGTTCGGGGTTTTCTATTTCGAGCATACGTTCGTAGCCCACCGTGGCCAACCATTGTTTGAACGGCTCGGCTTTGGGCGAGGGTATGGATTGGATGATGCGGAGCAGGCCTTTTACATTGGCGCAGCTCATTCGTTGCTTACCGCCAGCGGTGGGAACTACAAGGGTAGGTACAAATTGTACCCACCCTTTGGCCAATTCTGCATCGCGCAGTTTCATACGTTTTACATATTGCTTTGGGTCAGCGCTATCGGTCAGTGCGGCAACCACATCTTCCACAACGAAATACCATTGTTCCTCTTCATCGTTCCATACGGAACGGATTTTTTTGTTTTGAAATAGTTTTATGTTGCTCATAACGCTTTGATTTTACCTATAACAGAAATATAAACTTTATGTGGATTAAGTTTAAACAAAGCATCTATGCTTCTGATGTTATAAAAGCTATTGTCCGATTTGTTCATTCTTTTTATATCAAATGATGTTTCAGTATGTAATGCAAAACGGTATTGTCTTTCAGATATGTTTTGCACTTTATATAAATATTGTCCTATGGCAGCAAAATCATTATTCTGTAAAGCATCTTCAAATGACTCGTTTTCCATTCCCAAAACAAACATTTCATTCTGTTGTAGGCTTATTTCAAAAGTCCATTTCACATCGGGAAGATTCTCTAAAAACGATTCTGGTAATTGTTTGTCGATGATACTATCCCAAACGCTTTGCGGGTTTTCAATAATTACAGGAATACCATATTTTTTACGTTCAACAGCATGCCAAAAAGTTACTGTATGTTCATGAAGATTGCCGTTTTTATCACGGTAAATAGCAATGTGATGATTGTTACCTGGTTTTACAAAGCCAATAGGTTCGCCTTTTTCATTGTGTTTTATTGGAACTACAGCTAACAAACCAGTTCGGCAACGAACCGAACGAATAGGTATAGTGTTGTTATCATCGGCAAATATTGGATTTTTGTCCAAATCATTCAAATTTTCAAGAGCTTTCTTAACATCGTTCCGATAATCTTTGCCATCTTCAAAACCTTGGTTTAAGCGTTGCAAAATCTTAGTACGAATATTTGTGTCCACAATTGAGTCAAGAACATATTTGATTTTATCAACAACTTGAATCTCACCAGTTTTATTATTTACTTTTTTCTCATATGTTTCCTTTCCTGTGAAAACAAATCCTTGTGCACCTTTACCTAATTTGTATTTTTTTACAATTTCCTTTTTCCCATTTATCTCAACTTGTCCGTAAACACCTTCTTCGTGTAATGCGCCTCTTGGTATAATAATTCCCTTTTGCAATACCTCTTTTTTCCCCTTTACATACTTAATCCGTTTACCTGTTGAAGCTGATTTTTTACCTGCTTTGAAAGAGACAAGTATTTTGTCAACATTATCCGCCACCGTTTGGGTTGTAAAAGGAGTGAGTGACGCAAGATATTTATTCAACAAATCTTTTTTTTCTTCAAATTGTACCCCAGCCGATTCAATTTGCTTTTTCATCAAAACCTTTGTTTCGTCTGCGTTTAGTGTGTTTATACGTTGAACAAAACCTTGTTGGGTACAAGCAACAACTAAAGCATCTATGGCGTGGTGTCTGTGGTCAATACGTTTAGTCCAATTTACAATCTGTTCTTTGATGTGTTTATTTTTTCCATGATTGCTTTCCCAAGAAACAATTTCTGTCAACCCTGCTTTTTTATATCTTTCAAAATCAAGCTGATGCAATATTTCATCGTATCCCCAAAGATGTCGCAGAATTGCCGTAACAGCACCACTGGTCGCATTTA
>Ga0265298_10010909_pt1 | contig 10683 bp, 11 predicted proteins | sample AusTroGonzalo_MG_3_FD_193486 | JGI IMG/M metagenome (GOLD analysis project Ga0265298, IMG submission 193486) | Bovine rumen microbial communities from tropical cattle in Woodstock, Queensland, Australia - Gonzalo_01 | ecosystem: Host-associated > Mammals > Digestive system > Stomach > Rumen ...
TTATTCCTTTTATTGAAGAATATAAAAATCCTCGTAATTTTGCTGCTGGAAGTATTAGATTACTTGCCGCAAAAGAGTGTGAACAAAGAAATCTTTCTTTTGTTGCTTGGGAAATGATTGAAGGTTATCCAGAAATAAAAGAATTTTGGAAAAGATTAGATAAATTAGAAGAAATGTGTTTTACAGTAGTTCCTTTTGTTTCAGATATTTCTAAAGTAAAAGAAGCTTTAGATGTTTTACAAGAAAAGTCTGAACATGATATTTATCCAACAGATGGTTATGTTTTTAAATTTAATGATGTTGAGTATGGTAAAAAGCAAGGACAAACAGACCATCATTTAAAAAATGCTATTGCATTTAAATTATATGATGAAATCTATGAAACAGAGGTAAAAGATATTGAATGGACTATGGGAAGAACTGGTCAGCTTACTCCTGTTTTAATTTATAATGATATTGAAATTGATGGAGCAATTTGTAATAGAGCAAGTTTACATAATATTAGTGTTATGACTCAACTTATGGGTGGAGCATTTCCTGGACAAAGAGTTTTTATTTATAAAGCTAATCAAATTATTCCACAAGTTGAAAGTGCTCAAGGTAATAATCCTAATCATATTCCAGGGATTCAAATTCCCAAAATCTGTCCATATTGTGGGAAACCAACAGAGATAAGAAAGGATAATGATAGTGAAGTATTATACTGTACCAACCCTCAATGCGAAGGAAAATTAGTCAATAAACTCAATCATTTCTGCGGTAAAAAAGGACTAGATATTAATGGATTATCAAAAGCTACTCTTAATAAATTTATTGATTGGAACTGGGTAGCAACGATAGAAGATTTATATTACATTTCCGAGAAATACAGGTCGGACTTTCTTATTAAACCGGGCTTTGGAAATAAATCAGTTACTAAAATCTTAGATGCAATAGAAAAAAGTAAACACACAACTTTAAATGCTTTTATTTCTGCTATGGGGATACCCCTTATAGGGCGGACAGCCGCAGCAGATTTAGCCAAAGAATTTAAAACTTATGAAGATTTTCGTAATGCGGTTGATGATAAAGATTATCATTTCTTTTATTTACCTAATTTTGGAGAAGAAATGGATTATCAATTAAAACATTTTAACTACTCTGAAATGGACAAACTTTCTAAAATCTTAACTTTAGAGAATCCTGTTGTTAACAACGAGATAACAAATAATAGTCTTGAAGGGAAAACTATAGTCATTACGGGAAAACTTGCAAATTTTAAAAATAGAAATGAATTAAAAGAAGTTATTAAAGCTCATGGCGGAAAAACTTCTGATTCAATTTCAAATAAAACAGATATACTTATTAATAATGATATTAATAGTACATCATCTAAAAATAAAAAAGCAAAACAACTGAACATACCAATCTTATCGGAAGTAGATTTTATACAGTCTTATCTTGAGAATTAATAAAAATTTTTATATAATAAAAACATAATAAGATGAATATTAATAAATTAGGTATTAGATATATACAAGCACACATTACAGGTAATATGCTTTATTCATTTGAATTTATAAAAAATTTTTTATATAATAAATACAGATGATAGGCATATAATTCATCTTAAAATAAATAAAAATATAGAAATAAAAGGAGATTAAGATTATGTTGAAACCGAATAGTAGATTAGTTTATGATTTCGTAAAAGAACACGATGGACAAGATTTTACAGCACAAGATATTGCTGAAGCAGTAGGTTTAGAGCCTCGTACAGTTAATGGTATTATTACCGCCGCTTTCCAGCGTCATAAAGATGCTGATAAAAATCCTCTGCCATTAATGGTTCGTGTACCTGCAGAAATCGAAGACCCAGCTACAGGACTTCATAAAGCAGTTAAATTTATTCAGTTAACTGATGCAGGTAGAACTTTCAATCCAGATGCAGAGTAATTATTAATAATTACTTTTATGGACTAGGTTTATAAACCTAGTCCATCTTTATATGGAGAGAAAAAATGATTTTATTAATTATTGGTTTTATATTTTTAATAGTTAGTGTTATTCTTTTTTATAAAAATAATCAAATTAAAGTAATAAAAAATAAATAGCAATAGCAATATATAGAATAGTTAAATTAGAAAGTTAATAAATTAATTTAGAAAAAAATAGAATTAACTTAGTTTGAAAACAAACAAAAAGAATTATTAAAACAATAGTTAGAAGATGAAAGAAATTCTCGTAAAAAAGAAATTGATACTTTTATAAAAAATGAAAAAGAATTAGCACAATAGTTTATAGAAAAAGAAAAACAGTTAGCTCAAAAAACAGTTAATACCGCACATAATAATGCTCAAGAGCAAATCTCAGAAATTCATACAGATTTGCAAAATATTAGAGAATCCGCAAATCAAGAGAAAAGAGAAATACAAAGTTAGTTAAATAAATTAAAAGCCTCTTTAAGTGCTGGTGTAGAAGCTCGTCTCCGCGAACAAGAAGTAAAAGAAGAAAAAAATTTTTATAAACTACATTTAGATGATAATGATTTGGATGATGTTAAAAAACTAGAAAAATTAAAAGAATCTTTCCATCAGCCAGTTGTTTTAAGTAAACTTATTTGGAGTCAATATTTCCAAAAACAAATGAATGAATTATGTGATAGAGTATTAGGAAAACAAGTGGTATGCGGTATTTATAAAATAACTAATCTTTTAACTGAACAATGTTATATTGGACAAAGTGTAAATATTGCGGACAGATGGAAACAACATTGTAAATGCGGTCTTGGTATTAACGCATCTTCAACTAATTCTTTATATAATGCTATGCAAAAAGATGGAGTATGGAATTTTACTTTTGAATTATTAGAAGAATTAAAATAGAAAACATTATTAAATGAAAAAGAAAGATTTTGGATATAGATGTATCAAAGTGATAGATTTGGATATAATGCAACTAAAGGAGTTTTAAAATAATGAAATTTGAAAATACAGACGTATGGGGTTTTGAACATGCAATTCGTGGTATGAGAAATCCTCTTAATAGTTGGGATAAAAGTGATAGTGAATGGAAATATTGGTGTACTGACCCAGATTTTAATAAAGAACCATATTATTGTAACGATTGTGGATATGATATATGTGATCCTCATTCTGGAGAGCCTGATTTTGTTATTGGTCCTAATGATATGAAACTTGCTCAAAGATTAATTAGCGGAGGTTCAGAACATCGTAAATTCTTAAGACAGATTTTTGTATCTGTTGATATTACAGCTCCTCTCTATTGGTGGAAAGAATTTGATACTTATAAAATAGGAACAACCGCCAATAGCACATCAACAATGCACAAATTAGCAACAACACCTATTACTCTTGATTGTTTTGAAACAGATGATTTAAAAGGTGATTTGATATATTATTCTGCTCCAGTATTAGGATATGAAGATTATAAAGTTTCAAATACTATTAATATGTTTCAAGATTTTATGATTGAACAGTTAGAATTTCTTCGTCAAAAATATATTGAAACAAAAGATAAAAGATATTGGAAAGAACTTGTGCGGTGGTTGCCTGAGGGATGGCTCCAAACGAGAACCTGGACAGCAAATTATGAAACTATCCGCACTATATGTCATCAACGCTCAGAACATAAGTTAAATGAATGGAGTGGAAAAGATGACTCTAACTTACCTAATTTCATACAATGGGCGAAATCTTTACCTTACGCCGAAGAATTAATTTTCTATAATTGACAAATTTAAATAATTATGTTATAATAATTTTATAAAATATAAGAAAAGGAATTATTTTTTATGACTAAAAGAGAAGCATTTATTAAAATTGTTCAAAAAGAATTATTTGATGAAGATTGTTATGTAGAAAATTATAGTTCATCAGAAGAAAAAGAAAAAGAATGGAATTTGGCTTGTGAATTTTTTAATGAACTTAAAGAAGGAAAAATAAAAAATTCTAAACCTATAACTGAAAATGGTTTAAAAACCCTTACTTGGATGCAAGAAAATATTGATGAAATGTCAAATCTCTTTACATCAAAAGAAATTGGAGAAGGATTATTAACCTCTGGGAAATCTGTTGCAGGAACTATGAGAAAATTAGTTAGTGATGGATATGTAGAAAAAACTGGTAAAGACCCAGTTAAATACTCTTTAACTGATTTAGGTAAAAATTATAAAGGTTGATAAAATTAAAAAATTTTATTATAATAATAAAAGTTGATTAATTTTTAATTTTAAAATTAAAGGAGAAAATTTAATGAAAAATAATGCAAAATTTATTAACAAAGAAAAAATTGAAGGATATGTTTATAGCACAGGAAGTAATTTTAATCAACTTTCCGAGCGAGTAACAGGAGAAAATTCAAAAAATCCTGGAACAAAATATATCGGCGGCGATTTGGATATTGTTGTTGATGAAGCTGGATTAAATGTTGTTACTATTCATTACGCTTATGTAACAGAAACTTTTGGTAATGGAACCGAAAATAAAACATATGGAGTTTTAAAAAGAATTATTGATAATCCAGATAGAATGTGGATTAATGGTGGAAAAGATAATGCCTTTAAAGTGCAGTGTACAGGTATTGCTATTGGTCTGAATGATTTCATTGCGGCAGATGGTAAAAAAGTAGCCGCACCGAGAAATGAAAATGGTTTCTGTACTATTGTAAATGAACTTGGACCAGAAGGTGAAAGAAATACTTTTGAAACTGATATGGTTATTGAAAAAGTAACCCATATTGATGCAGACCCAGATAAAAATATTAAAGAAGATTTTGTAACAATTAGTGGAAATATCTTTGGATATGGTCCTGTATTACTTCCAATTTCTTTTACTGTTAGAAAACCGGAAGGTATGAGATATTTTGAAAATTTAGATGTTACACCGGCTGAACCTTTATTTACAAAGGTATGGGGTAATATTAATTGTATGACAATTAAGACTGAAAGAAAAGAAGAATCTGCCTTTGGAGAAGCCGCAGTTCATGTTTATGAAAGCAAAAAACGTGAATATCTTGTTACTGGTACTGCAAAAATTCCTTATGATTTTGGAAATGAAGATGTTCTTACTCATGGAGATTTAAATAAAATGATGCAAGACCGTCAGATTAGATTAGCAGAAATTGAAAAACGTTTTAAAGACCGTAAAGCTAAAACTAATACTGCTGCAGCAACTCCTAGTGCAAATATTCCACAGGGTGATTTTGTATTTTGATAAAAGGAGATAATATATCCCCTTTTTTATAGAAAGGAGAAACATATGGCAGATATAGATATTTTTAATATTGAACCACATCAAGTTAGTAGAGATTTAAGAGGTTATACTGTTTTCTTTTATGGTGAATGGAAAACTGGTAAGACAACTATTGCATCAAAATTTCCAAACGCATTACTTTTAGCCTTTGAAAAAGGTTATAATGCTTTAGCAGGTGTTCGTCCGCAGCCAATTAATTCATGGGCAGAATTTAAAAAAGTTCTTAGACAGTTAAAAGACCCAAGAGCTAAAGAAATGTATGAAACAATTGTTTTAGATACAGTAGATATAGCTTATGATTATTGTACAAAATATATTTGTGATAATGCCATTCGTCCTGATGGCGGCTATGGAGTAGATTCAATTAGTGATATTCCTTTTGGTAAAGGATATGGATTAGTAGAAAAAGAATTTGACACAGCTTTAAGGTCTATTGTTCAAATGGATTATGGTCTTGTTATTATTTCTCATAGTACTGATAAGACTTTTACAAATGAATCTGGTGTTCAATATAATAGAATTGTACCAACATTAGATAAAAGAGCTAATAATGTATGTGCAAGAATGTGTGACCTTGTTGGTTATTCTCGTCCAGTTGAAGATAAGGATGGTAATTTAACTACAAAATTATTCTTAAGAGCTACCCCCCGTTATGAAGCAGGGTCAAGATTTAAATACACTCCTGACTGCATTGACTTTTCTTATGAAAATTTAGTAGATGCGATTTCAAAAGCTATTGATGCACAGGCAGAGCAAGATGGTGCTCAATACTTTACAGATGAAAGAAATAATGCTTATAAAGATACAACTGTAGAATTAAATTTCGATGATTTAATGGAAAAAAATAATAATCTAATTAAAGAAATGATCGAAAATAATTCTGAAGAAGATTTTGTTTCTTATTATCAACCTAGAATTGTTCAAATTACTGATAGATATTTAGGACGAGGGCAAAAGATGAGCCAATGTTCTAGAGAACAGATTGAAGCATTATCATTAATTTATGATGACTTATTACTTCTTAGTCAAGAGAAAAAATAATTTTAAAAGTCAAGGATTTTTTCCTTGACTTTTTTCTTTTTTTTTGGTATAATTATAATAATAAATATATTTTTAAGAAAGGAGATTAATATGGCTCATAAAGTTATCTGTCTTTATTGTAAAAAACAATTTGATAGAGATAAAGAACCTACTAAACAAGTCTCCGCTCGTAGATATGCACATTTACATTGTTGGGAAGAACATGAAAAAAATCTTACTCAAGAAGAGAAAGACCAAAATACTTTTTATACTTATACCAAACAATTATTTGGAGAAAATTATAATTATTTATTAACTAAAAAACTAGCTGAAAAATATGTAAAAGATAATAATTATACCTATAGTGGAATGTATAAAACTTTAAAATGGTATTATGAAAAAGAAGGACATTCTTTAGAAAAAAGTAATGGAAGTATTGGTATTATCCCTTATATATATAATCAAGCTATGGCATATTATTATGCTTTATATCAAGCTCAATTAGTTAATAAAGAAAAGGATATAAGTAATTTTATTTTACCAAAAGAAAGAATTATTACTATAGAATCTCCACGGGTTTATGTGCGGCCACCGCGATTTTGGTTTGATTAGGAGGAAGAATTAAGTGAGCAACTCAACTAAATATTATGATACACAAAGTTGTATGCAAGTTATAGGAGATGTATTTTTAAATCCTTCTTTATTAGACTTGGAAGAAAAATATAAATTTCATGAAGAAGATTTTACTCAAGAGTTTCATAAAATATTATTTGGTTCTATTTATAATCTTCATCAATTAGGAGCCAAACAGATTTCTATTGAAGATATAGAAAAATATTTAGAACAAAGACCTAAAAAGTATGCAGTGTATAAACTTAATAAAGGGTCTGAATATTTATCTAATTTAAAAGAAATGTGTCAATTAGCTGCTTTTGATTATTATTATAATAGAATGAAAAAGATGACACTTCTTAGGATGTATAATAAAAATTTAGGAATGAATTTATCTTGGTTATATGACCCAGATAATATTTTAGATGTTAAGAAAAAAGAAACTCAAGAAGCTTGGTTTGATAATACCCCCATTAATGATATGGCAAATATTATTAATGATAAAATTGATGAAATTAAAGCTAAATACATTGATAATTCAGAAGATGAAATTATCCAAGCTGGAGAAGGTGCTTTACAATTATTAGAAAGATTTAAAACTAATCCTGAAGTTGGTTATCCACTATATGGACGTTTAGTAAATGCTGTTCATAGAGGGGCTAGACTTAAAAAATTTTATTTACGTTCTGCGGCAACAGGAGTTGGTAAAACTCGTTCGATGATTGCGGATGCTTGTTTTATTGCTTGTAATAAAATTTATAATTTAGAAACAAGAGAATGGGAAGATAATGGTACTCGTGAACCAACTCAATTTATTACAACAGAGCAAGAAGAAGATGAAATTCAAACTATGATGATAGCTTTTTTATCTGGTGTAAACGAAGATCATATTCTTGAAAATACTTATACTTCAGATGAGTGGGAGCGAGTTCAGGAGGCCGCAAGAATTTTAACAAAAAGTCCTTTATATATTAAAAAACTTCCAGATTTTTCTTTACAAGATATTGAAAATACTATTAAATTTGGTATTCGTCAATATGGAGTAAGATATGTATTCATGGATTATATTCATTCTAGTATGAAAATATTAAGTGAGATTAGTTCAAAGGCGGGAGTTCGCGGTCTTAGGGAAGATAATATCTTATTTATGATTAGTGTAAGAATTAAGGATTTATGCAATCAATATGGAGTATTTGTAATGTCTGCTACTCAGTTAAATGCAGATTATGTTTCTGCCCAACAATATGACCAAAATCTTTTAAGAGGTGCTAAAGCTATTGCTGATAAAATTGATTGTGGTATGATTATGTTACAAGTAAGCCAAGATGATAGAGAATCTTTGAAAGATATTGTAAATACAATGGGTATTGAAATGCCAGATATTAAAATTTCTGTATATAAAAATAGACGAGGAAGATATAAAGACGTACTTTTATGGTGTAATTCTAATCGTGGTATATGTAGAATTAATCCAGTTTTTGTAACTAATTATAACTATGAATTAATAAGCATAGAAGATTTAAAAATTCAAGTTACCGCAAAAATAGAAGCAAGTGCGTTTTAAGGAGAAAAAACATGAATGAAGAATATGATTATTTTGAAATTGATTCTTTTACAGAAGATTTGTTAAAGGCATTTATTAATCATGGTTATGGTAATTTAAAAATGTATGAAACATTTTGTTTTAATACTCATCTCTGTGATGAAACAGTTTGTATGACAATTAAAGAATTTTATGAAAAAGCACATAGGATGAAATAAAAAAAATGTCTTTTAAGTATGATAAAAATACTCTTAAAGAAAACCTCTCGATAGAAGAAGTATTTGACCTTGTAAGTGAATTAGGTGGAGAGCCAATCATGGGTAATAATATGTTTACTGCACGCACCATATGTCATGGCGGCGACAGTCATAAATTATATTATTATCCAAATACTCACTTATTTCATTGTTATACAGGCTGCGGAGATGCTTCTTTTGATATTTATGACCTTGTTTTAAGAGTAAATAAAGTTGCTGGTATTCAAAATTTTACCTTAGGTAAAGCTATTATTTTTGTAGCAAAATATTTTGGATATTCACAAGATGTTTTTGATTTTGATAATAATCAAGAAGCTAATGAAGATTGGAAAATTATTAATAATTTCAAAAGAAATAAAGAAAAGGTTAATGAAAAACGTAAAGTAGAATTAAAAATTTATGATAATAAAATTTTACAATATTTTCCACATCCCCACATAATGCCATGGGAAGAAGAAGGTATTACTTTTGATATTATGGAATCAAGAGGAATTTGTTATAATCCATTAAGTGAAGGAATTATTATTCCTCATTATGATATTAATAATAATCTTATTGGAATTAGAGAAAGAACATTAATTAAAGAAAATGAGATATATGGTAAATATAGACCTGCTTATCTTAACGGAAAATTATATAATCATCCTCTTGGTTTTAATTTATATAATTTAAATAATAGCAAAGATAATATTAAAAAAATACAAAAGGCTATTGTATTTGAAGGTGAAAAATCTACTTTATTATATGCTTCTTATTTTGGAAAAAATTTAGATATTAGTGTTGCTTGTTGCGGCAGTAATTTAATTAATTATCAAATTCAATTACTTTTAAAACTTGGTGTTAAAGAAATTATTATAGCTTTTGATAAACAGTTTAAAGAAATAGGAGATAAAGAATGGGAAAAATGGGTTGTTAAATTAAAAACTATTCATAATAAATATGGTCATTATGTTAATATTAGTTTTTTATTTGATAAAGAAAATCTATTGGGATATAAAGATTCTCCTATTGACTGTAATAAAAACACTTTTTTAACATTATTTCAAAACAGGGTGTCTATATGAAAAAAACTTGAAAAATTTATAATTTTTTGATATAATAAAATAAGATAAAATAAAAAAGGAAAAAAAGAAAATGAAATATCAATTAATTAACGAACCAAATGAAAATTATTCAACAATTGAACAAATTCTCTATAATAGAGGTATTGCAGAAAAAGATATACTACATTATTTAAATCTATCAGATTAGGATATAAACTCTCCTTTATTACTAGGAGAAGATAACCTTAGAAATGGATTAACAATATTGATAGATACCATTAAAAAAGGTGAAAATGCTGTAGTTATAATTGATTGTGATTGTGATGGATATACATCTGCCGCACTCCTTATTAATTATTTTTATAAAATTTTTCCATCTTGGGTATTATAGAATGTTGATTGGATAATGCATGATAGTAAACAACATGGTTTATCAGATTGTTATGAAAGTATTATAGAAGGAAATTTTATAAAAAATAAGAAATATTCTTTAGTTATTTGTCCTGATTCAAGTAGTAATGATTATAGATACCATTGTGATTTATATAATAAAGGAATTAAAGTTTTAGTATTAGACCATCACTTAGCTCCTTATATTAGTGATTATGCAGTAATAATTAATAATCAACTATCTAACTATCCTAATAAAGAATTATCTGGAGTTGGAGTCACTTGGCAATTTTGTAGATATATAGACAATATGCTAAAAGTTAATTATGCTAATGACTTTCTTGATTTAGTTGCTCTTGGTTTATGTGGAGATATGATGAGTTTGAAATCTTTTGAAACAAGATACTTAATCACAAAAGGATTTAAAAAAGAAAATATTAAAAATCCTTTTATTGATTATATGTTAGAGAAAAACTCCTTCCCGCTCTCAAAAGCTGACTATGCCCCTTCTGATTCTAGTATGAGTTGTACTTCAATTGGAGCTGCATTCTTTATAGTTCCTTTTG
>Ga0265298_10010910_pt1 | contig 10683 bp, 5 predicted proteins | sample AusTroGonzalo_MG_3_FD_193486 | JGI IMG/M metagenome (GOLD analysis project Ga0265298, IMG submission 193486) | Bovine rumen microbial communities from tropical cattle in Woodstock, Queensland, Australia - Gonzalo_01 | ecosystem: Host-associated > Mammals > Digestive system > Stomach > Rumen ...
TGTTCTATCGCCTTCGGCTGGTCGCCGGCAGGTGCATACTGTGAATGCAGTACGAAATGATCCATAGTTTCTCCTTATCATAGCATATTTTCGTATTTCATGCAATGGAAAGATTTTGAATTGAGATTTGAGAATGAATGTGATCGCTGTCGCGGACGGCGAAGCGCCGCTCCTGCTACTTAGTTCTTAATTCTTTGCTCTAAGCTCTAAATTACACAAGGTATGGCTTGAGGTATTGTCCCGTATAGGACTGCGGACACTCTGCTACTTCCTCGGGAGTTCCCTGCGCTACGACAGTACCGCCGCCGTCACCGCCCTCGGGACCGAGGTCGATGATATGGTCGGCGACCTTTATCACGTTGAGGTTGTGCTCAATGACGAGAACGGTATTGCCCTGGTCGGTGAGTTCCTGCAATACCTGTATGAGTCTGTGGACATCGGCTGTGTGGAGACCGGTGGTAGGCTCATCGAGGATATATATAGTTCTTCCGGTAGCACGTTTGGAGAGCTCTGTCGAGAGCTTCACGCGCTGTGCTTCACCGCCCGAGAGGGTAGTCGCAGGCTGACCTATCTTGATATACCCGAGACCGACGTCCTGCAAGGTCTTGAGCTTCCTTGCTATCTTGGGTATGTGCTCGAAGAACTCTACTCCTTCGTCGACGGTCATTTCGAGTACGTCATAGATAGACTTGCCCTTGTAGTGGACCTCGAGAGTCTCGCGGTTGTAGCGTTTGCCCTTGCACACCTCGCAGGGAACGTATATATCCGGCAGGAAGTGCATCTCTATCTTGATTATGCCGTCACCCTCGCAGGCTTCACAGCGTCCGCCCCTTACGTTGAAAGAGAACCTTCCGGCGGAGTATCCTCTTGCCTTGGCGTCGGGAGTTTTAGCGAAGAGCTCGCGTATATCGTTGAAAACTCCGGTATAAGTCGCCGGATTTGAACGCGGTGTCCTTCCGATAGGTGACTGGTCTATGCAGATGACCTTGTCGAGACTGTCGGTTCCTTCCATACCGGCAAATTTACCGCAGCGTGTCTTTGCGCGGTTGAGCTTAGCGGCAAGGTGCTTGTAGATGATCTCGTTTACGAGGCTGGACTTGCCCGAGCCCGAAACTCCGGTCACGCAGATGAACTTCCCGAGGGGGATATCCACGTCGATATTCTTGAGGTTATGTTCCGATGCTCCCCTGACAGTGAGGAACTTTCCGTTTCCTTCGCGGTGCTTGTCCGGGAGTGGTATCTTCTTCTTTCCGCTGAGGTACTGACCGGTTATGGAGTTCCTGCATTTGAGCAGTTTGTCAACGGTTCCGGCGAAAACAACCTCTCCGCCGTGTATTCCTGCACCGGGACCTATATCCACGATGAAATCAGCCGCAAGCATGGTGTCGTCGTCGTGTTCAACGACAATGAGGGTATTTCCAAGGTCGCGGAGACGCTTCAGAGTAGCGATGAGCTTGTCATTGTCGCGCTGGTGGAGACCGATGCTCGGCTCGTCGAGGATATAAAGAACTCCCACAAGTGACGAACCTATCTGCGTGGCAAGGCGTATACGCTGGCTCTCGCCGCCTGAAAGAGTGCCGGAAGAACGCGAGAGGGTAAGATACTCCAGACCCACGCTACTGAGGAAGCCGAGGCGCTCCTTTATCTCCTTGATTATGCGTTCGCCGATAAAGCTCTCCTGTTTTGAAAGTTTTATCTCCTTGAAGAAGGTGAGGGCGTCCCGGACGGAGAAGTCAGTGAGGTCACTGATGTTCTTGTCACCGACTGTTACCGCGAGATATTCGTCACGCAGTCTTTTTCCATGACAGGAGGGACATTCCACCTCGCTCATGAGCTCTTCGATATCGTTCCTTGACCAGTCGCTCGCAGTCTCTTTGTAGCGACGTTCGAGGTTGTTGATAACTCCCTCGAAGGGCGAACGGTAAGTACCTCCGCCGAGGGTCATGGGACGGTTGAGTTCGAGAGCTTCTGTGCCGGTGCCGTAGAGGAATATACCGAGTTGTTCCTTTGTGAGTTCTTTCACCGGAACGTCAAGCGGTATGCCGTACTTCCTGGATATAGCCTTGTAGTACATCATAGCTATCGAGGTCTCATCGAGACTGTTCCAGCCGGGAGCGCTTATTGCGCCCTCGGTAATGGAGAGGTCCTTGTTGGGGACGACCATATCAGGGTCGACGTGCTTGAAAACTCCGAGACCTGTACATTTGGGACAAGCGCCGACGGGGTTGTTGAAGGAGAACATTACCGGTTCGAGCTCGCCTATGCTTATATTATGCTCGGGACAGGCGTAGTTCTGGGAGAAGAGCATATCCTCGCCGTCAATGACATTGACGAGAGCCAGTCCTTCCGTGAGACGGAAGATAGTTTCAAGGCTGTCGGTGACACGCGCTTCTATGCCGGGTTTTATGACTATACGGTCAACGACTATCTCGATGTTGTGCTTCTTGTTCTTGTCGAGCTTTATGTCTTCAGTGAGCTCATACATTATGCCGTCTATGCGGACGCGTACAAAGCCGGATCTTCCGGCACTTTCGAGCTCTTTAGTGTACTGGCCTTTCCTGTTGCGAACGATAGGCGCAAGGAGCTGGACCCTTGTACCTTCGGGGAGAGCCATTATAGCGTCAACGATCTGATCTATGCTCTGCTGCGATATGACTCTTCCGCAGACAGGACAGTGCGGAATGCCTATCCTTGCGTAGAGAAGACGCAGATAATCATATATCTCGGTGACAGTTCCCACGGTGGAACGCGGGTTCTTGGATGTTGTCTTCTGGTCTATGGATATGGCAGGGGAGAGTCCCTCTATGCTGTCGACATCGGGCTTTTCCATTTGTCCGAGGAACATTCTCGCATAGGAGGAAAGGCTCTCGACGTATCTTCTCTGACCGTCGGCATAGATAGTGTCGAAGGCAAGGGAGGATTTTCCCGAACCGGAGAGACCTGTCATGACGATGAGCTTGTCACGCGGTATCTCGAGGTCTATATTCTTGAGGTTGTTGGCTCTGGCGCCTTTGATTATAATTTTATCGGTCATAGTTAATACCTGCTTTTACATTGATAATACTATTATATCACATATGATTTAAAATTACCAGGTTTTTTTGCAGTATAGGACTGCGCTGCCTTTACAAAAGGAATGTATCTGTTCGGACAATCTGAACAAAAAACAGGATGCACATTGGTGCATCCTGTTATTGCTGTATTATGCGGAAAACTAATTAGTTTGTTCCCTCGGGGAGCTTGGAGATAAGTCCGAGCTTGAACTTCTGTATAGCAAGAGCGTCCTTGTTGGTAATACCGTCGCCTGTGCCGAAAACATCAGCGTTCTTCTCGCCTTTAGCAGTGAGCTTGTACTTATCGGGGTTGTTTATGGACTGCATGATGAGTACAGCGTCAGCCATATTCACCTCGCCGTCGCAGTTAGCATCGCCCCAGTCGGTATTATCATCTGTAGTGGGCTTATCGAGAGTAGTTGTGGATGTAGTAGTTGTTGTTGAAACGGTAGTAGTCTTTGTTGTAGTGGTAGTAGAGCCGTCGATAATAACAGGCTGACCGTTAGCCTTCTTGCCGCCGTCGAGGTTGCTTCCTTCGGTATTGGCATAGCTTGAGTAGAACTCGTTCAGAGAAAGACCCGTACCGTTGACGCCGAGCGGTGTCTGATGGTCAAGGCCGATGTACTTTCCGGTAGTTGCCGTCTGCCAAAGAGCCTTCTCCATGAGAGCGTACTTATCCTCTTCCCATGTGATAGTGGTGCCGTTGGAGGTATCAGAAACGTTATTTAAGTTGTAGGAGAATTGTTTCCAAAGTCCGCCTGTGTCTCCGGAGTTGGTGTTCAGACACCAGAAAGTGTGATTGATATGATGCTTTATCATATAATCGCGAAGGAGTTCCATCCATTGCTGGTTCTCAGCGGCGTCCATGTAGCCGCCCCACTCACCAATGAGCTCGGGAGCAATATCCTCAGCGTTTACATAAGCCCATGTCTCATACCAGTAGTCGTCGAGAAGAGTCTGCTCATTGAATGCTTTGGCGAACCATGTCTGCGGATATACCGACGGACCGTAGTCATGAGGAGAATATACTATCTGGCTTGTACCGTGCTTGGGAGTAATGGGGTAATCTCTTGCACCGCGGAAGTTTCCGCCCCACCATGCACCAATATACGGTGAGGGGGTATCGCCGGGATTCATTACCATACGGTCAGGCATACCCCAGTAGTCGCCCTCTTTAGCGCCGCTCATGGACTGCTCAACACCCTCGATGAAGATGAGTGCGTTCGGATTGACGTCAAGGATAGCGTCTGCGCACTTTGTTGCAGCATACGCCCAGTTGTTCTCGTCGGTAGAGCCATCCCACTTTGCTGCAAGATCTCCCTCAGGGCCCTTGCCGTGCGGCTCATTCTTGAGGTCAAAGCCGAGAAGAGTATCATCGTTCTTGAACTTGTCAGCCACCCAAACGAGAGTGTCTATCCACATATCTGTAGTGACTGTAATTGCGTGGTTGTTCATTTCCTTGCCGTACCACAGGTTATAGTTGTGGCCTGAGTTGTCGGCATGAGGGCTGTGAACGTCGATAAACGCCTTGATGCCGTATTTTTTGCACTTTTCAAGGACTATCTCAAAAGCCCTTTCAGAACAAACATTGGTCTTGCCGTCAGCCTCAACGAAGTCCTTGTTGATGCTGCCGTACGTACCGGCCTTTGTGATCTTGCCGTCCTCTCCGACAACGTCTGTCGGAGGATTGTAAGAAGCCTGGAGTCCGCCGCCGGAAACAGGGCCGTCAAGGCCGTTCTGCCATTCGTAGAGCAACTCAGTCGAAACAGGGAAGCGAATAACATTGATGCCTCTGTCTGCACATTCTCTGAGCATATCGTCACAGTCGCCGGCATAAAGGAAATGCGCGCAGCGTTCGGAGCAGTTGAATCCGAACCAGTTAGCACCTGTGAGCCATACTTCGTTTCCGTTCATGTCGTAGATACGGCTGCCCTCGCAGTGAAGCCAGTCGTCGTTGCAGTCGTCAACAGCGAAAGCTGTGACGTTCGGATCAGAGCATACGACAGTCGGAACTCCGGTGAGCGCCATTGCGCCGGCGGAGACGAAAGCCGCAGCCTTCCTCATAAATTTGTTCATAATTTTTTCCCCTCTCATCGGTGTGAATATTTTTTCGCACACCTATAATTATACTTATTGTATCATCAATCTTGATGATTGTCAAGACCTTTTTTGTGAAAATTGTACAGCTTCCAGGACTAAGGTTCAATGATTCGGAAACAGTCTCTGCATGATCGCCATATTCGTATAAGTGGATGCTTTTATCTTTACGAGCATCAGTTTCAGCTCAATAAATAGCGGATTTATACAGTTTTCTGCCGCTGATCGGGCGATTATTGCACCTATTGGTACAAATTTCGGTAAAACCGCAAAAATATTGACATTCTGTGAATTTTCGTGTAAAATAAATGTGTACGTTCATTTTTAGGAACGTCGGTTTGTATGAAATATTAGGAACAAAAGAAAGAGCGGATAAGAGTTCATGGTTTATAGTGCATAGTGTTGCAGGGGCTGGTGTCCTCGCCAAAAAGAACTCTGACAGAGCTCATCGAAAGAAATAGAATGTAAGACAAAGGGTGGTCAAATGGTATTCAGCAGCCTCCAGTTCATATTTATTTTCCTGCCTGTATTTATGATGGTATACGCGGCAGTTCCGCGGCAGTACAAAAACCTCGTCATTTTCGCCGGAAGCGTTATCTTCTACAGTCTCGGCGTCAAGAAACCGGTATACATACTCCTCTTCCTGCTGACTGTGCTGCTCAATTTCATAGTCGCGCAGTTCATAGAAGAATCCCGGCACTACAAGAAGGGTTGGCTGACCTTCGGTATAATCTTCAACTTCTGGTGGCTCGTGTTTTTCAAGTACTGGGGCTTCGGAACGGAGAATCTCAACAGTCTCCTCCATGCCAATATGACAGTCAAGGACATCATCCTTCCGATAGGAATCAGCTTCTACACTTTCCAGAACGTCTCCTACATCATCGACGTTTACCGCGGAAAGGCAAGGGCTGAAAGGAGCTTCATAAACTACGGCGCTTACATCAGTATGTACCCTCAGCTCATCGCCGGTCCTATCGTTACCTACGAAACTGTTGCACAGCAGTTGAAATACCGCAAGCACACTATCCGCAAGGTCGAAGACGGTCTCAAGACCTTCACTATCGGTCTCGGATACAAGATCCTCATAGCAAACCAGATAGGCGGCCTGTGGCGTGATATCACGGCTCTCGGTTTCCGCAACATCTCCACCGGTCTTGCGTGGATGGGTATTATCGCTTATTCCTTCCAGCTCTATTTCGATTTCTGCGGCTATTCGCTCATGGCTATCGGTCTTGGACGAATAATGGGCTTTGAACTCCCTAAGAACTTCGATCATCCCTATACCTCGCTGACCATGACGGAGTTTTGGAGACGCTGGCACATGACCCTCGGAACATGGTTCAAGGACTACATCTACATCCCGCTCGGCGGAAACCGCAGAGGTCCGCGCAGGATGGTATTCAATACCTTCGTGGTATGGCTCTTCACAGGTCTTTGGCACGGTGCAAGCTGGAATTTCGTCATTTGGGGACTCGTTCTCTTCGGCATAATGATGACCGAGAAATTCTGGACAGGCAAGTTCTTCAACAAGAACAAGATAGCCGGTCATGCCTACATGATAGTCATAATACCGCTGACATGGCTGATATTTGCCGTTACCGATCTCGAACAGCTCGGTATCTACTTCAAGAGACTCATCCCCTTCTTCAATCTCGAAAAGGGCAACGTCATGAAGGGCGACTGGAAGAAATCCTGGGAAACATACAAATGGTTCTTCTTGGCAGGCACGGTGTTCTCAACAAAGTTCCCTGAGCTTGTTTATAAGAAGATGAAAAACTCAGTCATCGTTTCGCTTGCGCTCCTCGCGGCATTTTGGGGCGCTGTGTACTGTATGTACAGAGGACTGGATGATCCGTTCCTGTACTTCAGATTCTGATAGGAGATAGCTGTTAAGATGAAGATGAATAAATTCAGACAATGTATCTACACGACTATACTTATAGTGACCTGCCTGATCGCATCGCCGTTCATATTCAAGCAGATCTGGAATTCCAGCGCGGAGAAGAAAAAGGTTGAAAAGCTCCCTCCGATAACCGCTAATATCGGCAATCAGACCACAACTCCCGCACAGACCGGCACTCCAGGCGAGTCCGGAGTTACGACGACAGTTTCGGCTGGTCAGGAACAGACTACTGCTCCCGGCGGTGAGGCAGCAACAACAAGCGCTTCTCCAGAGGGTGCAACTCAGGCTGCTACCGAAGCTCCGACCGAGACTCCTACTGAAGCCCCGAAGTCCGGCACGTTCGTCAAGGGCGATGCCTCCTACTTCGATGATGCTCTGTTCATCGGCGATTCACGTACCGTCGGCATAAGGGACTACGGTACACTGAAAAATGCAGATTACTTCTGTAATGTAGGCATGGCTGCATACAAGATGAGTTCTGAGACTGACGGCGGCTACGACTTCACAGGCAAGCTCCAGTCCAGGCAGTACGGAAAGGTATACATCATGCTCGGCATCAACGAGGTCGGAAACAACTTCGATTATACAGTAAGTGCTTACAGTTCGATAATCGACACCGTAAAGCAGTATCAGCCGAACGCTATAATCGTTCTTTTGGCTAACCTGCACGTTACCGCAGCTGCAGAGACCAGCTCGATATCGAATGACAGGATAAATTACCTTAATTCGGCTCTCCAGCAGTTCGCGGATAACCAGACCGTCTTCTATATCGACATCAACCCGGTTTTCGACGATCCGGACGGCAACCTCAGAGCTGATGCGGCAGGCGACGGCGTTCACGTTTATGCGGACTATTACCCCGTATGGTGCGAATATCTCTGCAACAACACCATTAGCAGGTGACAGAAGAACTAACAACTAATAACTAAGTAGGGCGCACATAATGCGCCCCTGCTAATATAAGGAGGAATTGAAATGGCTGAACTCAAGAACGGATTCAAGGCAAAAACTGTCAACGGCGGTGAATTTACCGTGCTCGACTTTCTCGGCGGAGGCGGTCAGGGCAACGTTTACCGTGTAAGTTTCAACGGAAGGGATATGGCTCTGAAATGGTACCATAAGTCTACCGTTGAAAAAATGAAGAACCCCAAGGAGTTCTATGAGAACCTCCGTGCGAATATCCGCAAGGGTGCGCCTACAAAGGCTTTCCTATGGCCGGAGGAGCTTTCCGAATGGATAGATGGCAGCTTCGGATACCTCATGCAGCTTCGTCCGCAGGGCTTCGAGGAACTTACGCGTTTCCTCATCTGGGATCCCAAGAAGCGTCGGATGAAGGCACAGTTCTCGGGCATAACAGCCCGCTGCAATGCTGCTATCAATATCATTGAGGGCTTCCGTGCTCTCCACAATGACGGCTACAGCTATCAGGACCTCAACAACGGCAACTTTTTCATCGACCCCAGGACCGGCAACGTTCTCATCTGCGACAACGACAACGTTTCTGAGAGGGGGGTTAACTTCGGTATAGCAGGCAAGCAGCGCTATATGGCGCCGGAAGTAGTTCTCGGCGGCGCTCCTGACAAGCGCTCCGACCGTTTTTCTCTCGCGGTAATACTTTTCCGTATGCTATTCATCGAGCATCCGCTTGAGGGCAAGTATTCCACACCGCCCTGCATGACGCCTGAGCTCGAAAAGAAGTTCTACGGAAGCGACCCGGTATTCGTTCTTGACCCCGAGGACGACCGGAATGCAGCTAACAATCAGCTCAACACCAACACTCTCCGCTTTTGGAAGATATATCCCGAATATATCCGTGATCTCTTTATCAAGTCCTTCAGCAAGGAGTCGGTACAGCCGCCTTATGACCGCGTTATCGAGAAGACATGGCTTGATGCGTTCGTCCGTCTCAGAAGCGAGACCGTAGCTTGCCCGCACTGTCAGAAGGAGACCTTCATCAGCATAGGCTACACTGCAAGCTGTATGTACTGCGGAGGACCTCTTACCTGCCGCGGAGGAATAAGGTTCAAGAGATTTGAGGTGCCGGCATTCGGCGGAGTCAAGCTCTATGACGGTCAGGTGAGCGAGACTGAGGGAGATTTCCATGAGATAGTGGGCGAGGTAGTCCGCAACAAGAAGGATCCCACAAAACACGCTCTCAGGAACCTCACTAAGAACGTATGGAATGTTCGTCTGCCGGACAACACTGTCAAGGCTGTTGAGCCGGATGGTATCATGCCCCTTCACAAGGATTTCGTTCTTAATATCGGAAGCGCTGAAGGAACAGTATTCTGATAATTATGAATTCGAAAAAGTCCTTTCAACAATAATATACAATAAAAAAGAGCCGGGTTTCGTTTGGAAATCCGGCATTTTCTATAAATCGTCATTTTAGCCCTTGACATATGCTTTGATATGTATTATAATAATATAATGTATCAATATGGAAAATTGTCCCTATTATCAAGATATTATATCATAGATAAATATCCTTGTCAATAGTTTTCAGGAAAAATTTTTCATGAAGTTTACCGCACTGCCGCTCCTCGACGGAACAACGGGCGGCGCGGATACGCAAAAATATAAGGAGGTTCCGCCTATGGTGAACGTTACGCCTAAGCAACTGGGAAAAAATGTCAGAATGAGCTTCGGTAAGATTACCGAACCCCTTGAGATGCCTAACCTTATCGAGGTACAGAAAAACTCGTATAAGTGGTTCAGGGAGGAAGGTCTCCGCGAGGTTTTCCGCGATATGACCGCTATTACCGACTATAACGGTAATCTCGTCCTGAATTTCAAGGACTACCGCTTCGACGATACTCCCAAGTATTCCCTCGCAGAATGTAAGTCAAGAGGCGCTACTTATCAGGTCGCTATGAGAGCAACTGCTGCTCTCTATAATAAAGAGACCGGTGCGGTAAGCGAAAGTGAGATATATATGGGCGATTTCCCGCTCATGACTGCAAGCGGCACATTCGTTATCAACGGTGCAGAGCGTGTTATCGTATCTCAGCTCGTCCGTTCTCCTGGTGTTTACTATGCTTTCGAGAAGGACAAGACAGGTAAGGACCTTTTCAATACTACTGTTATCCCTAACCGTGGTGCATGGCTCGAGTACGAAATGGACTCCAATGACGTTGTGTATGTCCGTATCGACAAGAACAGAAAGATACCGATAACTACTTTCATCCGTGCTCTCGGTGTAGGCTCCGATGAGGAGATCTACGAGCTCTTCGGTGAGGACGACAGACTCAAGCAGACTATCCTCCAGAAGGACCAGACCAAGAACAATTCCGACGCTCTCATCGACGTTTACAAGAAGCTCCGCCCCGGCGAGCCTCCCACGGTAGAGAGTGCTGTTACACACCTGAACAACCTCTTCTTCGACGCAAAGAGATATGATCTCTGCCGCTTCGGAAGATATAAGTATAATAAGAAGCTCGGCATCGCTTCACGTCTTGCCGGACACCTCCTCACAGAGCCCGTTATCAACCCAAATACAGGCGAGATAATGGCTGACGAGGGCGAGATCGTTTCCTACGATAAGGCTTGCGAGATCGAGCAGGCTGGTGTTGACCACGCTTTCGTAAAGGTCGAGGCTAAGGAATACTTCACAGACGATCGCGGTGAGAC
>Ga0265298_10010912_pt1 | contig 10681 bp, 7 predicted proteins | sample AusTroGonzalo_MG_3_FD_193486 | JGI IMG/M metagenome (GOLD analysis project Ga0265298, IMG submission 193486) | Bovine rumen microbial communities from tropical cattle in Woodstock, Queensland, Australia - Gonzalo_01 | ecosystem: Host-associated > Mammals > Digestive system > Stomach > Rumen ...
ACACCGAGATGGAGAAGAAGATCGTGCTCCAGGAGCTGAGCATGATCAAGAACGAGCCGGACAGGTACATCCACGACCTGTACCTCACCGCCCTCTGGAGGGGCCACCCGCTCAGCCAGGACGAGGGAGGGGACGAGAAGGTCGTGGCCAAGCTCACCAACAAGGAGCTGAGGCAGTACTACGAGGAGCGCTACCTCATCCCGAACATCTGCGTCTACGCCGCCGGCGCCGCGGACCTGGACGAGACCGTCGCCTGGGCCGAGGAGACCTTCGACGGCATGGCCGGCGGGAGGAGGAACCCGCGCTCGCCCCCGTCGATGCCGGGATCCGAGTACAGGTTCGTCGAGAACAAGGCCGACCACTACCAGGTGGCCATGGGATTCCCCGTGGACAAGGCCAGGGTCCCCAGGAGGGAGATCCAGCAGATGCTGTCCGCCATCATCGGCTCCGGCACCAGCTCCAGGCTCTTCCAGGACATCAGGGAGAAGAAGGCCCTGGTCTACTCCATCTACACATCGTCCAACGTGGACAGCGACGCCGCGGCGCTCACCGCCTTCATGTCCTGCACCGAGAAGAACGTGGTCGAGGCCATGGAGACCACCGCGTCCGTCATCGGCAAGTTCCTGGCGGACGGGATCGAGAAGGGCGAGCTGGACAGGGCCAAGAGGCTCATCAAGGGGGCCAACATCCGCCACATGGAGTCCACCGAGAACAGGCTGTACAGGCTCGGCGTGAACCACATGATCAACGGGGAGACCGCCACCCTCGAGGACCGCCTCGCGAGCATCGACGCCGTCACCGAGGACGAGGTCATGAAGCTGGCCGAGGAGATCCTGAGGCCCGACCGCCTGAACACGGTCGTCCTGGGCGAGAAGTCCCACAAGCTGAAGAAGTACGATTCCTCGGCGCTGTCGTTCCGATCTGCGCCCGACGAACACGACCCATCTCTCCTCCGGGACGCTGAACGTCCTCACGGAGAATCCTGCGGATTCCATCATCTCGACGATATCCGAGTCGTAGCGGAGGCGGCACCCGCATTCTTCCAGGGATTTCTCCATGAACTCCTCGTCCCCGGGGTTCGCCTGCATCTCGGAGCCTATTACGAACAGGCCTCCCTCTGACAGCACCCTGTAGGCCTCCGATATCCCCTTCGCCAGGTCCGGCCAGAAGAAGTACGTCTCGATGGCGGTGACCATGTCGAAGGACGCATCCGCGAACGGGACGGCCCCCACATCGCCGACGACGGCCTTCAGCGCGCCCTGGTCCACCAGGTCCGAATTGACATCCAGGGTCATCCCGACGGACTCCTCTGAGATGTCGAGGCCGTAGAACAGGGCGTAAGGGTACCTCTCGGACAGCTTCCTGATGAAGCCGCCACCGCCGCAGCCGATGTCGAGGACGGAGCCGTCCATGGCCTTCGGCATGTGCGAGAGGCAGAAGTCCCAGAGCCTGGCGTGGTGCTCGTTCATGTGCTCCAGGGTCTTGCGGCCCTCATCCCCCTCGGGCTTCGAGAACTGCGTGTTGGTCCCGCCGATCATGTGCGGGTGATGGCGGTCATGGGTAAACGTTTTTTCGTGCACCCCCATTCCGGCGCATGGAAGACCCCTCCGAGAGGATGAGGTACGACATCCTCGAGACCAAGTCGTACCCGCTCGCCGAGCAGGCGGGGATGTTCTGCGATTCCCTGTCGACACTCCTGGACGGCGATTTCTCGCTGTTCGACGGCCTGGAGTACAGGTTCGAGCCCGACGAGCCTTACGAGATCCACTTCGGATGGTACGCCGACGGCCTGGACGCCCAGCTCGGGTTCTTCGCGGACCCGGACAACTCCTTCTGGACGGTCACGAAGGGCGGAAAGAGGAGGAAGGGGAGGGCCTACGGTGATCCCGAGGCCCTCTGCGGGCAGTTCCTCGCTGCCCTGAGGGAATTGAGGCGATCGCAGCTTCTGCATCATGCGGACGGTGACGTCCCTCGTCCTGGGGACGCACTCCTCGTCGGCGATCTCCGACGGGGCTACCCACCTGAACGAATCGTTCTCGGGGTTGAGCACCGGGTCCTCGTCCACCCTGTAGAGCATCGGGTGGACCTTCCAGATGGTGCTCCCCTCCCTGTCGTAGACGGGGGCGAGGCGGGCCGCGGGGATACCCACCTTGATCCCGGTCTCCTCCAGGATCTCCCTTGCCGCAGCCAGGTCCACGGTCTCCCCGTCCTCGATCTTGCCCGCGACGAGGGACCACTTCCCGGGGTACGAGTGGCAATGGCCGGGGCGGTGGAGCAGGAGGACCTTCCCGTCCCTGATGAGCGCGGAGGACACGACCTCGCGGACCCTGACCCCCTCGATATCGACAGTGCCAGCATCCGCATCGACGGTGACGATGTCTCCGTCCATGAACACGTCCGTCTGGGGGATCTGATCCACCATGGGGATGGACGAGATCACGGCGCCGGTGGCGACTATGGTCTCGGCGGACTCGTTGATGACCGCGGCGGGCTGCTTGCCGTGGACCATCAGGTCGTACATCACGAACGACCCGACGGTGCTGCCCTTCCCCTTGGGGAAGACCAGGATTTTCCCGGCAACGTTCCCGCCCTTCCCCACGCATATCTCGCCGGTGGAGCCGTTGACCCCTCCCAGGAAGCTCAGGGGCTCCGGGACGGTGACCACCTCCCCCCTGGCCTTGCCTGGGGAGATCATCCTTCCCTGGAAAGTGGTCACATGACCACCTCCAGCAGGGCCGCGAGGTCGCGGCACATGACCTTCTGGGAGCACAGGGTCGGCAGGTAGTTGCCGGCCTTGGCTGAGTTGGTGGCTGTCCTCTGGAACGTGCCCTCGATGGGGGCGACCACCATGCAGGTGTCGGCCAGGACCGGCCCGAACTGCTCCATGATCTTGACGTCCTCGGCGCACTTCTCCCTGACGGCGGCCGAGGTGCAGAACCAGATCTCGATGTCGTCGCGGACCTTCTTCTTGCCCTTGAGGAACGCCGCGATCTGGTGCATCTCCTTCTCCGTGAGATGGGGGCATCCCAGCGCGATGAGCTGGACGTCCTCCACGGTGTTCAGCTTGGCGTAGGCCTCGTCGAGCTCCTTCCTGCCGATGTGGATCCTCTCCAGGCCGGAAACATCGAATTTGCCGGCCTCGGGGGTGACGCCCTTGACGTGGTACAGCGCGACGGACCCGGAGGCGGCCATGGCCGCGGAGAGGGTCTTGGCCTCCTCCACGCCGGGCTTTATCCCCGTGAAATAGGGCACGCCGCTGCCGATGGCCATCCCGACGGCCTGTCCCAGCAGTGAGTAGGAGAACAGGGACCCGTCCGTTTCGGCATCGATCACCACGGTCGGCTTGCGCTTCTCGTCCAGGTGGAGCCCGTAGTTGGCGGTCTTCCCGAGGATGGCCGCTGCCAGGGCCCCGGGGCCGCCCTCGCGGTTGGTCCTGGCACCTATGAATGAGTTGACGAATGAGAGCGCCGAGGACTCCGCCCAGGCCACGTGGTCGCCCAGCTTGGGGACGTTGGCGCCGGTGTACGGGGTGCAGGAGCAGGTCGTCTTGATGCCCATGCTGCCGTAGAGATCGATGATCCTCAGCTGCTTCTCGGCGAACTGCTCGGTTATGTGCATCTCCTTCCAGCGGGTGCGGTCCATCCCGACTGGGTTGAGGGTGGATGGCACGGACACCTTGGCGCCTCCGGCGACCATGTCCTCGAGATACTTCAGGCCGCCGTCCCCGATGGTCTTGTATGAGGCCCCGGACAGGTGCGCCGACGTGATGTCGATCAGGTTCTCGGCACCGTATATCTTGCCGAGGGCGGTGACCAATTCCATGGCTTTCCTGGGTCCTTCGCCCTTTTCGCCGTTCAATATAGCTTCTTCCTCTCTAGTGAGGTCCATGTTCAAGGGATATCCTTATTAATGATATAATCAATCCGAGTAATCACGGACACGGATATGGGTGATGGGCGAACTCTTCCTGTTAGTCAAGAGGACGAAGGCACGAGCCGGAATCCTGGCGACTTTCCTTTCTTTCAGGAAATAACGAGACCCGTCACCCGTATCCAACTATCGCGTGATCCCCATGACCGATGCCACCCTGTTCCTCGTCGTTGCGCTGGGCGGAGCCATCGGGGCCGTGATGAGGTTCGCCGTCTACCGCACGATCGACACGGAGTTCCCCTGGGCGACCTTCATAGTCAACGTCGTGGGCTGCATGATCGCCTCCTACCTGATGTTCAGGTACGGTTTCGACATGGCGGATACGACCAAGACCTTCCTCTTCGTGGGGATCTTCGGGGCGTTCACCACCATGTCCACGTTCTCTATAGACACGATCAACCTGATGGCCGACCAGCAGTGGCTGCCGGCCGTCGGCAACATCGCCCTGAACTCCGTCGTCTGCGTCGGAGGGGCGGCCCTGGGAAGGCTGCTGGCCCTCTCGGTCCGACCTGGGCTTGCGGATGTCCGCGTAGGAGAAGTCCATCATCCTCGGCAGGTCCTCGACCCTGACCTCTATCTGGTACCCCACCTTGCCCGCGCTGAAGTAGATGCGCTCCTTGGCCTGGGCAGAGGAATCGACGGTGATGGTCATGGGGCGCTTGATGCACAGCGGGGAGCACCCTCCGTGGACATAGCCAGTCAGCGGCAGCAGCTCGTCCTGCCTTATCATGGAGACGGACTTCTCCCCGACGCTGGCGGCGGCCTTCTTGAGGTCGAGGTCCCCGGACACGGGGACGACGAACACATGGTACGATTTGGGCTTCCCGACGGTAACTAGGGTCTTGAACGCCTCATCGGGGTCCTGTCCCATGGCCACGGCCACCTCCATGCCGCTCATGACCCTGTCGCCGTAATGATGGACGGTGTAGGGTATCCCGAGCTTGTCGAGGTGCCTCATCGGATTGGTCTTCTCCATGGCACTGGAATAGGGATTTCGGATAAATAACCGCCTTGGAGAGGAGGTAGAAGTTTGGCGGCCGCGCTGACGGCCGCCAGGCGTTCAAGACGTTTCAGTCGAAGATGAGCTCCAATCCCTCGGGCGTCCCCTCTGGCAGGTACTTGATCAGGATGCTCCAGGCCTCCTCGACGGTCGAATCGTTGGTCATGTTGGCGATGTTCTCTGACTTGAAGATATGGCAGCTGTCGCCAATCGTCACCTTGAACGACTCGTCGGCCGTATCGGTGACCAATCCGGGGACCATGTTGACCTTCAGGGAGACGATGTGCCTGTTCACGAGGTCGCGGACCTCGTCCACGAGTTCCTCCGGGACGTTAACACGCCCCTCCTTCTCCTTACCCGACTCCATCTCGTAGAAATAGTACTTCATGACGAGGGCGTCCGAGGAGTCCCTCTCGACGGTGATCGATGCTTTGCATCCGGTCATCGGCGCGTTCATCTTGTATTCGCACTCGAATTCGGTTGCCATGGGCCATGGATGCTCATGGAATGACAATAATGTATCGTCGCAGAGGACGCGAAGATGACGTCCCGATCGGGGATGCAGCGTGATGAGCTCCCAGGCGCAGTGCGCTTCGGTGCGGATGGGCAGGCCCCATACGCTCATCCCGGGCGTCACATACAGGTGCGTCCCTGGATAGTCGTATTCCCCGTATACCTGGAGATGGAACAGCTTGTACAGCCCCTTCAGAGGCCACAGCTGCCCGGCATGCGTGTGCCCAGAGAGCTGCAGCGCGGAGACCTCCTCCTCGAGCTGGGCATCGTCGTAGGGCTGGTGATCCGCGACGATTAATGTTACGCCCGGATAGGGGTTCACCAGCTCGGACCAGTCCTTCCTCGAATCGACGCTGAGGTCCTCCCTGCCCAACAGGACCAGGTCGGAGTCCACCTGGACGAACTCATCGGCCAGGACGATGATGCCGGCACCCTCGATAGCATCCAGGAGCTGCTCGTCGGTATATGTGCGGCCCCCGACGAAATGCTCGCCCGGCTGCCTATCGTGATTGCCGTACACGAAGTACACAGGGACGTCGACGGTGGACAGGATGGAATACGTCTCCACCATCTCCTCGTACGAGGTGAGCTCGTCGGTCACGTCCCCTCCGAGGATCAGGAACTCGGCCCCGGATTCGTTGACCTGCCTGCAGAAGTCCCTGAGCACGTCCATGGATTGGGCCGATCCGGTATGCAGGTCGGCCGCGAACGCGAATGTATGCGCCCTCTCGAGGCCATCCGCCTGCCATTCATGGGTGTCCTCGTTCACCGTCTCCGCGTTCACGGTGCCGTACGCGAGCACGACTATGCATATGGCCAGACCGATCGGTGCGCCTACCCTGTGATCGAACCTGTGCCTCGACTCGCCGTCAGCATCGCCCCTGGCCATTAACCAGCGGACTGCGTATTCGACGGCGCTCGCGACCACATCCCCGATCAATGCGACGTAGACGGCGCACATGATGCTGCCGTGGTTGTAGGGGAGCCACCAGTCGATGGCCGAGAAGAGGACCGCCACCGCCGGGATCAGGATGAGCTTCAGGATGAAGACCGCCGAGCGCAGGACCCTGTGCTCTTCCTTCCTGAGGGGGATCTGGACCGCATACAGCACAGCCCAAACCAGGAAAGCCTCAGCGATGAAGAGCACATCCGCCATTGTGTACCAAGCCCTAAACTACACGATTGGATGATTACTTGATAATCGTTTCCCAACGTTATGCCAGCCGGCAATGGGGCCCGTCGCGGCCTACCAAGCCGGAGCAATGCGCATAGGGTCCCGATCATTCACCCCTGATATGCACCCTGCACAGCCTTTTTTACTCTAGCCCACGATACACAGCGTGAAGTTCGATACCCATGAAGACCGGGATCATCCTCACGATTGCTGCCATTGCCGTTCTGCTTTCCGCGGCGGGCATCGTTCTGATCCATGCTGAGGACGACCGGGATCTCACATGGCAGTACATGGAGCAGTATAATCTGGGTGCTGCCGAGCTACTTTCCGGATACACGGATGAGCTGACGCTTCAGACCGCATCGCATTTCGCACTGCTGGATGCGGGTGTGACGGAATCCCTCCTCGGCGACTATCCATCATACTGGAACTGCATGGCAGAGGCCTGCGGCGTGAATCCGGACGGCGATCCGGGCTCGAAGGCCACCGTGAAGGACCTCAAGGCCCTGATAGACAAGGCCGAGCCGCTGAAGGTCGCCATAGACGGGGGATGGTACGATTACAGCATATGCCTCAACTCCACCCTGTACGAGGTCCGGGAGGGCCATCATCTTGTGGCTGCGATCACACCGCTCCCGATCGCCACATTCTTCGCCAACCATATGGCGGAGGAGATTGAGGATTACTCCTTCACGATAGACCTGGAGGGCTCTTGGGTCTCCATCCCGTTCTCCCCATCCCTGTTGTGAACTCCGCCATGTCCGTCGGCGGCGGGTTCCCCGGTGCATCCACGCTGCCGCGATATCGGCGTTGACCTCTGCCGTGCAAGGGCTCGGTTGTGCTGACCTCCGCGGCATTTCCGATATATCCGCCATGCGACGAGTATTATCGAACAGGATTTATCGTATGATTCCAATCACCGTACGCAAATCATGATGCCGATGGGCATAGAGCGAGGGGGAACGGATGATGGAGAGGAAACTGCTGACGATCCTGGCGATCGCAGTCGTTGCCGTCGCGGCGGCCGCCGTGATCGTAGCAACATCGCACACGGGCGAAAAGGTCGAGATCGTCTACGATCTGAACGATGACCTGACCGCGGGAGTGGAGGATGTCACCGGCGACCCCGTCAGACTGACCATCCCCTCGCAGACCGTTTCGGACGGGAAGACGTACACTGTGACGCACATCGAATACGGCGCATTGGACAAGTGCGGCAAGATGGAGTATCTAGAGCTCCCGTCATCCCTGATATACATCGAGGACGGCGTCCTCGACAGCCGCCATTCCCTCAAAGGCATAGATGTCGCCGAAGGCAACGAGTTCTACTGCTCCGTCGACGGCGTCCTCTTCGACGCCTACAAGAAGCTCCTCGTGAAATACCCGGCATCCAAGGCCGGCGAGAGCTACACCGTGCCGGATAGCGCATGGGTCATCATGGACATGGCATTCTGCGGAGCTTCCAAGCTGAAGGAAGTCGTCCTGCATGATGGCATATACTCGTTCGGGAACTTCACATTCAAGGACTGCAGCAGCCTCAGATCGGTGACGATCCCCGAATCCCTGAGCACCATAGGATTGGGGTCGTTCAACGGATGCAGTTCCCTCGAAAGCATCGATGTCTCGACGAAGAACAAGCACTATGAGTCGGAAGACGGAATCCTCTATCAGATCGGAGGATACAGGCTCCTCCAGTATCCCATAGGCAGCTCCGCCACGGTCTTCAAACTCCCCGAGATGGTCATGGAGATCTCCGACGGGGCATTCACAGAATGCACCAAACTCAAGGAGATAACGCTCAACGGCAACCTCATATGGATCGGGGCGAAGGCTTTCGAAGGATGCACATCGTTGGCTACCGTGCACAACAATTCCTGTCTACCCGTGATCGCGGGATCGGACATGTGCGGTTCAGTGGCCAAATACGCTTCGGAAGTCGACGGCACCGTCGGATCGTACGTGGACGATGACGGATTCGCATACAGCTACAACATGAAATCCGGGATCGCGCAGATCACAGGATACAGAGGAGATGCGAAGGATCTGTCCATCGAAGCGGATGTCGACATCGAGGATGACAAGTACGAGATCAACAGCATAGGGATGATGGCCTTCCTCGGCACCGATGTGGAGAAGGTATCCCTGCCCAGCACCGTGGTGTCCATCGCCACCACCGCATTCTACGGATGCGGCTCGCTGACGGACTTCGCCGCGGGAGGTCTGACCTACATAGGCATGTCCGCATTCTCGGGATGCGGTTCCCTCGCTCGGGTAGACCTGGATATGAGCATCAGCTTCATCGATGACAGCGCATTCGAGGACATCAGCACGATAAAGTGCATCGAGTTCGACTCGGGACTGATGTACGTCGGCGATGACGCATTCAGCGGATTGGAGTTCTTCAACGGCAAGACGGAGGTCGTACCGATCGCGGAGGAGCTGAGCGGTACCGTATGGACCGGCAGCGGAGACGGGAAGGTCTACTGCTCCCGATCTCAGTCCACGGCCGTCAGGACGAGGTTCCCGCTGCCCTCGAAGGTATGCCCGGCGAGCTGATCCCAGTCCAAACTTCCACCGTCCTTGTAGAATCTGTACATCTTGAAGGAATCCGGTTCGACCGTCACGCCCTCCCCGATGATCAGCTTCTCAATGTAAGTGCTGTACAGGAACGAGTCCTTGCAGAGGACTGAGCTCCCGTCGGCGATCGCCACCTCCTTGAGCTGCACGTCCCCGAAGAAGGCTACGCTCTCGACCTTCACATCGGCGGACGAGATGTGCACCGATTCCAACTTGTTGCATCCGAACGCCCCGATGGAGATCTGCTTCAAGGTGCTCGGGAGATCCGCTGATATCAGGCCTGCGTAATAGAACGCATTCTTGCCGATGGATGTCAGCCCCTCCTTGAATTCGAACCGCTGCAGCGCATAGCAATTGGAAAAAGCCCCTTCGCCTATCGTCTTAACTGCCGGTGCATTCACCTTCTTCAGCTTATAGCAGCTTTCGAAGATGCCATCGGGTATGCCATCCATCGATCTCGAGAGGGTCGCCTCCGTCATATCCTCATTGACGCTGAACGCATAGTCTCCGATCGATGTCACGGAATCGGGGATCGTGAGCGATCTGACATCGCAGTATGAGAACGCATACTCCCCTATGCTCTCGAGATTGCGGGGAAGGGCAAAATCCTTCAGGGCAACGCAGCCGTAGAAGGCGTAATCGCCGATCTTCGTGACGGTGGACGGGAATTCCACGGTTGTCAGGTGCTTGTAGTATTTGGAGAAGCTCTTAACAGGTATGCTGGTCACCCCGTAATCGAATATTATCTTCTCCAGCTTTTCCTGGCTGGCATGCCAAGGGGTCTTGCATTCGAACTTGTCCTTCCTCTCGCTGCTGTAGTCCTTCATAGGGCCCGAACCCGTGATCTTGATTTCCTTCAGGTTGGTCAGCAGTTCGATGGAGACCCTGCCGTATTCCATATCGCATGGGACCGTCATCTTGGTGGCGGAGATGAAGGGCCTAGCGGTACCGTCGAAACTGAATGTCCCGAGATACTTCACGCCCTCGCCTATGACTATGTTCTCGACCAGCAGGTCGTAATCCTCCCAGGGAGGATACACGATTCTCTGCTCCGGTCCGTAATTGTTCATCCTGCCATCGCCTGCAGATACCTTCAGGAATGACAGGGTCTTGACGGAAGGGTCCCACTTCCACTGCACGCCCCCTCCCGCGTCTCCCGTCTGGACGCCGTCGGCCTCCGAATACGACGAGACTATAACGGCAGAAGCGGAGAACAGCATCAATGCGGATACGCCGACTACGATCATCAGGACCTTGTGCTTGAAGATATCTCTGAACTCGACCTTGCCGTCCATGGTAACGTATGTCCCTGGATTGGATATAATGATTATCGATTTCCTTCGGTTACCGGGCGTGAGATCCCGGGATGACCCACATCGGAGATCCTTCCATGATGCCCCATACCTTTCTTTGATTCAATATGATGACTTTACTGCATCCATTCATGCAAAGGCACAAAAAGAGTCAAATGAGGATATGTCTGAATC
>Ga0265298_10010913_pt1 | contig 10681 bp, 7 predicted proteins | sample AusTroGonzalo_MG_3_FD_193486 | JGI IMG/M metagenome (GOLD analysis project Ga0265298, IMG submission 193486) | Bovine rumen microbial communities from tropical cattle in Woodstock, Queensland, Australia - Gonzalo_01 | ecosystem: Host-associated > Mammals > Digestive system > Stomach > Rumen ...
CTTTATAAGCCTCAAGAATGGGAATTCCAAATCCTTCATACTCCGACGGATAAACGAAACATACAGCATGGTTATAAAGATCGAGAAACTCTTGATCTGTCTTCACAAAAGTCTGTATGAATCGCTTCTCCATTCCCATTGTTTCGATAAAGTATTTCTCTTCGGAAGTAAAAGGTTTTCCTGTACATACAACTTTCAAATCCTTATGACGTCTCAGTATAGGCATACAATCACGACAAAACAGATTGAAGTTTTTGTAGAAATGGCGTTCACCTACATAAAGAATATATTCGAAATCAAATGGACAAGTTTTCGAAGGTTCATAAGGTGCTTCATCAGTACCATGATAGACCACAGTAATCTTATCTTCAGGAATATTCATCATCCGAACAAGATCATTTTTGGTCTGCTCACTGACAGCAATTAAATGGTGGGCCTTGGGAATAATATTCTTTTTCTGAAGAATTTGCGGGTCATTGATAGAATAATACTGAGTATAAATCTCTGGAATCATATCATGAACCGTCACCACGAATGGAGTATCACCTATAAAAGGAAGGAAATAGGCATCAAAGAAGGTTGGGTGGAAGACATCATACTGTCCCTCTACAATCAATCTTTCCTGTTCATAGGCATTCAACATCGGCATCTTATCCCATCTGCTATACTTCCCATACTTGAAATTATAGTATAGTTTATATTGCATTTTTCGCAATTTAGAAGAGCTACTTCCCATATAATTTCTGAAAGTATCCCCAAGAGGCTTAAAGCCTAAGTTTTGCAAATACACATTATCTGTTTCCACCAAAGAGATCTTCGCCTTGATATCGGCTGGCATATGAGAATACAACTCCGCAAAACACCTGGAAACGCCACCATGTGTTTGCATTACAAACGCCTGATTATCATACAATACTTTCATGCCTCAACTAAAACAAGTCCTTGAAAAACATTTTTAATGCATTAAACAAGATTTTAGCATCACGTTGCAGGGGAGGAAGCATCATAGCATCATTTATTCTTCTTGCAAGCTTTCGTTTATGTCTGAATGCCCTTCCACTAAGAGTACCACTTTCCATAAAGGAAATTGTGTTTGTTCTATCCTGTAAAGCCAAATACCAATCGATAATTTTCTTTATCTTTTTCTTTTCCCTTAGCTTTGGCAAGGTTACCATTTCGCTTAGTTGAAGTATACGTTCTTTATTGGCGGATTCCTTGTTTACAGACGACATCCCATCCATGTAATAAATGGCCACCATATATGGCAAGCACTCATATGTACACAGATCTTGAAGCCACATACGTGTAAAGAGTCCCCAATCTGCAGTTATTCTATAGGACTCATTATAGGGATTCTCTTTTAAAAAATCTGTTCTATTAAATGTAGCCTGATGGTTTAACGAGTTTACAAGCAGAAAGTCGACCTCCATTTTCTGAGGAGAATAACAGGTATAAGTTTCACGACCATCAATGAAGGTCGAGCAACCTGTATAGAAATCTTTTCCCTGCAATTTTGGTACTACAGTTTCTAAAACATCAGCCGTAAAGAAGCAATCACCAGAATTCATGAATATACAATATTCTCCATGTGCCATCTTAACAGCTTTATTCATTGCATTATACACGCCCTTATCGGGCTCGCTTACCCATTGGTCAATGCGTTCTTGAGACTGAATATATTCCTTACTTCCATCGGTCGAGCCGCCATCAACCACAATGAGTTCATAGCCAGTGTATGTCTGGGCAAAAACAGAGGGCAGCGTTCTTTTTAACCCTGAAAGGTTATTGTAGTTAACGGTTATAACACTTATTTTCATCGTATTCATCTCCTTTGGAACTTTATATGACTTATGCTGTTTGACAAATTTCTTGAACCCCTTTTCTACTGAGAATTGGAAATGAGTATATCCTTTACGGTCTTTTTCTGTTATATCTTGCAAACGATTTACTTCGTCGTTAGTCCAATAAGGCAACTGTCGTATCTCCTTATATCGCTCAAAAGCTCGATTTTTTTCGCCTTTCACATAGGGTTCCATAATGAATGGAATCAAATCGCGTTGCATGTATCGGAACACCTCTACCAACGACTTTACATTCTTCTTATCAGGTGCATCCGACAAGAAGATAAACTTCAACAGGTATTTGTACACCTCAAAGAGTTGCTGCTGATGCCACTCACGATTGTGAGAACGTTCAGTGGAGCCCTGACGTATCATATAATAATAAGTGGGCTTCAGGACTACAGCAATCTTGTCAAAGCAAAAAGCAGAGCAAAAACTCCATAGGTTATCTTCATGAACAACACCTGGCTGGAACAAAAGGTTATTACGCAACAGGAAATCCTTTCTAACCAGTTTGTTCCAAGGCATTGTATAGATGTCGAAACGCAACTGCTCTTGAATAATCTCCTCAGAGGTATGGACACGCTGCTGAAGCTGGAAGGGAGTAAGGTATAACGGACCTATAATCTTATAGTTTCCGATAACCATTTGGACATTGCCGTCCTTTTCAAATTCCCTGCAGAGTATTTCTATACAGTCATCAGAAATATAGTCATCACTATCAAGGAAATAGATATATTCGCCTTTAGCCTCTTCGATTCCACGGTTACGAGCAGCCGACTGCCCTTGATTCTTTTCCTGTTCAATAATTCGAAAAGATATTGGGCCATCATACTCCTTGATAAAATTCTCAACGATAGTCTTGGTTCCATCTTGGCTACAGTCATCAATCAGAAGAACCTCTAGGTCCTTCCAAGACTGTCGGGCTACCGACTCTATGCATCGTCTGATACAGCCTTCGACATTGTAATAAGGGATAATGACTGAAACCATTCTATGTTTCCTGTTTTTGCGCTGTTATTTTACAGTTGCTGCATATCGTAGAGACGCTTGTAGTAACCGTTCTTCTCAATCAGTTCCTCATGCTGTCCGCGCTCGACGATCTCACCTTCATAGAGCACACAAATCTCATCTGCATTCTTGATAGTTGACAGACGGTGGGCAATGGCAATAGTGGTGCGGCTCTTCATCAGTCGCTCCAGAGCTTCCTGTACCAGACGCTCGCTCTCAGTATCAAGAGCTGAAGTGGCCTCATCAAGAATGAGGATAGGCGGGTTCTTCAGGATTGCACGGGCAATAGAAACACGCTGGCGCTGTCCACCAGAAAGGCGTCCGCCACGATCACCGATCATTGTATCATAACCATTCTCACTCTCCATGATAAACTCATGGGCATTGGCAATCTTCGCAGCCTCAATGACCTGTTCCATCGTAGCATTGTCAACACCAAAGGTGATGTTATTATAGAACGTATCATTAAACAAAATAGCCTCTTGATTTACGTTACCTATCAGTGAGCGCAGTTCACTGATGCGCAGCCCCTTGATATTTTTACCGTCTATGAGCACCTCGCCCTCGTTCACATCGTGATAACGCGGAATCAGGTCAACAAGTGTTGACTTACCTGAGCCCGACTGTCCCACAAGAGCGATAGTCTTGCCTTTGGGAACGGTGAGGTTGATATTCTTCAACACAGGACGATCCTCGATATAGTTAAACGACACATTGCGCAGTTCAATCTCATGTTCGAACGAGGGTAAAGGCTCCGGTTGCTCAGGTTCCTTAATGGGGTTATCGGCTTTCAGGATAAAATCGATACGGTCCATCGAGGCCAATCCCAAAGGAATCTGATAGGTTGCCTTCGAAAGTTCTTTCAGCGGGTTGATGACGCTATAAAGAATGACCATATAGAAGATAAACGTAGAAGCATCAATCAGATTGGACTCACTCAGAATCAGAGAGCCGCCAAACCAGAGCACCACCACGATGATAATCGTTCCCAGGAACTCCGACATGGGGTGTGCAGCATTCTGACGGATAATCATCGCATTCATGCCTTTGCGGAACTCATCATTGACAAACTGGAAGCGCTTTTCCATCTTCTTCTCAGCAATAAACGCCTTGATGATACGCAAGCCGCCAAGGGTCTCATCCAACTGGGCAATGATATCGCCCCACTGTCCCTGAACAGCTGCCGACTGACTTTTCAGCTTACGGCTCACAATACCCATAATCCATCCAGCAATAGGAGCAACCACCAAAACGAAAAGGGTCATCTGCCAACTGACAGTAAACAGCGTAAAGAAGCACACCAAGATTGCGATAGGCTGACGAATCAGCATGTCAATACTGCTGGTGATAGAGTTCTCCACCACTTGCACGTCGGCTGACATACGGGCAATGATATCACCTTTGCGTTCTTCAGAGAAAAAGCTAAGAGGGAGCTTTAGCACCTTGTTATATACTTCGATACGGATATCGCGTACCACACCCGTTCTAAGCGGAACCATAACAGCAGAAGATGCAAAATAGCCTGTGGTCTTGAAGCCTGTCATCACAATCAGCGCAAGTCCCATGATTACTAGTGTGAGAAATGCGCCATAATTATTAATCATTTCCTGCACCCAGGCATAACCATTGTTGACAATGATATCCTTATTCAACGTTCCCCACGTCCACTCCTTATATTCATAAACCGTAGTATCAATCTTGAACAAGATATTCAGGATAGGAATAAGCACTACAAAGGAGAATACGTTTAACCACTGAGAAAGGAAATTGAGCACTACCGACCAAGCCAAGTACTTACGATACGGCTTCAGGTAGCGCGCCATTATGGAAAGAAACTGTTTCAACATAACTTATTTGTATTTAGGCCGCAAAGGTACAACAAAAAAGGGAAAAACACAACATCTTTCATAATTATTCATGTTTACCTTCGCGTTCTTCAATCAATTTGGCAACTATCACCGTCTGATAGATAGCATCTAAAAGAGCATGGATAAGACCTGCTTTACCATCAAGGAAACCTCGTTTCACAATATATGACTTCACGAAACGAAATGTCGGACGACTAAAGAGAGCCCATAATCCATATTTCTTGTGACGGCGACGCGGCATTTCATAATTAGAATAAGTATCGGACTTCTGTAATATGTCGCCCACACTGTCGTTGGCTAGATGTTCCAATGCCAGTTCCTTACAGTTCTTTGGTATTCTCACTACCCTACCATCAATCTCAGGCGAGCAGTGGATTACGGGTGGCCAATGAGTTTTATCGCGCTCAAAGAAACGCAGCACATAGTCTGGATAAGCTGAATGTAGAAAACGCCCCATGAAATAGTTCTTGCGAGGTATTGCGATTCCTGCTGGCGCGTCCTCACAAACCGTCTGAGCATAGAGATAATCGCGTAATTGGGGCGAAACAATTTCGTCAGCATCAACCACCAACACCCAACGAAAACTTGCTTTATGAATGGCAAACTCACGCGCTGGTTCAACAATGCTATGCGCTTCTTTGGGAAACGTAATAATACGACAACCGAATGACTGGGCTATTTCAAGCGTACGATCAGTACTCTCCATATCGCACACAAGAATCTCGTCGAAGTCTTTAACAGCCTCTATCACTCGTGCCAAATGGCGTTCGGCATTGTAGGTATTGATGACAACTGATATCTTGTTTTCAGAACTCATATCCGAGAATGTTGAGTTTACTGCAGTCCATCAAGCTCGCGCTTCAATGTCTGAAGATCATCACGCACGTTGACAAGACGGTTCAGAACCTCGGCACGACGCTCAGCTCCATCACGATTTGCATTTATGATTTTCTTCGCAGCAGCAAGCTTAAAGCCACGCTCCTTCACAAGATTATATATCAACTTGATCTGTTCAATATCCTTTTCAGAATACTGTCGGACTTTACTGGGGCCAGCTGTTTTCGGCTTCAAATAGGGGAATTCTGTTTCCCAATAACGCAACGTACTCTCGTTGAGTCCGAACATCTCTGCCACCTCCTTAATGGAGTAATAGAGTTTAAGATTCTTGTTAAGATTGAGTGCCATAAGGTTCAAGTCTGTTTGAGAAAAAGGCGTTTGTTATGTTTACGACTGCAAACTTACGCATTTTTTCTCAAACAGGCAATTGTATTGTCAAAAAAATTACATTTCTTGTTCTTACAGATTCTTTTTCGGATAGAGGGCATCCCACCACGAGGAGTCTCCCTTCAACCATTTCTGGAACCAAGCCATCTGGGTAGCGAGCCACTTTTCACGTTTTCCATAGTCAAGGACGTGATGGTTCTCGCCCTTCACCTCCACAAGTGCCACTTCGCGTCCCAGCAGTTTCAGAGCTGTAAACATCTGCAGGCTCTCAATAATAGGCACATTGGTATCGGCTGTTCCATGCAGCAAGAGCAGAGGGGTATGGATTTTGTCGGCATTGAACAAAGGCGACTGATTAACGTAGAGGTCACGATGACTCCAAGGATAGCTATTGGCCATAGACACCTCGCTATAGTTATATCCCCAATAGCCCTCACCCCAATAACTTGTATGGTTGGCAATTCCTGCATGAGAGACTGCTGCAGCAAAGATATCAGTCTGTGTCTGCAGGTATTGTGTCATGAAGCCACCGTAGGAAGCACCCATGCAACCAATCTTCGTAGCATCGATGAAAGGATGCTCCTCACAAATGCGTTTGGTGCCCTCAATAATATCTTCAGCAGGTCCGTGTCCAGCAGTATTCACATGACGCGAAGCCCATTCTTGTCCGAAACCAGTTGCACCACTTGGTTGCAGGATATAAGCGACATAGCCTAAAGAGTTCCAATACTGAGGTGCATAAGGCGACTCAAAATAACGGCTCACAGGAGAACACCCGCCATAGTAATAGACAATCATCGGATACTTCTTTGTAGCATCAAAATTCTTGGGCAGATACAAACGTCCATAAACGGTATCGCCCTTGGAATTGCGGAAGTTCCAGTCTTCACAGGTACCCAGTTCAGCATCACCCAAGGCTGTCTGTCCATCGAACAGGCGCTTCTGTTTCATCGCACTCTTACCCTTTGACGTATAGGCGAGATAAGCCGATGCAGGAGCCATCGTTGCATAACTAAGATAGCCAACAGCAGAAGCACGTGAAGCGAGATCGAAACGATAAGCATTATCCCCAGCCATCTCAAGTCGTGTAATCTGACCGTTTGCTGGATTTAACTGATAAAGATGCACATAGTCACGATTCTCAGCCGAGAAGTAGATCAGGTTATCATACGGGCGCCAGTCAACACTTTGTACTGAAGGATCGAAATCCTTGGTAAGCGGTGACACTTTCTTCGATGCAATATCATAGAGGAAGATCTCCGTTTCAGTCATACTCGGAGTAATGTTTCCAGGCAACTGACAACCAATACGTCCGAATGCCTCAGGAGTACCCACGAACATGATTTGTTTGCCATCTGGCGACAGGTTGGCACCATTCAAGAACTCTGCAGCAACCAGTATGGTATCGACCTTCAGTGTACGGGCATCCAACAGCAAATAGTCAGTAACAGTGGTAGGACGTTTTTCCAGACGAGAACGCGAAGAGGCAATCAACATTTTTGTTCCATCCTGTGAAATATCACATAATGACTCACCCTTATTACCAAAGGTGATACGCTGACAAAGGCCACTCTTCAGGTCGTAGCGCATCAGATAGCTGCGCGAACGCCAGTTAGGCTGACGATCGTCCATCTCAAGGACCTCAAACACATCGGCATCCTCCTTCGGACCTTCTTCTTGGGCTGTCAGGATCAGATAATCTTCCGATGGACTGATAGTATAGCCTCCCTTCGGAAGGTCATTGATCCAACAGGTGCGTTTGCCACTTTGTGGTTCTACCGTGTAAAGAACGCGCCGACTGCCTTCCCAGACCTCTTCTATATACGCGCACGTATGAGGCATCCATTTTACGTTCTGCGACAATGTACGAACGAGCTCAAGACTCTTCGCATCGCGCAACTCATATTCCCATCGGCTCTGTCCGCCACGTTCCGTTGTCTGATACGAAAGGGTGACGAAAGTGCCATCGGCAGAAAGGGATATTCCTCTCACACGACGGCCGTCAGTAAGATCGTGCACCATGTATGGGTGTTTCTCTTGGAGCGTTTCTATGATTTGCTCTGAGCAATCGATAGAAACGCTGATAGAGTCTGAGTCATTTGCTTCTGCCAGATACTTGATGCTGAAAGTGTGATGTTCAGGAGCAAGTTTCAGCTCTGTTCCAGCCTCAGCGCCATCAATAAAGAGTTTGTAACGCTTAGGGCCTTTCACTTCGATCTTTCCCTTCACATAGTTCGCATTGTTCACATAGAACGACAGAATACCTACGCTCTTCTGATCTTTGAGTGAAGGTAGCAATCCTGCTTTCTGAACGGTGGTAGCGCTCTGCTTTGAGAACGACAGTCCGTTCATGAGCGATAACTCATCAAACTTCCTGCCATTGACATCGACCGTATCGGCAGCAAAGGGGGTTCCTACAGCAAAGGGACCAGTCAGATTAAATTCCTTTATTACCGACTTATATTGTGCTGAGATGCTTAGTGTGCACATCAGCATACCAAAAATTGCAATTCTTTTCATTTGATTATTTTATTCTGGATTGTAACCAAAATTGTCAAGTTCTCTCTTAGACGAACGCCAGTCTTTATCTACTTTCACGAAAATCTCGAGGTAGATATGCTTGTCGAAGAATTTCTCAAGTGACTTGCGAGCTTCGGTCGATACCTTCTTCAGTGCTACGCCCTGATGACCGATGATGATGCCTTTTTGTGAGTCACGCTCCACATAGATGACAGCATTGATATGGATTTTCTTCTCTTCCTCCTTAAAACGCTCTACGACGACCTCGACCGAATAAGGTATCTCCTTATCGTAATAAAGCAGGATCTTCTCACGGATAATCTCTGACACAAAGAAACGGGCAGGCTTGTCCGTCAGTTGTTCTTTGTCGAAGAAAGCAGGGCTCTCAGGGAGCAGTTCCTTTATACGTTTCAGAAGGATATCTGTTCCAAACTTGTTCTTAGCCGAGATAGGCAGGATCTCTGCATTAGGAAGGAGCGAGTGCCACTTCTCTACGATATCATTCAGCCTTGTTTGGCTAGATTGGCTAGTCTTACTAGTTTCATTAGCCTTGCTTGCTTCGTTTCCCAGCTCATCAATCTTATTTATCAACAGCAGAACAGGAATTTCCATCTTCTGAACCTTCTCAAGAAAATCCATGTTCTTCTCAGGTGATTCTACCACATCGGTCACATAGAGCAACACATCGGCATCCTTCAAAGCCGACTCCGAGAAAGCCAGCATCGACTCTTGCAGCTTATAGTTCGGCTTCAGCACACCTGGCGTGTCGCTGAACACAATCTGCATATCATCGGTATTCACAATACCCATGATACGATGACGCGTGGTTTGGGCCTTGAACGTTGCAATCGAAATACGCTCACCCACCAACTGGTTCATCAATGTCGATTTACCGACATTGGGATTTCCTACTATATTTACGAATCCTGCCTTGTGTTTCATAACTCTCTTCTACAGTTTGATTATCTCTAATAGCGGTATCATCACAAAGTCGCGCGCTGTCATCAGCGGATGAGGGATGCGAAGGTCTGGCTCACAGATCGTCAGGTGGTCGTAGAGCAGAATATCAATGTCAATGGTACGATCATGATAAATGCCTGCCTTCGACTTCCGAGTACGTCCTAACGACCGTTCTATCTGCTGGGTTCTCCACAACACTTCGCGAGGCAACAGTTCCGTTTCGCAGCATACAACTCCGTTCAGGAAACGGTTCTCCGACTGAAATCCCCAAGGCTCCGTTTCGATGAAAGTAGAACGTCGCACGATGGGACCAATCCTCTTAGCTATCTCTTCACATGCGGTTGCCATCGTCTGATAACGATCGCCGATGTTCGAGCCCAGCCCAAGATATACCAGATGTTTTTGATCAGTCATCAAGCATCAGGAGAGCGTCACCATAACAACCGAAGTTGTACTTATGCTGCAAAGCCAACTTATAGGCCTCAATCACAAGATCATAGCCTCCGAAAGCTGCTGTTGCCATCATCATGGTCGACTCAGGATGATAGAAGTTGGCAATCATTGAGTCAGCAAGTCCGAAGTTATAAGGCGGGAACAGGAACTTGTTGGTCCAACCGTCATATTCCTTCAGCATTCCGTCAGTACCTACGGCACTCTCTGTAGCTCTGGCCACGCTCACGCCGACAGCACAGATATGATGTCCTGACTGCTTGGCCTTGTTCACCACGTCGCAGCATTCTGCACTGATGATCATTTGCTCTGAGTTCATCTTGTGCTTTGTAAGATCCTCCACCTCAATGGGGTCGAAAGCTCCTAAGCTACAATGAACCGTAAGGAAGGCAAACTCGAAGCCACGGATCTCCATCATCTTCATCAGCTGTTTGCTGAAGTGAAGACCTGTAGATGGTGCAGTTACAGCACCTTCGTGACGGGCATATACGGTCTGGAAGTTCTCCATATCCTCTGGCTCGCATTTACGACGCTCTACGATATAACGGGGAATAGGAGCTTCGCCTAACTTATACAATTCGCTCTTGAACTCATCATGATCGCAGTCATAAAGGAATCTCAAGGTACGTCCACGCGAAGTTGTATTGTCAATGACTTCAGCTACCATCGGTCCTTCGCCGTCGAAGAACAGCTTGTTGCCGATACGAATCTTTCGTGCTGGCTCCACAAGTACATCCCACAAACGCAGTTCCGTGTTCAACTCGCGCAGAAGGAACACCTCAATCTTGGCATCCGTCTTCTCTTTGG
>Ga0265298_10010914_pt1 | contig 10681 bp, 6 predicted proteins | sample AusTroGonzalo_MG_3_FD_193486 | JGI IMG/M metagenome (GOLD analysis project Ga0265298, IMG submission 193486) | Bovine rumen microbial communities from tropical cattle in Woodstock, Queensland, Australia - Gonzalo_01 | ecosystem: Host-associated > Mammals > Digestive system > Stomach > Rumen ...
GTTTGGTGCAGATGAACTATTCGTGTCTGCCGAACGAGGACGGCACGCTGAAGGGCTCGACACGCATGACGACAACGGTGGGCATGGACATCGACCACGTGGAGCCCACGGAGATGCAGCCGTTGCGTGAGCGCATCCTACAGAAGAAGGACGAGTTGGGACTGCTGATGCTGGAGCTGAGTGCACGCGGCAAGGGCTATCACCTGGTGTTCAGGCGCCGCCCGGAAATGTCGCAGGAGGAGAACCTTCGCTGGGCCAGCGAACTGCTGGAGGTGGAGTACGACAAAGGAGCGAAGGACATCACCCGCGTGTTCTTCACGACCACGGAGGAAGAACTGATCTATCTGGACGATGCCATTTTCGATAATTCAACCACGGATTGTACGGATGAAACGGATAAAGCGAACACGAATCTCACAAATTCGTGTTCAGTTTCTTACGACCCTGAAGCAAAATACAACGGTATGCTGTTTAAGGACATCATCGCGAAGTACTGGGAGCTGTTCAATGGTGGTAAGGAACCCGTGGAGGGCGACCGTAACGCGCTGACCTTCGAGCTGGCGGTGACCATCAGGAGTATTTGTGGTTATTCACTGGAGAAGATGATGCAGGTGATACCCAACTACTGGATGACTGACACCGACGAGTATCGCAAGACCATCGAGAATGCGCTGAAGGAGCCTCGGAAGGGGATGCCTTACCGATTGAAGCAGGTGCTGCAGTCGCTGAAATCGCAGGCGGGCGTGAAGGCTTGCGGCGGTACGCTGACTACGCCTCCGCCCATGCCGAAGAAGTTGCCGCCGCTGGTGAAGTTGCTGACGAAGAACGTGCCCTGGTTCTATAAGCCCGCTGTGGCGAATGCGGTGTTCCCGGCGCTGGGTGTTCACCTGCACGGTGTGAAGTTCCGCTACTGGGACAATGTGGAGCATGAAGCCACGTTTATGAACGTCCTGATTGGTCGCCAGTCGATAGGTAAGGGTACCATCAAGAAACCTATCGAGTATATCATGGAGGACATCAAACAGCGCGACCAGCCTAACCGTCAGCGTGAGGCCGAGTGGAAGCAGAAGAACCCGGGAGCCAAGCAGAAGAAAGACCCCCGCCCAACGGACATCTGCATCCAGATGCTGATTGACAACCTGACCGATGCCGTCTTTAACCAGCGCATCGTGGATGCCAACAACAACGGGCAAAGATTTATCTACACGATTGTCGACGAGATTGAGGGTCTGAAGAAGGTCACGTCGAAGGGAACGGTGGATGAGGTGGGTTTGCTGATTCGTAAGGCTTTCGACAATTCTGATGCAGGTCAGGAGCGTGTAGGAGCAGATTCTGTAAGCGGCATAGCACCGTTGCGTTGGAACTTCAATGCCTCGACGACGCCGCCGAATGCCCGCAAGTTCTTCTTCAGGATGGTGAACGACGGTACGGTGAGCCGACTGGACGTCTCGACGATTATCCACTCGGATGACGACGATGATACGGCGCCTATCCTGGGCATCTACGACCACACGTTTGCACAGGAACTGAAGCCCTATATCGACCGTTTGGAGGCTGCCAACGGGCTCATCGAGTGTTCGCAAGCAAAGAAGTTGTCGCTCGACATGAAGCAGGAGAACAAGGATGCTGCCCGGCTCTTCGAGAGCGAGGCCTATCGCGTATTCTCCTATCGTGCCAACGTCATAGCCTGGCTGAAAGGGATGGTGCTCTATGTGGCGCACGGCTACAAGTGGAGTAAGGAAATAGCCGATTTCGTGCGCTGGAGCCAGTCGTATAACCTATGGTGCAAAATGTTGTACTTCGGTCAGCAACTGGAGCGCGAACTTCGTGAGGAAGTCGAGATACAGAGTCAGTCGGGGCCTCAAAACCTGCTGAACCATCTGCCCGACGAATTCACGAAGGAGCAGTACCGCCAGATGCGTCAGAGCAGGGGAAAGACCGGCGACGGTGAAAGCACGCTGCGCGTATGGCAGAATCGGGGGCATATTGTCTACGACGAGGTCAGCGGCCGTTACTGCAAGACGGAGGAGTATAAACGGAAATATGGAGGTGAGGTATGATGGAGATCGAGAACAATCAAGAATGCTTTGTGCGGCTCTGGCGTCGGCTGGAGCGCACGAGGCGCCTCCTTTGGGAGCAGCATCAGCGGTTCTGCATCCGCAACGTGTTGAAGGTGTGGTTTGGCTTTGATGCCACCGACGACTATATCTGGGAGGTATGCCATACAGCCACGCTCCTGCTCGACGAAGACAATCCCCTCTGTGGTTTAGACCAGTTGCAGCCGCCTTCGCTCTATCCTCGCAAACACCGTGAACTGCTGCGTGCCATCGTGGCCGTCACCATGGGCATCGGTGTCCGCAAGGTCAACCTGAAAGCCCTCGACAAGGCCTACAGCATCGCCTTCCCGAACAGTACACCGATGAATGTGAATAAGAAAAAGAGACCATAGTGTTTCAGTTGTTACAGTGTTACAGTTGTGTATTTAGAAATTTGAAGTTTGAACTTTGAATATTGAACTTTGAACTTTATGATTAGTAATAACGTGGAAATTAATAAAGATGTCAAACTCTCCGAGCATTTGACTTCGTCGAGTGTGGCTGCGCTCAGCCATTCAAGCAAGCTTGATGGCCTTCGCTTATCGCCACACTTTACGCTCGCTGAGATGACGAAAACGAGTGTGAAAACAGCGGATGGGAACATCCCGAGTCATGTACATATTGAGAACCTCCGTAGGCTTTGCCGATGGCTGGAGCGGTTGCGCCAAAGGTGCAACCAGCCCATCATTATCAATTCGGCGTATAGGAGTCCGCAGGTGAATAAGGCGGTGGGCGGGGCGGTGACGAGTAATCACCTGACAGGGTGTGCAGCGGATATTCGCTGCGAGGGTAAGGAACAGGCTATACGCTATGCGTGTATTCTCTTAGACATCAGCGACGAGAGTCAGGAGCCGTTCGACGAACTACTCATCGAACAGAGCGCGAAGAGCATCTGGGTACATTTCGCAGTAAGGCCGGAAGGCAACCGCAGAAAGATCGACAGCTTAAAGGTTTAACAAATCAGGCGGGCACTCATTGAAAGTGCTCGCCTGAATGATGTTTGGGATAAGTAATCCGCAGTTACTTGATGACAGTGCGGGTCTTTTCCACCTGACGAGTCTTTTCGATAACCTCCTCGTAGGTTTCGTACTTGGTGACCTTGAACTTGCCCTCACCGGTGATGATGACGCAACGGTTCTTGTCGTTCTCCTCGAAGGGCTGAACGGTGTCGCCCTTCCAAGTGGTGGTAATGTTGGCGGCATTGATGCCATGATCGTTGACCAGCTTGGCGGTAATGCCCTCAGCACGCTCCTTGGAGAGACGCTCGTTGATCTTGGCATTTCCTGTGCCGCGGTCGGCATAGCCAGTGACGACAATCTTAGCGTCGGGGTCGGTCTTAATCAGGTCGGCAGCCTCCTTGACGGCGGCGTCGATGCCCTGAGCCTGTTCTACGTCGCTGACGTTAATGTGATAGTAGACGACCTTCTCCATCTTCGACATCTCTATGCTCTCCACGGGGCGTTGCTTCTTCACCGTCTCAGTATAGGGCTCTTCAACGTAATAGGTCTCAACAACCTCTTGTTTGACGACCTTCTTCGGCAGACCGAACTTAAAGGTTAAGCCCAGAAGGGCAGTGAGCTGGAAGTCGGGGTTGTAATTGCGCTTCAGGTTGAACTCGTCGTTCTTCATGTTGCCGTCGATTTCGAGGCCGATGGCTACGGCGCGGCTGACATTGAAGTTAAACTGTGTGCCTAATCGCATGTTGTAGCAGCTCTGCTTGGAGTCGCAGGGATAGGGGTTGGGGTTGACGGGCAGTGCGTCATTACGCTCGTTGAACTCGTCGAAATCCCAGGTATAATTGACTCCGAAACCTAACAGCATTACCCAGTCGAAGAGGTTGCAGTTGCGCTTGGGATTGATGATGTTAGTCATGTTCATCAACAGGTCGATGTCGCCCGTGAGGGCCTTGAACTTGTAGTCGTCAGAAAGTTTGTTGTTGATGATGCTTATGCCCGTGATGGCGCCCTTGGCCTCCCAGCCCTGTACATGAATACGTGCACCAACCTTTGAGTTGAAGTAACGACCGAAAGAGAGAGCCACCTGTGGGGTGAGGAGCTTGTTGAATTTGTAGTTGGTGAACGTACCCTGCGCACCACCCTGAACGGTGATGAAGTTGTAGGGATAGTTATCCTCTACACTCTGTGCCTGCGCGGCGGTGGACACTCCGAAAAGGAGTGCCACTGCTGTGAGGATATTGATGATTCTTTTCATAACTTTTTATATTTGAAGTTTGAAATGTGAATTTTTGATTACTGCTTGGTAATTACAACCTTGTTATTGCCAGCATAGCTGATGTAGAGCTGGAACTTGTAGGTTCCTGCCTCGATGTTCAGGTTGTTGCCATCCTGCACGAGGTCGTTTTCTGAGCCACCCCAGTTGATGCCCCAGTCGTGGTTGGCGCGGAACTTGAACTCGCCAGAGACCTTGTCGGTGGTCACTTCCCAGCAGCCGGCGTCTTTGTTGTACTCCATCTCGAGGTCAGAACTCCAGTCGTTGAAGCCGCCAATCATGCTGATGCTTTCAATCTTCAGCAGATCGTAGTGCATGTTGGCAAAGTCGAGGTTAATCTGGTAGAAGCCAGCACCGGGATCGGGGCAGTTGGGGCCACCGCCGTCGGTCAGGGAGCCACTGGTGGTGTTGCCGCTGACATATTCCAGGTCGTTGTCCCAGTCGTCCTTGTTGGGCTTGAACTTGAACTCGCCGTCGAGCCAGTAGTAGCCCTGGTACTTTCCGTTACCGTCGCCCAGCAGCAGATGACTGGTGCCCCAGCCGCTCTCGTTGCCAATCTCGTAGAAGTTGTCGGGATAGCCGTTGTCTTCCTTGACGGTGCAGCGGGCAGGTGTCTCGTCGCTGAGGAAGAGACGGATGACGTAAGCACCAGCGGCAGCAATCTGCAGGTTGGCGCCATCCTGAACGAGGTCGTCGAGGGTGCCACCCCAGTTGACGGCCCAGTCGTGGTTCAGGCGGAACTTGAACTCACCTGCGTTCAGCGTCTCGCGAGCCTCCCAGCAATTCATAATCTCATTGTAGGTCATGTCGACGTCGGTGTCCCAAGCGCCGCGAACCGAACCAATGATACTGATAGAAGTAACCGGTGTGAGCTTGTAGGTCATTTCCTTCAGGTCGACCTGAACGAAGTAGAAGCCGGCAGGAACAGCATCGATGTTGGGACCGCCGTCAGCGGTAAGCGTGCCGCTGAAAGCATCGCCAGAAGCCTTCTCCCAGTCGCCGTCCCAGTTGTCCTTGTTGGGCTTGAACTTGAACTCGCCGTCGAGGCGGATGACTGCGCTGTACTGTCCCAGACCATTGCCGTGCAAAGGATGAGGCTCGCTCCAGCCGCTCTCGTTACCAATCTCATAGATGAATTCGTTGAAGCCAACGGGTGAATACGTCCATGTCTGTTCGAGCATGTTGAAGGTGAGGTCGTAGTAGAGGGCATCCGGATCGCCTACGATGACGAGGTTGCCGCCGCCATTGTTGTAGACAAACTTACCGTCCTCAGTGCCTGCAGCCAGACAGCCGCTCCAGTCGCCGCCAAGACCACTCTCAGGAGTCATCTTGAACTCGATGTTGCCACCGTCTTCAGCAGCGGGGATGCGAACCTTGTAGGTGGGGTTCACATACGGGTCGGTACCGTCGTTGGTGAGCTTGTAGCTCGTGTCCGTGTTGTCCCAACCATTGATGGAGCCTGTCAGATAGTAGGCAGCTTCGATGACGGGAGCCTGCGGAATGGCTTTAATCTGGAAGATGTCAGAGACGATCTTCACCGTGGTGGAGCCATTGGTGAGCCAAGCGCTTACGGTAGCGTCCAAGTCGCGCTGAATAGGATTGCAGGTGTAAACCTTCTCAATGTAGGCCTGCAAGTCGGCAGTAGCGATGGTACCGTCGGATGCAATGTCGAACGTCTGGTCGCCCACTGTGAGAACGTAGTTAGGGGAGAGTTTATAGGCGGCATCGGTCGAAGTGGGGGCTTTGATGTCGCACACCTTAACCCGGTCGCCAGTGAAGTTGTTGAGGTCGATGACACCTACCGTTGTGATAGTTCCATTGCCAAAGGACACTTGCTCGGGCTGTGGCACAACCTGTGGGCTCAGCCAGTCCTTGAAATCCTCGGTACAGGCTGTTAACGACGCTACAAATGCTATCAATGATAATATTTTCTTAACCATAATCGTATACGCTTAAAATTACTGTTTGATGAAACGGATGTAGCCCGTAATGTCGTTGAAGAGAATCATGTAGGTACCGGCCTCAGTCATAACCAGGTTAGCACCATTGGTGATACCATAGACATACTTGCCTTGTGAGTAATCGATGAACGTACCGCCCTTGTTGAAGTCCCAAGAATCGGCCTGCTTGATCTTCACCTCGTCGCCAGCAGCGAAGTCGTAGGTGATGTACCAGTCGTGGTTCTCCCAACCGGTAGAGCAGGGTGTCATTGGCGTGTCGCTCCAGCCGTTGAACGAACCGGAAATGGCCATTCCGCTATAGACAGGAGCTGAGCCGTCGTACTTCTCAATCTTCAGAGCTGTTGTGTTCTCCTTGTCGCCAGCCTTAGCCAACTCGGCAGTGTTCAGCGTAATCTTGTAGAGACCAGCCTCAGGAACGGTAATGTTGCCAGAACCGCCGTCGTTCTTCACGAAGGAGCCAAAGCTGTCGCCCTGACCGATCTGTGCTGCCCAACCGTCGTCGAGGGCACCGCGGAGCTTGAAGCCGCTGCCACCCAGATAGCCAATCCACTGGATTTCGCCCTGACCGGCCTTGGTGTCGTACACCTGGTCTTCGATGGTCTGCATCGGGATGACGCACTTAGCCACGTCGCCGCCCCAAGAGCCGTCGGCAATATCGGAACCGATGAGCCACCAGATTTCAGGATCGGCAGGCTTCAGCACCACATAATAGGGTGCGGTCATCAGGGTAATGACGTTGGAATAGATGACGCCATACTCGTTGAACGAAGCATCGCGCACGGCAGACTTGACGCGGACAGAGAGGGGCTGAATGGCAGGAACGGTAGCCTCGGTCCAGCCGAGCAGCTGCAACAGGGAGAGGTTCACATTCGATGCACTGACTTCAACGTTCTTACCGTTGCTGAAAGTCTCGTTAAGTACAAAGTAGTCTGCACCGGTGTTGTCCTCGGCATTGGGGTCGAAGGCCTGGTTGAACTGGCCTGTCGGCGACATTTCCACCCAATAAGTGGGTACCACAGGAGCATTGAAATCATTATATGGAGTAGGTTGTGACCAGGTGAGCACGATGGGCGCACTGGTCTTCTCCAAGTCAATGGTTCCATTGATGGACGGCTCGTTGAGCACGAACGTTGTTGGCTGGGTCAGTGTGGGGTTCGACTCACGGTCCTCCTTACACGAAGTGAAGAGCGACAGGCCCGCAACAGCCAGCAGTATTGTTGATTTGAATATTGTCTTCATAATCTTAATTCTTAACTCTTAATTCTTAACTCTTTAGTAGCCCTCGTTCTGATGTCCCTGAAGGTTAGGATTAGCAGTGATGTCAGATGCAGGAATAGCAAACAGGTTGCGGTAAGCGGGCAGGTTGGCACCATTCTGAGAGCCGCCCTTCCATTCCCAGAGATACTTGCCACTGTTTTCTCCACCATAGTATCCATAGCGGATGAGGTCGGTGCGACGGAAGCCCTCGAAGTAGAGCTCACGAGCACGCTCGTCGAGAATGTCCTGTAAGGTACATGAACCCATTGCCGGTGCATGTGCACGCAGGCGGAGTGCATTGATGTAACCAGTGCCTGTGCTGGAGGTCTTGCCACCATTGAGACGTGCATCAGCTTCAGCAGCAATCAGGTAGGCCTCTGCCGAACGCATCAGGAAGTAGTCGGCATCGGGGAATGCTGTGCTGCGAGGAGTAGCATTAGTGGAATAGGTGTTACGGTACTTTCCAACAGAGAAACCGGAAGCAAATTCACTGGGCTTATCTACTGACAGGGTGCGGTCGATACCGAAGAACAGTGCACGATCGTCGCCGGCAGCAGCAACCATGTCACGGATGTTGACATTAGGAGCGTCGACAGTGGGGAAGAATTTGTCCACCAGCTGGCGGCGAGCGCGGTTACCGGCCCAGAACTTACCTACCATACCGAAGTCACCGTCCACGTCCATATCGTCTTTCCATGCAGATGACATCAGGAACATGGAAGTACCATAGCTGGTGGTCAGCAGACCGTCGCCTAACAGCGGCAGGATGGCCTCGACGCTGGAACCATTCTCACCATTGTCGCCCATAAACAACATCTGGTAAGCACTCCACTTGCCTGTGCCCTGAGTCCACAGTTTATGAGGACCGTTGATGATTTTCTCGGCATACTCCTTGGCTTCTGCCCAGCGGGCTGTACCCGTGTAAACCTCAGCATTCAGATACAGACGAGCCAGCAGCATGTTGGCTGCATCCTGATCGGCGCGGCCATAGCCATCGTCCTTGCTGGTACGGGCTACGGGAGACTGCATCTGACCGATGCATGCCTTCAGCTCAGTTTCAATCCAAGCAAAGAGTTCAGCACGCTGGATCAGGGGAGGAGGAGTGGACATCAGCGCCGTAACAAAAGGTACGTTGCCGAAGCAGTCCATCAGATAATAGTAATACAGAGCGCGGAGGAAACGAACCTCAGCCTCGCGGTAAGAATCTGTACCGGCACAAACATCCAGATAGTGATTGCAGAATGCAATGCTGGTGAACAGACGGTTGTAGAAACCTTCCAACATAGGATGGCTGGCGCCCCAAGAGTTATAGTTGAACTCGGGAATACCAGGGTCACCCCAAGCACAGATAGCCTCGTCGGTGGTCAGCTCATTGGAGTTCCACAACTGACGGACAAAACCGGTGGTACCACCGTCCAGGCGGTCAATATCGCAGTCATTGCTATCACCACCATAGTTGCCTGAAAGAGCCATCGTGGCATAGCATTTCGTAAAGAGTTCCGGCTCGCTGGGAGTCATCGTAGAACTGGGATCGATAGGTGTGACATCCAGGTCTTTGGTGCAAGAACTCAGTCCTGCCACAGCAAAAGCTACTGCTGCAACGGGAATTATATTTTTGAAATATCTTAAGTTCATAATCGTATCTTTTTTACTTTTTTACTTTTTTACCTTTACATCTTGATTAGAAGTTCAGGTTCAAACCACATTGGATGGTAAACGGACGAGGATAGATGTTGTTGTCGATACCACCGTACACTTCGGGATCCAGACCATCGTATTTGGTGATAGTAAACACATTGGTAGCAGCCAAGTAGATACGACCAGACAGTCCATTGTAGTTTCCGCCCTTGAAGAGGTCTTCGAACGAGTAGCCTAAGGTGATGTTGTCACACTTCAGGAACGAACCATTACGAACGAAATAGTCGGTCTTTACGTAATCGTAGGTCGTCCATCCATTTATGACGGCCTGAGGAATGACATTCTGCAGGTAGTTGAACGAAGCATCGTAACGCATAGCGATGTTCGAGAAACCGGCACCGCGGTCCCAGTATACATAGTTGTCGAAGCTGGCGCGCAGTCCGAAACCGAGGTCCCAGTTCTTCACCTGAATGCGAGAACTCAGACCAGCCGTGTAAGGTGCTGCGGGGCTCTTGTAGAAATAACGGTCGGCATCGTTGATGACACCGTCAGCGTTGCGGTCTACATAGACTCCTTCGAGAGGTATACCGTCGGCATCATAAACCTGCTGGAAAACATAGAAGGAATAGGCGGGATGACCAACGGCATGTGCCTGAATCTGGTTACCGGTACCAGCACTGATACCACCCGTCATAATGATGTCGCCCTCACCGGTGAGCTCGGTAATCTCGTTCTTGTTATAGGTGAAGTTGGCAGTCACCTCCCACTGAACGTCCTCTGTCTGAATCGGACGAACGGTCAGAGAAGCCTCGATACCTTTGTTCTCCAGAGAACCGATGTTGCTCTTTACCACATTGCGGAAGTTAGAACCGACAGATACGGTAGCATCGTTAATCAGGTCGGTGGTCTTACGATAGTAGTAGTCTACGCTACCGCTGATGCGGTTGTGGAAGAAGCTGAAGTCCAGACCGGCATTCCAGGTCGTCGTTGTCTCCCACTTCAGATCTTGGTTGTAAGCGTCTGGACGATAGAGAATACCCTCGTCGTTGACACCAACGATAGGATAGCGACCATTGGTGCTGGTGGTATTGACGTTGTAAGTAGCAAAGTAGTTGTAGTTGCCAATGCCGTCCTGCTGACCGGTCTTACCCCATCCGAGACGGAGCTTGAGTTCGTTCATCCATTTGACATTCTTCAAGAAGAACTCATCATTTATCTTCCAACCGATAGCCACAGAGGGGAATGTTGCCCAGTGCTCCTTGAAGCGGCTGGAACCGTCGCGACGTACAGTGGCAGTCACCATGTAGCGGTCGAAGGCAATATAGTTGGCACGTCCGAAGAAGCTGACGAGATAGCTCTCCTGCTTCCATTCGCTCTTGCTCGACGAGAAGGCTGTGCCACGCAGGGCAGCAAGTGTCGGATCATCGACTACCTGTCCGTTGACGAGCGAGGTGCCGTAAGTCTGTGGGTAGAGGCTTTCGTAAGCGGAATCGCCCCAGT
>Ga0265298_10010915_pt1 | contig 10681 bp, 8 predicted proteins | sample AusTroGonzalo_MG_3_FD_193486 | JGI IMG/M metagenome (GOLD analysis project Ga0265298, IMG submission 193486) | Bovine rumen microbial communities from tropical cattle in Woodstock, Queensland, Australia - Gonzalo_01 | ecosystem: Host-associated > Mammals > Digestive system > Stomach > Rumen ...
GCCCAACATGCTCTTGACAGTATCAAGAATATGCTACTGAATGCGCCTGTGCAGGAAAAGGTGTATCTTCATCTTGATAACCAGTGTTATTTCAAAGGAGATACCATTTGGTATAAGGCCTATGTGATGAGGGCCGACAACCTGACCTATTCTGATATGAGTCGCATCCTCTATGTGGAACTGGTGTCGCCTGATGGTATGGTGGTGGAACGCCAGAGCATCATTGCATCAGAAAAGGGCTATGGCGACGGCAACTTCGCCCTGGAGGACTCTATCTACTCTGGTTTCTATGAGGTAAGGGCCTATACGCGCTGGATGCTGAACTTCTGTGTCAGTGAGCATAAGTATGGCTACAAGGACTATATTCACTTTTACGATCGCCAGATGGCGCACGACTTCTTCCGTCAGTTTGATGCCGTCTATTCGCGCGTGGTTCCTGTCTATGAACGACCAGAGACGCCTGGCGACTATGCAGGAAAATATATTGTGAGCAGGCCAAAGACGCGAGCAGAGAAGGAGCTCAAGGAACGACTTACTGTGAACTTCTATCCTGAGGGTGGACATCTTATTGCTGGGCAGACTTGTACGGTGGCCTTTGAGGCTCTTGATGAGGAGGGGGAGCAGCAGAACATCAGTGGGTTCCTACGTATTCCTGACAGGAAGGATAGTCTGGCCATTCGTACGACGCATCAGGGACGTGGATGCTTTACTGTCAAGGTGCCTGAGGGTGGACGACTTTCTGCCAGATTCGTGTGGCATGGCAAGCGTTACTCCATCGATCTGCCTAAGACCGAGAAGATGGGCTGTGCCTTGCATCTGGATGCTGTGAGTAACCAGTTGAAGGCTGATATCAAGTTGAGTGGAATGCCCGATGCCCAGCAGTATGGCGTGGCTGTGCTCTGTCGTGGTGTACTCAGATATTTTGAGACGATTACTGGCAGTACGCAACTCGTTATCAACAAGGCCGACCTGCCAACGGGTGTTAACAACCTGGTGGTATTCGATGAAACAGGACAGCCTCTTGCCGACCGCCTGTTCTTTGTTAATCATCATGACTACGACAGTGCGACCATTGCTGTGGATGTCACCACCAGGACCTACGAGCCGTTCGAGCAGATAGACCTGAACCTGAAGGCTCCAAGTGATGCTCATCATATCTCTGTTGCTGTGCGCGATGGCGCTACTGACGAGCTGACCTACGACACTGGCAATATGCTGACCGACCTTCTGTTGAGTAGCGAGTTGAAGGGCTTTGTGGCCTACCCTGACTACTATTTTGAGGCCGATGACGCGACACATCGCCAGCATCTTGACCTCCTGCTGATGGTGCAGGGATGGCGACGGTATGACTATCAGGAGCTGACGAACGGACAGCCCCTGCGCTATGCACCAGAGCAGCAGATGACGGTAGATGGTGCTGTCTATCCGATGACTGAAACACCAAGCTATCAGCCTGATGAGGTGCGTTATTGGGCTAAGGGCGTCTTTGGCTATAGTCCTTCGTTACTTGGCGAACTTGATGGTCCGAAATACCTGCTTGAGGAGTTGGCCGAGCGTACGGCAAGTGCACAGAGTTCTTCGTCGGATGCCAGTGGTAGCGAGGAGTCTGGCGGAACGGCTCCCCCCCCAGGAGGTGTCTCTACCTTATATAAAGAGGGTACGGCACTGACCATCCGTGGCATTAACAGTGAATATGATTTGTTTCAGGCTCGTGGTGGACTGAAGAAGGAGGTGACCCTCGAGGCTGAGCTGGTTTATGGTAAGGATGTGGCAACGGTTCAAATGGAGACTGACAATGGTGGTCGTTTCTCATTTAATGTGCCACCCTATTATGGTCAGGCTATCCTTTTTATCAAAGCCTACGATACGGATATCAGTGACAGGAAGCGCCGTCGCATTGAGAACAAGGGTATTCTTGATGAGACTGCTATCCCTGAGTACTATGTGAAGCGTGACCTCTTCTATCCTGTCTTTGCCAAGAAGTATTCGTTCTATCAGGTGCATCAGCCTGAAGACGAGTATTCTATGTCTACGATGGACGATAGCGAACTGCCAGAGGTTGAGAGAATATCGAAGATGGACACGAAGTTGAAGAACGTCAGCGTGAAGGGCCGTCGCCGTCGTGGCCGTCGTAAGATTGACTATAGTAAGCCGGCGTGTGTTTACGATACGCAGGAGCTTTACAACCTGGTTACTGACCGTGGACTCTCTTTTGGCTATTACGATGCGCGAGAGTTCCCCTTCCAGGTGAGCATGGCACTGTTGGGTAATTACAATAGTGATGAGCCCATGCATGTGTTGGCGCGACACAATGATGGCATGTTGGTGCCTTATGTCTTCTATCGTAACTTTGACCCAGATGTTTCGATGGAGCAGTTTAAGAGCGACTACCTGATTAATCAGGATATCAAGCTCAACCGTCAGGATAAAATACGTCTGTATACTGATTTCGAGTTGCGCAATGAGGAAAAGCGTGTGGAACAGAATATCAATGCGCCTGATGTGACGCTCGACTTTATGTTATATGAGGATGGGGGTAAGACCTATACCTATCGTGATCGCCGACTTATTTTGCAGGGTATGTATGCTCCTTATGAGTTTTATCATCCCAATTACAGTCAGCGGCCTTTGCCAGATAGTCTGCAGGATTATCGTCGCACACTCTATTGGAACCCCAACGCCCGACTTGACGAGGATGGCAATTTCTCTTGCTCGTTCTTCAACAATGGTAAGCAAACTCGCATCAGGGTGGCTGCCATGGGGCTGACTCAGGATGGCAAACCTGTCTTTAACAGGGTGGATGGCACTTTAAGAAAAGAATAAGTATTATTTAATAAACAAACACTACTACTATGAACATTTTCAAGCATCTTGCCCTCGCGGCATTGTTGTTGGCAGCACCTGCGTCGATGCAGGCAGCCAGCAAGCCTGGTACGTTTACCACGGGCAACAAGACGTTTCTACTGAATGGCAAACCTTTCGTGGTGAAGGCTGCCGAGGTTCACTATCCCCGTATTCCCCGTCCTTACTGGGATCATCGCATTAAGATGTGTAAGGCGTTGGGCATGAACACGGTGTGTATCTATGTGTTCTGGAATATCCATGAGCAGCAGGAAGGACAGTTTGACTTCACTGGTAACAACGACGTGGCTGAGTTCTGCCGTATTGCACAGAAGAACGGTATGTATGTTATCGTGCGCCCTGGTCCCTATGTGTGTGCAGAATGGGAGATGGGTGGTCTGCCTTGGTGGCTGCTGAAGAAGAAGGACATCAAACTGCGTGAGCGCGACCCCTACTTCATGGAACGCGTGAAGATCTTCGAGCAGAAGGTGGGCGAGCAACTGGCGCCACTGACCATTCAGAACGGTGGTCCTATCATCATGGTGCAGGTAGAGAACGAGTATGGCTCGTATGGTGAGGATAAGCCTTACGTTAGCGAGATTCGCGACTGTCTGCGTGGCATCTATGGCAAGGAACTCTCACTCTTCCAGTGCGACTGGTCTTCGAACTTCGAGAAGAATGGTCTGGACGACCTGACATGGACCATGAACTTTGGTACTGGTGCTAATATCAACGACCAGTTCCGTCGCCTCGGTCAGTTGCGTCCTGATGCACCTAAGATGTGCTCTGAGTTCTGGAGCGGCTGGTTCGACAAGTGGGGCGCACGTCACGAGACGCGTCCTGCTAAGGATATGGTGGAGGGTATGGATGAAATGCTGTCGAAGGGCATCTCGTTCTCGCTCTATATGACTCATGGAGGCACCTCGTTCGGCCACTGGGCTGGTGCCAACTCACCAGGTTTTGCACCTGATGTCACCTCTTACGACTACGACGCGCCTATCAACGAATATGGTCATGCAACGCCTAAGTTCTGGGAGCTGCGCAAGATGATGGCAAAGTACAACGATGGCAAGAAAATGCCTAATGTGCCTAAGGCGCCTATGCCTATCATTACCGTGCCTAAGTTTGAGCTGAAGGAGTTTGCACCACTTGTAAGTGCTGTAACCAAGCCTGTCAATGGTGCTATCAAGACCTTTGAGGAAATGGACATGGGTTGGGGCACAATGATGTACTCAACCCGTCTGCCCGAGATTACTTCACAGAGTGTGCTCAGCGGTGAGTTCCATGATTTTGCCCAGGTATTTATCGACCAGAAATACATTGGCAAAATTGATCGCGTGAAGAATGAGAAGTCGCTCACTATCCCAGCCGTCAAGAAAGGTGCTGAGTTGATTATCATAGTTGAAGGTATGGGACGTATTAACTTCGGTCGTGCCATCAAAGACTTTAAGGGTATTGTTGGCAATGTCACGCTAACTACCGAGACTGATAATATAGAGATGGTGCTGACTCCGAAACAATGGATGAATGTAGCCATTCCCGATGATTATCAGACCGCTGTAAAAGCTCTTGATATGGTGAAGGGCGTCAACGACCAGGTGACTGCTGGCAAGGCGAAAGGCAGTGTTCCTGCGCTTGCCTTAACACAAGGCTATGAGGGGTCGAAGAAACTTGGCGACATCATGAAAGCCGGCTACCATCGTGGCTATTTCAATCTGAAGAAGGTGGGCGACACTTTCCTGAACTTCGAGACTTGGGGCAAGGGTCAGGTTTATGTGAATGGTCATGCCATGGGCCGCATCTGGAGCATTGGCCCGCAACAGACGCTCTACGTGCCTGGCTGCTGGCTGAAGAAAGGCAAGAACGAGATTATTGTGCTTGACGTGGTTGGTCCTAAGGAGGCCGTTGTATGGGGACAGGCTGAGCCTGAGTTGAACAAACTGCAGCTGGAGAAGAGTAATAAGCACAATAACATTGGCGATAAGCCCGACTTGAACAGTGCTACGCCTGTGGCTACTGACGTCTTCAAAGCTGGCAACGGTTGGCAGACTATCCAGTTTGGTAAGTCTGCCAAGGGTCGTTATCTCGCCATTGAGTGCCTTTCTACCCAGAAGGACGGCGACCGTGTGGCTATCGCAGAGCTTTATCTGCAAGGACAGGACGGCAAGCGACTCTCGCGTGAGCCTTGGAAGACCAAGTATGCCAACTCGGAGGATGAGGGTGGCAATCATCTGGGCGATAAGGTGTTCGACCTGCAGGAGTCAACCTACTGGCAGACAGAGAAGGGCGCCTCGGCTCCTCATCTCCTGGTTATCGACCTTGGCTCAGAGCAGAGTGTGAAGGCTCTGGAATACCTGCCTCGCGCAGAGCAGGGCGCTCCAGGCAGCGTGAAGAACTTCAAGGTATACCTCTATTAAGACTTTGGTTAAAATAAGAAAGGCGGCATCCCATTTGTATGGGGTGCCGCCTTGTTTTATCCTGAGAATCTTTCGAACCTTAAAAGCCGCTAACATTATATGATGTTCTCTCGCCGAAAAGAATCTTTGTAATTGTTAACTCTTGCTCGGGCTTTGCCATTAGCTCTTGTGCTTTATTTGTAGCCTCTCTCAAGCTCTCTGCCTCAATGGTCACATCCTTGTTCATGACGATGCTTACATTCATTTTGAATTCCATTTTGTTACTATTGTGTGATAATTGTAATTTCAGTTTGCGGCTGCAAAGATACTAAAAGCATGAGCCAAGTAAGTAGTACTTGGCAAAGTTTTAAATACCTTTAAGGAAATTCAAAATTAATTCTACAGTATTATAATGTATTTTAACTCTCTGTCTTTGTGAACGATAGAAGAATTTGGCTGTTAGATGATTGGCAACGAGATGCCGCAAATTTTCTGATAGACATCGAGGGCGTAGACATCTGTCATGCCGCTGATATAATCGATGACGGCCATAAGGCGAGTCTCGAGGTCTGGACTGTCAATCTCGTACTGACTGCTGACGCGACCTATGAGTTGTTGAGAGTAATAGCGTTCAGGATGCTCGATGGCTTCGACCATAAGTTCCATAAGTGTGGCCATGATGCGATAACCGGATAGCTCGACATCGAGCACAGGGCGACTGCGATAGATGCGGGCCTTGGATACCTTGGTGCAATTGACGTAGGCATCGTGCTGAAGGGGTGGGAGGTGGTCGATGAGTGAACCTGTGAAGGTGCCAGCGAGAATCTCCGTTTCGTGATTGATGAAGACATGAGCACATTCGTACTCAAGTTTGCCGATGACACAGGCGCGCAGATACTGTATTTTCTCGTTGGTGTCGGTGAGACCTTCATCGATAATGCGCTTCAGAATTTTATTTTGGGCGTCTTCATTGAAAAAGGAGAGCATCAATTGCACGGTTTCATCGTACGACAGGATTTTCAGCTTGAAGGCGTCCTCGAGATCCATGATCTCGTAACAGATGTCGTCGGCTGCTTCGACAAGATAAACCAGCGGATAGCGGGCCCAGCGTTGCTGGCCATCGACGCTTGGTTCTATCTGGGGGATGCCCAGATGGTTGGCTATGGTGAGGTAGTTGTCCTGCTCGCTGCTGAAGAAACCAAACTTGTTCTTAGGTGCATGAAACGAGGGGTATGGATACTTCACGATAGAGGCCAGTGTACTATACGTCATGGCAAAACCGCCATTGCGACGCCCCTTGAAGCTGTGTGTGAGCAGACGAAAGGCATTGGCATTACCGTCGAAACGGGTGATGTCTTCCCAGAATTCGGGCGATACCTTCTCTTTCAGATAGTTGCCTTTGCCTTCGGTAAAGAAGGTCTGGATGGCCTTCTCACCGCTGTGGCCGAAGGGCGGATTGCCCAGGTCGTGGGCCAAGCAGGCGGCAGCTACTATCTGACCTATCTCGGATACTAGAGGGCTGAGGGCTTTGCCATAACGCTCGTACAACTTCTGATAGACGTCGTTGCCAAGCGACAAACCTACGCAGGCCACCTCGAGGGAGTGGGTGAGACGGTTGTGGACAAAGACACTGCCTGGTAGAGGGAATACCTGAGTCTTGTTTTGCAGGCGACGGAAAGGGGCCGAGAAGATAAGTCGGTCATAGTCGCGTTTGAACTCTGTGCGGTCGTCGTGGCGTTCCAGATGGCGATGTTCCTGCCCCAGACGGCAGTTAGAGATAAGTTGGTTCCATTCCATAGTGTCTGTTGTTGTTTTTTGTGTTATGATATTATGAATTTCTATATTCTTTTGGACTCATGCCTACGTGCTCCTTGAAGTACTTACCAAGAAACGATTGGTTGGGGAAGTGTAATTCCTGGGCTATATCCTTGATGGTCTTTGTTGTTTCTTTAAGTGCAATGCGCAGTTCCTGTATAACGTAGAAGTCAATCCAATCGTTGGGCGTGCGATGACTTACTGTCTTTATACACTCGCTGAGGTATTTTGGCGTGATGTTGAGCTGCTCGGCATACCATCCTACGCGGCGTTCATTTCGGCAGTGAACCTCGAGAAGTGCGATGAAATCAGTGAAAATGGCATCGGAACGCATATGACGTCTGCCAGACGACGGCAAGCGATTGCTGTAGATGGTATTGCTTAAGTCATAGAACATGGCGAGTAGCAGGGTACGTACCAAGTCTCGACGATAATGATTGTTGGGATCGCTAATTTTTTTCTGTAGCACGCGGAAGTATTCCCTATACGTGTTCTGCTCTTGTTCTGAAAGGGCAAGTACGGGGTGGTTGCGGGCGTAAAGAAAGAGTGTTGATATATCGCTGACGTTACGTATGGTTTCGTGATAGAAATCTTTGGAAAGGGCTATATAGAGTCCCTTAGAGTCGTGTGAGGTTTCTAACTCATCTACAACATGGTGATCTGAAACGATGATGAAGTCACCAGCGTTGATCTTCTGTTCTTGGGCATCGAGGCAATAACTAACGTTTCCTTCGGTACAAAGACCAAGTAAAATGAAATTCATGCGGCGAGGTACCTCTAATTGAGGGGCTGTGCACGATTGTTCGATGAGTACAATGTCCTCATCAATATTGCCACTAGCCATGTTTTGGCATAGTGTCTGTATGTTACTTTCTCTGATTGTTTTCGTCATGGATGTGTTTAATGAAATGAGAAACACAGGACCTGTTTAGCCCAGTGTGATGTTTTCTACCTGAACGGGTTCGTGAAGGAATATCTGCGCTGACTCCTTGAACTTATCAGGATTTTCGGTGGTGAGATAGTGTACTTGACCATTTTTTGCACAACGCTGTTCCATCTCGGGGTGACGCTGAAGGTAGTCGGCAAGACTATTGGCCACATACTCTCCCTGCGATACAACTTGTACGCCTTGGGGTAGATATTTTTGTATCTTCGGCATGAGAAGAGGGTAGTGGGTGCAACCAAGGATGAGCGTGTCGATGGCTGGGTCAAGTGCCATTATCTGATTAATGCGTTTTTCCACAAAGTAGTCTGCTCCAGGAGAGTCTGCTTCATTGTATTCGACCAATGGTACCCAAAAGGGACATGCCACGCCAGAAACGAAGACATCGGGATAGAGCTTCTGTATCTCCATGTTGTAGCTCTCGCTTTTGATGGTTCCTTCGGTGGCAAGTACGCCAACGTGGCGACTATGTGTGAGTTCTCCAATAATCTCAGCGGTTGGACGGATGACGCCTAACACGCGACGATGTGCGTCCCACTGAGGCAGGTCGTGCTGTTGGATGGTGCGCAGTGCCTTTGCTGAGGCTGTGTTACAGCCTAGAATAACCAGATGGCATCCCATTTCGAACAGACGGAGCACGGCCTGACGAGTGAACTCGTAGACGACGTCGAACGAACGGGGACCATAAGGCGCGCGGGCATTATCGCCCAGGTACATATAGTCGTACTGGGGGAGGCGCTGTCGGATGCCATGTAGAATGGTCAGTCCGCCGTAGCCGCTGTCGAAGATGCCAATGGGCCCAGGAGTCTGCGGTAGGGTCATTTCTGAAGTTTTTCTTTGATTTCCGTGTTAAGATCAACACCCATAGCTGGTTCGATAAACGGACAGGCATTGGAATCTGTGTTGATAACGAGTGCTAGATGGCGCTGTCGAGCTACTGTAGCGATGGCCTCGTTGAGACGAGCACGTAAGGGAGCGAGTGTTTTGCGCTCTGCTTCGGCCAGATCAAGTTTGCCCTGCTGCTTAAACTTAAGATTACGCTGCATCATGTCCTGCAACTCGCTCTGGCGCTTCAGTAGAATAGTGCGTGGATAGTCCTTCTGTCCTTCTAAGAAATCTTCGTACTTGCGGTTGAACTCTTCCTCAGCTCGCTGAAGTTCCTTTTCGTAGGCCTCGCGTAAGGTGTTTAACTGCTGCTGTGCACTTTCGTATTCGGGCATAGCAGCCAGGGCTGCTTCGTAACTAAGATAACCGAAGCGTACCTGTGTGGCAACAGAGTCCTCCCCTTGTGCCATACTGGGCACAGCGAGGAGGACCATGATAGCGATAATGATATGTTTTATCATATTACTTCAAACCAAGTTTTGCTTTTACCTGTGCTGTAACGTCGGTTGACAGTGTGGTGCTGATATAAGGGATGCCAGCACCCATCTCCATGATATAGACATAGTTACCTTCCTGACCAACAGCCTTGATTGCATCCAGTACCTTTGTGGTGATAGCCTGCATCTTCTCCTGCTGAGCCTTCTGCATAGCCTGCTGGTTGTCCTGATAGGTCTGCTGGATACGCTGATAGAGATCGTTCAACTCCTGATTGCGACGGGTCTTGATGTTCTCGGGAAGTGTAGCCTGCTCTTTCTCGAAGGCATCTGCTTTCTTCTGCAGCTCATCCTGCATAGACTTCAGGTCAGCCTCATATTGCTCGGCGAGTTTCTGAATCTCGGTCTGAGCTGCGGTGAACTCGGGCATGCTCTGGATGATTTCCTGAGTGTTTACGTGGCCGAACTTGGCCTGTGCTGAAGCGGTGAGACCGCAGAGTGCGCAGAGTGCGCAAAGAATAAACTTTTTCATTTTGTTTTAATTGTTTTATTATTGTTTTTTGTGAATTCTTATTGAGCCCTATGGCTTTCTTAGTATTATCTTTATAGGTGTTTAATTGGCATATCCCAGTTTGCGAAGTACCTCCTCAGAGATGTCAATTTTGGGCGAACCGAAGATGATGCCAGCATCGCTTGCACGGTCGAGCACCAACTGGTAACCGCGAAGGTCGGCCACATCCTTAATGGCGTTATATACCTCCTCTTGAATGGGCGACATCAGGGCAGCACGTTTTTTATAGAGCTCGCCTTCAGGACCGAAGTATTTGCGCTTCAGGTCACTGGCCTGTTTCTCTTTCTCCATGATGGCATCCTGCTTGGCTTTCTTCTGCTCTTTTGAAAGGAACACCACCTCGTTCTGGTAGTTTTTGTACATGGTCTGGGCCTCGGTGTTCAGCGCATCGACCTCTGCCTGCCACTTCTTTGATACCTGTGTGAGCTGTTCGTTGGCACGCTCGTAGGCGGGGATGTTCTTGAAGATATAGTCCATGTCGACTAACGCGAACTTTTGAGCCTGCATCGATATTGACGATGCGAGCACTGCAATCATTACTAATAGTTTCTTCATAGTCTTTCGTTTTTTTGTTATGACATGATGTTATTATTTCGGTTTAGAACTCCTGTCCCAGTACGAAGTGGAACTGACCACCGCCTCGTTGCCAGCCGCCGTTGTATACCTTGTCGAAGCCATAAGCCCAGTCGATACCCATCAGACCAACCATAGGCAGGTAAAGTCGTACACCGAAACCAGCAGAACGCTTCATGTCGAAGGGGTTGAAGTCGCGGGTCTTGGCCCATGCATTACCGCC
>Ga0265298_10010917_pt1 | contig 10679 bp, 11 predicted proteins | sample AusTroGonzalo_MG_3_FD_193486 | JGI IMG/M metagenome (GOLD analysis project Ga0265298, IMG submission 193486) | Bovine rumen microbial communities from tropical cattle in Woodstock, Queensland, Australia - Gonzalo_01 | ecosystem: Host-associated > Mammals > Digestive system > Stomach > Rumen ...
TCATCTTGAAGCCCATAGTATACCTTTTTGTGTCCTTCATGGCAAGTGCCTTTCTTTAGTCTTTTGAAAAACAAGTGTCATCTTATCATAAAACGGGACACTACGCACTAACGACTAACGACTAACCGCTAACTGCTAACCGCTAACCGCTAACTGCTAACCGCTAACCGCCAGCGACTAGCTCCCGTTCTTGCGCGTTTGCGCGGTATTTGGTATAATAACCGGAAAGACAAGGAGAATCCAATATGAGCGAATCGATGATTGAAGAAGCGTTGAAGCAGACCACCGACACCAAAGCCTGCACGATCGGGCCGGGCGCGACGGATGCCGCCGCCGAGATGTTCAAATCGCTCTTCCCCGGGGCGAAGAAGGCGATAGCCATCGTCGATCCGCGCACCAAGGCAGTCGCGGGCGACCGCGTGAAGGCCCTGCTCGCGGCTGCGGGCGTCGAGGTCGCCGAGCACGTGATCAACCCGGACGGCTCCGACTTCCACGCCACCTACGACAAGGTCGAGGAAGTCCGCGACGCTATCGCCGCCGCGGGCAGCCCCGTTCCAGTCGCGGTGGGCTCCGGTACGATCAACGACCTCGTCAAGCGCGGCAGCGGCGAACTGGACCTTTCCTACATGGTCGTCGGCACGGCAGCGTCGATGGACGGCTACACGTCGTTCGGCGCGGCGATCACCAAGGACGGGATGAAGCAGACGCTCGCGTGCAAGGCGCCGCTCGGTTGCATCGTCGACAGCGCGGTCGCGGCCGCCGCCCCGAAGGAGATGACCGCGAGCGGCTACGCCGACCTCATCGCGAAGATCCCCGCGGGCGCCGACTGGATCCTCGCCGACACGATCGGCTCCGAGGCGATACATCCGCTCGCCTGGAAGCTCGTGCAGGGCCCTCTGCGCGAGACGCTTTCGAATCCGAAGGGCTGCGCGAGCGGCGACGAGCGCGAAGTCCGCAAACTCTGCGAAGGGCTCGTGATGAGCGCGTTCGCGATGCAGGCGATGGGCTCGTCGCGTCCGGCGAGCGGAACGGAGCACCAGATTTCGCACTACTGGGACATGGAGGATCTCTGCTTCGGCGGGCGGCCCGTGTCGCACGGCTTCAAGGTCGGCATCGGGACTCTCGCCTCGACCGCCGCGCTCGAGTTCCTGCTCGAGCACGACCTCTCCAAACTGGACGTGGAGGCTAAGGTCGCGGCGTGGGACGGCGACTTCGAGAAGATCAAGGCGACGTTCCCGGCGGTCTTCGGCGACAGGCCGGCGCACATCTGCCGCGCGGGCACCGAGTACGCGAAGAAGTTTCCGTCGAAGGAGGCGCTCCGCAAGGAGCTTTCGACGTTCCGCGACACGTGGGGCGATCTTTCGGCGAGGCTCAAGGCGCAGCTCATGCCGTTCGCGGAGGTACGCGAAAACCTGAAGTCCGTCGGCGCCCCGTACGAGCCCGAGCAGATCGGCGTTTCGCGCGCGAAGTTCCGCGACACGCTCAGGGGCGTTCCGTACATGAGGGCGCGCTACTTCGGCGTGGACCTTCTGCAGCGCCTGGGCATCATGGAGGCGTATCTCGACCGCGTTTTCGGCAAGGGCGGCATCTGGCAGATATGACGCTCTTTGTTGAGATTTGTCTTGGGATTTGGTATAATATGCGCCAATGAAGAAAGTCAAAGTCGACAAGGGCGTCGTTTTCGGCGACGGTTCGCTTGCGTTTATCGCCGGACCGTGCGTAATCGAATCGCGCGACATGGCGATCGGCCTCGCCGAGAGGCTGACCGCCCTGTCGCGTTCGCTCGGCGTCGGTTTCGTCTTCAAGGCAAGTTTCGACAAGGCCAACAGGACGAGCGTGGACTCCTTCCGCGGGCCCGGGATCGACAAGGGGCTCGAGATTCTCGCGGAGGTGCGCTCGACGTTCGGCGTGCCCGTCCTGACCGACGTGCACGAGCCCTGGCAGTGCGCGCGCGTCGCCGAAGTCGCGGACATACTGCAGATTCCGGCGTTCCTCGCGCGCCAGACCGACCTCGTCGTCGCCGCAGGCGAGACGGGGGCGGTCGTCAACGTGAAGAAGGGCCAGTTCATGGCGCCCGAGGACATGGCGCAGGTCGTGCGCAAGATCGAGTCCACGGGCAACAAACGCATACTCCTCTGCGAGCGCGGGTCGTCGTTCGGCTACCGCAATCTGGTGGCGGACATGAGGTCGCTGCCGATAATGCGCGAGCTGGGGTATCCGGTGGTGATGGACGCGACGCACGCCGTGCAGCGTCCGGGGGGGCTGGGCACCGGCTCCGGCGGCGACGGCAGGTTCGCGCCGCTTCTGGCGCGCGCGGCGGTCGCGACAGGCGTCGACGGCGTGTTCATGGAGACCCACATGAACCCGAAGGTCGCGAAGAGCGACGCGGCGAACGCGATAAAATTCTCCGAGGTCGGGCGTCTCTGGAAGACGCTCCTGAAAATACACGAGGCGGTGAAGGATTGAGGGCTCTTGCGATAGCTATCGCGGCCGCAATCGCGGCCGGCGCGGCGTTCGCGGCGAAGAAAAACTTCGCCGCCGGGGTCGCCGCCGCCGTGGCGCAGGCGCCGTCCGTTGCCGAGGCTGCCGACCCGGCGTTCGCCGAGGCCGAGGCGCTGCTGCTCGACGAGGCCCGGCTCAAGGCCGCGTACGCCGAATGCCTCTCGAAGATCGACCGTCCGGCCGAGGGGGTGGTCGTTCCGGTCGAGAGCCATCCCGACGGCACGATAAAGGTGGACGCGAAGGCCGCGAAGGCGCAGTTTTTCGACAAGGAGGGGCTCGTGTGGTGCGGCGACGTTACCGTGCGCGAGTTCGACGAGAAGGGCCGCCTCAAGATGGAGCTCGAAGCCGCCTCGTGCATCGTGGACCGCAAGACGAAGAGCGGGTGGCTCGACGGTGTCGCGGTGGGGCGCTACGGCGCGACGGAGCTGAGCGGGCGCGGGATATACTTTTCGTGTCCGCAGGAATTCGTCAAGATAACGTCGGAGGTGTCGATAGTGTCGTCCGACATAAAGTTCGAGGGGGTCAGGCTGTGAAACTCGCAATCGCCATCTTCGCTTTCGCCGCGGCTTTCGCCGCGAACGCAGAAACGGCCGCGCCGGCTGAAGCCGCAACGGCCGCGCCGGCTGAAGCCGCCGTCTCCAGTCCTGAAGGTCGAGCTGCGCTCGACCTTGACTCCAGCGCCAAGGCTGGCGAGAAGCGCACCGTGAAGGTTACGAGCGACCGCGCCACGTACCTGCGCAAAGACGGGGTTCTCGCGTTCGAGGGCAACGTCTGCGTGGACGACGTGGAGTTCAAGATGCACGCGAAAGAGGTCAACATATTCCTCGAGGGCACCAACGAGCTCAAGCGCGTGGTGGCGATCGGCGACGTCGCGGTCACCAACGGCTTCAGGTACGGCACGTGCGCGAAGGCGACGTACAACAAGGCGCTTTCGAAAGTCGTCCTGTACGGCGACGAGGCTAAGGGCATTCTCGCGAAGCTGTGCGACGCGGGCAAGCGCCGCAGCGAAGTCGAGGGGCGAAAGATAACGTTCTGGGTGGACACCGAGCAGGTCGAGGTCGAGGGTTCGACCGTGACGGTGGACGCCGGCGGACTGGGAGACAAGGGGAGCGCGAAGCGCTTCCTGGGCAGGTGACCGGAGGGCGACCCGATGGCGGAAGAGGGCGAGATCGACATAGTCGCCAAGGCGATGCGCGAGATGGCGGCCGAGAAGGCCGCCGCCGCGCCCGATCTCGCCGCGAAGGGGCTCGTCAAGATATACGGCGAGCGCACGGTGGTCAACGGCATGGATTTCGCCTGCGCGTGCGGCGAGATAGTCGGGCTCCTCGGGCCGAACGGCGCCGGCAAGACGACGACGTTCTACATGGTCGTGGGTCTGGTGAAGCCTGACGGCGGCAGAGTCGTCTTCAGGGGCGAGGACATAACGGAGCTGCCCGTGTACATGCGCGCGAGAAAGGGCATAGGCTATCTCGCGCAGGAGCCGAGCGTATTCAGGAAGCTCTCCGTGTGGGACAACGTCATGGCGATCCTCGAGACGCTGCCGATTCCGCGCGCGAAGCGCGAGGAGAAGGCGAAGATGCTCCTCGCGCCGTTCGATCTGCTGAAGGTCTCGCGCCAGCCGGCGTACACGCTCTCCGGCGGCGAGCGGCGGAAGCTCGAGATCGCCCGCGCGCTCGTGCGCGACCCGGCGATACTTATGCTCGACGAACCGTTCGCGGGCGTCGATCCGCTGTCGGTGAGCGAGATACAGGACATCGTGAGAAAGCTCGCGAGGCGCGGGCTGGGGATAATAATAACCGACCACAACGTACGCGAGACGCTGTCGGTCGTCGACCGCGCGTACATGGTGTACGACGGGCGCCTCCTCAAGGAGGGCACCGCGGCCGAGCTCGTGCGCGACGGGGAAGTTCGCGCGCGGTACCTCGGCGACGGGTTCAGGATGTAGAAACGCCCCCCGCGGGGCAAAACGGAAGACAACAACGGAAAGGGGAAAAGACGATGAGCATAGAGATAACGATGAGGCACAGCGACGTCCGCATCGAGTCGCTGAGGGACTACGCCCAGGCCCGCATGGAGAAGCTGGCGGCCAAGTTCCCGAAGGTGACGACGGTGAGCCTCGTGATCGACGTGGACGCGAAGAAGCACATGTACATGGCGGAAGTCGTGGCGAACCGTCTCGGCGAGACGGCGGTCGGCGCGAAGGAGTTCTCCGAGAGCGGCAAGAGCGTCATCGACGCGGCGGCGGCGCGCGCGGAGAGGCAGCTCTTGAGGATGCGCGTGAAGGCGCGCAAGGGCACGGTCCGCAAGCAGCGGGCGGCGTCCGCGAAGAACTGATCCGGGGGACGCGGTGAAGAGCCTGCCGACGAGAGATTCCGTGAAAGGGACGCCGTTTACGGCGGCCGACCTGGCCGAAGCCGGCAAAGACCGGCTGCGGCTCACGGTCGTCGCCGGCGCGAAGTTCGCCGGGCGTCGCGTCGCGGAGCCGCTCGTCAACAGGCTCGGGCTCGCGCTCACCGGCTTCTTCAAGTGCTTCGCGTACAGGAGGCTCCAGCTCGTCGGCAACGCGGAGTGGGCGTATCTGGAGTCGCTCCCGCGCGAAAGGCGCGACGCCTGCTTCGCGGCGGTGCTGGAGCGCAACGCGAAGTTCTTCGTGTTCGCGGCCGGGCACCACGCGCCGGAACAGTTCCTCGCGCTAGCCGAGAAGCACGGCGCGGTCGTGATGGAGACGCCGCTCAAGACGCGCGTCTTCTCGCGGCTCGTGACGTTCGAGATGGAGAATCTCGGCGCGCCGCGCACCGCGCTCTACGGCACGATGGTCGAGGTCTGCGGGCTGGGGATACTCTTCGAGGGCGACCCGGGGCTCGGCAAGAGCGAAACCGCGCTCGGTCTCATAAAGCGGGGCCACGCGCTCGTCGCGGACGATCTCACGTGCATCCGCAAGGACGTCGCCAACAACCGCCTCGTCGCGAGCGCGAGCGAATCCACCGCCGGGTACATGGAGATACGCGGCATCGGCATAATGAACGTCAGGAGCATCTTCGGGATAAACTCCGTGCGCGGCGAAAAGCGCCTGCAGCTCGTCGTCACCCTGAAGCGCCTCGGCGACATGAAGGGCGAGGTGGACCGCATCGGGCAGACGCTGCGGATGCGCACCATACTCGGCGTCAGCGTGCCGAACGTCATAATACCGGTTTCTGAAGGGCGCGACCTCGTGAATCTAGTCGAGACTGCGGCCCAGCAGTACAAGATAGTCTCCTCGGGGACGAACCCCGCGGCAGAGCTTTCGGAGCGCCTGCGCCGGCGCGCGGCGCGCCCGATTCAATTGAAACGGAGGGAGAGCAATGGCAGATAAGGTGACCAGGGAGTTCACGCTCCTCAACAGGTACGGGATGCACGTCCGCCCCGCCGGTCTTTTCGCGAAGACCGCGAGCCGCTACGACGCCGATGTCGACGTCGAGAAGGACGGCAACTCCGTCTCGGGCAAGTCCATCATGGCGCTGATGACGCTCGAGGCCACCTGCGGCACGGTCCTCAAGGTGACCGCGACCGGGCCCCAGGCCGTCGAAGTCCTTGACGAGCTCGAAGCGCTCGTCAAGAGGAAATTCGACATACCTGATGAGCAGTAGGGCGCCGATAACGATCGCCGGCCTCGCCGTCGCGCGGGGCTACGCGGCAGGTCCCGTCTTCGTGTACCGCGGAGACGGCGAACTGCCCATACCCGAATATCTCGTCGAACCGGGCCGCGAAGGGGACGAATTCACGCGCCTCAAGCGCGCGTTCAACGACACGAAACGCGACCTCGAAGGGCTCGTCGCCGTCCTCAAGGAGCGGACCGGCCGCTCGGACGTGCGCGTGTTCGAGTGCCACCTCATGATCCTCGAGGACGACGCGCTCCAGCAGGAGGCGAAGAAGTACGTCCTCGAGAACCGGCTGAACGCCGAATCCGCCGTGAAGCGCGTCGCGGACGGCGCCAGGGCGCAGTTCGCGCGAATGAACGATCCGTACTTCCGCGAGCGCGTCCGCGACATCGACGACATCGAACGGCGCATGCTGAAGGCGCTTTCAGGATTCAACAGGAATCCGCACCAGGAGCTGAAGTGCCCGTCGATCGTCGTCGCCGACGACCTTACGCCTTCCGAGACGGTCCAGCTGCCGCGCGAATACGTTCTCGGCTTCGCGATGAACGGCGGCTCCACGACGAGCCACGTCGCGCTGCTCGCGAGGGCTCTGGCCATACCGGCGGTGTGCGGACTCGGCGACATCACGGCGCGCGTTACGCCGGGCGAGACGGTTCTCCTCGACGGCACGAACGGCGCCGTCACCGTGAACCCCGACGCCGAAACCGAGGCCCAGTTCCAGAAGCTCGTCCAGCGCCAGCACGAGATCGATTCGCCCTCCGGACCGGTCGCGCCGGCGGGGACGCTGAAGGACGGCGGCGACGTGCCGGTGTGCGCCAACGTCCATCCGGGCGTCCCGTTCGCGAGCGTAAAGGCCTACGGCGCGCGCGGCATAGGGCTCTACCGCAGCGAGTACCTTTGGCTCAACCGCGAGATGGAGCCGTCCGAGGACGAGCAGTACGAGGCGTACCGCACGGCCGTCCTTTTCGCCGCGAAGCTCGCGCCGGGCGCGTACGCCACGATACGCGCGCTCGACATCGGCGGCGACAAGCTCGTTCGCGGAATCTCCTCGAAGGAGTCCAATCCGTTTCTCGGCAACAGATCGATACGCTATCTGCTCACCCACCGCGACGTCTTCCGCAAGCAGCTGCGCGCCATACTGCGCGCCTCGGCGTCGGGCCGCGTAAGGCTCATGTACCCGATGGTGTCGTGCGTCGAGGAGATGCGCGAGGCCGCGACCGAGCTGGAAAGCGTAAAGCGCGATCTCGACGCGGCGGGCGTTCCGTTCGACCGTTCGATCGAGGTCGGCGCCATGGTCGAGGTGCCCAGCGCCGCGCTGAACGCCGCCGAGCTCGTCGACTACGTCGATTTCTTCTCCATCGGCACGAACGACCTCGTGCAGTACACGATGGCGGCCGACCGCGGGAACGAGTCCGTGGCGCACCTCTACCAGCCTTTGAACCCCGCCGTGATCAGGCTCGTGAAGATGACGATAGCGGCCGCCTCCGGCGCAGGAAAGCCGGTGAGCGTGTGCGGCGAGTCTGCCGCCGATCCTGTGGCCGGCGCGTACTGGGCCGCGCTCGGCGTAGAGTCGCTCTCCATGAGCGCGACGTACATACCCGTCATATCGAGAGTGCTCGCCGGCCTTTCGCGGGCCGACCTCGACGAATACGCGAAGGTGCCCGAATCCATGCCCCGCGGCTCCACGGCTGGCGAAATCTACGCCGCGTGCAGGGAGTTCCTCGTCGCCAGGCTCCCGGATTTGCGCGACGAGTTCGTATGATCGAAACGCCTGAAATCGCGATCGTGCGCGTCGCGTTCGCGGCGGGCGAAACCATTGTGGACAACGGACCCGCCGACGCCGGTTCCGCCGCAGCGACGGGCTTTGCCTCGCGCCGCGTAGCAGCCCCCGGCACGACGCTCTTCGACCTGGCGCTCGAGGCGTCGAAGAAGGTGATTTCCGGCGGCGGCGAGACGCCCCCCGTCCGGCCCTGCGGCGTCGTCGCCGCCACGTTCTCGAATGAAATGCGCTTTCCTGCGCTGTCGGTGAGGATCGCTTCCGCGCTCGGCCTCGACCCCTCGGTTCCCGCGATGGACCTTCAGGCGGCGTGCAGCGCGTATCCGTACGCGCTGTATGTCGCGGGACGCCTCGCGGCGGACGCGGGCGGGACGGTTCTTCTGGTGGACGGCGACCTGCAGTCGCGCCTTGTCGATAGCGGTGACGCGGCGACCGCGCCGCTGTTCTCCGACGCGGCGACGGCGACGCTCGTGTCGGCGCGTCCGTCGTCCGGCGCGAAGAGCGCCTTCGCGTTCCTGAACCGCGCGTCGGACGCGCTCTCGTGTCCGCCGCAGGGGCCGGTGCGCATGGACGGATTCGGCGTCTTTTCGTTCGTCGCGGCGGAGGTCGCTCCGTTCCTTTCGTCTTTCGTGCGCGAGGCCGGCGGAACGATCGACGCCTTCGTGCCGCACCAGGCGAACATGTACATGGTGCGGCGGCTGGCGAAGGCGGCCGGGCTGGAGGGCATCCTAGTGACGTGCGGGCCTGAGTTCGCGAACCCCGGCTCGTGTTCGGTGCCGCTCGCGCTCGCCGCGCGCGGAGTCTCCGGACGCGTCCTTCTCGCCGGCTTCGGCGCGGGGCTTTCCGCCGCCGCATGCGTCGTCACCGTCGCGCCGGGCGCGGTGGGCGTTCCAGAAGACGCGCAGGACCCATAAGGGCAATGGCGGGGGGAATGGTGGGTGATACTGGACTCGAACCAGTGACCCCTACCGTGTGAAGGTAGTGCTCTAACCAACTGAGCTAATCACCCGAAACATATTGCCGGAAATTATACCAAATCCGCGCCGATATTTCAATACGAAATTTGCGCCGTTTGGCGGTTAGCGGTTTAAAACCGCTAACCGCTCAACTAACTGCTAACCGCTAACCGCTCAACTAGCGACTCCACTCAATACATAAACCCAAACAGCCAGAGCGGAATTTTGTTTCCCCGGCCGACGGATATGCCGTCGTTCGCGACATAGCTGTCCGGCACGTCGGCTATTTGCGAAAATCCCTTCTTTTTCCCGCCGATCTCGAACGTCCATTTGCCGTCCACGACGAAATCGCCTGTGCCTGTGTAGGTTACGGAGTGTCCTTTTCTCATTTGCCCCAGGAAAAACGTCTCGCGCACCACGCCGGTATCGGCGCGAGGGACGAGAGCGTGCATGAGATTGGCGTTGTCCACGTATATTTTCTCCGGTTTGGACAGATCGTCGAGCTTGAGTCCTTTCGAATCGACAAGCGCGACAAGTCCGGCGCGGCACAGCGCCTTGAGCATCTTCAACCCCTGGTCTCGTCCGGTGCCCAGTTCCGCGTACAGCCGGCTCATGTTGGGCGTCTGCGGGCACAGCTCCGACAGGACCATCAGCATTTTGCGGGTCTTGCGAATGGTGTCCTGCGACACTTCGCATATTGCCGGATAGTCGGACTCCAGAACCTTGTTTACCGTTTCGACGAGCCGCTCGCGGAATTTTGCGCGGCTGTCCCTGAAGAACGGGTAGTATCCGTTTTTCAGGTATGCCTCGAAATGGGGCAGGACCTTCAGCCGGCTGTCGATTGCGGCGGCCGCCCGCACGTGTCCGGAAAGGATATCCTCCAGCGTCATGGGGGGCGTGTCGAGAATCCCCTCGAACTTGAGGTATTCCCTGAAACTCATGCCTTTCAGTTCGTATGCGGCCTGCCGCCTTGAAAGATCGCCCGCGGCCTTTTCCATCTGCAGAAGGGATGAGCCGCTGTATACCACGGACATCCTGCGAAACTGGTCGCAGACGTTCTTCAGCGCGAGCGACCAGTCCGGTCCGAGATGGTGCACTTCATCGAGAAAGACATGCGTATAGCCGTGTTCGTACAGGTACGAAACGAAATCCTTGAGTCCGTGCCTTGCGAACCAGAGATCGTCCAGGCTCGCATAGACGGCCTTGCGCGAATCTTCGCCGAAATTCTCCTTGAGCCGCTGAAGCATCATAGTGGTCTTGCCGGTTCCTCTCGCCCCCTTTATGCATATCAGCCTGTCGCGCCAGTCGATCTCGTCCATCATATATCTGTGGAACGTCGATGTTTCTTCGCGGATCAGCCGGTTCGAGGTCTCGAAGACCTCCTCGACATCTTCAGTTGTCAATCTTTCAGGCATTTTAGCAACTCCATTTGCTATTTTTTCGGGTATTTTAGCAAGTCCATATTATAGCATATCTTCGGCAAGGACGCAATAGTTGTTAGCGGTTAGCAGTTAGCGGTTAGCAGTTAGCGGTTAGCGGTTGGGGAGTGGGTGAGTGGAGGAGTTGAGAGTGGGTGAGTTTCGGCGGCTGGGGACAGGCGCCCTCCCGTTGCCGCCCTCCCGTTGCGGACGCGACTAACTGCTAACCGCTAACGACTAACCGCTAACTGCTCAACTAACCGCTAACTGCTAACCGCGCCACGCCTGGAGTTTACCCATTTTTAGGCATGGGAAATGAAGTACGCTCAATGTTTACGGGCGTGGGATTGATTTTGCAAGTGTTTTCCGGCGAATAGCAATAGTTTGC